>Ga0154772_1116_pt3 | contig 44791 bp, 39 predicted proteins | sample Rifle2008BG16ft_FD_105780 | JGI IMG/M metagenome (GOLD analysis project Ga0154772, IMG submission 105780) | Chloroflexi bacterium RBG_16_52_11
CACCACCGCTCAACACAAACGCTGTGATGTTGTCAAAGCAACGGGACGTGTGGATAGCTACACCTCACCAGACGTAGAAAAAGCGATGAACATGATTACCGAAGCAGGCAGGTATAAAATTGTTTTTGATATGAGTGAGGTCGATTTTATGTCTAGTAAGGGTTGGTGGGTGTTGATCGAGACCCAGAAAAAATGCAAACGGTATAAACGCGGTGAGTTGATTCTGGTGGATGTTAAAGAAGAAATCCGTGCATCACTCGATCTGGTTGGAATGGGGTCTTATTTTAAAATTTTTAACGACCTGACAAAAGCTGTTGGCAGTTTTTAAGCGGTGTTTAATCGGGTGATGAATACTGTTACATTTCCTGGGCGATACGATAGCCTGGCAAGTATTAGCGATTTTGTTGGTAAAGCAGCCATAGAAGCAGGACTCGACCACAAATCTGTCTATGAAGTTCTACTCGCCGTAGACGAAGCCTGTTGCAATATCATTGACCACGCCTACGGCGGTGAAGGCATTGGTGAAGTCCAATGCACCGTCGATGTAGGCGAGGGCGAGATCACTGTGATCTTGAAGGATCGCGGCCAACCTTTCAATCCGGATAAAGTAAGCTCCCCCAAGCTCAATGCCCCGTTGGAAAAGGTAAAATCTCGCGGAGCTGGACTATACCTGATCCGTAATTTGATGGATAAAGTAGATTACGAGTCCACACCAGGCAATGGAAATACGCTCACCCTGCGAAAGCGGCGAAGCTAAAGGTTCCAAACCACAGGGTAATATTCTACCGAGAGCGATGCTATTCTCTCTCGCGCATCACGACCAATAAAGTAATATCATCGAATTGAGGTGCGTCGCCCACAAAAGTGGTTAACGCCTCCAGGATAGATCCTTGGATCTCATGCGCTGAGCTGTCCATTCTCGCACGCGCTACATCAATCATACGCCATTCTTTGAAGAACATACTCTCACCATTCTGAGCATCTGGAATTCCATCTGTGTAGAACAGCAAAACATCTCCAGTTTCGATCTGGACAGTTGCGGTGCTCCAGTAAGCTTCCTCATCCACACCAATTGGCATTCCTGTCGCAGTCAAAGGTTGTACAGAGCCACCATTTCTGGAACTCATCAGAAATGGTGGGTTGTGTCCTGCATTGCAATAGGTAAGCATACCTGTGGATTGATCTAAGATTCCATAGAAACATGTGACAAATAAATTCGTCCGGGCATCCTGGAGGATGCGCTCGTTTGCCGAAAAGCATACCAGATCAGGTTGTGTGTCGAATTCTAAGGCATAGGTACGGATTAGCGTCCGGCTGATCGCCATGTACAATGCTGCGCCTAAGCCCTTATCCGCAACATCCGCGATGAGAATACCGATCCGCCCCTCACCAAGGGAGATGAAATCAAAATAATCCCCCGATGTCAGTCGTGCAGGTAATAGCGTAACCGCCAGCTCCCAACCTGCCAGGATGGGCACTTCAGACGGCAGGAACCCTGCTTGAATCCTTCCGGCAAACTCCAATTCCTGCATCGCGGCCTGGTATTCGAGCGTCTCCTGGTAGACTTGCGACCGGTGAAGCGTGGAAGCTACCTGGTCTGCCAGGGAGTGGACTGCCGGAAACAGGCTGGTCAACGTATCTCTATCCCAGGGTTGCGCCAGACTGCGCAGCTCGATGAACACGCATCCCACGGGAGAGAAGTCTGCCGAATCGATGATCGGGGTGAGCACGATGGGATTATGGTCTCGCTGAACTTGCTGCCAGGGTAAATTCTCCTTGGATAAAAACGCACTGGCATTATTTTGCTGGCTGACCCACTGCCAGATGCTTTCCATATCGATTTCCCAATCCTCTGGATGTTTGTGTAGAAACTTTCCGCTCGATAACCAGACAGCCACTCGTCCAGAAGGGAACATCGTCGGTACGTGCTCACTTAAAATATCCGGGAACTTTGATCCATCCGGCGGTGAGCTCAGGATCTCTCTGCCTAACTGTTCGAGCTGCTCAAGTTGGCGTGATTTCTGACGGCTATTCTCAACCGCCCAGCTCAATCGACGAGCCAATATTGCCACCAAGAGCAAGCCAAATATAAGAAATAAGAACAGGCTAAATCCATCCTGCACGTATAATCCTGCCAGCAATATGGCAAAGGGTAGCGCCAGAAATGGTAATCCCAAAGCCAGGAGCATGAATCTAAACAACGGAGCCACGCCTGCCTGCTGCGCCAGCTTGTTTTGAACCCAGGCACTATAGGCAATGTAGACGGACCAAATTAGCAAAACCATCCCGATGTATATGGTGAGCGTTCCTAATCCGACCAGAACGGTGGCTATTGTCATTTCCGGAAACGGATATACACCAATCCAGTTCTGGTAAAAAATCAAAGCGACCAGGCTGGCCACGGTGGTCACTGCAAGCTCAACGGTAAAATTGCGCAAGCTGCTCCAGTGGGCGGCTTTCGAGGAAGTCCGTCGCCAGGTAATACCAAACCTGACAAGCTGATTGATCACAGATAACCACAGGGCAGTTGGTCCTAGCAAGAATATCCCTGCCCATTGGATTACTCCAGCGAGAGAACCGTCGGCGCTACCGTACCTATCTTTTCTGATTTCGAAGATGATAAAGTAATTGAGTTGCTGGAATATGACCATCAATGCGGCCAGGAACAGGAAAACCGGCCAATAATCTACGATCAAACTGAGACTTGTAGAAAAATATAGCCAGATGATCCCAGCAGCAGCCAGGGGAAGGTTGATCAGGAATATCAGCACATCCCCTGTGCCAACCAGCTGGTTTTGCAAGCTCATAGTCTCGAGCTCCGACCACAGCTTCCGTGCAATCGAATAAAAGGGATTGGAATTCATAACTAGAATGGACATTTCTCCCGGCAACAGGGCATTATAACCCGAACATGGGACGAGTGTTCAGGTTGTCTGTTGTATAATGACTCGAATTTTAGAATCGAATTCACAGGAACATAGTGCTCTATTGAACGCTTAACGCTAATGTCTGAATTAATCCAAATCGGGAAGAATCCCTGGCAAAGGGTATTAAACGTCGTCATCTGGTCAGCGCTGTTTGCGATTGCATATTCCCAATCACCACTTTATACATCCAACCAGAACCAGTATTTCTTACACGGGTTAGCCAGGGGAGGCCGGGGTACCCTGCAAAGTGATTGGCTGGCCAATACTCGGGACTCGACTCCGGTCTTCAGCCTCCTGGTAGAGCTCACCTACCGTTACTTTCAGCACGAGGTGCTGTTTTATCTGTACTATGCCGCCCTGATGGGGTTGTACCTGTTTTGCCTTTATGGGATCGCCTCTACCCTATTCAATATCAATTCCTCCAAGAGCGAATCTCTGTTCTTCTTGGCGGTGCTCATCACAATCCACTCTGCAGGATTACGCTTTGCACTCTCTCGCGTCGTAGGTGTAAACTGGGCGTATGTCCTGGAAGACGGGGTAGCAGACCAGCGGATTCTGGGTCCCGTATTTCAACCAAGCACCTTTGGCGTTTTTCTGATTTTATCGATTTACTTGTTTCTGAAGCAATATCCGTTCAGTGCCATACTCGTAGCTTCGCTGGCAGCAATCGTCCACCCCACTTATCTGCTCGCAGCGGCTGCGCTCACCATAAGTTATATGCTCATCACCTGGTTGGAAGAACGCCAAATTAAGAAGTGTATCCTCTTGGGATTGCTATCATTGATTGCTGTTATGCCAATCATCCTCTATTCTTGGGGCACTTTCGTAGGTGGGGCACCGGAGGCAATCTCTCGAGCACGACAGATCCTGGTTGATTTTCGGATTCCCCACCATGCTAAAATCGGTCAATGGTTCGACGCCACCGTAGTCGCTAAATTACTCATCATTACGCTCAGCCTTTATCTTGCGCGGGGAAAGCGGATATTCGGAGTATTGTTGGTATCTGGCTTATTCGCCCTTACCCTGACGCTACTCCAAGCGATATCCAATAACTCTGCCCTGGCTCTGATCTTTCCGTGGCGGATATCCACCTATCTTCTGCCTATTGCCACAACGATATGCTGCGCGATGATCCTGGATCGTTTGTTTGATCTCCCCTGGTTAAAGTCACCTCAGCGACAAAAGGTCATCGAATTAATTGCGATCCTGATGATTATTCTGTCGGTTTTGGTTGGAGGAATCCGCTTCTGGCTTGATCAGGACCGTAAAATCGAAGCCCCTGAGCGCACGATGGAAGCTTATGTCGATGCACATCACTCATCTGAGGATGTCTACCTGATACCGGTAAAGCTTCAGGACTTCCGCCTGGCGGCGGGAACCCCCGCTTACGTGGATTTCAAATCCATCCCCTACCAAGATATGGATGTCCTGGAGTGGTACCGGCGTGTAAAACTTGCCGATCTTTTTTATCAAACACATGACTGTAATGTGCTCGCAAGCATGGTTGATCATGACGGAATTACCCATGTACTGATCGAAATGGATCAACCCTTGCTGCGCTGCGATAAACTTGCAAAAGTCTATCGCGATCCGTATTATCGCATCTACCAGACATTGCCTTAGTCGATCTCACTCACTACAACCTTTATCAACCCGATACGTATACAAGCATAGCTTTGAGATAAAGGAGAAATGGATATGTCTACGCAAATCAAACAGCTTCATGTGGATTTTCGTTCCAGATGATACTAAAGTTGCAGCGGAGATAGCACCCATCCAACCAGCAGCGTAAGCAAGCCCAATATCCTGATCGAATCCCGTACAAACCCGGCAGATTAATGATTTTGCCGGGTTTGTACGTATCCACTTATCGCTCATCCTGTGATCGATCAAGCATGCTAACTTTGCTATAATCAGAATACACCCTTTTACCCAGGGATCAGTGATCTGATATGTCCTCCAGTCGATTCAATCACCCCAAGAATTTCCCGCCTGCCCAGGATAGATTTCACCCGGCCATACGTCTAGATAGATCCCGAGAATTATTCACCATCATCGCTTCCATCTTGATGTTGGCAACGGTTGCCGCAATCCTGTTACCAATAATCATATTGTTTGGTCTGTTTGCTTACTACCGGGTATCGGAATTAATCTATCCGGGTGTTACTGTTGACCGAACAAGCTTGCAAGGCATGGACCTGGAAGAGGCTGCGGTCGAGCTGTATAAGAACTGGAATATCGAACAGCGTATCCTTGCGACTGATGGCCTGCATAGTTGGCAGGTGACGCCCGCTGATCTCGGAATCAGTTTAAATGCGTTTGAAACTGCCCGGGCAGCGTATCAGGTTGGCCGCGGTTACTCCCTACTGGCTGAAATCGGGCAGGTCGTTTATAGCCTGCGGAATGGCTGGCAGGTTGAACCGGTTGTCGAGATTGATCCTCATCAGGCACGGGCTATGCTCGAAAACCTTAACCTCCAGGTTACCAAACCCCCAATTGAAGCCACCCTCAAAATCGAAGGGGATCAGATCACCACTCTTCCTGGCGAACTGGGTTATGCGATCAATATCGAGGATACGATGAAGACTCTGCAGGATAATCCAGGCGAGGTGTTGCTAAACGGTATCCTGCGCATACTGCTGATGCCACTCCCTCCAACGGTTACAGAGACTACAGCAGACCTAACGGAGATCCAGCGCTTTTTGGATACCCCGCTCACCCTACGCGCTTATGATCCGGTTACTGATGAGTACTTCGAGTGGCCTGTGCCGCGAGATACCCTTGCAAATTGGTTGATACTCCGGCCTGGCGATCAACGGGCTGTTGTCGCAATCGACGAGAATCTGCTTTCCGCCCACCTCTCCGGTTTAAACCAGAATCTGGACAATGGGAGCTTCATCGACGCAGCCATATACAGCTCACCACTTGCCCAATCCATCATAACAGGACAACCCGCAACGATCATCCTGAACCACACCCCTGGCCAATACACGATTGAACGCGGTGATACATTGCTTAAGATAAGCTGGCGGACTGGAATTCCATTCTGGATGATCGCCAGGGCAAATCCCGAGGTGGACGCGGATAATCTCTCCGTCGGATATGAATTGGTTATTCCATCCAAGGATGAGCTTCTCCCCCTCCCGATCGTGCTGGATAAACGCATCGTCATCAACATCGAACAACAACGCTTGCGGGTTTACGAGAATGGAAAGCTGGTCTCAAAACACTTGATCAGCACGGGCATCGATCGCTCACCCACCCAGCCGGGTATCTTCCAGGTGCAAACCCACAACCGCAAAGCCTATGCATCTATCTGGGATTTAACCATGCCCAATTTCCTCGGAATCTATGAAGCCTGGCCTGGCTTTTACAATGGGATTCACGGCCTGCCGACTCTATCCAACGGCAGGAGATTATGGGGAAATATCTTGGGCAGGCCAGCATCCTATGGCTGCATTATCCTGGACTTGAAGGCAGCTGAAGATCTTTACCGATGGGCCGAGGATGGCGTCATCGTCGAAATCAAACCTTGATCTACAGGCCACAGAACATTGTTACAGCTTTTGATCGTGCAGAGTTATTCGCTGATGTAAAATACATAAAACCATCCTGGGAGGGATTCTATGAAGTTAACTATTGGTCAGCAGGCACCCGAATTCACCTTGCCGAGCCACCTGGATAAATTTGTGAGTTTGCGGGATTTGCGTGGAACAAATGTTGTCCTCACCTTCTTCCCAATGGCCTGGACCCCGATATGAACCAGTCAGATCCCGTCTTATGAGGCTGAGCAGCTCTCATTTACGGGATTAAACGCTCAGGTGCTGGGCGTCAGCGTAGATCATATCCCTTGCCTGAAAGCCTGGGCAGAAAACCTGGGTGGTATTCACTACCCTCTTCTAAGTGATTTCTGGCCCCACGGTGCAGTCTCTAAGCTGTACGGCGTGCTGCGCCTAGAAGGATACTCCGAACGAGCGATCTTTATCATCGATGGATTTAGGGTAATCCGTTATATTGATATCCATGATATCGATAACCAACCCAGTAACGATGACCTTCGGAAGGAGCTGCGCCGGATTGACCCAAAGGCAGCCTCTGACCTGCCTGATGAACATCAAAACACAGAGAATGACGCGTTGTCAAGTGGCGGCATCGTCATGTATTGTACAAAATGGTGCTCAGACTGCCGGCGGGCGCGGGATTGGTTTAAAACCCAAAACCTTGAATATAGAGAGGTAGATATCGACGCCAATCCTCGCGCCGCCGAGCAGGTGAAGCAGTGGACAGGAGGGAAGCGGATTACCCCCACTTTCGATATCGATGGCACGATCGTGATCGATTTTGACGTGCAGAAGCTCAATGACATCCTGAAGGAACGATTGGCGCGCTGAATTTTCAATCCAAACGGACATCGAACTCTTGGAATAGAAGCGAGGACAAGATGAACATCGACCCGCAAGCTGCCGCTATGTTATTGGGCCAGATGCTAAAGCCCTGGCACGATTCTCTTGAAAATCCGGCTAAAGCACAGGAAGCAGTACTCCATAACCTGGTGCGAGACTATGCAAAGACGGATTACGGCCTCCAGCACAGCGCAGGGAATATCGCGACTCTGGATGACTATCGCCGCGCTTTTCCTATCGCTAACTACGACGATTACAAGCCACTAATCCAGCGCACGATGACTGGTGAAACCCAGTTACTACTCTGCGAAGAACCAGTGGGTTGGGCCATCACCCGCGGCACCACTCAGGGAGAATCCAAGTTCATTCCGATGACCCCAACCGATCTGCGCATGAGAGTCAGCGCCGGCCGCGCCATGATGAATTACGTGGCGACAACCAAGCGTTATGATCTCTTCAGTGGTGTAAATCTAAACCTGAATTTCCCCTCTGTCGTGGGTAAGATTTCTATGGGTGACCGTGAGCTGGAATATGGCTATAGCTCAGGTATTTACACCAAACACGTCTCCACGTTTACCCCGATTCGCTCTGTGCCAGCGCAGGACGAGATTGATGCTCTTGGCGGTGGAAAATCGGTCAAGGATTGGGAAAAGCGCTTCGAATTGGCGTATGATAAATGTAAAAACGAAAACGTATCCCTGGTGGGAGGGGTTTGCCCAACCGCGATCCGTTTTGCCCGCTATCTGCGCCGCACATACAAATCCTATCCAAAGGATCTTTGGAAGGTCCAGGTTATGACCTTAGGAAGTGTTCCAGGTATCAATACTCGCTATGAGGCAGCTTTGAAAGCGCTATACGGTAAAGTGGCCATTCGGGAAATTTACGGCGCAACCGAAGGCATGTTTGGCCAACAATTGGATAATAAGAGAGCCTGGGTTCCCAATTATGACATGTTCTTCTTTGAAGTCGCAACCGGTCAAGGGATCAAGATGCTGCACGAGATGCGCCCCGGCGAACGGGGTGGACTTGTGGTGTCAACACCAATCCTACCCCGCTATCGGATTGGTGATTTGATCCTGGCATTTGATCCCCCTTATTTCCGCTGCATCGGGAGAGAGAGCTGGACAACTCCTCTGCGCTACGCGTGGGATGAGCTGATGACATTTAACCTGGGGCAGCTCTAAATCATCTACGATACCCCAGGATTAAATAATTCCCCTGCGATGTTGTACAAATAGAATTCGTGGTGCTTATTTTCGCCCAAACAGGCCGCGGGCCAGGATCGACAAACCCAACGCGATAAATATCAAGGGACCAACCACTTCCCAGCCAATCACATTCCCCAGCCCGACGCTAATCAGAAGGATAGCGAAAAAGATTGTTCCCCCGACTGCACGCCGGTACTGGGGCATTAACAGGCGAACGATAACCTCAACCAAGACGATCAAGCCGCCACCTACCAGGATCACCTCCCAGGCTTCCATCTCTCCTATGAAAGTGAGGCCTGTGCTTTGGGCCAGGTTGTCTAACCAAGGAGCCAGCAAATCAAGATTATCGGCAAGCAGGACCACACCCACCCAGATAAAGAGAATCGCCCAAACGATGGCTGAGATGGGATCCCGACGCCATTTCTCATCCCAACTTTTCTCTTCACGGGATTTTTCGTCCTTTTCCTCCCGCTTCTCCATTTCTTTCTCGTCAGATTTTTCGTCTGCCATGCTGCCCTCCCAAGTACGCTAACGATGAACAATCCCTCCCGGGTACTTGGGTAGTATACATTAGTCTGGCAGACAGCGCAACGGGCTGTCTACAAAACTCCGCTGTGCCTGATCGCAATCAGGGAACCCAGTTGGAGAGAACTCGCACCTCCGCATCGGGCTGGGAGGGATCATTTGTCACCAGATGAACGCGGAAATCGTGCGGGCCATCCATGCCAGCGTGCATCATAAAATCCGAAGACTGGATTTTAGTGCTCTCACCTGGTTTTAAGACCATCGAACCGATGGTCAGACTGGGCGGTCAGCACCCCTCCACAACCTGAATGGATGGCTCATCTGTAAATCGTAGGACTCCATCGCCATTATTGGTAACAGTAATCGCGAAGCTGACCGTTGTGTCAAGCTTGACATCGCCAAAGTCGATCACTTGCTGGTCGATAGAAAGCAAGGGCGTGCCACTATCTTGTTCACCACCTTGGAAGGAGAAGTAGATCGCTGCTACGATCAGTAATGTACCACCCGCGATCAGGGCAACCAGCGGAAGTGGGGATTTTTTTGGTTGTGCTTTTCGTTTACTCACTATATCTCCTTGATAAGCTCAGATTATCAAGTATCAAAAATCATAGACCGCTTATGGAGAAAAGCCCTCGAATTGAAAGTCATAAAGATAAGCGATGATACCCCAAATCTGGGCTTCTGAAAATATTGCTCCCCACATGGGCATACCTGTCCCCATACCTCCCCGAGTGATCTTACCGTGGAGCAAGGCTGGGCTGGCGCCGAGCATCTGACGGGGATTGGTGAAGTCCTTGGGTCGTTGCATCATCATCTCGTCGGCGCCTTGCATGCTTTGCATAGAGGCTTCGCCTGCAGCCTCAAGATCATCCGCGAAAATCCCATTCCCGCTGCCATCCTCTCCATGGCAGGCAGCGCAGTTGGCCTGATAAAGCGATTGGCCATCGAGAATCCCATCGCCTGAGATGTTGGATCGCCAGATATAAGCCACCAAATCCCATACTTGTGCGTCTTCCAGGGTAGCAGTTGAAGGTTCGGCACGAAGTTGGCTGAATGCTTCGGCAGGAGAATTTGCCCGGTAATAATCCGTTGATAGATAAGCATCTGGGAGGTCGCTTGCCACTTGGGCACTACGTGAGGCGGACGGGGTTTGGGATGGGATTTCCACCGCTGGATGCGGGGCATCCAGATCGATACCGAGTGTCACATATAAGGGTTCAGAGACGGGCTGTGTGGAAGCCGGAGCATCACCGCTCACTTCAATCGTGCCGCGCATCCGCCAGTGATTCAGACCACACCACCGGGTACAATAAAATGTGTAGTTCCCAGGTTGACTAAACTCCAGACTGATATCGGTCACCTTCCCTGGTTCCACATCCACTTCAGTTTCAGGCATCTGTCCTATAGCAAATCCGTGGAGGACGTCATCAGAAATAAGGCGTAAATGGAGCGTTTCTCCAGCTTTTGCCTTGATACCATCAGGCATCCACCCCCCTGCCTCAGCGACCCTGGCATGGATTTCTATTGCATTTCCCGCCCCAAATCGCAACACCAAAGGGATAGCGATCACACCAAGACTGATAGCGATAACCAATATCTCGGCGAACACTTCCGCTTTTCTCATAGCAGCAACCAGAGCATTAACAGGGTTACCCCCAGGCAGAAACCAATAACAGGAGCAGGGGATAATGCTATTTCTGCCGCATTCTTCTGCGCCGTACGCGCCGACCAGGCAAACCCTCCGACCAGCACCAGGCTTTGCAGGGGGGCAAGGATGAACGTTAATACCGGCTGCCAGGCAGTTTGTGCGGTGCCAAATATGTTCCACCCCCAGCCGAGTGGGTCGGACAGCGTCATCAAGATGTAACTGCCATTGGTCAACACGAAGGATAAGCTGAAAGCGGTCCAAAACGCCAGCCCAAGCGGGATTAGCGCGGTGGCAAGTCGAGAAAAATCGCTCCTGGGGGATGTATTTCTTCTCACAATGCTCTGCGATTTTTGGCGGAGGTGGGAGAGATAAGATGAAGACCGCACCATTAGCCAGAAAGCGCCCGGCAGAGCCAACAAGATGACAGCCAGGAACACCGTGGTGTAAATAAGCCAGGCTGCTGAGCCCACCTGATAAGCAGCAGATTTCAAGCTACCCCATGGCCCGAGCAAGACAGCGGCGTATATTATTGCGGAGCCAAGCATGATAAAAGCTTTGTAAGCCTCATCCAACCTGGCGGAAGGTTTCGAGAGGTCTGCCGAAAATGGACGGATATTAATCGCAATGTTATCATGCGGGCAGGTGCGCAAGCACTCCATGCACAGCCCACAATAGGTGTTCTTCGTAAGCCCACCCGGAAAAACCTGCCAGGGACAGCCGTAACCAGCTTGAGAACCATTGTAACAAGGTTTCCCTTCACAACGCACACACACCGATTTGTCTTTGGTGCGCAGCTCGAGAGGGGCAGCCTGGGCATAAAGGCCGATGAAGCCGCCCACCGGGCAGAGATAGCGGCAGAAGGAGCGCCGTTCGAATACCAGGCTCATCCCAACTGCCAGGAACAGCATCGCTGCCAAGACAATTGCCGTCACCAGGGGCGTAGTGAGGATGACGCTGGAGAACAAAGCCACCAGCAGGAAGCTGGTATTCTGAAGCCAGATATTGCGCAGCTTATTCGGCCAGCGGAGATTGAGCCAGCGCCCTTTCGAGCCTTGCTTGTTTATCGGTGGTGGGTCTAGCACAGCGCCGCGTTGCAGCCACTCACCGGGCACAGGGATTGGGCATACTGCGCACCAACCCCGTCCGAAGAGGGGTACAGCCACCAATATCAGGATCGCCCACCAGGCAATCCACACGAAAACAATGCCAAAGTTATGATTGCCAACCGGTGTCCCGCCAATCCCGGCGAAAATCGCAAACAGGAACATCGCCAGCAGGACCGCGAAAAACGCCCATTGAGGCCAACGGCTCTTGAGAACTCCTTTGATGAGTGGGTAGCGTGACAGCTCCATGCTTATCTCCCGGATTCTCTCTGGAGGTGAGAATTGCGAGATACGACAAGTAGAGCAAATGCCGCCAGGACAGTTAATCCCGCTGTCCGATACAACATGGTATTCGGCCCAACATATAGTCTGCCAATCATAAAAGGATGCATCGCCCCGCAGGTCACATTGCACCGGATACGGAACGCGCCCCTGCGGTCGGCGGTAAAATTGAGGCTGGCTTTCTCCCCCGGATCAGCCTGGACAGACAGATCATAGGCATCTATGTACAATCCATGTACGACATCTGTGCTGACCAGCTCCAGAGTGACCCGGTCGCCGGGGTTTACGCGAATTTCACCCGGTGTGAAGGCATATTGGCTGGCTTCGACACGAATGGTTTTCTCGGCTGGTCGCGGCGAAGAAAAGGGAAGGGGAAGAAGCGCAATCCCTGCCCCCACCACAGCGAGCGATATCAGAAATAGCCAGTGTTTTCCCATGTCAACCGATGAGATCGACTGTAGCCTTATGGCATATTGGATAAGCCGTACTTACTGTATGTAGCATCCACAAATGCCTTGATCTCATCCACATTGCTGCCCTCAGAAGTCATGCGCATCGCATCCTGTGTGATATCCACACAAATAGAACAACCCAGAGCATGGTTATCGAAGGTGTGATTGCCAGCCTCATCGACAGACGAAACGTAGCAGGAATAATTGGAGTTATGGCCAATCGACCTGCACCCACAATAACATGGGATGTGCCCAATGATGTCGGGATTAGCCGCAGCGAATTGGTAGGCCTCCCGCACAGCTTGCGGGGCTGCCTGCACTTCCTCGGGAAGCTGGTCAGCAGGGTATAGCTTCAGCTCTTCACGCTCTCCGCCTCTCGAACAACCTGATATCAAGAACAGAGCAAACACGGTCGCCGCTAATGAGAAGATAAGCTTATTTGATTTCCTGGACAATGCCACCACTCCTTTGTGGAGAATATCACATTACAAATACTTTTAGATGAGATTTCAGTTAGATTATAAGGAGTGGAATAGGGTAAAAATAGTGACGAATTACGCTAATTATCTATGTATTTCAACCCGTTTTGTCATAATTTATCGGGGGTCCTCCTCGGCCAAGGGCAATGTGATAGACGAATACAGCTAATTGGGCGTGAAAACCCTGTTCATCGAACCAGGCAGTCCCTGGGAAAACGGCTATATAGAGTCATTCAACGGCAAGATGCGCAACGAACTGCTCGATGGCGTGAGCTTCTTAACCCTGGAAGAAGCCAAAAGCTTGATTGTACACTGGTGAGACGAGTACAATCACGTCAGACCACACAGTGCTTTAGGCTATAGCCCCCTACCCCACAGGCATGGTTGCTTGCACCTTAGATGGTTAGAGCGCCAAGTCGAACATAACAACTGGTACAATCATTGGGGGTTGGTCACTCGATTGGTGGATGTGCATAACTAATTGTGGCCGGATCACGGGAACTCCCAATGAACCGCCATTATCCAGGAGATGAGCCTTGCGCAGACGGATTTTACTTGCTGTTCTGGTCCTTACCACCGCCGGCCTGCTGGCTTGGCTCTTCCGCCAGCCCCTGATGACCGCTTGGCGCTGGATCAGTGACGTGGAAGCTGTGACCGCGTATATCCGCGCTTACGGCCTGTGGGGGCCGGTGGTGCTGTCTGTGCTCTTCTTCCTGCAGGTCTTCCTGGCCTTCATCCCCGGGCAGGCACTGATGATCGCCAGCGGCTACCTGTATGGCTTCCTGGGCGGGTTCCTGATCACCTGGACCAGCCTAGTGTTAAGCGGGCAGATCGCCTTCTGGCTGGTGCGGCGCTATGGGCGTCCGTTCGCCGAGAAGTGGATTAAACCGACCATGCTGGACCGCTGGGATAAAAGCGCTGCCGGCCGCGGCGTGGGCTTTTATGTCATCACCCTGGTCATGCCGTTTTTTCCCAACGATGCCATGTGCTACGTAGCTGGGCTGAGCAGGCTCTCGTCCCGCCAGTTCTTGCAGGCCAACATGCTTGGCCGCGGCATCGCCTGCCTACTGACCGTCATCGTCGGGGCCTTTAGCGCGCAGATCCCTGTCTTGCTGTGGGTCTTTGCCGCTGGATTTGTTGTCCTGGGCGCTGCCGGCTGGTGGCTCATGAAAAAATGGGCGTGATGGTAGAATCGTGCTCATGTAACTCTTTAAATTCACCGGCTACTGGATATGGGTAGAATGCCAACTATCGCATCTTGCAACTGTTGAGGGATATTGCCCCTTGTCGTGAGCATATTTCTATTTATCGGCTGGAGCAATGAAAGGGGGTGAGAAAGATGGCTCAATAAGAGAGTCGGAGCCGGGTAACCAACAACCCGGAGCTGGTGCAGGCGATGGGCGCAGCAAGACGCTGCCGCGCCCTCATTGCAATTGAGGGCAATGATAAAGAGCGATAAGTAGGCTACCCAGGAAATGCCCCCAAGGGGACTCGAACCCCTGTTTTGGCCTTGAGAGGGCCGCGTCCTGGGCCGCTAGACGATGGGGGCAGAAGCGGGAAGATTTTACCATGCTCACTCAGCCTAGTCAACGGGATACCGAGTGAGCAGGTTATTCCAATACAGGCCGTGCTATAATTCCGGCGGATAACGATCCAGCCTCACCACAAAATTGCACTCACTCGCGAAATTGGATCGGCTTTCGACAGGAGATACCATGTACGACTCGAAAAAACTGGAGCAGCTTCAACACCAGTTGGAAAAATGGGAAGAGACCACCTTGCAACGTAATCACGTGTCTTTCCCCGAACGACAAGATCAATATATCACCGCCTCATCCGAGCCGATTAACCGCTTGTATACCCCATTGAATGTGGCTGATCTGGACTACGAGCGCGACCTGGGCTTACCGGGAGAATACCCGTTTACGCGGGGAATCCACGCCACCATGCATCGCAGTCGCCTGTGGACGATGCGCATGTTTGCTGGTTTTGGCACCGCTGAAGAGACCAATGCCCGCTTCAAATTCCTGTTGGAAGAAGGCCAAACAGGGTTATCGATCGCTTTTGATCTTGCCACTTTGATGGGCTATGACACTGACGCTCCAGAGGCGTTGGGAGAGTTCGGCAAATGTGGCGTGGCAGTCTCATCATTAAGGGATATGGAAATTTTGCTGGATGGAATCCCGTTAGATAAAGTCTCCTCCAGCATGACGATCAACTCGCCCGCTGCGGTAATCTGGGCCATGTACATAGCCGCTGCTGAGAAGCAAGGTGTGCGCGCCGACCAGTTACGCGGGACGATCCAAAATGACATTTTGAAAGAGTACATCGCACAGAAAGAGTATATCTTCCCTCCCGAGCCTTCCATGCGCCTGGTGGTCGACACGATTGAGTACGGCATGCAGAACGTGCCTCAATGGAACCCGGTGAGCATCTCGGGTTACCATATTCGCGAAGCAGGCTCCACGGCGGCACAAGAGCTGGCTTTCACCCTGGCAGACGGCATGGAATATGTGCGCTGGTCGCTGGAGCGTGGCCTGGATATCGATCAATTCGCGCCACGCCTCTCGTTCTTCTTCAACGCTCACAATGATTTTTTCGAGGAGATCGCCAAGTACCGCGCTGCCCGCCGTATCTGGGCGCGCGAGATGCGCCAGACCTTCAACGCCAAACACCCGCGCTCCTGGCTGCTGCGTTTCCATACTCAAACCGCAGGGGTTTCCCTCACTGCACAGCAACCGGAAAACAATATCGTGCGTGTCACGATCCAGGCGCTGGCTGCCGTGCTGGGCGGCACGCAATCGCTGCATACCAACAGCATGGATGAAGCCCTGGCGCTGCCATCCGAACATGCAGTGACCGTTGCACTCCGAACCCAGCAGATCCTGGCTGAAGAGTCGGGCGTTATCAATACGGTGGACCCTCTGGGAGGCGCTTTTTTCATCGAAGCACAAACCGACCAAATAGAAAGCCAGGCTTACGATTACTTTCGGCGGATCGAAACCCTGGGAGGCGTTCTACCGGCAATAGAGAAGGGATTCTTCCAGACCGAGATTGCCGACGCCGCATATCGTTACCAAAAGGAAATCGACATAGGAGTGCGCAATATTGTGGGCGTTAATGCTTACCAGGATGAAAAACCCATTACCATACCTATCCTGAAGATGGATCCACAAGGCTATGAGAGACAAGTCGCCCGCCTGAAACAAGTACGCTCCAGCAGGGATCATGGCCGGGTAGGACAGGCTCTGGATAAGCTGCGGATTGCCTGCCAGGGGACGGAAAATACGATGCCCAATATACTGGATGCCGTCCGATCTTACGCGACCCTTGGCGAAATCATTGGCGTAATGAAAGATGTGTTTGGTAAATACGAGGAGCCAACCTGGATATGATCGGGGGATGTCTTATCCACTGGTGGCAGTATAGAAAAACAGGACATTGTGATGTCCTCTACCCTTCCAACAATTGAGGTAAAGTCATGGCAGCAGTACGGAAAACAAAAGGTGTGATCGGAATACTTACCGGAGGTGGCGATGTCCCTGGCCTGAATCCAGCTATCCGGGCAGTAACCTACCGCGCGCTCCGCGAAGGTTACCAGGTAGTCGGCATCCGCCGCGGATGGGGTGGGATGATTGATATCATCCGCGATCCAGAAGCCGATAATAGCCACAACTATCTGATCTTGACCGAAGATATCGTCAACCGCGCTGGGAGAACCGGTGGGACTTTCCTGCACACCTCGCGCACCCGACCTAGCAGCGTCAAGAAGAGCGATGTACCCATACTCCTCAGGGATACTTATCATGAAGAGAAAAACGATCTGACCCCCGAAGTAATCAAGAATTTAGACTACCTGGGAATCGATTACCTGATCCCAATCGGTGGAGACGACACCCTAAGTTATTCTGTCCGTTTGCATCAGGAAGGGGTGAAGGTCGTCGCTATCCCAAAGACGATGGATAATGACGTGCCCGGCACCGATTATTGCATTGGGTTCAGCACTTGTGTTACCCGCACAATCCAGATGACCAATAGCTTAAGGACCTCCGCCGGCTCACACGAGCGTATCCTGGTGGTGGAAGTATTCGGGCGATATGCTGGCTTCACCTCCATGCTACCCACCATGGCTGGGGCTGCGGATCGATGCGTCATCCCGGAATATCAATTTAATATCGAGCGACTGACGGAATTGTTGGTGCGTGACCGGAATAACAACCCCAGCCGGTATTCGATTGTGCTCGTCTCTGAAGGTGCTACCTTCGAGGGGGGTGAGATGGTATTTGCAGACCAGACAACCGACGCCTATGGGCACGCCAAGCTCGGTGGGATTGGTGATATCGTTGCGGATGGGATAAAAAACCTGACGAGGAAATTCAACAACGGAAAATCGATTAACACCATCAGCCAGAAATTTGGATACATGGTGCGCGGTGGCGACCCTGATGCTATCGACTCGATCGTTCCGATGGCCTACGGTAACTTGGCTCTTGATTTGATTTTGGATAAGACCTACGGACGATTGGTAGTGATAAAAAATGGGCGTTACGATAATGTGCCAATCGATGTCGTGGTGAGCACGAAGAAACTGGTCAACGTAGAAAAGTTTTACAACAAGGAGCGCCTGCGCCCGATTTACGAGAGCTTTGATGATCTACCGCTCTTCATCATGACCAGCGATTAAAGATTGCTATTTTATTGAAAGGTGATCCTTTCTACCCGTACGTTTTCGGGACCAACTAATCTACCCAATGTAGTGATTAGTTCCGAGCATAGCCCGGTGGTGAAGTTGGGAAACTCCACCAGGTAACCCTGGCTGCGTTCAAATACCTGAAATGCGAAACGATCATCCCCTGGGTAGCTCATAACGATGCCGTGAATACGACGCATCCGCAATACATCCCGGGTTTTATCTCCGCTCCCCCGGAGCATAACAGTGATCATGTGTACCATGCCTGTTGAAGCCGGGGAGAGCGGAGATACCAGATAAGGCGGGATTTGAGCTGGTGTATCCTCAATGACGATCTCTTGCGCGGCAATGATGGGAACTGGATGCGGGAGATCCAGTGTCTTTCCTATTCCCGTCGCACCAGACTCTTTATCCTCAACTACCTCTACGGGTGGCGCATCTACCCGCGGTTCCCGATCAGCCATACTTGGAACAGGAATAACCACTACGGGGACATCTACCTGTGCGCTCTGCCACTCTGGCGGGAAAGTATCCGGAGGTGGGGGTACGTCATCTCCAAGCTCGGGACTCCTCTGAGCAGCAGGCTTTTCTTCAATCTTCTTCTCTGAAAGAGGGTGATCTTCTCTCAGAGAATTGGTTACTGGAACTCTATTCTGACCATTCTGTATTTTTGAATTGGAGCGTGTGGCAGATTGAGGAGGTTCTGATATCCCTTTATCATCGATTGAAGATGTGATGCTAAAATCCGTCGACACATTATCCACCAACACCTTTGGATCACCCCCACCGATATCCACACGTCCCTCTATCAGTACAATCCGATCATAATCGAGCACATCACGCACCTTTGTCCAGACGCTAGGGAAAACAACCAGCTCGATCACCCCCTGGATATCTTCCAACGTCACAAACCCCATCGGTTTCCCGGATTTACTCTGATGGTGACGGATGCGCGTTACCATGCCTGCCACTCGGACACGGTCATTTTGTAAAGCTTCAGCGAGCTGTCCAGAATAATGAGTAACCGCTTGGGTGATTTCAGCCATCACCGGATTGAGTGGGTGGTCAGACACATACAATCCAATAAGCTCGCGCTCCCAATTCAGGATCTCTCGGCGACTAATTTCATTGATGACCGGGGGCAAGGAAAGCTCCTCAGCAACGTTACTCCGCGTGCTAAATAAGCTCATCTGGCCGATGTCTGCTGCCCGAAAATGAGAAGCGCTCACCGAGAGGATCCGGTCAATCGACTGTAATAATGCGGTGCGTTGACCGAAGCGATCCAAGGCGCCTACCTTGATCAGGCTTTCTAGTGCTCGCTTCCCAACATGGCGCAAGTCTACTCGATGTGCAAAATCATTCAGGCCAGTGAAAGACTGCTCCTGGCGACCATTTATAATAGCCTCCACGGGCCCATGCCCCACATTTTTGACCGCACCCATACCAAAACGGATCGAGGGAGTCCCGTCCGGATGATCCTCAATCGAGAAATCCCAATCGCTGATATTTATATCCGGGGGCTCAACTGCAATCCCCATCCTGCGGCAGTCAGCCACATAAAGAGCTACTTTGGCATTATCGTTCTGGTTGACAGATAACAGGGCTGTCATGTATTCAACGGGATAATGGGCCTTTAGATAGGCGGTTTCAACCGCGATCTTTCCGTAATCAGCGGCATGGGCTTTATTGAAACCGTAACGGGCAAATTCTTCCCAGTCGTCAAATATCTCCCCCGCTATCGTCTCAGAAATGCCGTTCTGGGCAGCACCATTGATGAACTTCTGTTTATGTTTGAGTAGCTTGTCTTTTTGCTTCTTCGAGACCGCTTTGCGTAGATCATCCGCCTCTGGAGCTGAATATCCTGCCAGTTGCATCACAGCAGACATCAATTGCTCCTGATACACCGGATAGCCATAGGTTTCTTTGAAGATCGGTTCCAAAGCCGGGTGCCGGTAAGTTACTGCCTCCTTACCATGCATCCGTTGAATATAACCAGGGATGAAATCCATCGGCCCCGGCCTGAATAAAGCAACCATCGCGATGACATTTGCCAATTCTTTAGGCTTCATCTGGATCAACCAGCGGCGCATCCCCAGACCTTCCACCTGGAAGACGCCCGCTGTCTCGCCGCGCCCCAATAGCTCATAAGTTTTGGGGTCATCCGTCGCAATATTCCCAAGATTATAGGTGATGCCATGCCGTTTACGGATCATGTCGCAGGCGCGCGCCATAATCGTCAGCGTTGCTAAACCCAAGAAGTCGACTTTGAGCAGGCCGAGAGAATCCAGTACCGACATCTCGAATTGTGTAACGATCTTCACCGGGCTTTCTTCTACAGAGCTCCCGGTAGGTCGATTTAAGGGAACATAGTTGATGATTGGTTGGTCTGCGATGATCACGCCAGCAGCGTGGGTGCCAGCATTGCGCACCACACCTTCCATTTGCGCAGCAGTATCTACCAACCCCTGTAAATAAGGCGTTGAATCATAGATCTGTTTGAATTCCGGCACTTCCTGGAGGGCCTGGACGATGGAGACTGGTTTTCCGGGAATATTGGGGATGAGCTTTGCTACCCGATCTACTTCATTAAGTGGGATGTCCATCACCCGCCCAACATCCCGAATTGCTGCCCTGGCCCCTAGCGTTCCGAACGTGATGATCTGGGCAACTTTATCTTGCCCGTACTTTCGAACGGCATAATCCATCATTTCAGCACGGCGATCATCTCGGAAATCTAGATCAATGTCCGGCATAGAGATGCGCCCCGGGTTGAGGAAACGCTCGAAGATCAGGCCATGTTCGATAGGATCGATCAGGGTGATTGCCAGGGTGTATGCCACAATGGAGCCGGCCGCCGAGCCACGGGCGTTGTACCAGATGCCTTGCTCACGGGCGTAACGACACAAATCCCAAACAATGAGGAAATAGGTGTCAAAACCCATCTCGTGGATAACTTTCAACTCGTGCTCTAAACGTTGGAGCACCACAGGATCGGTGGTCCGGTTGCTATAACGGCGCTGTAAGCCAGTTTCACAAAGCTCCCGCAGATAGGTGTCTGGCGTATATCCCGGTGGAACTTCGAACTGGGGGAGATGATACCCACTGAAGCTTAAGTCGATATTACAACGCTCAGCGATTAACAACGTATTACGGATGGCTTCTGGAATCTCCACAAAGAGCGAGCTCATCTCCTCCGGGCTGCGCAGGTAGTAGGTATCATCGGTCATGCGCATGCGTTTCGGATCAGATAGCACACTTCCGGTCTGAATTGCCAGGAGAATATCCTGAAGCCTGGCATCTTCCGGCTTAATGTAATGAACGTCATTCGTAGCTACGAAGCGAGCGTCGTATCGCCGGCCTAAATCAACCAGGTTCCGGTTGATTTGATCCAGCTCCTTGATGTTGTGAGATTGCAGCTCCAGGAAGAACCGGTCAGCTCCGAAAGTGTTGTAATACCAATCTAACGTGTTGCGCGCTTGCTCCAGGTTACCCTGCTGAATCATGCGAGGCACTTCTGCAGACATGCAGCCGGAGGTGCAGATAATCCCCTCGGCATGCTTCTCCAGGAATTCGTGATCGACTCGTGGGTAGTAGTAGAAACCTTCCAGCTGAGCTGTGCTGGCAATTTTCAATAAATTCTTATAGCCGGTTTCATTCTCCGCCAGCAACAACAGATGGGAAGATTTTTTATCCTCTTGTGGATCTCGCTCACGCATACTTCGTGCAGCCAGGTAGGCTTCAACGCCGATAATCGGTTTAATCCCAGATGCGGTGGCGGCATTAAAAAAATCAATCACGCCATACATTGTTCCGTGATCGGTAAGAGCAACAGCCGGCATGCCCATTGCTACGGCGCATTTAACCAGCTCCTTGATATTGCTGAAGCCATCCAACAATGAATATTCGGAGTGGACATGCAGGTGGACGAAAGACATGTTATCGTAGGCTGAGCTGAATTGAAAGGCCGGCAATTGACCGGTTAGAACACAACGGGTAGCCTCCCTCGCATCCCAAATTGATTCCACCGGCTTAAGGGGATTATAGCACGAGGCTGGTATTCAGGGCAATTTTCTTATCTTAAAATTTACGCAACCAGGCTGTTAATGTAAACGGTGCCACAAAGGCAACCCCACCTGACAGTGCCCCCCTTATCTGATTCTTAATTCCCTATGCTATAATCCCACCCGAGAGGTAGAGATTTATGCTGAAGAGATTTGTACAGATCTTCGGGGGTGATCCGAATAAACGCGAAATTGAAAAAACTGCCCTGATCATAGACGATATCAACCGGCAGGAACCTCAGTTTGAAGCGCTGAGCGACCAGGCTCTGCACGCAAAAACAGGCGAATTCCGTTCACGATTAGAGAACGGAGAAACCCTGGATGAACTATTGCCAGAAGCTTTCGCCGCAGTGCGTGAAGCCAGCAAGCGCACGATCGGATTGCGACACTATGATGTTCAACTGATCGGGGGTATTGTCCTCCACCAGGGGAAGATTGCCGAGATGCGTACCGGCGAAGGGAAGACGCTTGTGGCAACGCTTCCGCTTTATCTAAACGCCGTAACCGGCAAAGGCGTACACTTGATCACAGTAAATGACTATCTCGCCCGCCGGGATGCCCGTTGGATGGCGCCGATCTACAACGCATTGGGGATGAATATCGGCGTGCTTCAGATGGCAGCCCGAACCGAGAACGGCAAGAAAGCGTTTATCGTTGATCTTGAACGAGAATCCCCGCACGAAGACCAACACCAGCTTCGTATGGTACCTCGCCAGGAGGCATATTCTGCTGACATCACTTATGGCACCAACAGCGAGTTTGGCTTTGATTACCTGCGTGATAACATGGCCTGGCATCTGGACGACCGTGTGCAACGTGGTCACTATTATGCGATCATCGACGAAGTGGACAACGTATTGATCGATGAAGCGCGCACGCCGCTCATCATCTCTGGACCTGCTCAAGACGAAGCAGAGTGGTACGTGCGCATGGCTCAGGTTATCCGCCAGCTCAGACCAGAAGATTACGAAGTTATAGAAAAAGACCGTACGGCAACCCTCACCGAGATTGGGGAGGCACGTGTTGAAGAGCTTCTGGGTATGGCGCTGCGTGATCCTGACCGGCCTGAAGATGTCACCTTGGAGCAGGCACGCATGCTTGGTTACCTGGAGCAAGCCATGCGTGCACAGTACCTATTCAAGCGCAACAAAGATTATCTGGTACAGGCAGGCAAGGTGATTATCGTCGACGAGTTCACCGGTCGCATGATGCCTGGCAGGCGCTGGTCAGACGGCCTTCACCAGGCTATTGAGGCGAAAGAAGGCGTACGCGTTCAAGCCGAAAATGTCACCTATGCCACCATCACAATCCAAAACTACTTTCGTATGTACGAAAAACTGGCAGGAATGAGCGGCACGGCTGTCACAGAGGCCGAAGAATTCGATAAAATCTACAAGCTCGATGTAGTGGCCATCCCAACAAACCTGGAATACCAGGCAATGAGCCCAGAGAGCGATCTTGCTGAGCTTGAAGCGCGGGATGATGACGGGTATAAATTCAATTACTATGCAAAGAAGGATGACCTTGGGAAAGTTCCGGTATTTTGGAGAAGAAAAGATTACCCAGATATCGTCTACCGGACGGAAGAAACCAAGATCCGCTCCATAACCCAGGAAATCCTCCTGTACCATGCACTGGCTCGACCTATCCTGGTTGGTACTACCTCGGTTGAACTGTCTGAGCGCCTCTCGGCGCGCCTCAGGGCAGAGCCATTACGACGATTGGCGCAGGTGTTGCTCATCCGCGACACCTGGTTCGTGGCCAACCACCGTGATGAAGACGGACGCCAGGTAGCTGAGCTACAATTTCTTAATTTCTCATTGGACGAGCTGGATATTGCCCAGATGCGCAAAATGGGCCGGGAGTTAGACCTGTCTTTCAACCCTGAGGAAGAAGCGAACCTTAAACGGCTCGAGATGATTCTCAAGTTAGAACCCACAGAAAGAGACCGCCTGATCGCCGTGCTCAAAGCGGGTATCCCGCACCAGGTGCTCAACGCCCGCAAGCACACTGAAGAGAGCCAGATTATCGCCCGAGCAGGCGCTTTTGGTGCCGTGACTATCGCAACGAACATGGCTGGGCGAGGAGTCGACATCAAGCTGGGGGGTGAAATGCCCGAGGACATCCTTGCCAATGTCAACCGCGTCCTGTCGCGCGCAAATTATAAAGACCCCTACGATATGTCTCTGGACGAACGCTTGCATGCTCTAACCAGTCTGGACCCATCATCTTTAGGCATATACGAAAACGAAGTGAGGCAGTTTATCCAGTATGTGCAGGATATGGAGCGAGTGCGCAACCTTGGCGGTTTACACGTTATTGGCTCAGAACGTCATGAAGCTCGCCGGATCGACAACCAGCTTCGCGGCCGTTCCGCCCGCCAGGGTGATCCAGGTTCCTCACGTTTTTACCTTTCGATGGAAGATAATTTGATGCGCATGTTCGGCGGTCAGCAAGCCGATGGGCTCATGCAACGTCTTAAAATCGACGATGCGATTCCAATCGAATTCGGTATGGTGGGCCGGATTGTGGAACAATCTCAAACTCGGGTGGAAGGCGCCAATTTTGATGTCCGTAAGCATCTCTTGGAGTATGATGATGTGCTCAATACCCAGCGTGGTAAAATCTATGCCCAGCGAAACCGGATCTTCACGAAAGAGGATCTAAGCGAGGATGTTGCAGAAATGCTGCGCACTGAAGTTACGCGCCGGGTTCCTGAGGCGATACAAGAACCAGATGGACCATGGAAGCTGCTCGCCTGGCTGGAACAAATTCAACCCCCTCTGCAAATCGACAACTTGATCTTTCCTTCCTACACCTTAAAGCTATTGCTGGACTATATAGCTGGGGAGAAACCGACGATCACCACGCAAGAAGCGATTGGCGCCCTGTCTGATATCGCAAAGCGATCTATTTTAGCTGAAGAGGACCATCTGGTGCACACCGTCAGCGCATTGCTGGATCAGACCCAAGCGCGGTTGAAGACACAGATCGATGAGCGGGTGGACGCTGTGGTCACCTTTTTTGAGGGGCTCACGGTAAGCGATGATGATGAGCCAGTGAACACCCGCCAGTTCGCTGATGAGCTATCAGCCACGGCGCGGATATCATTACGATTATCGGCGGAGCAATTGCGCGCCCTTCGAGATCGGGACAAGGATGAGATTGATCGTATACGTGGTGATGTAATTAGCCAGATTGAAACCAACCTGGTAAACCAGGCATTGACGAGATTGGTTGGTTCCATCGAGCGCAGGCTTGAGGAACCCCTCGAATTAAATCCCAGCCAGGTTGCAACGGATGATTGGGACTTGCATGCCGACCAAATCCTGGATGCGATTCAACGGGTCTATGACCGGCGTCGTGAACGTTTAATCGGTTCGGGTGGGCAAATCGTCACCGACCTGGAAAATGCCCTGGCGCGTGCCAATGGATACATTCCACGGAATTCACTGGTACATCTGCTCATGCTCTTGCCGCAAGGCGCTCGCGCCGCTTTCGACAAGAAGACCCACCGGCGGATCGTACAACGCACTACTCGACTGAGCTACACGTATTTCGCTGCCCAACTCCTTGAAAACCGTCCGGCTGAAGAGATCAGTGAGAGCGTCTTGTCGCACCTGGAGCAAGCACAAAGCATCATCCATCAGGCTTGGGGGCTGGCTGAATGGAACCGAATTTCAACTTCTTCAATCACCGAGCTGGATGAAACCACTCAGAATGGTCTGAGGATGATACTTGAGGAAGAGATATACACCCAGGCATACAACCAACCGCTTAGCATGCTCAACCCCGAGCAAACCGAGGCTGCTGTTAAAGAGCTTGGACGGCAAATGCTCACTGAAATCTACCGCCAATTACTGCTCCAGGTGATCACCGAGTTGTGGATAGAGTATCTGACCCAAATGGAAGCTTTGCGCGTTTCCATTGGGTTAGAAGCTTATGCTCAGCGAGATCCGCTCGTTCAGTATAAGAACCGCGCTTTCGAGCTTTTTCAAGACCTGCTGCGCGATATGCGCATCGGTGTTGTATCCCGTATGTTCACCTACCGACCACGAGACCTGAGCAGCGTTCAAACCACTGTAAAAAGGCCGGGAGCACCAGAAATTGAACCTGAAGTCGAGATGATACCGCTTACAAGCGAGAAGATCCAAAAACCCGAGAGCCAACCTGAACAATCTGAAGCTCACAGCAAAAAACGACGCCGTCACCGGCGATAAGTCGATCAACCTATCTTCGCAAATTTAATAAATATCTGATCTATATTGCAATTCCCCTCTATGAAAATTCCTGCGAGTTCCAGGCGTCCTGCGGAATTCTACCGGTCTTTGCCAAAGGTAGATCTTCACCGCCATCTGGAAGGATCGTTGCGATTCGAGACCCTGCGGGAGTTAGCCCGCTCACAGGGTATGGACCTCCCCCCCACAGCCCAATTGCGGACGATGGTGCAGATTCAAGAGGGAGAAAAGTTCACCTTCCAAAACTTCCTATCCAAATTTAGCACCTTGCGGTTATTCTACCGCTCGCCAGAGATCATTACGCGCATCACCCAAGAGGTCATCGCTGATGCAGCGGCAGATAATGTTCGCTACCTCGAGTTGCGCTTCACCCCAGTCGCGTTGAGCAAGGCACAAGGTTTCTCTTTAGCCCAGGTGATGGATTGGGTAATAACCGGAGCGCGCCAGGCGGAGAAGAACTTCGGTGTCATCACCCGCTTGATTGCCAGTATAAACCGTCACGAGAGTGTAAAGCTGGCAGCCCAGGTATCTTACCTGGCAGTAGAGCGGCGCGAGGCAGGTGTTGTGGGCCTGGACTTGGCAGGTAATGAAGCTGAGTTTTCCGCGGAACCGTTCACCAAAATCTTTCGCAACGCAAGAAAAGAAGGTCTACACCTGACGGTCCACGCAGGCGAATGGGGTGGCGGGGAAAATATCACACAAGCCATCGAAGTACTGGAAGCAGAGCGTATCGGGCACGGTATCCACGTGCTTGAATCAGGTGCGGCAACGGATCTGGCGTTGGAGAGACAGATCCCCTTCGAGGTATGCATCACCAGCAACTACCAGTCCGGTGCAGTTCCAGAAATCTCAGTCCACCCGATACGGGAAATGTTAGGCAGAGGCCTGAACGTCACCATCAACAGCGATGATCCCAGCATCTCGGCCATCCTGCTCAGCGATGAGTACCGGCTGGTCTGCGAAGTGCTGGACTTGCCTCTTGAGACTCTACACAGACGTATACTGGCGGCTGCCAGGGCTGCTTTTATTCCAGATTTCGCGAAAGAAAATCTGGTGCAGGCGTTAGACCAGGAATTTTCCGACTGCCTGACCAGGTTTGATGGACAGTGAATTAATCTGCGCAACTGCCTCTAGTGTAGATTCGCTGCCCCCAGTCTCCTGAAATTGATGTCGCAAATCAAGTGGAGATGCGTTTCTCCCACTCACTCACCGCGGAGCGGATCATGCTGCGGATCTCCTCATCAGGTACATCGTCAACGCCCTCATACTGATCTAAGCCCACCATTACGGCCATGCCTTGGTTTGGCAACTCTCGCAAGCGAATGCCCCGCTTACTTAACGGGGAGTTTTCCAATTTTTCCTGGAGGATATCGTCAATTTGAGCCACAATGCTCTTCGGTGGCTCTGGGGGTAGTTCTGGCAGCATTGCTCGCGTGAGAATATTAACCGGTTTTATGCTTGGGCGCTGAACCTCCGATGGAGCACTTACTAAGATGTTTGCTTGTGCATTCTCGGCCTGTGCCAAACCAACTGTAGGCGCTGCCTGGGGGTTAGATAATGTCTCGTGAAACCAGGAGAACAATACTTCCATGTACGGGGTCAGTCGCGTGCGCTGATCTTTGGTAAGGTCCCTGGTTGAACGGAGCACCTTTCCATCAACCAGAAGATAGGCTACCTTACCCCCTCTATCTGTCATGATACCTGCTATTTGAATCAGGCTTGGAACAGTTTGGGGCTTTGGCTTCTCGGTGGGTTTACGTTCACCCCGAGCCCCTGTCACCAAACTGCCTAAGGCAAAACCAATGCCGATCGATACTAATGCGATCAAAATGAGGAAAGAAAAATCACCCATGGCACGTACTCCTGAGAATCAACAATAAACCCCTGATTAATAAAGATCCCAATAGGAGCTTCATTCTTGGTCAGATTCTATTTCATAAAACCCGGCAGGGCAACTATCAAACTTGTAATTAACATTCAGCGAGAGGTTTTCTGTTGGCAACTTGGACAAAAATGTGTCCCGCGCTGGCCAATCACAATGCGTTGGATCGGTGTGTTGCAGTTAAGACAGGGCTCTCCAGTGCGCTGGTATACCCTAAAATAGTTTTGGAACTCGCCTCCCCGGTAAACCCAATCAATGCTGGCGCCGTTTCGCCTGATACCCTCTTGCAAGACAGCCCGGATACTTTGCAACAAAAGTTCAACCTGCTCAAAATTAAGGCTGTCAGCACGGGTGAGAGGGTGCAAGCGCGCCAGATGCAAAGCTTCATCCGTATAAATATTTCCCAGCCCAGCCAGGAAATTTTGGTCTAACAATAGAGGTTTTAGCTGCCTGCGATGGACGACCAGGCGGGTGTAGAAATCTTGCGCGGTGAGCCCCACATCGAGCGGCTCAGGACCTAAGTCTCCAAGTACAATCTCCGGATGGGCCGTCAGCCAGACACGGCCAAATTTACGCGGGTCGTTGAAGGATAATCGCAGACCATTCTCAAAATTTAATACCAACCGGTGATGAGGTAATAGAGGTGCATCGGCTGCCTCCACCATCAAATCACCGCTCATTCGCAGGTGGATTAATAATGTATCATCAACCAGGGAAATAACCACAAACTTGCCGCGTCGCAGGATATCATCGATGCATTGGCCAATCACCCGAACGCCAAACTCATCCGCCTGCGGCATTACCAGGGTACGCAACCAAAAGAGCTGCGCAGTGGTGATCCTCAACCCGATTAATGATGGATAATCGGGTGTGCCGTAGCGTAAGTTGGAGACAATCGTCTCTACTTCAGGGAGCTCAGGCATAAATTATTCGTGAAAGAGCTCGCCTACGCTGCGCCCTGAGTGCGCGCGGCTGATGACCTCCCCCAGCAAAGGTGCTATCGTCAATACGGTCAATAAGTGCTCTATCTTCTTCCTCTTCCCAGGAAGAATGGGAATCGTATCTGTGGTGATCATCCGGGTAATAGGCAAGGCAGCCAACCTGTCAATGGCTGGCGGGGCAAACACGGGGTGGACAAAAACCAGATAGACATCCCGTGCACCGCATGCTTTAACCAGTTTTACCGCCGATGATACAGAACCTCCGGTGACTACCTCATCATCAACGATGATCACGTCACGGTTTTCGACATCTCCAATAATGGACAACGCGGCCGGGGCATCAAGGTCACCAGAACGGCGCTTTTCGATAAAGGCGATCGGTGCGTCGATCTTTGCAGCAAAATTTCTGCCTTTCTTGGCAAAACCCAGGTCAGCCGCCACGACCACTGGATCATGCATTCCAGGCAATAACTCCTGGATGTGGTCGGTGAGGATATGGAATGCTGTCAGCACATCTCCAGGGATGGAGAAAAAACCTTGGATTTGTCCAGCATGCAGGTCTAGGGTTATGTAACGATCTGCTCCGGCAATCTCGATCATATCAGCAACTAGGCGGGCCGTGATTGGCACACGGGGTTTATCTTTCTTGTCGGAACGAGCATAACACAAGTATGGGATGACCGCAGTCACCCTGCCCGCTGAATCTAAACGCAAAGTTTGGAGCATAATCAATAGCTCCATCAAGTTACGGTGTGTGGGCACGGAAGTCGTCTGAATCACGTACACATCTTGCCCCCGAACAGAACTATGTAAGCGTACGAATAAGTTTTCATTGGGGAAAAGGGTCACATCTCGACCACTCAGTGGCAAACCCAGGTGTTTTGCAATCAATCCCGCCAGATCAGGGCAAGCTGTTCCCGCAAAGAGCTTGATCTCTCTATAAAGATTGGTATCACGCCAGTTATGCTGTGTCATTACTTCTCCGCCTTATATATTGGATTAATCGTTCAACTCGGAACGGATTACGCTCATCATGAGGATGTTCACGTAATCACCACCTTAATAATAGGCTTGACGTTGCCAGCCTCGTGAACAATCTCCATAAGATCATTGCAACTCTCCATCTAACAGGCTCTCCACTGCCTGCCAGGGCGAAATTTTCCGCTCGACAAGCATTGCCAGGACAGACGTGTATTGTTGGTTAGGTATATTATTTCTCCAACGTGCCACCAGGGCCGCCTGGAGCAGATTATCCAGTTGAGATTCCAGGCGCGCCCGCACACGCAGCTCCCACTCACCACTTTGGCGTAAATACCGGTGGTGTAATTCGATTTTCTCAACCAGTTCACTAATCCCACTGCACTGGGTCGCCACCGTTCGCAGAATAGGCGGGTGCCAGGATGGGGCAGCAGGATCCCCCTTTTCTGTCATTGGGGCAATGCGCTCAGTCTGGCCGTGGTGCAGGTAGACCCGTGGGGCAGGATAGGCTAACTCCAGCATGCTGCGGAGAGCACGCTCTGTATTTTCCACACCAGGCATGTCAGCCTTGTTAATCACCAAAACATCTGCAATTTCCAGGATCCCTGCCTTGATAGCCTGGATTTCATCTCCAGATCCTGGCGCTTCCACAACAAGCGTTGTGTGCGCCAGCCTTACGATATCTACTTCCCCTTGACCAGCGCCCACCGTTTCTATTAAGATCACCTCATAACCGGCTGCGTCCAAGGCATCCACCAGGCCGGCTGTGGCGGCGGCTAAACCGCCCAATGAACCGCGGGAGGCCATTGAGCGGATGAACACCTCTGGATCGCCAGCCAGATCGCGCATGCGCACCCGATCTCCCAACAAAGCCCCGCCAGTAAATGGACTGGAAGGATCAACTGCAATGATTCCCACCTTCTTCGGTTGGCTACCATCTGTTGGCTGGCGATAAAGGCGTGCTAATTGATTCACCAGGGAAGATTTGCCAGTACCCGGTGCGCCGGTTACTCCAATAAGATGAGCCTCCCCCGTGCGGTTGTACAGCTCCATCAAGGCCTGACGCCCTGCGGGTAGATCGTTCTCAATCTGTGTCAACAACCTGCCTAATGCCAGGCGGTTGCCACTCAGAACCGATGCTGCCAACGAGGGCCCGTTATCCAAGTATCTGTCCCCGACGAACTGCGTCACGAACATCACGAATGATATTATCAGTCAGGGTCCCCGGCCCATAAACACCCATCACACCCAACTCCTTCAAAGGGCGGATATCTTCATCCGGAATGATCCCTCCGATAAAGACTGCAACGTGGCCCTGCCCGTTGGCGTAAAGTAACTCCATCACGCGAGGCACAAGTGCCATGTGTGCTCCGGATAAGATAGATAATCCGATGGCGTCTACATCTTCTTGCAAGGCCGCCTCGGTGATCATCTCCGGTGTCTGGCGCAAACCGGTATAGATCACCTCCATCCCGGCATCACGCAAGGCGCGGGCGACAACTTTCGCTCCGCGATCGTGACCATCCAGTCCAGGTTTGGCAATCAGAACGCGAATCTTCCGTTCGCTCATCGATTCCTTCCAGGTCATTGATTTGGTATATCTGGATTATACCGCGAACCATCCCACAGGCAGTTTTGGCGTATTAAAAACAAAGAGCCGCCCGTAAGGACGACTCTCCGCAGCGCTGCGGCACCTATCCAAGATTGAGGAGTGATGCCGCAGCGCTTGGTTGGGTACTACTATCATTCATCACGGCATCACCTCCTCTTTGGTGGGATAGCAAAGTGAGATGAAGTTCTGCCACGTTGATCGTGACAACGATCTCTCGTTGGCTGAAGTATGACATAAAACACCCTGGATGTCAATAGCGACAGACTCAGTCTAGATTTTCTCTAATACCGGGCCAATTTGATACCGGATCGGTCGATCGAACGATATGCATCCCCGCTTCGGAAAACTTTTGATAAGCGGCGTCGGCTTCGGATGTGTAATCTACCACCCCTGGTACAACAACCGGTGAGGAACAGTCCTCGAGCAGGTATACTTTATTTGCCAACTTACGATCCATTGATTGGATCTCTGCTAGAAGATCATTCATTGTCCATACAACACAATGGCTTTTTGCCTCCCCGGCTATCACCAGCGCGTCGAACTCAACCAACACATCCAGGAAATTGCTGTTCTTCTCTGCGATCGCAGCGCCACGGGCGTCCTCCAATACCTCCGGGCCGATTACCGAGTAGTATTCTGTCGTGGGGGATTGCCCTTTGATAATGTAATCAGGCTGCGTATGGCGGGCGATCGTATGGAAGAATATGGCCTCCTCGACTGCCGACACGAGGGCGTGACCGATGCCACCTAACATGGCATGGTAAGGCCAGATTGTCAGGTTGTATTTGTGACGAGATTTAAGCTCGCGCGTGTAGTGTAGCAGATGTTCCTGCCCATATCGCTGGTCGATCCCTAAACTATCAGCAATCTCCGGATTAAACTTCCAGTGTCCTCGAAGGATGTCTTCGTATGAGATCAAGGTAAGCGGAGCCGGGTGCTCTCCCAACTCGTTTACCAGGAAAATAGGATGGAAGATCTGCATGGTATAGTGTGTATCCATGGTGGGGATGATTTGGGTCAGGTAGCGCAGGTTATGATAGATGAATTCACACAACCTTTGATTATCTTCAACCGCACCCAGACCAGTACGCCCACCGACGAATAATTCAAAACCCGGTATGCAAAATGTGTTCTGTACATCAACAGCAACCAGAGCAATTCTGAATTGATCCCTGGCGGCAGGATTGATACTATAAGAGCGCGCCCATTGGATGGCCTGTTCTGCCCGCTCCTGATATGGCACTCGCCATACCTGGCCTACCTTTTCAGGGTCGTAATGCGGCGGCAATGGCAGCAGATCATTGAACGGAGGCGAATGAATGTCGGGCTTCATGCCAATTCTCCGATTGCATATCTCTTCTCTCGATACCTTTCCAGGTGCTCGCTGGGCAGTAATCGAACAAATCGTTCAGACTTCCTGCTTGACAATCTCAGGCGGACGGTTGAGCAGAAGCGAGATCGCGATTGCTGCAAAGTAACTGATAAAGGCCAGAACTTCGGTTAACGATGGATTCCCATTATAACCAAAAAGTGATTTCAGCACTTCGCCTATGAATGATGAATCATCCAACAACCAGTTAACATCCCATACATGCGCGATTATCGTCGGAATTATGCCAGCTTCATTGAGCTCATGGACCCCGTGAGCTACTAACCCAGCTGCAAACAAGATCAATAGAATGCCTGTCACCTGGAAAAACCTCTTCAAGTCGAGGCGGATCGTTGATGCAAATAGCGCCCATCCTAATCCAACAGCAGTGCCAAGCCCTAACAAGCTCCCAATCAGCGTACTCTGGACGCCAACTGTCAGGGACGTGGCCGTTAGAAACAGGGCGAGTTCGACGCCTTCACGGAGTACTGCCAGGAAAGCGATTAGGAAAAGAGCGCTCCGGCTGCCCGATTTAGAAGCCCGGCGTACATCCTCCTCCAGGTCACTCCGGATGGTGCGCGACTGCCGCCTCATCCAGAAGATCATCCAGGTGAGTATCCCTGCTGCGAGGAGCATCGTCAATCCCTCAAACAGCTCTTCTGCACGACCCTCAAGTGAGGCCCCAAAGTACTGCAGTAGCCACGCGACCGCCAGGCTGATGATCATCGCGCTGATCGCTCCTAACCACACCAAAGGAGAGAGATCCCTACGGTTCAGTTTGCGAAGCATTCCAAGAACAATACCGATAATCAAGGCCGCTTCTAGGCCTTCACGCAATGAGAGCAGGTAGCTGGCAATCATGTAGTTCCTCCTGATGTGCTATCGGGTACGGGTCCTGTGGATGCCTGCGATGCTAAACAATCTGGGCAATACCCTTCGAGTTTTAGATAGATATTCAGCACCCGGCATCCGCACCCTTGTTCGATCTCAGGGCGACCCAGGAGAACCCGTTCAGAACTTAGCTCGATGACTTTGCCGCAAAGGATACACGCAAAATGGAAATGCTCTGGTTTATCAACGGCTTCAAAGTAGGCGCGTTTTTGGTCTTCATCGAGAAAACTATGCTTGATAAGGCTGACTCCCAGCAACGCATTTAAGGAGCGGTAAACAGTCGCCAGATTTATGCTTTCATCGTGCAGGCGGGCTCGTTGCCAGATGCCCTGCGCATCCAGGTGCTCACCAGCCTGCTGGAGAACACGAAGAATCAAGGCTCGCTGCGGAGTCGTACGCAAGCCATTTGTACGAAGCAGATTTCTTTCGCCACCAGTATCTCTGTTCATATTACAATCCTTTATGCAAATGCTTTGCATTTGCATTCTATCATGATAAAGATAACAGGCAACTGATATCTGTCACCTAAACCATCGTAATTAGTCAGTAAGCGCTGATGGGTAACAACTCAATGGTGATCGCTGCCCGCTGCTTTATTACCCCGATAGCCTGGAAGTTTATCCCCCACTTGCTCAGGTTTGTGGATCAATATGGGCAGGTGTTGAGGGCAAATCCGATATTGCTCACCGCGATACTCAAGGACCAGTAAGGGTACTGTATGACTATCTTGCTCGCAAAAAAGACAGGTAGGTTGAGGCGGCGATGTCATCGAGAAAATTCTCCTGGTGATTTCTAAGGTATTAGCGCCTGCGGCTTGATCTTCGCCGGTTGCGCTGGTCTCCACGGAAAGCCGGGACGGTGATTGCGTAGATCGAACACAAGCGTGCATCCAGCATGCGGCTGCGCAGGCGGGGATCGATCTCATCTACTCTGTCGGCTGTGGTGATCACGGTAGGCTTCTCCGCATTGTATCGATAATTGAACAACTGGTAAAGCTTTTCACGCGCCCAGGGAGAGGCAGACTGGGTCCCAAGGTCGTCCAGGATGAGCAGTGGAGTGGTGCGCACTTCGTCAAAGCGACGGTCCATGCTAACCATACTCGCTGGATTAAATGTAGCCCGCAGATGGTCTAGAAGATCGGGGATAACCACAAACAGGGGTGGATAACCCAGATCTGCCCGGTAATTGGCGATAGCAGCCGCCAGATGGGTTTTTCCACAGGCGTATGGCCCGGTGAACACCAACCATCCCCTAGGATCAGCAGCATATTCCTGTGCAGCAAGAAACGCCTTCTCAAGGCTTTTTTGATCTGCTGCTGGCAAGTTTTCGCCTTTACGCAGGTCAAAGGTGGCAAAAGTACGATCGTGGAGTAAGTCGAGCGAAGAGAGCTCGTGATAAGCGGAATCTTCAATCGGACGCCGATAATCCGTCGCCAGGATATGCACCTCTGTAACCAGCTCGGGATCTTGCAACCGGGAGTGTATGCGTGGCTCGATCTCCTCCATTAGCATGTTCGTATTCACCACAAGGGGGAGGTGGTTGGTATAGCGGTAATTCAGGATTTGAAACAGCTTTTCTTGCGCCCAAGCTGTTGCGTTTTGCGTGCCAAAGTCGTCCATCACCAGTAAAGGCGCGTTGCGGATCTGCTCAAAGCGTTCTTCAAAAGTAGCTTCTGGATCATTAAAAGCATAGCGCAATGAATCCAGCAGATCGGGAACTGTGATAAACAATGTCGGCACGCCCAGGCTGACAGCAAAATTGGCGATAGCGGCAGCCAGATGCGTTTTCCCACAGCCATATTTGCCATGGATCAACAGCCATCCTTTCAATGACCGGGAATATTGCATGGCATGATTGTAAGCATGCTCCAGTGAGTCTGCCTGGTATGGGGGTAGTCCAACTCTGCCGCGCGGGTTGAAATTCTCAAAGGTGAGATGGCTCAATTCCTCCAGGTTGCTGAGCTGGAATAGCCGCTGGCGAACCTGCTGGCTGATCTGGGCGTTACGACAGGTGCAGATTTGCAGCCGGCCAAAATCCGGATGCCCTACCGGTAGGTCCATCCGGAGATAACCCAAACCGCCACAAAAGGGACAGTTTGGGTCGCCAGTTAAGTCAGATTGCAGACGAAGATCAGCCGGTTCAGTGTTCAATGTAGTCGGCGAATTCACCTTCGACGTAGCGGCGGCGATCTTTCTCAGAGTCTCTTCGATCTTTTCTGTCATGTCTTCCCTCTACCTGCCAGCGGTCCAAGATGGCGGCTACGTAGCGCCAATTACGGGCGTTGTTCTCCACAGCAATGCGCACGGCGTCTTCGATCCATGAAGCCGGGAAAGTCTGCTCCGCTTCGCGCAGCGCATCGGCAATCATGGGAGTCAACGGACCAATGTTTTGCTCATATAGCTCGAAAATATTAGCCTGATCTTCTCCCAAAGCGATTTCAACTCTGGATTCTTCGCTGTAGCGCCACTCTCCGTCTGCAATGGCCTTGACCGCATCCTTACCCTTTGCGGTATTCAGAAAGTAGAGCATCTCAGTTCCCTCACCTCTCGGGATTTCAGCTTTGAGCAAAGTTCCCCGCTGTACTGCCCGCGACAACGCTTCGTCCAGTGCTGGTCCTGATCCATGTGGGGAGGTGCTCATCCCCTGCATGAACTGGCTATCATCGGCGAGCTCCGCGCGGGTCAGGTAACGAAACTGTCCCTCTATGCGGTTGAGTCGCCAGAAGATATAAATGGTTAATTTTAGCTCTCCGAGATGGTCAATTGCTGGCAGGAGTTCGCTGAAGAACGCCTCCATTATGGGTGTCTGTCTCGATTTACCTTTCGTAAAACCCTTGAACGACATTTACCTACGCCTCCTGAGAAAGGTCCACCACCCGCGTCGCGGCGTTTTCAAATTTTGCCAGGTTATTCCGGAAGATCAGCTCGATGGTGCCGATCGGCCCATTGCGGTGTTTGGAGATCTTAATTTGAGCGATGTTCTTCTTGAGGGTATCTTTCTCATACATCTCGGGGCGATGGATGAACATGACGATATCCGCGTCCTGTTCCAGAGAGCCAGACTCGCGCAGATCGGAGAGTTGAGGTTCTTTATCGGCGCGCTGTTCAATGGCACGCGATAGTTGAGCAGCCGCAAGCACCGGCACATTCAGCTCCCGTGCTAAAACCTTCATATTGCGTGAGATGTACGACACTTCTTGAACGCGGTTTTCTGAGCGCATGCCGCTGCTCATTAACTGTAAATAATCCACCAGGATCAGGTCAAGCTGGTATTCCATGTGCAGGCGGCGGCACTTGGTGCGCAACTGGAGTGGCGTGAGGGCCGGGGTATCATCCAAGAAGATGCGCGTATCGCTGAGCACTTCGATGGCGTGGGTGAATAACGGCCACTCATCTTCATTTAGTTTCCCTGTGCGCAGGCGTTGTGAGTCGATTGCCGTCTCCTGGGCGATCAGGCGCTGGACGAGCTGCTCATTTGACATCTCCAGTGAAAATATCGCCACGTGCTTTTTATGAATCTGTGCCGCATTTTTCGCTGCGGAAAGCATAAAGGCTGTCTTCCCCGTACCGGGGCGACCAGCAATCAGGATAAAATCGGAGGGCTGCAATCCCATCAAGAGGCGATCCAGATCGATGAAGCCGGTAGGGACACCATAAATCAACCCGCCCTGGCTGGAGAGCTGGTCGATACGGTCGTAATAATCGCTGAGCACCTGTTGGATGGGTTGCAAATCCCGGGTGAGGCGGCGCTCGCTCACACCAAAGACGGATTTTTCAGCCTCGCTCATCACCTCATCAATATTGCTGTTTTCTTTATAAGCCAACTTAGCGATATCGTTCGCCGCGGAAAGCATCCGACGCCGGATGGCGTTTTCTTCAATGATCCTGCCATATGCCTCAGCGTGCAGCGAAGTGGGCACGTTAGCGATCAATGCCGTAAGATATGCCGGTCCACCCACTTCGGCGATCTGACCCAACTGCTCCAACTCATCTGAGACGGTCAGGAAATCAATCGGCCTGCGCCTCTCGTGCAGGCGGACGAAGGCTTCCCAGATCCATCGATGGCGGTGGATGTAGAAATCCTCAGCTTTCAAGAATGAAGCTACATCGTAGTAGGCCTCGGGGTTAATCAGCACTGAACCCAGCAAGGCTTCCTCCGCTTCACGGTTGTGAGGGACAACCGGCGCTGTGGATACAGCTTGATCATCCGATAAAGTGTACGATTCCATAGGAACTTCGATCAATCAATCTCTGGCGATCAAAAAAAATATCATAGATTTCCTTCTTGATAAAAAAACCGGGGATTCCGGCCTGACAGCCTGGTGAACCCCGGCGTATCATTTAGAACCTCATCGAAACGAACGATTAACTATCATCGTCCCCATCTTCGTCCTGCTCGCCGTCTTCCGAGCCTTCAAGGTCTAATTTTTCCAGAAAGTCTTCGAAGATCGAGAGGCGGTCCTCGCCTCCCTCGACTTCCGGCTCTACTTTCGTCTGCTTCTCCACTTCCTCTTGCAAATCTTCTTCCGGAGTAATCCCTGCAGAATCTAACACCGATCTCGATACCAGGATGGGAACGTGGGCCCGCACAGCCAGGTTGAGCGCGTCAGACGGCCGTGCGTCGATATTCATTGTTTGCCCATCCACTTCGGCGATGATGTTACCGAAGAATGTGTCTTCTCGTAGAGCAGAAACTTCCACCCGTAAAATCCTGGCATTGAGTGCGGTGAAGATATTTCTCATCAGGTCGTGCGTGAGCGGGCGGACAACTTCCACGTTCTGCAAGGCAATGGTAATCGCTTCAGCCTCGTAAATGCCAATCCAGATGGGTAAATAGCGTTCCGCATCAGCCTCTCGCAAGATCACAATACGCTGTTGAGACATCAGACTGACACGAATGCTATCGATAACCACTTCAACCATATCTGACATGAGAAATCTCCGGGCACCGGCTGGAGATTCAATTGGCACCGGTGCTGGATTATTTTAACACGGGGATGGCAGGGATGCAACCACATCAATTGTTAAAAAATCCGGTAACGCAATTGCCAGTATTTAAGATTACGGTTATAATCCTCTTCCACCAGCGCAAGGAATCCAAACCAATAAGGGACGCAGGTAATCTGCATGGGCGATCTGATATGAAAGGCCGAATACTGTGGATCGAAGGCGAACGGGCTAATAGCCCGTCTTTTCTGCCTGCTTTACAGAATAGGGCCTATGAACTATTCATTGTTCCCAGTGGTGCAAATGCATTATTGCGTTTGCCTGAGATCGATCCTGATGTTGTCGTAATAAACGTGCCTTCTTTACGAAGTAATGGAAAACGAATCTGCCAATCGATCCGAGAGGCAAGTAATAGCTTGTCGATTGTGGTAATCCTCCCCACCGAAAAGGCGGATTTCGAGGCAAGAAGTCCGGAAGATGTCGTAACTGATTCAGCGGTGCTGGGGACCGCAGATGCGAGTTCTCATCCAAAAACAACACGGCAGGATTCTATGTTAATGGTCGGAAATTCACATGCCATCGTACACGATCCTATTGCATTACAGAGAAATCAAAAACATTCGCCCAAGGCATCCGAATATGGACAGGCTAATGTAGTACTTACACACCCATTCACCTTGCGCAAGTTAATAAACCGGATCGAACCGCTGCTCCCTGGTGACGGAGAGCATATGCTTCATGTCGGGCCGGTGCGCCTGGATCTAGAACGTAAAAGGGTGCGTTGCTTGGGCCGCGAAGCCCGTCTCACTCCTCGTCTGGCAAGCCTGTTACAAATATTGATGAAGCATCCTGGAGAGGTCATGCAACGAGAGGATCTCTTCAAACAGGTATGGGAAACAAAATACACGGGAGATACGCGCACCCTGGATGTGCACATCAGCTGGTTGCGGCACGCAATCGAGGAAGACGCCCGCCATCCCCAGCTACTTAAGACCGTCCGGGGAGTAGGTTACCGGTTGGATATTTAGCCGCCACTCGCTAATCTCCGACGATCAGTTTTTTGGCCTGGCGAGCTGAAGTTGAGTCCGCTCCCCATTTACGTCTATCCATCTAACACAAACCGGTCGTTCACCAGGCACATCGGGTAGCTGTACAATATTCTGTATGGTTTTCTTGTTCCGTTGCCTGCCTACCTGCACCGCGCTGCGGAAGAGTTGCCCGTCCCAATCCGGATCGACCTCCCAATACTCCAGGCGAGTGGATAGCTCATCATCCAGAGACAGCACAAGCTGGTTGTCAGCCCTGGCGAGCTTGACAGGTCCTGGGGTGCGATAAGTCTGCTGACTCGCCGCTCCAGAGGTGTCGAAACTGTGCTCAGCACCCGCCACAGCCTGGATTACAAACGGCTCAATAGTCCGAGTAGCCAGCCTTGATTGAGTTGTATGTAAGGAACGCCAGCTCGCATCATTTGTGATGTATCTCCTGCCCAGACCGGCGGCAACCACAGCAGTTGTCCCAGAGCCGGCAAAAAAATCAGCTACCAGATCATCCGCATTCGATGAGGCACACAAAATCCGCTCGATCAAGGCCTCGGGTTTCTGGGTGGGATAACCGGTTCGCTCCCGATGGAGCCGAGCTACTACTGGAAAATACCACCAATCCTCGGGTACCTTGCCTCGTTCCAGGTTTGGCACCTTGCCAAAACCAGCCCTGGCAGAGGAGGCAAATGTTTTTACCGTGTTTTCATCATAAGGCTGGCGGACGGCGTCAACATTGAATGTATAGCGCTCACTTTTGGTGTACACCAGAATGGTATCGTGTTTCCGGTTGAAGGCGCTGCGGATGGGCGATGGCCCGTGATACACCCACACGATTTCATTGAGCAACCGCTCTACCCCGAAGATCTCATCTAGTAACAGGCGCGCATATGCATTGGCGTGCCAATCGAGGTGCAGATAGAGGGTACCCGTTGGAGCCAGTAGACGGTGCATGAGTACCAGCCGGGGATAAAGCATGTCCAGGTATGCGTTCGGATTAGACCAGTGATCAGGGTAACCTTCAGCAAGTTCCCATTCGCTCGGACGGCGTGAATCTTCACCCCGACCGATACGCGCTGGGTAGCGCCGGTTTGTATAAAAAGGTGGATCGGAGTAAATTAACCCGATGCGGCCTTCATATTCAGGGATCAGCGCCGACATCACGGCTAAGTTATCTCCCAGGATCACGCGGTTGTGTGGTTTATCCTGTGGATATCCATAACCCTGGGGGTAGATAACAGAATCCAGCTCGAGCACAGCCTTTGACGGAGAGATTGCCTTCTTCGTCTCCCAGGTAAGCTCAGCCATAATGTTGAAATCTAAACCGGATGACTGGTGGGTTGCTCACTGCTCACTTTGTCGCCTAACGACCCAGTTTGGCGCGCAGCAGCTCTTCCAGGGTCGGTTGGCCGATCTCCTGCAATTCATAGCGGACGCGTTGGGATGGCTTATTTATCTGGATGAGACGGTTTAAGTCAATCGGGGTGCCTATGATCACCAGATCAGCATCAGCCCGGTTTATAGTTTCTTCAAGTTCTTTGGTCTGCTTTTCACCATATCCCATGGCTGGCAGTACTGCCCCCGTAGATGGATATTTAGCAAAGGTTAGATTAATCGATCCAACTGCGTAAGGGCGGGGATCTACGATCTGGGCGGCGCCAAAACGACGTGCAGCGACCCAACCCGCCCCATAAGCCATCTCCCCATGAGTGAGGGTCGGTCCATCCTCCACCACCAGCACACGTTTCCCGCGGATCGCCTGGGGATCATCGATAAATAGCGGGGAGGCAGCTTCGATGACCACCGCTGAAGGGTTCAGAAGATTGAGATGCTCCCGTACCTGGATCACATTTTCTGCATTAGCCGTATCCACTTTGTTGATGACGAACACATCCGCCATGCGTGCGTTTGTCTCTCCAGGATGGTAGCCCATCTCATGTCCCGGCCGGTGTGGATCTGCAATCACAATATGAAAATCAGAAACATAGAATGGAAAGTCATTATTGCCTCCATCCCAGAGGATGATATCCACTTCCTGTTCGGCCTGCCGTAAAATACGCTCATAATCCACACCTGCATAGACAATCACGCCGTTATCCATGTGTGGTTCGTACTCCTCACGTTCTTCGATGGTGCAGTTATTTTGTTCAAGATCGCTATACTGCGCGAATCGTTGAACTGCTTGCCGGGTTAAGTCTCCGTAAGGCATGGGATGGCGAATGGCAGCCACTCTGTATCCCATTCCGCGCAATATTTTAGATACCCGCCGGCTGGTCTGGCTCTTTCCCGACCCAGTGCGTACGGCGCAAACTGACACCACCGGCTTGGTCGATTTTAGCTGAGTGCTCTTCAACCCCATCAAGCGAAAATCTGCTCCGGAAGCCATCACCTGAGACGCTTTGTGCATCACATATTGATGAGGCACATCACTATAAGCGAAAACGACCTGGTCAACCTCTAAATCTTTTATCAGGTGGATCAGATCGTCTTCCGGGTAGATCGGTATCCCTTTTGGGTAACGCGAGCCAGCGAACTCAACAGGATAGGTACGCCCCTCAATATCCGGAATCTGTGTGGCGGTGAAAGCCACAACCTCATAATCTGGGTTTCCACGGAAAAAAACATTGAAATTGTGGAAGTCGCGGCCTGCAGCTCCCATGATAATCGTGCGGACTGGATTCATAGATGGTTAAACTCCTTCGATCATAGATTTATTGGCCTAGTAAAGGTTTGAAGATTAGAGCTTTCACCAAGCGGCATACTACATCACCTCGGGTGCTTCGATGCCCATGACGTTTAGCAGATTGGCAATCGCTTGTCGCGCCGCGGCTACCATCCGTAGACGGAATTCTCGAACCTCAGGATGGGCTTTAAGCACCTGGCATTGGGTGTAAAAATCGTTAAAGGCCCTGGCCAGCTCATAAGCCAGGTTGGCAATGTGCAGGGGTTTATATTCTGATGCAGCTCGCTGGATCTCTCCCGGGATTCGTGAGATGAGATCGACCAACTGGATCTCAGGGGGTTCCAGATCATATGTGGGTGTACAAGGTGTGGGTAACAACTCCTCCATACGGCGAAGAATACTGTTGGCACGCACGTGCGCATACTGGATGTAAGGAGCGGCTTGCCCGTTAAAATCCAGTGCGCTCTTCCAATCGAAAGTTACCACCTTGGTATTATCCCGGGCGAGCATTGGATACTTTATAGCCCCCAGAGCGACGCTGTTGGCAACATTTAGCATCTCTTCCAGGCTAAGCGCCGGGTTTTTCTCCTTGACCACCTGAAGTGCACGTTCTCGCGCTTCTCGCACCAGGTCTTCCAAAAGCACAACCGTACCTTCCCGGGAAGCAATGGTGACGTTGCCTGGCAGATTGACGATCTCGTAGCTCATATGATAGCAACGCCTGGCCCACTCGGGGTGTCCCATGAGCTCCAGGGTTTTAAAAATTTGCTGTAGGTAGAGCGACTGCCGCACATCAATGACATACACCGAACGATCCGGATCATACTCCTGGAATTTCTTTACGGCGAGAGGCAGGTCTTTTGTGGCATACAGGGAAGTGCCATCTGAGCGTAGGATGACGAGTACGCGGTAGGTCTCTTTCTTGAGACCCAATAGGTCGTCCAGGCGGATGATCACAGGCCCGGTTGTTCTTTCATCTACGGCGATCCCCCGTTCAATCAACTCCTCCACAAGCTGCTGGCCAGGTTTTTCTAGTTCATTGTCGTAGAAGATCCGGTCAAAACGTACGCCGAGCATCTGGTAGATTTGGTCAAACCCGTCCAGAGACCACTGGCGCGTTTCTCTCCACAATGCCATCACCTCTTCATCGCGCTGATCCCAGCGGGCATATAGGGCACGCACCTCAGACTCGAGTGTGGGATCAATTTCCAGGTGCTTGTTGGCTTCTGCGTACAGGTCTCCCATCCAACGCGTTTTATCCGTTAATGGTTTTTCTCCAGCATGGAAGCGGCTGTAATTCCAGAGCCATTTAATGACGTGCAATCCGGTGTCGTTGATGTAGTTGGCCCGGATTACCTCATAACCAGCTGTAGCCAGGATGCGACACACCGAATCGCCGAGCACCACATTCCTCAAGTGCCCCACATGGAAAGCCTTGTGGGTATTTGGCTGGGAAAATTCAACCAGGACACGCTCACCTTTATCCACCCCCTGACCAAACGCCGACCCTTGCTCTAAAACCCGATCTACCACGCGGCGGCTATAAGCCGCGGGCGAGAAATACAGGTTTAAGTATCCCTTGACCGCCTCGACTCTAGAGAAACCAGTCGTCGTCCCAATCCGTTCGACAACCCCGGTGGCTATCTCCTGAGCGCGTTGCGCCACATTGATACGCACGCCCCCCTCTGCTTGTTTCAGGCGCGCTTCTTGAGCTGCTAATGGAAATAAGGGTGTGGAGATACCCCACTCTCCACTGAATGGAATCGGGTTCCATTGAATCTCATCAGGTACTGGCAGCTGGTTTTCTGCGCAGTATGATTTGATGGTATCTTCGACGATCCCTTGCTCTGTTAGAAACATGTCCGAAACTGGAAGTAAGTAATTCGGCGCGTGGTTCAACCCGCCCCGGCTGGCAGGATTATATCACGCAAAAAAGCGGGAGCAACGCGTGCTCCCGCTCATCGGTTAGCCAGGGTTAATGCTCGTTGAGGGGATACTAGCTGCTTTTACTCTCTATACCGGCCAGCTGTTTCATAAGGCGGCTTTTCCGCCGGGCAGCGTTGTTCTTATGAATGATGCCTTTCTCAGCAGCTTTATCTAATGCACTGATCGCTTCGAGAGTCGCCTGGCGGGCGTCCTGCACATCGCCACCCGCGATCGAGAGGCGCGCTTTGCGCACATAAGTCCGCGCCCGCCCTCTGAAGACGCGGTTGCGTACTCTTTTTTTCTCATTCTGCTTATTGCGTTTTATCGCTGACTTTATATTCGCCAAAGGTTTGCCTCCATCTCATTTCAACTTCACGGCGCATTATTTTACTTGAGGACTGCAGATTTGTCTAGTATTCCGTGTTTTTGTTTTTCGTGTTTTTTTGCATTTGATTGGCAATTATGGTAGACTCTGGGCAGATTTCATCCTTAACAATTTCAACGGCAGGA
>Ga0154772_1019_pt1 | contig 43414 bp, 46 predicted proteins | sample Rifle2008BG16ft_FD_105780 | JGI IMG/M metagenome (GOLD analysis project Ga0154772, IMG submission 105780) | Chloroflexi bacterium RBG_16_52_11
GACCACATCGTTGGCTTGGTCGACGGGGCACGAGTATTGGTGCCGGACATTCTCCGGTTGGAATAGAGAAACACAGGATCACGGCCGGGCTCCAGGCCGTCGAGAAGGAAGTTGTATTGTGCGGAACAATGTTCTGCATGGCGGTAGCGTGCCTGAAAATGGTTGAAAATGGTGATTCGTGAGACGTGATTCGTAACTCGTAATCGGTGCTTATACTTGTGTGAACATTGGAGCGGCACGGACCGTGGCTGGTCGCGGTCGGCGGAAGTGTGGTTAGACCGCCCCGCCGAGCACGTCGCTCTGTGGCAGGCGGTATGCGATGGACGCGTCAACTATCTTGACATCCGCTGCAAACGGAAGAGGGGGGAGTCGCAATGGATTTACAACGATCAGGTTGGGTCTCGCGAGAAGAAGCTGTCACGCAGCAAGGTCTTGGAGTGTCTCGGCAAGCACGCCCCGTCCGATCAGCATCGCGGCCTGCGGGGGCGCGCATCGCTGCGCACGGGAACTGGAACGCGCAAGTTCCATGACGGCCAAAGTGGTTACGCCGCTCGCTAACCGGTGGAACGGATACGCGCAGTCTAATTCGCTGGCCATCGGTGTTTCGGGCCTTGCAAGACAGGCGGATTGCAACGATACGTTGACAGTGGTTGAAACATAACGGTTACTCGTCACAAGCAGGCACCGTAAACAAAAAATGACAACTGACAGCACAATTGACAACACAACCCAGCTCGATTTTTCTTCACATCTCCAGACAATAGAACTGACCCGTGAGCTGCTCGCTGACCCTATAAATGTAATAGGACAGCGACTCGCGCAAACCCTCGCCAAAGGCGGCACGCTGTTCTGGTGCGGGAATGGTGGCAGCGCGGCTGACAGCCAGCACTTGGCTGCAGAACTGGTTGGGCGTTTCAAGAAAGACCGGCGGGCCCTGCGTTCGATTGCGCTGACCACGGATACCTCTGTGCTCACTTGCGTGGCGAACGACTACAGCTTTGATGACATTTTCGCGCGTCAGGTTGAGGCCTTGGGTCGTCCTGGGGACGTGCTGATCGGGATTTCGACCTCCGGCAATAGCGAGAATGTGCTGCGTGCTTTTAAGGCCGCGAAGGAGATGAGCATGATGACGATTGCGCTGCTGGGCAAGGGTGGAGGACCTGCCAAAGAACTGGCCGACCATGCCCTAGTTATCCCCTCCGATTCTACCGCCCGAATTCAGGAAGCGCACATACTTATTGGCCATATCCTGTGTGATCTCATCGAGCAGGAGTTGCAGCTTGCCTAGTCAACACTTACCTCCGCTCACCGAGATCCATACGGTGGCCTTTGATTTCGATGGGGTATTCACCGACAACAAGGTCTGGGTCGATCAGGATGGCCGCGAGAGCGTGCGGTGCGACCGGGGCGATGGGCTGGCCTTTGATCTGGTACGCGCCTTTAAGCGACAGGGTAAGCTGAAAGCGGAGTTTTTTATTCTGACGAAAGAAGCCAACCCCGTGGTTTTGGCTCGGGCGAGAAAACTCAAGCTGGATTGCCAGCATGGTGTAGGAGACAAGCTCGAATTCATGACCAATTACCTCGCCGACCGAATTCCAGGTCATGCCAATCCGTTTGCCGGGCTGGTGTATTTGGGCAATGACCTTAACGACTTGCCACTCATGCGACGTGCTGGTTTTGCGGTTGCACCAGTGGATGCGCATCCAATGGTTTACCATCTTGCACACCTCGTCATGCCACAGCGGGGCGGCGGGGGGTTTGTTCGTGCCTTTATCGAGCTATTGCTCGGAATCAATAATTTTTCCAAGGAGGAAATCGATGAGCTTGTATCTGATCGCTGAAATTGGCATCAACCATAATGGCAGTTTGGATATCGCCAAGCAACTAATAGACGCGGCTGCAAATGCAGGGTTCGATGCCGTGAAATTCCAGAAGCGAACCATAGATAAGGTGTACACCAAGGAATTTCTGGATAGCCCGCGCGAAAGCTCGTGGGGCACTACCCAGCGTGACCAAAAAATGGGGCTGGAGTTTGGACACGAGCAGTATCAGGAAATTGATCGCTACTGTAAGGAAAAGAGTATCGCCTGGAGTGCGTCGGCCTGGGACGTAGATGCTCAACATTTTATTCGTGACTTCGATGTTGTTTTTAACAAAGTGGCCTCTGCCATGCTTGGGCACAAACCCTTGCTGTGTGAAATCGCCGCTGAAGGGAAGAAAACCTTCATCTCGACGGGCATGGCTACACTGGATGAAATTGATGAGGTTGTAAATCAGTTTCGGCAAGCAAACTGCCCGATCGAACTCATGCATTGCAATAGCACCTACCCGATGAAGGACGAAGACGCCAATTTGCTTTGCATCCCCATGCTGAAAGCGCGCTACGACAGCGATGTTGGTTATTCAGGTCACGAAAGTTCGTTAATCAAGGTATGCGTATCAGCGGTTGCATTGGGGGCAACATCCTTGGAGCGGCATATCACACTGGATCGTGCTATGTATGGCTCTGACCAGGCTGCCTCAATAGAGGCTAATGCGTTGCGCAATTTTGTCGAGACTGTTCGCAAGGTGCCTCTGCTCGTGGGAACGGGTATCAAAGAGATTACTGCGGCAGAACTGGCTGTGCGCAAAAAACTTCGAGTTCAAGTTGATGGGTAAAGTCGTTGCGCTCATCCCTGCGCGCGCCGGGTCAAAAGGTGTGCCGGGCAAAAACATTAGGCCATTGGGAGCGCACCCGCTGTTGGCTTGGTCAATTGCTGCTTGTCTTAAGACAAAGGCCATTGATCGAGTGATTGTGTCCACCGACTCAGAAGACTACGCAACGCTCGCCCGTAATCTGGGAGCAGATGTCCCATTTTTGAGGCCAGCCGAAATTTCTGGTGATCGCGCCACCGATTATGACTTTGTGCTACATGCCGTGAACTGGCTGAAGGAAAATTCGTCAGAACCCGGTTTAATTGTGCATATTAGGCCAACCACGCCTTTTAGAGATCCGGAGTTGATGGACAAAGCCATCGAATATTTCAAGGCCGCCAAAACAGCGACGGCACTACGGTCCGTCCACGAAATGTCAGAATCCGCATATAAGACGTTTGAAATCGCGGCAACAGGAGAGCTTAAATGTGTTGGCAGCGGCAGCACTGCGCTTGATGCGGCCAACAATGCACGCCAGAATTTCCCGAAAACTTATCAGGCGAACGGATATATCGATATTTTATCGGCTTCGTTTATTCGAAAACAAGGATTGCTGCACGGGGATAATGTTTTGCCCTTCATAACCCCCCCGGTCACCGAGGTTGATTCGGAAGAGGATTTCCGTTATCTCGAATACCAGTTATCACTATCGCCGGCAATTGCATCAAAATTATTTAGTTAAGGATCAATATGGCTGGCTATGTTTTTTCACGTATTCCTTTGACAGTGTCTCAGGTAAAGACCTCCCACAGGGAAATAAAAACATCGATTCCTGCGCCAGGAACCCAGGAAATTCTCAATCGTCTTGACGCACACGAGTCCAGATCCATGCATGGACAATTACCGATTGTCTGGCACCGTGCCAAAGATTTCAATATTTACGATATGGCGGGAAACTGCTGGATCGATTTCACTTCCACCATTTTCGTTGCGAATGTGGGGCATTCCAATCACCGCGTGATCAGTGCGCTCAAGAAAGCTTTGGACCAACCCTTGATGAGTTGCTACGCCTACTCCAATGAAAATCGAGCGGAATATCACGAAAAACTTGTTGCCTTTGCCGGTGCGCCCTTTGAGAAAGCTTTTCTATTATCTGCTGGCACAGAGGCCACCGAAGCCGCCCTAAAACTAATGCGGATGCATGGCCAAAAAATAGGCAAGCGCCGTCGAGGGGTGATTTGTATTGAGGGTAACTGGCATGGCCGCACGCTGGGCGCGCAAATGATGAGTAGCAACCTGGCCCAGCGGGATTGGATCGGCTATCAGGATGCCGATATACACCACATACCATTCCCCTATCCTTGGCTGGTGGATGAGGACAATGCGGCAGAATTTTTGGTCAAGGGGCTAAAGCGGCTAAGTGATCAGGGCATCGATTTAAAGCAAGATGTCTGTGGCTTCATGCTGGAAACCTTTCAAGGATGGGGCGCAATTTTTTATCCTGTTGCCTTCGTAAAGGCCATTAAGGTAGTCTGCCGTGAGAACAATATCCTGCTTGCCTTCGACGAAATGCAGGCTGGTTTTGCACGTACTGGCAAGGCCTTTGGTTACCAGCACTATGGCGTCACGCCAGACTTGATTTGTTGCGGGAAGGGCATGGGTGGGGGTGTGCCGCTCTCCGGTGTGTTGGGGCGTGCCGAAATTATGGATTTGCCAGATGTGGGTAACATGAGCAGCACGCATTCTGCCAACCCATTGGTTTGCGCCGCAGGCCTTGCAGTGCTCGCTGAAATCGAAGAGCGAAATCTGATCGATGAAACCGCCCGCAAGGGCGAGTTGCTCTTTACGGCGCTGCACGGTTTGCAATCAAAGTTTCCAGAACGTATCAATCGGATTCTCGGTAAAGGTTTGATAGCTGCAGTGTTGTTTAAGGTACCTAATACCGGTGAACCTGACGGAGTTTTTACTAGCAAGGTAGCAGAACGCTGTATGCAAAAAGGGCTACTGGTGGTTCATACCGGCCGCGAGTCAATCAAGATTGGCCCGCCCCTGACTATCACCGACGCGGCTTTGCTTGAAGGGATTGAGGTATTGGGTGAGGCGATTACGGAGATAGCCGCCGCATGATTATCGCCATTCGACATACTGGCCTGGTCGTAGCCAATCTGGAGGAGGCATTGAACTTTTGGTGCAATCTGATGGGCTTTACGATTTCAAAGCGCATGGAAGAGTCGGGCTCTTACATTGATGCAATAATGGGGCTTAAGGATGTGCGCTTAACCACGGCAAAATTGGCTGCACCGGATGGCAACTTGATCGAGTTGCTGTATTTTCATACACACCCAGATAAACCCACATGGCAGGGGCAGCCCAATTCCACAGGATTTACTCACATAGCTATGACTGTGAAAGACTTGGATGCTGCGTTTACAACACTCAGCGCTGCAGGTGTGAAATTCAATGCGCCGCCCCAATTGTCCCCTGATGGTTATGCCAAAGTGACTTATTGCAAGGGGCCAGAAGGTATTTTGTTAGAGTTGGTGGAGGTGCTTGCCAAATGAAGAACGAGCGTGATTATGTGGCGGTTGTTTACAACGAGCAAGATCGCCCTTTCACCGCCTATCCTGACCAACTCGCCCGCTATCTCTTTAATCGCTACAACATAGAACCAGGTCAAAATTTGTTGGATATTGGCTGTGGTCGTGGCGAGTTTCTGCGCGGCTTCATGCGATGCGGTGCACAAGGTTACGGAGTTGATCGTTCGTGCGCTGCGGCAACGCTGTGCCCTGACGCCGAACTGCGCACCGCTGATCTTGAAAATGATGCACTGCCTTTCGAGGATGATTTTTTCGATGTGGTCTTTTCCAAGTCAGTCATCGAGCATTTCTATTACCCTGAATGGCTGATGAAGGAAATTTATCGGGTACTTAAGCCCGGCGGACTCGTAATTACGTTGTGCCCAGACTGGGAATTCAATATCCGGATCTATTTTGAAGATTATACCCACCGTACGCCATTTATGTTGTCTTCGCTACGTGACATCCAATTGATACATGGCTTCGATAATGTTCAATGTGAGCGTTTCCGTCAGTTGCCGATTCTCTGGAACAATCCTTGGCTGCTTCCTCTGGCAGAGTTGACGAGGATGGTCGCGCCTCGCTTCCTCAAACCGCACAGTAAGTTTGTCAGGTTCACTAAAGAGATCATGCTGCTTTCATCGTCTAACAAACCACAAAGTGATACATCTGGCGGTACCCTGTGAATCATTACAAGCGCATCGGTTTCATGCAGGGACGCCTGTCGCCGCTGATCAATGGTCGGATACAAGCATTTCCGTGGGCAAACTGGAAAGATGAATTCTCCCAAGCCGAACAGATCGGTATCCATCTTATGGAATGGACACTAGATCAGGATCGGTTATATAAAAATCCTTTGCTGACTGAAACTGGTCAAGCAGAAATCAGGGCACTGTGTCAGCGCCATGGTCTTAGCATTCCATCACTCACCGGTGACTGCTTCATGCAGGCTCCCTTATGGAAAGAGCAGGGAGATAAGCGTGCGGCATTGGAGCGAGATTTTCGTGAAGTAGCCAAGGGATGCGCTGCCGTTGGGATTTCTATGATTGTTGTGCCGCTTGTGGACAATGGCCGGCTTGAAAACACTGAACAGGAAAATACGCTGGTGGACTTTCTGGAAAATCAGACAGAATTTCTTGCCTCGCATGCCCTTAAAGTGGTTTTTGAGTCCGACTTTGCCCCAGTTGAACTGGCTCGCTTCATTTCGCGTCTTGATCCGGCCTTGTTCGGCATCAACTACGACATCGGTAATAGCGCCGCACTGGGCTTTAACCCGCAGGAGGAGTTTGCGGCGTATGGCGCGCGGATCGTCAATGTTCACGTTAAGGATCGAGTGCTCGGCGGCACCACCGTCCCCATGGGGACGGGGAGCGCAAATTTCGATGCCGTATTTGCCGCGCTCGCTAAAATCAAGTACCAAGGAAATTTCATCCTGCAAACTGCGCGCGCAGACGATGGAAACCATGCCAATACCCTGTGCGCCTATCGTGATACGACGCGGAGTTGGATACAGCAATACGGCTTGGTGGCTGCGGAATGATCAACCCGACACCCAACCGTCCCGCCAGCGCCGACTTTTAAAGTAAGCCGCAAGACCGAGCAGAAAATCGACATCCACCATGCAACTTGAACTCTCCGGCAAGATGGCACTCGTTACAGGCTCCTCCAGGGGGATTGGCCGCGCCATCGCGGAAGCCTTGCATGCAGAAGGATGCAAGGTGGCGTTGAATGGCCGTAACCCCGATGACTTGGCTACCGCGACAGCAGAACTCGCTGGTTCTATCGCTGTGGCGGGCGACCTTACTCACCCGGAAGATGCGCGACGAGTCGTCTCGGAAGTCGTCAAGTCATTCGGGCGACTTGATATTCTTGTCTGCAACGTGGGCAGTGGTCGATCAGTCCCGCCCGGCGAGGAAACGGCAGAAGAATGGCAGCGGGTGTTTGCCTTGAATCTCTGGAGCACGACCAACAGCGTTGAAGCCGCTCGAGATGCACTTGCGGCAAGCACGGGTGTGATTGTCTGCGTTTCATCCATCTGTGGTTGGGAAGTGATTCCTGGCGCGCCCGTTACTTATTCTGCTGCCAAAGCCGCACTCCATGCCTATGTGCGCGGTATCGCCCGCCCATTAGGCAAACAAGGAGTCCGAATCAATGCGGTGGCACCGGGAAACATCTTGTTTGACGGTTCGGTGTGGTCACGTAAACTGGTCGAAGATGCTGACGCAATTCAGTCGATGCTTAAGCGTGATGTGCCGCTCGGTCGTTTGGGGACTCCTCAAGATGTTGCGGGCCTGGTTGTTTACTTAACCTCGCTTCGATCCGGCTTTGCAACCGGTGGAGTTTGGGTTCTTGATGGTGGTCAAGTAAGAGGGGGCTGTTAACTGTTGATAGCGCAGCGGCAATGGTAAAGAAAGACCAGTCTATCCTGATCGATTAATTGTTATTAGCGCATCAACCGTTGCTTGTTTCTATTGACCGCACTCCACTGCTCGACGAATCGTATGGTGGCGAGTGTTTTCATGTGCAGCGAGTACCTGCGATCTTAGGTGGTAGCGCACACCCATTACGAATATTGAACAAGAAGCGATTGGAGGATGTATTCAGGTCAAACGGCTATCGAATTATGGGTGCGCATGATTACGGAGCATTTCCTCGAGATTACTCTCCAGGCCGTTATGTTGCACAAACGTGGATAAAATCCCATGGTGATGAAGCACGGTCCTTTGTTTGACGTACTGTCGTGGTCCGGGCGTGGTGACCTCCTTGAGAGTGATTTGGCGCGCGGCCGTTTGGGCACCCCGCAAGATGTTACGGAACTGGTTGTTTAATTAACCTCGCACCGGCCCAGCTTTGCACTTTGCGACCGGTGGAGTGTGGGTTCTTGATGGTTAAGTACGCGGGTAGTAACGCGGAACCGAAATCGCCAATCTCAGCTACCTACGCAAGTAAAAAAATATCGAGAGGTTGCGATGTCCATCTTTAAATTAGCCCGCCTTATCAGAAAGAGAGTTGCATTTCTTCTTTTTGATTTTGGTCTTCTTCCTAAAAAATTCAGGGCGCGTGTGAAGGCGGCTTTGGTATTCGAAAATAAAGAACTGGCTTGGAATCCTGCCGGATATTGGCTCATTGCCCCCATGCCATCTGCTGCTGAGCTCGATTACTATTATTCAAATATCTATTGGGGGCTGGCGGGCGGGAAATGTGGACCGGTAGTAAATCGGGATATTGATCACTGGATGTTGCTTTTGTCCAAAATCGATGAATTAAGAGGTGGCAAGTTGCGTTGCCTTAATTTTGGGGCTGGTCACGGGGGGATCTCATATTTGTTATATGCCATGGGCCACGAAGTCGTGAATGTGGAGCCGTCTGGGTTATCTGTAACTTTCGGTACGGCATGGTCGACTGTTTCTAGGCTGGAATCAATCGAAGGAGAGTTCGACCTCATCTATGGTAGTCATAGCTTGGAACATGTTCAAGACCTGGATTATTTTATGTCGGTAGTTTCTCAGCACTTGAAATCTAATGGGTATGTTTTTTTTGAAGTTCCAAATTGTAGGCAGTCAAATTGTAAAAATTTGATGAATGGTGGCCAAAATGGAAACCTCGCAGTGCCGCATACGTATTATTTCACTATTGATTATTTTGGTTCGCTAGACTCTGCATCTATCATCAATGCGACTTTCGATGAAAAAACTTTTCCAAACAATATTACGAAAGAAGAGGATGGTGAAGTTATTCGCTATCTTGGTAGAGGGAAGCCAAGAGTTCAATAGGGGCCGCGAGCGCTTAATCGTTACGAGCCAAATTTGTTTTGAACACATTCAATAAGCTTACTTACCTGCTGCATCCCTCACAGCGACGTGCGGCGGTGCTGTTGTTGGTGCTAATGTTGATCGGAATGTTGCTGGAGATAGTGGGAATTGGCCTGGTCATTCCCGCACTGGCGCTAATAATGGACGCTAATCTTGCGGTGCGATTCCCGGTTCTTGAACCTGCACTTGTCGCACTTGGACATCCCGCCCATGCGCAACTCATCGGCGGCGGTATGCTCGCACTCGTTTTCGTGTTTTCCATCAAGACAGCGTTTTTGGTCTTTCTTGCGTGGAAACAATCCGAGTTTGTTTTCGGTCTGCAGGAGAGTTTGTCGCAACGGCTATTTTCTGGCTACCTGCGTCAGCCATATACTTTCCATCTCCGACGCAACTCGGCACAGTTGATACGGAATGTCACCGGTGAGGTTGGCGTGTTGATCAACGCAGCGCTCGCGGCGACACTGTTCCTTGCAGAAATCCTTGTGCTGGCGGGCATCACCACCCTACTGTTTCTGGTTGAGCCACTGGGTGCTTTTTTGGTGATTGTTACCTTCAGTCTTGCTAGCTACGCATTTCATTATTTAACAAAAGTCAGAATATTACGATGGGGTGAGTCGCGCCAGTTTCACGAAGGTCAGCGCATCCAGCATCTGCAGCAGGGTTTGGGTGGGGCCAAGGACGTAAAACTGCTTGGGCGCGAGGATGACTTCGTCAACCAATACGCTCGCCACAATGATGCCATTGCACGCATTGGCAAGTATCAGAGCGTCATACAGGGTTTGCCGCGCCTCTGGTTGGAATGGCTGGCCGTTGTCGGATTGGCGGCAATGGTTCTGAGTATGCTAACGCAGGGGAAACCCATGGAAGCGCTCATTCCGACCGTGGGGCTGTTTGCCGCGGCCGCTTTTCGGCTGATGCCTTCGGCCAATCGGATTCTGGGCGCGGTGCAAAACTTACGCTATGCACTGCCGGTGATAAACACACTGCATGCAGAAGTGTGCCTCTTGAACGACCACTGCGCATCCAAGCAGAGTGCCGCCATGCCGTTCCAGCGAAACCTGCATTTAAGTAATGTTGGCTACATTTACCATGGTGCTACGGTAGCAGCCCTTAGCGATATTAATCTCACAATTCCACGAGGCGCGACTGTCGGTTTTGTAGGGGGGAGCGGCGCTGGCAAGAGCACGTTGATCGATGTCATCTTGGGCTTACTTACGCCGACGCAGGGGCAAGTGCTAGTTGATGGGCGCGATATTCAGGTCGGGCTGCGTGCTTGGCAAGACCAGATCGGCTATGTTCCCCAAAGCATTTACCTCACTGACGATACCTTGCGGCGCAATGTGGCTTTTGGCGTACCCGAAGATCAGATTGACAATCAGGCTGTTCAAGCTGCGATCAAGGCTGCACAGTTGGAAGACTTTATTGCTAGCCTACCCGATGGCAAAAACGCCATGGTCGGCGAACGTGGCATCAGTCTCTCCGGTGGCCAACGCCAACGCATCGGCATTGCCCGAGCGCTCTACCATGATCCCGCAGTGTTGGTGCTGGATGAAGCAACTAGCGCGCTGGACATTGCAACGGAAGAGGGAGTGATGCAAGCCGTCAGGGCACTGCAGGGCACAAAAACCATCCTCATCATCGCCCATCGACTGACCACCGTCGCCAGTTGCGACAAGCTTTACCGATTAGAGCAAGGCCGCTTGGTGGAAGAGGGGAAAACTTATGAGTAAAGCCTTTGAAAAATTTGACCTAACCGGGAAGACTGCGCTTATCACAGGCGGGGCTGGCCTTCTCGGAATACAGCACGCGACCGCCTTGCTGGAGAGTGGTGCAACGGTAGTGCTCACGGATATAACTGCGCCTGGTCTCGCGACAGCCCGCGAGTTTCTTATTCGAAATGACGAGCCAGAACGGATACTGATACATGTGATGGATGTATCACGATTAGACTCAGTACGGGCTGTAGCCGAGGAGTTAACGGATATTGGCACGCGCGTCGATGTTCTTGTGAATAATGCCGCAATTGATCCAAAAGTGACAAGTGATCAAGGCATTTGTGAAAGCTCTCGTCTTGAGAATTTTTCTGTTGAGCAGTGGGATCTGCAAATTGCTGTAGGGCTTACTGGCGCTTTTCTCTGTAGCCAGGTATTTGGCACCGCCATGGCTCAAGACAGGAAAGGTGGTGTGATTCTTAACATCGCCTCCGATCTCTCCGTTTTTGCGCCGGATCAACGGCTCTATCAAAGAAACGGGCTCTCGGATGATATGCAGCCGGTAAAGCCGGTCACCTATTCGGTCATAAAGACAGGGCTGGTCGGCCTCACGCGTTATCTTGCGACGTACTGGGCCGATAGAGGTGTGCGATGCAACGCTCTGTCGCCCGGCGGTATTTTCAATGGTCAAGGCGATGAGTTTGTTGAGCGACTGAGTTCGCTCATACCGTTGGGCCGAATGGCCGAGCGAGACGAATATCGCTCGGCGGTGCAGTTTCTATGTTCCGATGCGTCAAGTTATATGAGTGGACAGAATGTTGTGATGGATGGAGGGCGAAGTGTCTGGTGAGCTGAAATTGACGAGCCCCTTGCATGGAGTTGCGACACCGCTAGTCTTCAGAGAAGCAGTATTTTGAAAAACGTCAGAATACTGATAATCAACAATCCATTGACAGCGCTTTTCATGAATTCGCGGTTAAGTGAAGTCGAGAGCGAACACAATGATATTTCGACAATAATATTCTATGAGAAAAGGCGGCTGGATCCAGGCTATTGCGAAAATCCAGAGCAGCGCGAAGCAGAAAATAAGCAATACTCGCTCTTCCTTTTCAAGAATAAATACTTAACTTATTGTCCGCCTGAAATCTACTATCGGTATTCTACGTTCGCGAATCTAATAAAGGATTGCTGGAAAGTAAAACAAGAGCAGCTTGATAATAAACTTCAGATCACTTTGTTCCTCGAGTCAATTCAACTACTCAGTGTCAATGTCACTGAAATATGGCATGGCAATACATTCTGGCAAAAGTACCTTAATCTAAATTATCCTTCTGCCACTACTGTTAGATTCGACCACGGTCTTTCCGAGACCCTGATGTATTTCTCAAGTAATGAAAGAACGCTGGCGAATCATGTCTATTCAAAACTGAATTTGAGAAAAGTTCTTAATTATGTTGTGGGGCTCTATTTTGTGACGCCACCAGTGGATGCGATGAGCGATATTCACTTTACACTCAATTCAATGCATATCAATGCAGCCTTGGGCTGCGAGAAAACAAAAATGCTTGCCCCGGATCGGGTAGGGCAAAGTGCTATCTTCTCGACCAAAGGCAAGACAGAATTGGGTTCCGGGTCGGGCATGGCTATTGTTCTCCTGGACAACGTAAAACCTTGGGCGAAATCGGATTCAGATCATAAAGAGTACTTTGCCGATTTCGAAACGATGCTTCTCTCACGCGGGGCGAGTAAGCTGACAGAGCTTGGCATAAAAACCATCGTATTCAAACCAAAACATTGGCAGGAAGAATATGCCCGAGATGCGATTAATAATTTCAGGCGACTGAGTGAAAAGTTTGAATTAAAATATTTTCCGGATTATTACGATAACCTCCCATTAGAGTATTTTCTGAAGTTTTTGAATCCTAGAGCAGTTATCGGCAATCTGTCATCGGGCCTTTACTATGCCAAGCACTTGCTCCCGTTGGTAGAGACATACACTTATGATGATTGGTTTGTTGATTATACAATTGTTAAATTCGGTGCAACATATCCGGATTTCCAGCGTATGAGACCGATTCTCTTTGGGAGTCAGGCTAAATATTTTGAGTCATTAAATCCGGTTAGTCTTTAGTGACTGAATCAGTAGACTTTGAGTGTGGCGAGGTAAATTTGTGACTGTATTCCGTGTCCTCGTTACCGGTGCCGACGGGTTCATCGGCTCCCATCTTACTGAAGCACTGATTCGTGCCGGGCATCAGGTCCGTGCCTTCGTACTCTACAACTCATTCAACTCCCGGGGTTGGCTGGATCACTGCTCATCGGATGTGAAAGGCAAGTTTGAGGTATTCGCGGGTGACATACGCGACCCGCATGGAGTGAAGGAAGCAATGAATGGATGCGACGCGGTCCTGCATCTAGCCGCCCTCGTCGCCATTCCATACTCCTACCATTCGCCCGACACCTATGTCGATACCAATGTCAAAGGCACGCTGAATGTGCTGCAAGCGGCGCGGGAACTTGGGATCAAAAGAGTAATTCATACATCAACCAGCGAGGTCTACGGCACAGCCCGTTTCGTGCCGATTGCCGAGGAGCACCCGCTGCAGGGGCAGTCGCCATACTCCGCCACCAAAATCGCCGCAGATCAGTTAGCTTATTCCTTCTACGCATCCTTCGGTCTGCCGGTGGTGATTGCACGGCCCTTCAACACCTATGGCCCGCGCCAGTCCGCCCGTGCTGTGATCCCGACTATCATCACCCAGATCGCCAATGGCCGGCGTCAGATCAAACTTGGCGCTGTGTCGCCCACTCGAGACTTCAGCTTTGTGCAGGACACGGTGGCCGGTTTCATTGCTGCGCTGAACTCCGATAAGGGTCTGGGTGAGGTGGTCAACTTCGGCAGTAATTTCGAGATTTCCATCGGCGACACGGCCCGGTTGATCGCTGAAGCCATGAACACCGAGATCGAGATCATCACCGACGAAGCCCGCTTGCGCCCCGAAAATTCCGAGGTTGAACGCTTGTGGGCCGATAACGCCAAAGCCAAGGAACTCTTCGGTTGGCAACCCAGCTACGGCGGTCGCGAGGGGTTCAAGCGCGGCCTGGCGGAAACCGCAGAATGGTTCGTACAGCCCAACAACCTGCGCGGGTATAAGGCGGATATCTACAATGTCTAAACGCGCCATCATTCTTGCCGGTGGCAAAGGGACGCGCCTGCGCCCTTACACCGTAGTGTTACCCAAGCCGCTGATGCCGATAGGTGAACTCCCCATACTGGAAGTGATTATCCGCCAACTTGTGCAGCATGGTTTTGACCATGTCACCTTGGCAGTAAACCACCAAGCCGAGATCATCAGGGCGTTTTTCCAGGATGGTACTAAATGGGGAATCAGGATTGATTATTCATTGGAAGATAAGCCGCTTAGCACCATAGCACCAATGCGCCTTATTCATGATCTACCAGAAAACTTTCTGGTCATGAACGGCGACATTCTGACCGACTTGAATTTTCTAGATTTCTTTGAGGACCACGTCAGTAATAGTCATATCTTCACCATTTCTGCCCACATCCGCGAACAGAAAGTTGATTACGGCGTGCTGGAGATGGATGCAAGTAACTATTTGACCGGCTTCAGAGAAAAACCCAGTGCCGAATACTTGGTGAGCATGGGCGTGTATATGGCAAACCGCCGCATCATGGATTTCATACCGGAAGGCAAGAGTTACGGTTTCGACAACCTGATGCTGGATCTTCTTGCTGCCAAGAAACCGGCTACCGTGCGTAAGTTCAGTGGTTACTGGCTGGATATAGGAAGGCCGGATGACTATATCCAGGCTATCGAGGAATTCGAGCAGATGAGAACGAGGTTTCTGGGTGAGTAGGATGCTGGTCACTGGTGCGAGCGGTTTTATCGGCAGGTCGCTCACATCGAGGCTAAAAGCTCAGGGATGGGATGTGGCGCAGGTAGATTCCGCAGTCGGTGACATCGCTAGCCAGGAAACGCTGGACAGGTTTGCGCAGCAAGATATCGCGCATGTATTCCATCTAGCGGGCAAGACCTTTGTTCCGGACAGCTGGGACGACCCGCAGGCGTTCTGCCGGACAAACGTGCTGGGGACAGTCAACGTGCTGGAGTTTTGCCGGAAGAAGCGCAGTCCTGTGACTTACGTCAGCGCCTATGTGTATGGACATCCGGACAGCCTGCCGATCGGCGAGGACAGCACGGTCCGGCCGAGCAATCCCTATGCGCTAACCAAGCGGCTCGCCGAGGAAACCTGCGAGTTTTACGCAAGCGCCTACGAATTGCCGGTGACCACGATACGTCCATTCAACGTGTACGGCATCGGCCAGGCTGAAAATTTCCTGGTTCCCGCCATCATCAGCCAGACGCTGGATGACGGTGAAGAAATTATCGTGAAAGATCTGGCACCCAGGCGGGATTATGTCTATCTGGAAGACCTGGTGACGGCGTTGCTGACAACGCTGGATAAGCCAAGCGGATATCGCGTCTACAACATTGGCTCTGGCGTTTCGCTGAGTGTGAAGGAAGTCATTGATGTCATTCAGGACATCGCGGACACGCGAAAAAAAGTTGTCTGTGACAAGGCGGTCCGCACCAACGAATTGATGGATGTGGTTGCAGACATCACGAAGGCCGGGAACGAGCTCGGGTGGCACCCAGAGTTTTCATTTCATGCAGGTATAAAAAGTATCATCCGTTCGGAACGGGAAAAGAGGCACGTATGAACAAACGTAATGTACCCATCAACAAGGGCAATTATTCGATGGACACGGCGGAAAGAGAAGCTCTGTTCGAGCAGAATCGCGGAGATGGCTGGGAACAGGAATACGCCGAGTACCGGCGCAAATGGTCGGAATATGCGCAACAGCAGCAAACTTCCGATTTCCCGCTTTTGGTTGATATTGAACTGTCGTCGTTGTGCAATCTCACCTGTCCGATGTGCTACACCATCACCGATGAATTCAAGCAGCAGGTCAATGTCACCCGAATGGACTGGGGGTTGTACAAGAAAATCATTGACGAGATCGACGGCAAGGTTCCGGCCATTCGCCTGAGCCTGCGCGGGGAGGCCACACTGCACACAAAATTCATCGAGGCGATCAAGTACGCAAAGGATCACGGCATCAAGGAAGTCTCCATGCTTACGCACGGCGGCAAGCTGACACTGCCGTATTTCCAGAAAATGGTGGAAGCGGGGATAGACTGGATAACCATCTCGGTGGATGGCTTGGGCGAGACTTACGAGCGCGTGCGCAAACCGCTGAAATTCGGAGATCTGCTCGACAAGATCAAGGCCATCAAGCAGTACAAGGAAGAACACCAGATGAAGCGCCCGGTCATCAAGGTGCAAGGCATCTGGCCAGCAATTGCCGAAAGCGGTCCTGACGCCTATTACAACACTTTCGCACCCTGCACCGATCTGGTGGCGTTCAATCCGCTGATCGACTACCTGTCCAACGATACCCGCATCGAATACCTTGAGGAATTCACCTGTCCGCAACAATACCAGCGGCTGGTGATAGGGGCCGACGGGCTGGTGATGAAGTGCTCGAACGATGAAGAAAACCGCGAAGTGATCGGCGACATCAAACGGGAATCCGTGCATCAGGTTTGGCACGGCGAGAAAATGAAGGGCGTGAGGGCCATGCACCTGCAACCGCGAGGCTTTATGCAAAGTGCGGTATGCCGCAAATGTTATCTGCCAAGAAAAACAAACGATGAAGTTGCGACTGTCGGAACGCGAACTTTCACTGTGAGGAATTACGTGCACCGACTGCAAATAATAGGGAAATAGTTGTTGCTTTGCCGATCAGTGTCGATGGCTGAAATAACAATTAGCATGAAAAAATCGCAGAATGGGTTTGCTGAGTGAAAAACAGGGTATTTCGATGAAAAATAAGGCCATTGTTGGTGTCCAAGTTGGAATCACTTCGGGTTGTGCAGTGTTTCGTAATGGACGTATTGAATTCGCAGTAAGCGAGGAGCGATATTCCAAGGTAAAGAACGACACTGCGTTTCCCGACGCAGCGATCAAGGATGCGATCAGGTGCTGCACTCTGGATCCCGACAGCATTGAACGGGTAGTGTTGGTGAGTCGGCGCATGAGCCCCGATCACTTCCTAACCAGTCGGGAATGCACTTTCGGAATAGAGGATTATTTACGCGAACAGAGAGATTACTATCGCCCAAGGCTACTTGATGGTGGAGACCTCGATTATTTAACAGTATTCGCAGATAAACTTGATGCCCGCTATGCCGATTTGGCAAATGAAATAAGAATTGGCGGATCTTCCCGCGTCGACATATGGAACCGATGGCGGATCCATAGAGTCAGTAAGCTACTGGGTGTTAGCGAAGCAAAAATATCCATCGTAAATCATGAACATGCTCATGCTGCCTATGCCTACTACGGATCCCCGTTTCGAGGTGAAGACGTCTTGGCGGTTACATTTGACGGATATGGGGACGATGCTAACGCTGCAATTGCCTCACCAGTAAACGGCCGCCTCCAATTTGCTCACCGTTATTCCGATTACAACATTGGAAGAATATATCGGTTTATTACACTGTTGTTGGGGATGAAACCGAATGAGCATGAATTCAAAGTGATGGGCTTAGCACCCTATGCGACAGAATATACCTACAGAAAAGCGTTAGAGGTCTTTCTGTCGGCCTACCGATTTACTTCGGATGGTGAAGTAGAGGTAAACGCGGAACTCAAGGACCATTTTTACTACTTCAAGGACCGTTTGGAGGGTTGTCGTTTTGATGGAATAGCAGCAGCTGTTCAGCTTTTCACTGAACGGATGAATTGCTCCCTTGTAAGCCATTGGCTTTCTAAGTTAGGGAAGAAACGGGTAGTTTTAAGTGGTGGTGTTTCACTCAATATTAAGGCGAATATGGAAGTTGGCAAACTTCCAAGTGTCGAAGATCTATTTGTTGTGGGGAGTGGCGGTGATGAAAGTCTCTGTATAGCTGGTATTTTTGCTTACTTGGATGAATCGGGGCGAGGCGATGAAATCGTTCCCTTGGATTCTCTCTATCTTGGACCGCAAATCGCCGAAGGGGACATAGATAAGGCAGTCAAGGGGGTTGTCGAAATTATGAGTGCCGACGTTACGCCAAATGCTTCGGCGAACGATGTCGCGCAGTTACTCGCCGATGGACACATTCTCGGACGAGTCTCCGGGCGGATGGAATTTGGAGCGCGCGCTTTGGGTAACCGATCCATCCTCGCAGACCCACGTTCGGCTGCGGTAATTCGCAAGATAAATTCTCAGATCAAGAACAGAGATTTCTGGATGCCGTTCACGCCGTCAATGCTGCCGAGTGCTTCACGTCGCTATTTGGATAACCCCAAGGGGTTCCATTTTCCCTATATGTCTGTTGCTTGTGAAACCACCCAGGAGGGGCGCTTGTCTTTGGCCGGAGCTTTGCACCCCGCAGATCTTACTGCGCGCCCTCAAATTGTCGAAGAGCACATCAATGGGGATTATTTCCAGCTAATTTCAGCATTTGAGAAAATTAGCGGAGTAGGAGCATTACTGAACACGTCACTGAATCTTCATGGCTATCCGATCGTGAGAACAGCTGAAGACGCCGTAAATGTTCTAGCAAACAGTGACTTGGATGGATTGTTATTGGATACCACTTTGGTTACCCGACGTCGTTGAGGATCGTAACGACTTAATCCGTTTCCCCTTCATGCATTTTATTAGAGAGCCATATGTTCCGTAATTTTCAAAAAGACCGTTGCTACATCATCGCCGAGACCGGTGGCAATTTCACTACGCTTGGCCAGGCAAAGCGCTTGATTGATGCGGCCCATGACTGCGGCGTGGATGCGGTCAAATTGCAGACTTATCGTGCCGACACGATCACCAGCACCAAGGCTATTTTCGACATGGAGAATACGGGTGTGGTGTCCCAACATGATCTGTTTCGAAAGTATGAAGTTGATGAGGCCTTGCATCACGAGGTATTCACGTATGCCGAATCCAAGGGGCTAGACTGGTTCTCAACCCCTTCGCACGCGACGGATGTCGATTTGCTGGAAAGATGCGGCGTCGGCGCGCACAAGATCGGCTCGGATGATGCCGTTAACCTTCCCTACCTGCGCTATGTGGCGCGTACAGGCAAACCCATGCTGCTCTCGACCGGCATGTGTACGCTGGAAGAAGTGCGGGAATCGGTCAGCGCAATCCTGGGCGAGGGCAATGACAAGCTGATCCTGTTGCATGCCATCACCAGCTATCCGACCCATGCTGCGAACGTCAACCTGGCTGCCATGCAGACCCTGATGCAAACCTTTCCGCAACTGGATATCGGCTACTCCGACCATACTTTGTCACCGATCGCTTGTTTGTGCGCGGTGGCCATGGGCGCGCGAGTGATCGAAAAGCATTTCACCTATGACAAGAAGGCGGACGGCCCTGACCACATGCTTTCTGCCGATCCGGCGGAAATGAAATGGCTGGTGGATGCGGTGCGCAGCTTCGAGATCATGCGCGGTTCCGGGATCAAGCGCCCCGCCGAAAGTGAGAAAACCACGCGGCGCAACAATCGCAAGAGCGTGGTGCTTAACCGAAGTGTGAAAGCGGGAGAACGGTTGACCGAGCAGGATATCGCCGTCAAACGCCCCGGTTATGGTATCGGCCCAAAATATTTCGAGCAGGTCGTCGGGCGGGCGGTAGCCTCAGATATGGAAAAAGATGCCGTACTCACCTGGAATGATCTGGCGTGAGGGCTGGCGTCATCATACAAGCCAGAATGGGCTCGACCCGCTTGCCCGGAAAAGTATTGAAGCCCATTGCCGGCAAGGTTCTGTTGGATCATGTGCTGGGCAGGCTGACTCTGCTGGCATACCCGGTAAAGGTGGTCGTCGCCACCAGCGATCTGCCGCAGGACGATGCCATCGCACAGCATTGTCTGTCCAGAGGCGTGGCGGTATTTCGTGGCAGCGAAACAGATGTGCTGGATCGGTATTACCAATGCGCCCGCGAGAATGGCTTCGAGCATGTAGTGCGACTGACGGCGGATAATCCGTTCACCGATATGGAAGAGTTGCAGCGACTGATAGCGCAGCACCTGACCCAGCACAACGATTACACCCACTCTTTCGGCAACATGCCACTAGGCGTGGGGGCAGAGATATTTACTTTCGCTGCACTGGAAAAGAGCGCGCTGGAAGGACACGCGCCCAATCACCGCGAACACGTTAACGAATATATCCAGGAGAACCCGGATGTTTTCAGGATCGGTGTGTTGGAAATACCTGCAGCCAAACGACGGCCCGATTTGCGTTTGACGGTGGATACCGAAGAGGACTATCTGCATGCCTGCGCCATCGCCGGACACGCACCAGACCGTTGGATCGGAACGGAAGAGGCAATCCGGTTATGTTCGCGCTCTGCGTAGAAAGCTCCCATGCGCGCGGCATGGGACACTTTTACCGCGCGCAGAATCTGGCAGACGGGCTGGCAAAGGCAGGGCAGCCATACATTGTTTATTTGAACGATCATGCACCTTCCCGACAAATCCTCGTTGAACGAGGCGTGTCGCACCGGGTGGTGGATCTGCAAGATTTCACCGGCAACTGGGAGGCATCGCTGATCCGGCAGGACGGCATCACCTTGTGGATGAACGACCGACTCGATACAGATGTCCGTCATACAGAAAAAATCAAGGCGACCGATATCCCGCTGGTGACGTTCGACGACCGCGGAACGGGAGCGGCGCTGGCTGACTTGCACATTGCCGCGCTGGCCTTTGATGAACAGGAGCAACTCGCGGGCGCCAGATTGTTGCGCGGTGCGGACTACCTGGTTCTTAATCCGCAAATTCGCGATTACACACGCGTGCGCAAGCGGCTTTCCAGCATATTGGTGACGCTGGGTGGCAGCGATACTTATGGCGTGACTGTCAAGGTGGTGAAGTTGCTGAAAGAGATGGGTCTGTCGGCAACCATCGTGGTGGGGCCGTCGTTTATGCACATGGACAAGCTTGATGAAGTGCTAACCGGGGGTTTTACATTGAAGCGTGGCGTGCCTTCCATGATTGAGGAATTTTACCGCCACGATCTGGCGATCACCGGCGGTGGCATCACGCCGTTCGAGGCTAATGCTTCAGGCTTGCCCTGCATAGTGATTGCCAATGAACTATTCGAGATTCCGGTGGGGATGGAATTACAGAGGTTGGGCGGCTCGCTTTTTGCCGGGCATCATGAATCACTGTCGTTACCCTTGCTCAAAGCAGACTTGCCTCTGGAGCAGATGAGTCAGGCCGGGATGCGCAATATCGGCCTGCAAGGGACACGGCGCGTGATCAGTGCGCTGCTGGAGTTGGTCAAATGAACAAGAAAGTGGTCGTGATCCATCAGCCTGACTTTGTGCCCTACCTCGGGTTCTTCCACCGCTTTCTGCATGCGGATTTTTATATCGCGCTAGATCATGTGCAGTTCGTTCACAGCAACAGAAGCTGGACGCACCGCGACAAGATCAAAACTGAACAAGGTGCAAAATGGCTGACGCTCAGCGTCAAAAAGGCGCCGCGCGATACCGCGATCAATCAGATCGAGCTTTCTACAGATATTGACTGGCGGCAGGACAACTTGCGTTTGCTCGAACAGAACTATCGCAAGGCCCCGTTCTACAGCGAACTGATGCCGGTGATCGAGCGGTTGTATGCTCGGCCATTTCATCTGCTGCGCGACTTCAACATGGCCTCGATCGAAATGCTGATGGACATGCTCGATGTGCGCATACCTCGGATGTGGTCGAGCAGCCTGGAACCGGTCGGGTCGAAAAACGAATTGCTGGTGGACTTGCTAAAAAAGGTGTCCGCTACACATTACCTTTCAGGCGTGGGGGCGCGGGATTATTTCCAGCCAGAGCCATTCGCCGGGGCGGGAATCGAGGTGGTATGGCAAAACTTTTCACACCCGGTTTATGTGCAGCAGTTTGGTGAATTCGTGCCGTATTTGAGCGCGCTGGACGTGTTGTTTAATCATGGCGTTATGGCTTCAAGAGAAATACTGAGGAGAGGTGGATGAATATATTGGCGATCGGTGCGCATTTTGACGACGTGGAACTCGGTTGCGGCGGTGCCTTGGCACACCATGCACAACAAGGAGATGACGTCTACGTATTCGTTGCTACAGTCTCGGGTTTCGTCAACCAATACAATCAGGAAGTGCGTTCGGATGAAATAGCACTGACCGAGGCGCGCAATGCGATGGATATCCTCGGCGTGAAAGAATTGTTGTGCGGCAATTTCAAGACACTCGATGTCGAGTTCGTGGATGCGCTGAACATCGAGATACTCAAGATCGCGCAAGAAAAGAAGATTGACCAGGTCTATGCGCATTGGACGGGAGATATCCACCACGACCATCAGGCCGTCGCCAAAGCGTCCTTGCACAGTTGCCGCCATGTGCCGAGGTTGTTGATGTATCGCAGCAATTGGTATCACTCCACGACCGAGTTCCGGGGTAATTTCTACGTTGACATCACCAATACTTGGGAAATGAAGGCAGCCGCTATAGCCGCGCATCAGTCTGAGGACGAAAGAACCGGTGAAAAATGGATAAAGTTTTTCAAAAATGAGGCGGAAAATGCGGGCCAGCGGATTGGTGTGAAGCTCGCCGAAGTTTATGAGGTTGTAAAGTGGCTTTCGATAACGATTTAGATTGATGTAACTAAAGAATGGAAAGCTCAATACGGTCTTTTGTTCCCCCTGCTTGTATTTCTTTGGGACGGTATTTTAAAAAAAAATGGCTTAATTTTTCGGAAAGAGAGAAATTAAATAGAAACAAATTACTGAAGAACATTCATAAAGGGAAGCGCTGCTTTATTTTGTGCAATGGCCCTTCGGCGAACGACCAAAACCTGACCGCCCTTAGGAATGAAATTGTAATTTCAGTTTCAAGCGGATATAACCACAATGGTTATGCCGAAATAAAACCTAAATATCATGTTGTGCCGCAGATAACTTTTGGAAGGTTTACAGAGGAAGACGCGATTGCCTGGTTTGGCGAAATGGACCGATGCCTTCTTTCCGAGATTTTATTCCTTAGCTCCCAGCAATATAACCTTGTGGAGAAAAGCGGGTTATTAGCCACCAAACATATTCATTACGTTGGAATGTTTGGGGATTTCACTGGCGATTTGTGCGTCCCAAGCATCGATAAATACATTCCTGGGGTGCAAAGCGTCCCTGTCCTCGCAATCATGATCGCCATGTATATGGGCTTTAACAGGATTTATTTACTGGGAACGGATCACGATTGGTTCATCAAGAAGAATTACTTGTATGCGTTCGGTCCAACGATCTTTGCTGGAAAGGACCCCGGAGTTGAGCGTGATGGGCGCATGCCTGATCTGCGCCTCGCTGATGAATTACCAATAGCTGCTACCATATGGGGACAATATAGAGCCCTGCGTGAAATTGCCGAGAAAAATAAGATAAAGATTTATAATGCGACAGCGGGCGGTGCCTTGGATGAGTTCGAAAGGGTGGATTTCGACGGTCTGTTTAACCGATAAGCAAGGTCTCATCCCCGCTTAGCTGTGAATCGTGCCAAAACCTGCCCGCAATCCTAAACGAGCGAAACGTCTGTAACGAAATTTATTAATTGGGCAAATCAACCGCTAACCGAGTTGGCTGTGGTTGATCTACTTTAAAATTGGAGTCTTGGGAATGGTTTTACACAAAGAAGAAACCGTGCTTTCTCCGTGGGTGACATTGGTAACGAAGGTCATATTGCCGGATTGGCATACTTCCAATCAGGTTTACCATTCCCTGAAGCAGGCCGACTACGTTAGCGTACTTGCGATGACATCCGATGGACGTATCCCGCTGGTCAAGCAGTATCGCCCCGCGCTAGAGAAAGTCACGCTGGAGCTGCCTGGGGGACTGCTCGAAAAGGGAGAGCAACCCGACTTTGCTGCGGCACGCGAACTGCAGGAAGAGACTGGCTTTGAGGCCCCGAACGGAGTGGAGTTGCTCGGTTGCTTAGCCCCTGATACCGGCAGGCTAGAGAACAGGCTGTGGTGCTATTTCGCCCCCGATGTCGTTTCTCAGGGCACGGCATTACATCAGCTCGACCCGGGCGTTGAGTCTGTGATATATCCCGTCGCCGAATTATACGACGCAGTACTGGATGGGAGCTTTGAGCACGCACTGCACGTTGCAATTATCGGCTTGGCACTCTTAAGGGGGCGCCTAACCGTCGGGGAGATCAAGAATCTTTCCACGCGATGAACCGAACGGACCGCCGCCAGCAACCGAATTAACAGTAGCGATCAGTCATAAACTAGATACCCATGCCCCATCTTAAAGACAACTTTCGTGACAGCCATGTATGTATCATCGGTTTGGGTTACGTTGGACTGACCCTCGCCACGGTGATGGCGGGTTCCGGATTCCATGTGACGGGAATCGAAATTCGCCCGGATGTTTTGGAATTACTTCGGGTTGGCAAGCCGCACTTTTTTGAGCCCGGTCTCGAAGGCCGCCTGAAGAAAGCCATTCACGACCGTCGAATGGAGTTTTTTAGCGAAATCCCCGTGGGTTGTCGTGCAACGGTGTTCATTATTACAGTGGGGACACCTCTTGGCATCGATGGTAGGTCCAGGATGGACCCGATTCTGGTAACTGCGCGTCAAGTTGCAAAAGTACTCAAGCAAGGCGATGTAGTTATTTTGCGCTCGACCGTGAAACTCGGAACAACACGGCACTTCGTTTTGCCGACGCTTCAGGAAACAGGGATGGCGTTTGATCTGGCTTTTTGTCCAGAGCGCACCCTAGAAGGAAAGGCGCTGGTTGAACTACGCCAGCTACCCCAGATCGTGGGCGGCTTGAATCTGGCATCGACAATTCGGGCCTCCCAAATCTTCCAATTCATAACGCCGACGGTGGTTCGGGTCAGCGATGTCGAAACTGCGGAAATGGTCAAGTTGATAGACAATGCTAACCGCGACATTATGTTCGCCTATGCGAATGAAGTGGCACGTGGCTGCGATGCCCTAGGTATCAGCGCTGTCGAAGTTATCCAAGCGGGCAAACTTGGCTATTCGAGAACTAATCTGCCCATGCCCGGCCCGGTGGGCGGGCCGTGTCTGGAAAAGGACCCTTATATTCTCGCTGAAGGGCTGCAGGAACTGGGCATTTCACCGGAAATTACTCTAGTCGCTCGGCATATTAATGAGCGGCAGCCGATCGAGGTAGCCGCGTATTTATCCGAGCAAACCCGAGGCTTGGCAGGATTTCCCGATGAACCAGTGATTTCCCTCATGGGACTCGCCTTTAAGGGACAACCGGTGACGGACGATTTACGTGGCACGATGGCCAAGCCGGTGCTGGCCGCGTTGAAGAGTGAGTTCCCGAACGGGCAATTCCGCGGTTACGATGCGATGGTCGCCCGAGATGAAATCGCAAAATTCGGTCTTAACCCATGCGCTTCAATCGAAGAAGCCATGGCCGGAGCTCATTTGGTTGTGATCCTTAACAATCACCCTGACTTTTTGGCCATGCCTGTCGAAGTGTTGTCAGGCACATTGGCAAAGCCGGGGCTCATTTACGACTTCTGGAACATTTTCAGTGCCGACGAACTGTCACTGGCCGATGGTGTGGGTTACGTAGCTTTGGGTAGCCATGGGCGAGGGATTCTGCCGGGGAAGCATATACGTGGCTAAGAAATATTTGGTAACTGGGGGCACCGGTTTTATTGGCTCAGCCATCGTCAGCCGGTTGGTGAGGAAAGGCGAAACAGTCGTATGCCTGGACAACAATTCGAGGGGCGCAGCCCGAAAGCTCGGTGAGCTTGCCAGTGATATTGAGTTGGTCGAGGCGGACATTCGTGACTCAGACGCGGTGATCCGCGCCGCACGAGGAGTCGACTCGGTGCTACATCTGGCATTTGTGAACGGCACAGAATTCTTTTATAAGCAGCCTGAAACCGTGTTGGATGTCGGGGTGCGGGGAATGATCAACGTGCTCGATGCATGCCGGACTCATCATGTTCCAGAACTGGTGCTCGCATCGAGCTCCGAGGTTTACCAAACACCACCTTCAATACCAACCGACGAGTCGGTACCCCTGATGATTCCGGACGTGCTTAACCCACGTTATTCCTATGCCGGCGGGAAACTGATCAGCGAGTTAATGGCTATAAACTATGGGCGAACAGGCTTCGACCGGGTAATGATTTTCCGCCCGCACAACGTGTATGGCCCGGATATGGGATGGGAGCATGTGCTACCACAGTTTGTATTGCGCATGCTGGATTCCATTGCGCCGCAGCCGTCGGGTTCGCTGCGTTTTGGTATTCAGGGCGATGGAACTCAGACCCGTGCGTTCGTGCAAATAGAGGATTTTGTCGACGGAATCATGTGCATGTTGTCGCATGGAGAGCATTTGAATATCTACCACATCGGGAACCCAGAGGAGATTTCGATTCGCGAGGTGGCGGTCCAGGTTGCACGATTCTTCGGTCGGGAGATAGAAATTGTTTGTGGGCCGGAAGCTCCCGGAGGCACTCCGCGGCGTTGCCCGGATATTTCTAAATTGGGTCGTCTGGGTTATCAGCCTCAGATATCCTTCGAAAAAGGTCTTCCGTCCCTTGCACAGTGGTACGTAAATAATATTTCCCTTCGCCCAAAGATATGACTTCTGTGAAAACTTACCATGACATTTAGCTCAAAGCCCCGTTCCGCTTGCCGAATTTGTGGAAGCAGTGACTTGAAATCCTATTTGGATCTCGGTCTGCAACCGCCATCAAACAGCTTCATCCTTCCTGAAGACGCCAATAACGAACAATACTTTCCGCTCGTCGTCAACTTGTGTAGTGGATGCGGGTTGTCACAGTTAAGCGAGGTTGTTGCTGCAACGGACATATTCAGTGATTACGCTTATCTTTCTTCGACATCAAAGGCGCTGGTTCGCCATTACCAGGGAATGGTGGATGAATTGCTCGAGGGTCATGCTCCTCCATCGGGCGGGCTGGTCGTCGACATTGGCTGCAATGACGGGATAACGCTCAGCCGCTATCCCGCGGACAAATTTAAGTTGATCGGGATCGAGCCGTCTTCCTCCGGCGAATACGCAGTCAAAGCCGGATTCACTGTCAAGAAGAGATTTTTCGATGCCGAAGCGGGCCGGGAGTTACGAAGTGAATATGGTGGCGCATCGATCATCACGGCAACCAATGTGTTCGCACATGTGGACGACATACGGTCTTTCACCCAGGGAATTGCGAACCTCCTAGAGAGCAACGGTATTTTCGTTATCGAATTCCCCTACCTAAGGGAAATGGTCGACCGCTTGTATTTTGACACGGTTTACCACGAGCATCTTTCATACCTGGCTTTGACCCCTCTAACGCGGCTATTTTCAGATCATGGGCTTAGACCGTTCACGGTAAAGCAGGTTGACATCGGCGCCTCCGGCCCAGCATTAAGACTTTACGTTTGCTTGCAGGGGGCTCCACATTCAACTGACAACTCGATTGCGGAGATGTTGGCTGCAGAACAGCATTGGGGCGTGAACAGAATCGAAACCTATTCGGATTTCTCAGGTCGAGTTGCTTCCCTGAAGAATACGCTTTTGTGCATCATCCGCGGGTTGAACGATTCGGGCCGGAGAGTTGGTGCCTATGGAGCTCCAGCGAAGGGCAATACGATGCTAAATTATCTTGGCGTGACACAAGACGACATCGTTGCTGTCGCGGAAAACAATTCTCTAAAAACAGGAAAACTCACTCCCGGTACGCACTTGCCTGTAGTGCCAGACGAGGAATTCCTACGCTTGGAGATCAGCCACGCATTGTTGCTAACATGGAATTACGCGGATTTCTTTTTGGCAAACTCTGAATTTGTCAAAAGCGGTGGCAAATTCATTGTTCCATTTCCGAGTCCGGCGATACTGCCGGGCTAGTCTAAATTTGCAAACTAAGGTAGGTACCTGGAATGAAGAAAATTGAATATCGGGTTGCATTCAGCGACCATCGCGGCGCAATTTCAGATTTAATAGAGAACGAAACTATTAACGCGATTACGCGCATCAGCATCATGAAAGGTGCCATACGGGGGAATCACTATCACAAGGAAACATGGCAGTGGAACTATGTGGTTTCGGGAAGGATGCAGCTTGTCACGCAGATGCCGAACGAAGAACGACAGGCTGTGATATTGAATCCGGGAGATCTGGCCGTTACCGAACCAAACGAACATCACGCGCTTGTAGGGTTGGAGGACTGTGATGTGCTCGTGTTCACTAAAGGTCCTCGCGGCGGGAAGGAATACGAGACCGATACCTTTCGGCTGGAGTCCCCGCTGGTGTCGAATTAGATTAGGAATATCCACAACATCATGATCCGAAAACACATACCGGTGTCCGCACCTTGGCTAAACAACGCGGAAAGCGAATGCGTCAACGACGCCTTGAAACAGGGGGCGATTTCCGGCTTTTACGGCGAATATTTGCCACTGTTCGAAAAGGAGTTTTCCGAATATTGCGAATGTAGTTACGGCGTTGCCGTCAGCAGCGGGACGACCGCGCTTCATCTTGCCTTGGTGACGTTGGGGATAAAGGGGGGCGACGAAGTCCTGGTTTCGACGCTCACGAACATGGCAACCATATTTGCTATTCTGTACATCGGCGCGAATCCGATCCCTATCGACATCGAACCGGAGACCCTAAACCTCGATCCGCGCCTACTGGACCACCACGTTACGCCGAGGACCAAGGCGATACTGGTTGTGCACCTCTTCGGCCATCCGGTTGATATGGATCCCGTTCTGGAGTTTGCGAGACAGCACGATTTGTTCGTGGTCGAGGATTGCGCCGAGGCTCATGGTGCAACCTACAAAGGCGGGAAGGTGGGTGGCCTTGGCGATGCAGGATGTTTTAGCTTTTATGCGAATAAGATCATCACTACCGGAGAAGGTGGGATGGTTACGTTCCGAGACAAATCCCACGCCGACCGAGCGAGAAATCTCAAGGGCCTTGCCTTTGGAGACACGAACAAATTCATGCATAACGACATCGGGTACAACTACCGGATGACAAATCTACAGGCAGCAATTGGGCACGCCCAGTTTCTTAAGATCGAGCAGATTATTTCGAGAAAGCGAGAAATCGCAAAGTACTACAGCGAACGTTTTGTGGGAATGGAGGGGGTGCAACTACCTGTGGAAAAGCCGTACGCGAGAAATGTTTACTGGATGTATCACCTAGTATTGGTTGGGCGCAACAAAGGGCGGCGCAAGGAAGTTATGCAGTTCTTGGCCAATCACGGCATAGAAACCCGGGATACATTTATTCCGTGCAACCTCCAGGACGTCTTCATCGAGCAGGGATGGGTGAAACCGGATTCATGCCCTGAAGCCAATGCCGTAGCGTATGCTGGGTTCTACCTTCCGAGCGGCCCTGAGCTGACAAAGCAGGAGCTCGAATATATTGCCACGAAGTTCATCCAAATTATAAAAAATTCGGGCTGATACTGCGTCAGGCCGAACAGAAGGTATGTCATGACCAATCCGTTTCGCGAATACGCCCAGTATTACGATCTTCTGTACCAAGACAAGGACTATCCAGGTGAGGCCCTGTTTGTGGCACGGTTGCTTAACCGATACGTGGACAAGGCGGTGGGAGATACGACGGTCCTCGATCTCGCCTGCGGTACTGGCCGGCACGCCCAGGAGCTCGCACGCATGGGATATTGCATAGAAGGGAGCGATCTCTCTGCAGATATGGTGATGATTGCCCGCGAGCGGGCGAAAGAAGCCGGCTTCCCCATCAAGTTCCACAATGAATCATTTCAGCGTTGCGATCGCATAGGCGGGCAATATGATGCCGTTATTGCGATGTTTTCGGCCGTTGATTATCTGACGGACCATGTGGATTTTGTACGCACGCTGGAAAACATTCGAGGGCTGCTATGTGAGGGAGGGGTGTTTATTTTCGATTTCTGGAACGGCAATGCGGTATTAAAAGACTACTCCCCTGTGCGCGTTAGACGCGTTGCAGATGGGGAGCGCGCACTGATACGCATCACTAATACTTCCCTTGATCTGATATCGCAGATTGCCACACTCAGCTTTGATTTTTTGCTGCTTAGGGCGGGAAGCATTGTCCGAGAGTTCTCGGAAGTTCATCCTATTCGATATTTCTTTCCGCAGGAAATGATGGATCTTTTGGCTACGAGTGGTTTTGAGGTCATTCATCGTTGCCCTTTTCTCGAGGAAGACGATTTCGTGACGCCATCCGATTGGAATCTGACCTATGTAGCGCGGCCAAGAAGCTAGCAGTCTATTTCAGTGTGGCATCTGATTTTCTTCTACTGACCCGGCTCTTGCCGAAAATTAGCCCAGACATTTGACTTATCAAATTCGTCGATATTGTGGAACCTTTCAATATCTAATGGAAAATGCATATGAAAGGGTTCAGCAATGAAGAAGACACTAAAAATTGCAGTAGTAATCAATATACTGCCCAGCTACCGGGAGGGGTTCTATAGGCGGCTATTCGCGAGAGACGATCTTTTCGTTAAAGTTTATTGTCAGGAAGCAATTCCTGGTTCAAACCTAAAGACAATACATGACCAATACCCAGAAAACGTAGTGCTTGTTAAATCATTCACGGCGAAGAATGAAAAAATTGTATGGCAGAGCTTGCCGTGGAGAGAGTGTCTGACGGGCTATGACGTCGTTTTTGTTGAGGGCAATCCTCGATACCTATCTCACGCAATATTAGCAACTCTAATGAAAATATTTCGAAAAAGAGTTGTTTTGTGGACGATGGCGCACTCGTTTAGAGCAAATACGTTAACCGAAAACATCCGGCTTCTCTGGTCTCGGATATTCGACTTTCTGTTCGTATATTCAGATTCTGAGGTCGCTTTTCTTAGAAAAAAAGGATTCAAGAATTCTTCCATCGTTGGGATGAACAACGGTCTTGACCAGAAAAAGATCGACGCAACCATTCAGTTGTGGCCGCGAGATAAGGTTGATGCTTGGCGGAAAGAGCAGAACTTGCAAGGTAATAGATTACTGCTGTCCTGTGCTCGGCTGGAACCAAAGAATAAATTCAAACAGTTCATCCAGGCGCTACCCGCAATAGTCGATGAGTTTTCAGATGTAGTCTGGTGCGTGATTGGCGGTGGCGTAGAACAACCTGCGCTAGAGTCATTGATCCAAGCCGCTAACCTTACAAAACATGTCCGCTTTATCGGCGCTCTTTATGACGAAGCCGAGCTTGCTCCGTGGTTTCTATCATCGGAAATTCTGGTTCATCCCGCAGCTATCGGATTGTCAATATTGCATGCCTTTGGCTATGGGCTTCCGGTGGTAACTCATAAAAATTGGGCCCATCATGGACCGGAATATAGTGCATTTGAGCCAGGTCTTACTGGACAAAATTTTGCGGAAGACGACGTTGATGGCCTTGCAGAAACAGTCATCAGATTGTTGAGAGATAACGAATCTCGAAAGCAAATGAAAAGGTATGTTCAAGCCTTGACGAGGGAAAAATACAATGTTGACACAATGGTGGACCGATTTGTAAATATGGCGCATGCAGCGTCGGGTAGGTAACGCCGGAACACTTTTGTCGCTTAGAGCTCAGCAATTCACCTAGGGTTTACTCAATTGATCTCTCAAACTGAATTCTCAGCCGTTCCTGCTGGCGACCATAGGAACCTAGTCGTGAACATGTGTTACAACTGCCACTCTGATAGTTACGATTGGTTCGACACGGAGTATGGCTATGACTTGGTAAAGTGTAAGGGCTGCGGATTACTGTATGTCAACCCGCGGCCAGAGGATCAATATATCTCGAAAGCAGCAACGCTAGGGCAGCATCAGCGAGAAAAGGACCAGTTGGTTACCGGTCGCTATCAGCGTTCAAAAATTGATGGCTATCTGAAAGTACTAAGGGATATTTACCCTGACTGTGAATTGGAAAGGGGTAATATTAATTGGCTGGATATTGGATGCGGGTTTGGAGAATTTATTGAAACTATCGAAAATTACACGAAAAAGAAATGTTTTATAATGGGAGTTGATCCAAATCAAGACAAAATACTTTCAGCGAAAAAACGGAATCTCAATGTAAGTACTGCTAATCCAGATGATCTGGATAAAAAATTTGACTACATTTCTTTGCTAAATGTCTATTCTCACCTGCCTGACCCGCCCATGTTCCTTACCGGCATCAAGAAAAATCTTAAGAAAAATGGTGAACTGCTTCTTCAGACTGGTCACACGAGTCATATTCCGAAAGAACTTCAACCACGACCATATGATTTGCCCGATCATCTGAGCTTCGCCAATAAAGAGATAGTTGTTAGTATATTGCAGCGAATTGGCTTCGAGATCATTGATGTCAGAATGTACCGATCTTCGATTTATCCGCGGTACTACGAGATTCTAAAAATTGCCAAACTACTAGTTAAGGTTTTCATTCGCAGAGGCGAGAAACTTAGTCATCTGCATCCAAAACATCCTAATACAGATATGTACATACGATGTCGATTGAGGGCTTGATTCCAGGCGAAGAGTAAGAATTACGACTATGAGAATCATATTGTTATCAATATTTCTGAAATCTGCGTTCATTAGGAAGCTTTCCGTTAAATATGAAAATAGTTGCTGTTCTTGAAACTGATTGCTTCGCTGGCGGAGGCTTTAATCAAGCACTGAACGCAATAGTACAAATGCAGAGAATATGTCGTGATCGGTTTGACTTTGGCGTTACGACCAATTTATTTAAAAACGTTGATTATCTAGCCGAACTTGGCATTAAAGCCGAGTTACACAAGTATGGATTTCTTGACCGCATGCTCCCTGTAATAAGGAAGACTTGGGTTGGGAGCAGACTGGCTACCCGTATGCGCCTCGTGGGCACGTTTGAACGCAGCATGGAACAAAAGGGCATTGACCTCGTTTATTTCGTGATGCCTTCGGCAACCCCGGGCATGCTTCAACATCTAAACTACATGTTCACCATTTGGGATCTATGTCATCGTGACTTTCCCGAGTTCCCAGAAGTTCGAGGGAATGGCGTGTTTCAGGAGCGGGAAGCTATGTATCGTGCGTGTTTGAGCCCGGCTTTTCTCGTATTGACGGAATCCAGATTAGGTGCTGAAGCTGCTGCGCGGCGGTATGGTCTTGATCTTGATCGCACACTCGCTATGCCACTGTCGCCAGCTTCATCTATTTCATTGACTCGCTCTGCCTCTCTGGAGGAGGTCATGTCAGCAAACAGTCTTGTACCAGGATATTATTTTTATCCGGCGCAATTGTGGGCACACAAAAATCATGTGCGGGTTCTCGATGCTACCGCTCATCTTCGCAACCAAGGCATCGTTCGTCAGGTTGTCTTCGCGGGCGGCGACAAAGGGTTGGGCGAGCACCTGAGAAAGCGTGTGGTTGCTCTAAAGCTTGAAAATCAGGTGCGGTTGCTGGGTTTCGTCCCTTCAGATCATATGCGCGGTCTATATGACGGCTGCGCGGCGGTTGTCATGCCGACCTACTTCGGTCCGACGAATATTCCGCCGCTGGAGGCTTGGTCGATTGGTCGGCCGCTTATTTATTCATCTCATTTGGCTGAACAGGTTGGCGACGCCGCGCTGCTGGCTAACCCCGATGATGAGATTTCATTGGCGAGAGCGATGATGGACGTGCTTGATCCTTCCGTTGCTCGGAGCCTGGTTGAGAAAGGGGTTCTTCGTCTTAGGCAAATTGAGGAGCAACGTCATGAGGCAGAACAGGAACTTCTAGTAAAACTGCAAACTTTCGAAAAACGGCGTCAATGCTGGAATTAACCGGAGGCCAAGGGATTCTTTTCTACATGCATAAGCCGTCGGAATTTGTCAGGCGCGTCGCCGCCACAGGAATGCTCGTGGTGTTGTCGGTCATTTTTGTTCAATATTTCTTTCCACCTCTGGCGCGGACAGACGGGTTACATGTAACGGGTACTTCGGAGTTACTCGGAGTGGTAAACTCACTGGTGATTACCCTGTTTTCCGCTCTTGCCGTATTTTTCCATGCTTTCAGTCAAGGTAAGTTTAATAAGCGAATCTTGAGTCTGATATTCGTTTTGTCAGCTTTCCTCATTATGTCGATACATAATGGTGGTTGGAAGTCTGGATTATTTACCGTGCTTAGTATCTCGCTCACCTATATTTATCTGTTCGATATTGCACGCCGAGCTGCGACTCAAGAAATTGCCGTGACAGTGGTTAAGTACTTTTTTTCAATCGCGGCCATACTGCCAGTCGTGATTTACGTACTCATGCCAGCCGCGCGGGAAGGATTTGAGTCGTATGAAGGGCATTTTAAGGGTTTTGAGACAAGTAGAACGACTTATGGATTCGTTGCATGTGTTGCATTTTCCCTACATCTACTTGAGCGACGGCGTGGTTGGCTAGTTTGGATCAGTGCAATTCTGATTGGAACATTTATGGCGCAGTCCCGCATCGCGGTCGTTATATTTGCCGCACTTTCGATCTACACTTTAAGACATGACCACAGAATAAAGAATAAAAAATTAGCTCTCGTTGCTCTTGGTATTACGTTACCAGTCATGGTCGCTGTATTTGTAGCAATTGGATCGAGGGGTGACGAACTTTTTGAAGAATCCATGAGATATATACTGCTACAGAATCACATCGATTATGTAATGGCTAACTTGTTGTTTGGTGCCGGCGGCGACATTACGCTTGAAGCAATTGTTATGCCTGATGGCGGGCTAAAAGTTGGGAGCGTTTCTGCCCATAATTTCATAGTTGAAACTCTCGTGGGCTTCGGATTGCTCGCGACGATTACCTGGTTGGCATTACTATGGGTGCTGTGGAAAAATATTAACAGGACTGGTAGGGCGTTCATGATATTTCTGATAATTTACGGTATGTTTCACAATGGCTTTGGGCTGAGCGTATTGAACTCGGCAAATTATATTCTCTTGACATTGGCTGTTTTTATCAAAAATTATTTTGAGGAGCCGAAGTACGCGCATGCTGCAAAGATTAGATCCGGCTTCAATAAAAACGTAGATTTACCTCGCATCAGCCTGATTGACGATGCGGCACCCAAGTAAATTGCTCGTCCGAAGATGTTCCCGATGAATCGGTGACCTTGTTATTGCTGTCGCTTGCCACGCGTCTTTTTTTATGCATATTGTTGCGCTAACTACCTGCCACAACCGCTGTGCTCATACGCTGGTCTCTCTATGTGATATCCATTCTCAAGAGTTACCTGTTGGCGTGACGATGTCGATAGCGATAGTCGATGACGGATGTTCTGATGGGACCGCAAGTATGGTAAGCGCTACATATCCAGAAGTTCAGATAATCCCTGGAGACGGAAACCTCTATTGGGCGGGCGGTATGCGATTCGGTTGGGAACAGTGGGTGAAGTCCCAAGCGTTTGATGCACTGCTAGTATTCAACGACGATATTCGTCTTGACCCTAATGCCCTGAGAGAGTTGATCGATACTTATCGCTTCGCACGGGAGATGAAAGGCAGTCTTATTGTGGTTTCAGGCGCATTTAGGAATCGGACCAGTCACGAAGTCACTTATGGTGGATATCTTCATTCGTCGCGGTGGCACCGTTTGCGCTTCACGATGGTTACTCCTACAGGCTCACCATGTCAGATTGACACGCTCAACATGAATTGTGCCCTGATTTCGGCAGAGGCGTTGGAGTATGTCGGCTTCCTCTCGGGATACTTTCGTCATGGTGGAGCCGATATGGAGTTTGGTTTGAAGCTTCGCAAAGCGGGAGGGACCGTTTGGCTTACAAAAACATCGATTGGCTGGTGTGACCGTAATGAAAGTGAACTGTCTGATGTCGGCAGAAGTCTTTCTCTAAGGGACAGATTTCGGCTTATTACGAGCATAAAGGGTGAGCCAGTAACTACCCGTTTTAGGTATTACCGTGACCATGGCGGCGTCCTCTGGCCAGTACTTTTCGTCGGACTTTATCTGCGCCTTGTCTTGAGCGCAATGCGTAATGGTGTTTGCTGGAAGTACTGATTCAGCGGAATACCAAAATATGAATTAACTCTTTTACTCAAATGCCGACTCGCTCATATCAAATATGCAGCAATTGCATCATGGATACATCCGATTCGAACATCGTTTTCGATGATCGTGGGTGGTGTGATTACTGCAATAACTATCAATCAAGAATCTTGCCCCATTGGCATACCGATGAAGTTGGTCTGCGTGAAATAACGTACGCTGTAGAAAATATAAAGCGTGATGGAAAAGGGAGGACCCATGACTGCTTGATAGGATTGAGTGGCGGAGTGGACAGCTCATACGTGACCTATTTGGCAAAGGAAAAGTTTGGTCTGCGTCCGCTTCTTTATCACGTGGATGCTGGCTGGAATTCACAACAAGCGGTAAATAATATTGAAAGGCTGGTCGATGGACTGGGGCTGGACCTATTTACTGAGGTGGTGAATTGGCCGGAAATGCGTGATTTGCAGTTGTCGTTTTTTAAGGCGCAGGTGCCTCATCTCGACACGCCACAAGACCATGCCTTTTTTGCAGGGCTGTATAACTTTGCTGCTAAGAACAACGTCAAGTACATACTTACAGGCGCCAACTACTCCACTGAATGCGTGCGTGAGCCGCTTGAGTGGCATTACCACGCGTCGGACTTGCGGCAGTTAAAGGATATTCACGCCAAATTTGGAACTCGCCCACTGAAGAGTTTTCCGCTGGCTGGCCTGTTTGAATTCAAGATCTACTACCGTTTTATCAAGGGCGTAAGGGTTGTCAAGCCTCTTAATCATGTGCCTTATTTCAAAGAGACGGCGATGCAGGAGTTGGTTGATCGGTTTGGCTGGCAGAGGTATGCCCATAAACATTATGAGTCGCGGTTTACTCGCTTCTACGAAGGATTTTGGCTCCCGACCAAGTTCGGTTACGACAAGCGACGGGCACATTTCTCGAGTCTCATATTGACCGGTCAACTAACTCGTGAGGATGCGCTGGAGCAAATCGCAAAGCCTGCCTACGATGAAGAAACAGTGGCCCAAGATTTTGAGTACATTGCTACCAAGCTTGGATTGGCAGCGGCCGAGTTGCAGATGCTGCTGGATGGCCCCAAAAAAACCTACAAGGACTACAAAAATGACATGGGCCTGATTGATTTGGGAACAAAGATACTACGCCTGGTTGGCATCCAAAAGGCAATCATTCGGTGATCACTATAGTCAATTACGGATTGGGGAACATTGGCGCGTTCGTTAATATTTACAAGCGAATGAATATTGCAACGAAAATAGCTACAAACGCCAATGATCTTCTGGGTTCGACTCATATCATTCTGCCCGGAGTAGGAGCTTTTGACCATGCCATGGATTTGTTGAGTGCATCGGGCATGCGTGAGCCGCTTGAAGAGATTACGCAGCAAGATAAAATTCCAATCCTCGGTATTTGTGTAGGTATGCAAATCCTTGCCGAATCCAGTGACGAAGGAGTTGCGACAGGGTTGGGATGGATAAAGGGCCGGGTGGTTAGCTTCGCGAACGATCCTGTCTCATCTGCTTTACCGACGCCGCATATGGGATGGAACGATGTGAAACAAGTCCGCAGTTCAGTTCTATTTAAAGGACTGGAGACTGATGCTCGTTTCTATTTCCTTCATTCATTCTATTTCTTGTGTGCTGAAAGTGGCAACGCTGAAGCTCATGCCAATTATGGCATCAACTTCGCGTGCGCCGTTCAACGTGATAATGTTTTTGGGGTCCAGTTTCACCCAGAGAAAAGCCATCACTGGGGCGCGATACTTCTGAAAAATTTCGCTGAGGTTTGACGTGCTACGGCCTCGCATTATTCCCTGTCTGCTTATTCATGAGGGAGGCTTGGTGAAGACAGTAGGGTTCGACAACCCCAAGTACGTTGGTGACCCTATCAACGCTGTTAAGATATTCAATGAAAAAGAGGCTGACGAACTAATTGTCGTCGACATAGACGCCACAGCCAATGGAGTTGAGCCGGATTACAGGCTGATTTCTGACTTGGCTACGGAATGCCGCATGCCACTCTGCTACGGTGGCGGCGTGCGGACTCCCGAACAGGCTAAGAGGATCATTGGTCTTGGTGTGGAAAAAGTTGCAATCAGCGCGGCGGCGGTCGAAGACGCGACCCTCGTTACCCGCACTGCCGAGGCAGTGGGCCGGCAAAGCGTGGTTGTGGTGTTGGATGTTCGCAAGAGAACCGGGCTTTTTGCCACGGGCTACGAAGTCTTTACCCGCAACGGTAAGCAGGTGCACAAGGCGGACCCCTTTGAGCTTGCGCGACGGATGCAGGAAGCCGGTGCGGGGGAGATTGTCATCAACTCGATCGACCGTGACGGTCAGATGAAGGGTTACGATCTTCAACTTGCTTCCCAAATGCGTCAGGAATTGCGTATACCTTTGACTTTTTTGGGTGGGGCGGGGTCCCATCAGGACATTGAAGCGTTGTTAGGTGAGTGCGGCGTGGTGGGCGCTTCCGTAGGCAGCCTCTTTGTTTTCAAGGGACCGTATCGCGCCGTTCTGATCAACTACCCTAATCCCGAACAAAAAGATGAGATTTGCAGTTCCGGATTGGGTGATTATTTTGTTGAAAAAAGTGAGTGCTAATGTTTAACGACGATGGGATTCTCCTGATCACAGGTGGTACGGGTTCTTTCGGTAACGCTGTCTTAAGGCGCTTTTTGGAATCTGATCTGCGCGAAATCCGTATTTTCAGTCGTGATGAGAAAAAACAGGATGACATGCGCAAGAGGTACAACAACCCGAAGCTGAGGTTTTACATCGGGGATGTGCGCGACTACCAATCTGTATTGAGTGCCGTCCGTGGTGTTGACTTGATCTACCACGCAGCTGCACTTAAGCAGGTACCTTCTTGTGAATTCCATCCGCTTGAAGCGGTCAAGACCAATATCTTGGGTACGGAGAACGTTCTCGAGGCTGCAATTTGTAGCGGTGTTAAGCAGGTAGTGTGCCTAAGCACGGACAAGGCGGTGTACCCGATCAATGCCATGGGAATTACCAAGGCGATGATGGAGAAGGTCATCGTTGCCAAGTCCCGAGGTTGTGAGTCGACCGTTATTTGTGCGACGCGGTACGGAAACGTGATGGCGTCGCGTGGTTCGGTGATTCCTCTGTTTGTGAATCAAATCCGGGGAGGTAGTCCGATTACGATTACCGACCCGAGCATGACTCGTTTCATGATGACTCTGGATGATGCAGTCGATCTGGTGTTGTATGCCTTTGAGCACGCTAAGCCGGGTGACATCTTTGTGCAAAAGGCCCCCGCTGCGACCATCGAAACCTTGGCTAAGGCACTGACGGAATTAATGGGGGTTCCAAACCACGAGATTCGTGTCATTGGCACGCGGCATGGTGAAAAACTGTACGAAGCCTTGCTCAGCCGCGAGGAAATGGTTGCCGCGCAAGATTTGGGCGGGTATTACCGGGTGCCACCGGATTTGCGCGATTTGAACTACGGCAAGTTTGTTGAGCAAGGTGAAATTAGGATCTCCGAGGCAGTCGATTACAACTCGCACAACACGACTCGCCTGGATGTCGAGGGAATGAAGGCCTTGTTGATGAAGCTTTCGTTCATGCAGGCCATATCGCGTGGTGATTACGCCCAACCGGAAGAGTGAGATGCGCATATTGGTGACTGGATCGAGGGGGTTTGTTGGCAAAAACCTGGTTGTGCGACTTGGCGAACTGGCGGGTTTTGAGGTTTTGCGTTTTGATCGTGACGATGTGCTGTCTACGCTTGTAGATAAGGTGCGTCAGGCGGATGCAATAGTGCATCTGGCAGGCGAAAATCGCCCGAAGGATGAGGCTGACTTCGCCCGGGGTAATGCATATCTTACGAACGCACTGTGTGTGGCCGTTCAGACTAGCGGGCGTAAGATTCCGATTATATTGGCTTCCTCCATCCAAGTACAGTTGTCCAATCCTTATGGTCAGAGCAAGCGCGCGGCTGAGCAGGCAGTGGAACAATTGGCCACCGATACAGACAATCCTGCGGTGATCTATCGATTGCCCAATGTGTTCGGCAAATGGTGCAAGCCTAATTACAATTCGGTGGTCGCTACGTTTTGCTACAACATCGCGAATGACTTGCCAATACAAATCAATGATTCTTCAACGCGCTTGCGCCTGGTTTATGTGGATGATGTGGTTTCTGAGTTTCTGCGCGCGCTGGAATCCATCAGTGACGGTGTTCGCTGGAGTGAAGTAACACCCGAATATACGATCACTCTGGGCGAGTTGGCTGCACAGATCGAGGCCTTCAAGAATTGCCGGAGCAATTTGATTTCTGAGCGCGTTGGCACAGGCTTGGTACGCGCACTTTATGCGACGTATATCAGTTATTTGCCGCCTTCAAGGTTTGCTTATGATCTGCCTCGTTACGGTGATGAGCGGGGCGTTTTCGTCGAAATGCTGAAAACCTCCGACAGCGGGCAGTTTTCCTACTTTACGGCGCACCCGGGTGTCACGCGCGGTGAGCACTATCATCACAGCAAGACCGAGAAATTCCTGGTTATTAGAGGCTCTGCGCGCTTCGGCTTTCGCCATATCGTGACTAACGAGACGTTTGAAGTTTTGACCTCCGGTGATATGCCACAAATCGTCGAGACGGCACCGGGTTGGGCGCATGACATCACGAATGTAGGCAAAGAAGAGATGATCGTCATGCTTTGGGCCAATGAGATTTTTGACCATGATCATACCGATACGATCAGGTGCAAGGTTTGATATGAAGAAGCTGAAAGTCATGACGGTTCTGGGGACACGACCAGAGATCATTCGTCTGTCACGGGTGATGGCGAAACTTGACGTGCACACTGATCAAGTAATAGTGCATACGGGGCAAAACTATGACTACGAACTCAACGAGATCTTCTTCAACGATCTGGAAGTTCGCAAGCCAGATCATTTCCTCAATGCTGCGGGCGCTACTGCTGCTGAAACGATCGGGAAGATCATCATTGCCGTGGATGGCATTCTCGCCGAGGTGCAACCGGATGCCTTGTTGGTGCTGGGGGATACGAATAGTTGCATGGCCGTGCTGCCTGCCAAACGTGGCAAGATTCCGGCGTTTCATATGGAGGCGGGAAACCGTTGTTTTGATCAGCGAGTACCGGAGGAAATCAACCGCCGCATCGTTGACCACACGTCAGACATCAACCTGACTTACAGTTCGATTGCTCGTGAGTATCTCCTGCGCGAGGGGCTGCCGCCGGATATGGTGATCAAGACTGGTAGCCCGATGAATGAGGTGCTTAGCCACTATCGCGCCGGGATTGAGGCGTCGGACGTATTGGAGCGACTGGGCTTGGTGAAAGAGCAGTTCTTTGTGGTGAGCGCGCACCGTGAAGAGAACATCGATTCAGAACGTAATTGTTCAAAACTGGTGAACGTGTTGAACGTCATTGCCGAGCAGTATGAAATGCCGGTCATCGTATCCACCCATCCACGCACTCAGAAGCGGATAGACGTGGCTGAAGCCAAGTTTCATGAACAAATTCGTTTGTTGAAGCCACTTGGTTTCAAGGAATTTAACAAGCTACAGATGAATGCAAAGGCGGTGTTGTCAGACAGCGGGACGATTACCGAGGAGTCCTCAATAATGAATTTCCCCGCCTTGAATATCCGTGAGGCCCATGAGCGGCCCGAGGGAATGGAAGAGGCATCGGTGATGATGGTTGGCCTGGAGACGAATCGCGTGATGCAAGCGCTGGCGATTCTGGAAACCCAGCCGCGTGGTGAGCAACGCAGTTTGCGCCAAGTGGCGGATTACTCGATGCCAAATGTTTCGGACAAGGTGGTTCGGATCATTCACAGCTACACCGATTACGTGAATCGCGTGGTCTGGAAGAAGTACTGAGTCTTGCGCTTATTGGTCGTTACTCAGTATTTCTGGCCTGAAAACTTCAGGATCAACGACCTGGTTGCTGAGTTGGTCCGACGCGGCCATCCAGTGGTTGTCCTAACGGGGTGGCCTAACTATCCGGATGGGCGAGTTTTCGACGAGTTCCGTGATCATCCGCGTGATTTTGACGAGTATGAGGGTGCGCGGATAGTCAGGGTTCCTTTGCTACCAAGAGGTAGCGGCGGCGTTCGGCTGCTGCTGAACTATTTGACGTTTTCAGTCAGCGCATCGCTGTTGGGGTTGTGGCGGCTTCGTGGACGGCAATTCGACGCAATACTTGCATACGAACCATCGCCAATAACTGTAGGCATTCCTGCGGGTGTGTTTCGGGCGTTCAAGAAGGCGCCGTTGGCATTCTGGGTGCTGGACTTATGGCCTGAAACGTTGCAAGCCATCGGGGTGGTTCGCTCAAAAATGTTACTGCACCTCGTTGGGAAATTGGTTGCGAGCATCTACAAGCGTTGCGACTTGATCCTTGCGCAGTCAAAAAGTTTTGTTCCGGCGATCGCCAAATATGCCGGGAGAGGCGCCAGGATCGAATATTTTCCGAGTTGGTCCGATTCGGTCTTCAATGCGGAGGATGTGGGAGCTGCGACCGAAATTCCTGTAATACAGGGCAGCTTCAACATTCTTTTTGCCGGCAATATCGGTGAAGCTCAGGACTTTCCTGCCATTCTGGCTGCGGCGGAAAGATTGAAGGATTTTCCAAACATCCGCTGGTTGATTGTCGGTGACGGCAGGATGGCAGGATGGGTAGCAGAAGAAATCAAAGCGCGCGGACTTGAAGCTTGCGTGTCACTGCCAGGGCGATACCCGGTCGAACGCATGCCGTCGTTTTTCAAACATGCTGACGCGCTCCTTGTTTCCCTGAAGGACGAGCCGATTTTTGCTTTGACTATTCCGGGCAAGCTGCAATCCTATTTGGCGGCAGGAATCCCGGTTCTGGCAATGTTGAACGGCGAGGGTGCGGAGGTAGTTGAGAAAGGGGGTGCCGGCCTGGCATGTAGGGCGGGTGACCATGAGGCACTGGCTGACGCTGTTTTGAGACTTTCTGAGATGTCCATGGATGAGCGCAACGCAATGGGGATGAAAGGTGTTGCTTTGAGCAAGCAGGAATTTGGACGAGAAAAACTGATTGGTCAGCTTGAGGGCTGGCTTGAGAGCCTCCGGTTTCGTGGCCATCACGAGTTGCGACCAAAGGGCCAGAATTGATTCTGGTTACCGGTGCAACGGGCTTTGTTGGCTCTTCCCTGATTGCCAGGCTATCGTTAGGCAATGTGGCCGTTCGTGCCGCCGTGCGCAGCGAGGGGTGTCGCGTACTTGAGGGCGTTGGTATGGTCAGGGTGGGCGACTTGGGCCCCGATACCGATTGGCTCGGCGCGTTAAACGGCGTTTCCGTCGTGGTTCATGCCGCAGCGCGCGTCCATGTAATGGCCGATACGGTGGTTGATCCTTTAGGCGAGTTTCGCCACGCAAACGTGGCCGGCACGCTGAACTTTGCGCGGCAGGCTGCCAGCGCAGGCGTTAATCGTTTTGTCTTTCTCAGTTCGATCAAAGTCAATGGCGAGCAAACTCAGTTCGGCCAGCGCTATACCCCGAACGACACACCGAATCCGTCTGACCCCTACGGCATTTCAAAGTGTGAGGCAGAGGAGGGCTTGCGACGGATCGCGGAAGAGACGGGCATGGAGGTGGTCATCAT
>Ga0154772_1108_pt1 | contig 42758 bp, 40 predicted proteins | sample Rifle2008BG16ft_FD_105780 | JGI IMG/M metagenome (GOLD analysis project Ga0154772, IMG submission 105780) | Chloroflexi bacterium RBG_16_52_11
CAGTTGTCGTGCCAACGGCATCGCTGGGTAGCTATGTCTGGCAGAGATAACCGCTGAAAGCATCTAAGTGGGAAACTCGCCTCAAGATTAGATCCCTCATCCCGCTAAGGGAGTAAGGCCGCAGGTAGACCACCTGCTTGATAGGCGGCATGTGTAAGCGCAGTAATGCGTTCAGCTAAGCCGTACTAATGGCCGAGGGCTTACTCCGTGATGCGGAGAACTCGATACTTTTCTCAAGCGCAGTTCATTCAGTTGGTATCTTAACATCGAAAAAAAGTCTCTTGGTGATTGGAGCGACGGAGGTACACCCGGTCCCATCCCGAACCCGGTCGTTAAGCCCGTCAGCGCCGATGGTACTTGGGGGGCGACCCCCTGGGAGAGTAGGTCATTGCCAAGGGACTTTTTCAATTTAATATTAATTGACAGCAGACTTCTGCTATGTTATAATTTTTGTAGAGGCGCGGGTGGCCTGCTCTTTTACTCATCCTGATTACTTCGCAGGTATAAGGAGAGGGCGTACCGAACTATTTCGATAGATGGGCAAAGTGAGCGGTTTGGAGCTCGGCTGTGTCCAGGAGCGCTTGCCGGGCTTTTTTGTTGTCAGGGCTAACAGCCGATTTTCTGGATGAAAGGAGGTGAAACGCGTGACAAGTGTAAATCTACGTCCGAACGAATCGCAGGATCAACTGCTCAAGCGCTTTCGGAAGAAGGTGGCCAAGAGTGGTATTTTGAGCACCGTCCGGCGCAAGCGGTGGTTCGTTTCGAAGAGCGAATTGCGTCGCATCCAGAAGAAAAAGTCGATCCGGCGCTTCAAGCGCCGCCAATATGTTGAGACAGAGTGATAGGTTTGCCTGTAATGCAATCCGGAGGTGCTGATGGCGAAGGATGAAGATAAAATCCAGGTTGAAGGGATGGTGGTCGAGGCTCTACCTGGCACCCAGTTCAAGGTGCGATTAGATAGCGGCCACGAAGTGTTAGCCTATTTATCCGGTAAGATGCGCAAATATTACATCCGAATCTTGCTCGGAGACCGGGTGAGGGTTGAGATGTCTCCATACGATCTTACCCGCGGGCGCATTGTTTATCGGCACAAGAAGTATTCAGAAGTCCCAGAAGCGGAACTGGAATAGACAGCCTGATCTCCGGATTTATCCTTAGATAACAACGGGATGCTCATGCATTTGGAGCATCCCGTGATGTATTTAATTGGCTGAAGCTTGCCTAGTAAGAACTGAGTACCGTAATGTAGTTTGCCCGCTCAAAGGCAGATGGATCGCTCACTGACCGTTGGCTCATGCTGCCCTGCATTTGCAGGATAGATTCATATTCATGCTCTTCCATCCAGCGTTGAACGCCGTTCAACAGTTCTGTGGCATAGCGTGGCCCATTGTGGAGCAATGCCGAAGCGGTCATCGTTACACTCGCCCCCGCCATCACAGCTTTGAGAATATCCTCTGCGCTGTGGATGCCGCTGGTGAGAGCAAAATCTGCTTTGACGCGATTATATAGGATGGCAATCCAGCGCAGGGGTAAGCGGAGCTCATCGGATTTGCTCAGCACCAGGTTGGGAGTGACAACAAGCTCCTCCAAATCTAGGTCTGGCTGGTAGAAACGATTGAACAAGACCAGGCCATCCGCCCCGGCCTGAACCAGGCGGTTTGCAAAATTGGGGAGCGATGTAAAGAAAGGACTGAGCTTTATCGCCAGGGGGATGCGCACGTTTTTCCGAACCTCGCTCACTAATTCGATGTATTGATCTTCCAATTCAGAGCTGGAAATCGCTGGATTAGTGGCAATCGTGTACATGTTCAACTCGAGCGCATCTGCTCCAGCCTGTTCGATGCGCTGAGCATAATCCGTCCAGCCGCCCGGGGTAGCTCCGTTCAGGCTTCCGATGACTGGAATGCTCACCGCCTTTTTAATTCTGGATATCAGTTCCAGGTATCTCTCCGGGCCAATGCTGTACATACCATAATCGGGTAGATAGCTAAGCGCTTCTCCATAGGACTCCGCGCCGCGCGTCAGATCGTCATTTAGCTTCAGGCTCTCTTGGATGATCTGTTCTTCAAAAAGAGAATACATGACGATGGCGCTTACGCCAGACTGTTCTAACTGCACTGCGCTGTCTACTTTCTTGGAAAGCGGAGATGCAGAGGCTACCAGAGGATTTTTTAAGTGTAAACCGAGGTAAGTTGTCGTCAGATCAACCATGCTGCTCTTCCTCTTTTCCATTCTCGCCATGATCACCCATCTCATTATCATAATGCATCGCAGCCATTTGCTGGTAGAGGTTCCAGCGACCTCGGACATCCTTTTGTGCAAGCTTGATCAATTGCTCAGCACGCAATTCGTCGGATTGCAGGAGCATGCGGTAGCGGGTTTCATTGTATGCATATTGATCAAAAGAGATCGTGGGCTCTTTTGAATCAATCGATAAGGGATTCTTGCCTTCTGAGATCAAAGCTGGATTATAGCGATAGAGCGGCCAGGCGCCACTTTGCACGGCCAACCGCTGTTGATCCAGGCCTTTCACCAGGTCATATCCGTGGGCGATGCAGTGAGAATAGGCGATGATCAACGAGGGTCCGTCGTAGGCGTCAGCTTCCAGGAAGGCATTCAGCGTTTGCTGGTCGCTGGCTCCCATTGCGATGCGCGCCACATAGACATAGCCATAAGCCATGGCGATCATCCCCAGATCTTTCTTGGGTAGTCCTTTCCCTTGCGCGGCGAACTTGGCGACCGCAGCCCGCGGTGTAGCTTTGGATGCCTGCCCGCCAGTGTTCGAATAGACTTCCGTGTCCAGCACTAACAGGTTCACATTGCGACCGGAGGCGAGCACGTGGTCTAATCCACCATAACCAATGTCGTACGCCCAGCCATCTCCACCCACGATCCAAATGCTCTTGCGCACGAGTACATCTACAATGCTCAGCAGGTGGCGTGCGAGTGGATCATTGATGCCGTCCAATCGCTGTTTTAGCAGTGCAACGCGCTGGCGCTGCTCGTTTATCCCTGTCTCGCTGCTCTGATCTGCATTCAACAAATCCGTAACCAGGTCGGTGCCGATTAGCGATGCCAGTTGAGGTAGCATTTCGCGAGCGTATTCGAGTTGTTTGTCTGCTGTCAGGCGCATGCCCAAGCCGAACTCAGCATTATCTTCAAATAACGAGTTTGACCAGGCTGGCCCCCGGCCTTCCTTATTTTTTGCCCACGGGGTGGTGGGCAGGTTGCCACCGTAGATCGATGAACAGCCTGTTGCATTGGCGACAGTAATCCGATCGCCAAATAGTTGTGTGAGCAATTTCAGGTAGGGCGTTTCGCCGCAACCCGCGCAGGCTCCGGAGAATTCGAAAAGCGGCTGCAGTAGTTGCGAGTTCTTTACGCTGCGCAAGCTGATCTGGGTACGATCTACCTCGGGTAGGGAGATAAAATATTGCCAGTTGGTTTTTTCTCGCTCGCGGATGGGGGGCTGGGGAGCCATGTTGATTGCCTTACGCCCCACTTCTTTCTTATCTTTTGCTGGACAGACTTCTACGCACAACTTGCACCCCGTGCAGTCTTCGGGGGAAACAGCGAGAGTATATTGCTTATCTGGGAATTCTTTCCAGCGTGCCTCAGCCGACAGCCAGGATTCCGGAGCTCCATCCAGATAAGACGGATCGTAAACCTTCTCCCGGATTACCGCATGCGGGCAGACGAAGCAACATTTGCCGCATTGGATGCATAGATCGGGTTGCCACACGGGAATTTCCAGGGTGATGTTCCGTTTTTCCCATTGTGTGGTGGCGGAGGGGAATGTGCCATCGATGGGGAATACGCTCACCGGAAGCTGGTCGCCATCGCCGGCGATAATGCTGCCCAGCACTTCACGCACAAAATGCGGCGCTTCATCAGATACGGCCTTGCGGCGGGTGAGTTTGCTGTTAGCCTGTGCGGGAACCTTCACTTCATAGAGGTTGGCTAAGGTTTGGTCTACCGCTTCGAAATTGCGCTTCACGACAGCTTCGCCGCGTTTCCCATAGGTCTTTTCAATGGCATGCTTGATCTCTGCAATTGCCTGTTCGCGGGGTAACACTCCGCTGATGGCGAAGAAGCAGGTCTGCATGATGGTATTGATCCGTGACCCCATTTCTGTTTTACGGGCAACTTCGTATGCGTCGATAACATAAAACCGCAGATTCTTCGAAATGATGTCTCTTTGCGCTTCCACGGGTAGTTGGTCCCAGACTTCATCGGGTCCATAGATACTGTTCAGGAGGAACACACCTTCTGGCACGGCAGATTTTAAGACATCAAACCGTTCAAGGAAGCTGAACTGGTGGCAGGCGACGAATTGCGCCCGGTTGATCAGATAGGAGGCCCGAATCGGCTTGGGGCCAAAGCGCAAATGGGAAATGGTGACCGTTCCGGATTTCTTTGAGTCATAAAAGAAATAACCCTGGGCTGAATTGTCCGTCTCTTCACCGATAATCTTGATCGAGTTTTTGTTAGCGCCAACGGTGCCATCCGCTCCCAACCCCCAGAACACACAGCGCACCGTTTCCGGCATTTCAATTGAGAAGGACGGGTCATACGCAACGCTGGTGTGAGTGACATCGTCATGGATGCCGATGGTGAAGTGGTTTTTCGGTTCCAATTTCAGCATCTCATCGAAGACGCCCTTCACCATCGCCGGAGTAAATTCCTTCGAAGAAAGCCCATAACGTCCACCGGTTACCCGGGGATATGGGCGGTTGGCAAACTGTGCATATGTCTCAGACCCCTCTGCCAGTCCTTCATTAATTGCAGTGACAACATCCAGATACAGGGGTTCGCCGGCCGATCCGGGTTCTTTACAGCGATCCAGGACCGAGATCACCCGGACTGTGGGAGGTAGGGCTTCCAGGAAATGCTTTACAGAAAAGGGACGGAATAAGTGTACATTGATCACGCCTACCTTTTCATCTCGCTCGTTCAGGTAAATGGCAGTTTCGCTGGCTGTTTCCGCTCCCGAGCCCATCATCACAATGACGCGCTCGGCATCGGCCGCGCCAGTATAATCGAAGAGGAGATACTGGCGCCCGACCAGGGCGGTGAATTTGTCCATTGTTTTCTGGACAATTTCTGGGCAGGCCGAGTAGTAGGGGTTGACGGTTTCGCGCGCCTGGAAATATACGTCGGGGTTTTGTGCGCTGCCGCGAATGACGGGATGATCTGGAGACAAGGCGCGTGCCCGGTGAGCATGCACCAGTGAGTCGTCGATCATCGCACGCAGATCCTCGTTCGTAAGCTGTTCGATCTTGTTGACCTCGTGCGAAGTGCGGAATCCATCGAAGAAATGCACGAAGGGGACGCGCGCTTGCAAGGTGGCGGAGTGGGCAATAAGGGCCATGTCCTGGGCTTCCTGAACCGAGCTGGAAGCCAACAGAGCAAAGCCGGTACCTCGGGTTGCCATGACATCGGATTGGTCACCAAAAATGGACAGGGCATGTGTAGCCAATGTGCGTGCAGATACATGGAAAACCGTGGATGTGAGCTCCCCGGCGATCTTGTACATATTGGGAATCATCAGCAGCAAACCCTGTGAAGCAGTAAAGGTCGTTGTTAACGAACCAGTTTGGAGTGCTCCATGTACCGCGCCGGCTGCACCACCTTCTGACTGCATCTCTATCACCAGGGGGACTGTTCCCCAGATATTGGGTTGTTTTAAAGCAGACCATTCGTCTGCAAACTCACCCATTGTGGATGAGGGTGTGATCGGATAAATAGCGATGACCTCACTCACTTTATGGGCAACATAAGCAGTGGCTTCGTTGCCATCAATCGTTACCATGGGTCGTTTCATAACAGATCTCCGTAATCTAATAAACTTCCACTCGTGGAAGTTTCCCGCTGGGCAGTGCGAGAATCCTGCCCCTAGCTGGGCCTTTTTCGTGAATACAGTGTAGCCCTCATTGTATTTTTTATATAGTTATTTTAGACATATATATAACCTGTGAACTGTCATACTTAAAAATGCGGATTACTCTCATTTTTGCAAACTCTCTTGACCATCGTGCGACGCGGTAATAAAATCATGCTAGATTATGTAAATCGTACAAGACCATTCGGATTTGTGCTATACTCTGATTATGCGGTCAGACCGCCATATATGGCATATCTGGGCACGAAAGTTGCACTCCTGGGGGGTAGGAGATTGGGTGGCATCACTTCTGGAAGTCGCCGGCCCAATAACTATAATAGGAGCGCAGTTTGTCTATATCAGCCAACCTTTTCTCAGCCATACTGCCGCCAAAAACCACCTTGTCGCACTGGTTGAGTTGCTGGAAGAGCCAGAAACAACCCGCTCATTTGTTGAGTTTCTTAGGGAAGGAACTGCTCAGTGAATTTTTCTGAACTCCTTGGTGTGGAAATTATCGGGCTGGTGTTTGTGCTGGTGTTCCTAGCGCTGATTATTTTGTTCATTGTTTACGAACGATCGCAAAAACTAAACCCATTACGCCCGATACGAGCTTTCGACCGATTGCGGCGGGAGATCGGCCTGGCGGTTGAGGCGGGGAAACGCCTGCATGTCAGCCTCGGTCGGGGGGGTATTACCGGCCTGGAAGGGGGCTCGGCCCTGGTGGGTTTATCCACATTAGATCGCATTGCCCGCACAGCCTCTATCAGCGATAGGCCTCCGGTGGCAACCAGCGGTGATGGTACTTTAACCTTGCTATCCCAGAACACGGCGCGAGGTGTCTTTACGTCGATAGGGCTTGAAAACCAGTTTGAACCTTCTTCTGGCAGGTTGGTGGGGGTGACGCCATTTTCGTACGCAGCGGGGACTCTGCCCGTGATTTACGATGAACAGGTGGCAGCGAATATCCTTGCCGGGCATTTTGGCAGCGAGGTCGCACTGATCACTGACGCCGCTGAACGCAGTGGTGGGATGACGCTGGGGGGCAGTGACAACCTTTCTGCACAGGCAGTGCTTTATGCTGCTTCGGATGAGCCGTTAATCGGCGAAGAACTTTATGCAACAGGCGCCTATTTGAAAGCCGGTCCGGCGCATAACGCCAGTGTTCGTGCCCAGGATGTGTTTCGTTGGGTGTTGATCGCTGTTATCCTTGTTGGTGCAGCCTTAAAGTTTTTCGGTATATTATGAAAATATCGATCTCGGCTGTAATCGCAATCGCCTTCGGGGGGCTCGTTTTGGCGGGCTACTTTATCGATGTGCCCAGATTGGCGCTTATCCGGGATGTTTTCCTGCAATATGCTTCTATTTTGTTAGGTGTTGCATTGCTGGTCGGATTGGTTAATTTATTCTCCGTCCATTGGCACAAAGTCACCTCGAGCGAAAAAAATTACGCTTACAGCACTATTCTCCTGGTTGCATTCGTGATCACTATTCTGGTGGCTGGATTCTTCGGACCGACTGCCTCCTGGTCGCTGTGGATTTTCGAGTTTATCCAGGTGCCAGTCGAGACCAGCTTGATGGCAATCCTGGTGGTCGTATTGACGTTTGCCAGCATTCGCCTGGTGCGGAGGAGGATGAATTTATTCACGCTCGTCTTTCTCGGTACTGCGCTGATCGTTCTCATCGGTAGCGCGCCACTTTTTGGGGTGGAATTGCCGTTGCTGCACGGGCCAAGTGGATTACGCGCTTTGATTGCCCAGATTCCGGCTGTGGCTGGGGCGCGCGGCTTACTACTCGGCGTCGCGTTGGGCACGATTGCGACCGGATTGCGCGTCTTGATGGGGGTTGATCGCCCATACGAAGGATGATGATGAGTGAACTCCGTTGTCCAATGTGTGGGAAGAGCAATCCCTCAGAGCGAGAAATCTGCCAGTATTGCCAGGCAAGACTCAAACCGCTGGTAATCAGCCAGCATCCAGACGAACCTGCCCCGAAAAAAGACTCGCTGGATTTCCTGGGTCAATCGCCTCCATCCAGTCAAGACGAGGCTGCGGATGAGGGCCTGCCGGATTGGCTGGCTTCCTTGAGAAAGGCAGATGAGGCGGCTGTTCCATCCGAGCCAGCAGAAGATCTGCCGGATTGGCTAGAGATGGAAAAGCAGCCAATTCCGGAGGAAACTCGCCAGGATGAGGCGGCTGTTCCTGATTGGCTGACCAGTTTTCGAGCGAGCGGCGCAGATGTTGAAGAAGGCCTATCTGATGAGAGAGAAGAATATTCACCAAGTATCTCTCAAAGAGAAAGTGAGGAGGAGGGTTTACCCGATTGGCTGGAGGGGATGAGCCCATCCACCAGTGCCCCACTGGAGCCCGGTGAGAGCGGAGAAGAAGCGCTGGCTCAGATTGAAAGTGAAGAGCCGGAATGGCTCGACCGTCTCGGAGAAGCAGCAGAGACCCCTCCAACCCAACCGGTCGATCGTAATAAGCCGGATTGGCAGGACACATTCGACGAGCTGGAGGTCCAACCAGAAGCTGAAAAGCCCTTGACGCCAGGCACTGAGCAGGCGTTTTCCTTTGAAAGCCAGCTGAGCGAGCTGGAGGAAGAATATTCAAAACAGCAACTGGCTGCCGATACCGAAGGTGACGAGGAAGGGGCTGCCACATTGCCAGCCTGGCTCTCAGCCGTGGGCGCGACTGAGGCGGAAGTAGAACAAGAAAGCATTCCGGATTGGTTGGCAGGCGCTCTGGAACCACAAGCAGAGCAACCCGGTGTCTTGCCAGAACAACCTTTCACAGCGATCGATGCTCAAGCCGAGGAACATATCTCTGACGAATTCGTGATATCGCCTTCGCTGGGAGTCGTTGCAGCGGAGATCGCGAAGGGTGAATTGGAAGAAGAGCCGTTCCAGGACACTGAGACGGAAACGGCCGCGCCGGATTGGTTGGAAGAATTGGCATCCAATCAACCTGCAGCAGTCGTGCTACCAGAAGAGAAAGCTCCGATCACAGAAGCCGATATTCCAGACTGGCTGGCTGGGTATGATGAGACCCCTGCTCTCGATCTCGAGGAGCAATTGCCTTATGGACCGGGGAGTGAAGAACCTGGATTACTCCTCGATTGGTTAGAGGAGGAGGCAGAACCAGCTCCCGAAGAAGCTGAGGCAGCGGTAATCGATGCGGCAGTGACCTCTTTCGTAGCGCCGTTTGCCCTGGACGAAGAGGGCCAGGAACTGCTGGAGAGCGAGCCTCCAGAATGGATGGCCCAAGCCGCTGGCTTGGAAGGCTCTCTCGAGTCAGTGGCACCGCCCACTGAGATCGGAGATGAGGAAGGTCTCACCAAGGCTGAGCTTCCGGATTGGTTAGAAGCAATGCGCCCGCTTGAATCCGCTGCTCTAACGACCCCCATTCAAGAGGAAAGTGAGAGACAGGTGGAAGGCGTGGGACCCTTGGCAGGATTGAGGAGCGTACTGCCAAGCGAGTTCGATGTTGGCACGCTTAAAACACCCGCGGCTTATACTGTAAAGCTTCAAGTCTCTGAGAACCAGAAAGCGCACATTAATCTGATTGATGGTCTGGTCAAGTCTGAGGGGGAAGCAGGCGAGACCCCTGCGCGTAAAATACTGGGACCCCAACGCCTGTTGCTTATCGGTATCTCTGTGATCTTGGTACTGGCGTTGCTCTGGCCAGTATTAACTGCGCGGCAAACCACCAGTCTCCCTGGCTATTCCGATGAAATCCTTGAGACAAGCAGCCAAATTAATAACCTGCCTGGCAATGTTCCTGTTTTGTTGGCAGTAGACTATGAGCCAGGAATGACAGGTGAGTTAGAAGCAACAGTGAGCGCCGTCTTAGACCACCTGATGCTTAAAGGAGCTTATCTGACTCTGATATCCACCCTACCCAGCGGTCCGGCTCAGGCAGAGCGATTGGTTAACAGCGTTAGTGACCGGGGTGAACACGACTACCAAAGTCCAGGCCAATACACAAACTTGGGATATATTCCGGGTAGTATTACAGGTATCCGTGCTTTTTCCGAAAGGCCACCCTTGTTGACACCTTATGCCTTAGATGGCAGCCCGGTATGGGAAGAAGGTCCCCTGGCCGGATTTCAAAGCCTGGCAGACTTTGGTATGGTGGTTGTGCTCACGGAAAACCCAAACACCGCCCGGGCCTGGGTGGAACAAGCCGGACCGTTGCTCGGGGAGACGCCGCTGGTCATGGTGGTCAGCGCACAAATTGAACCCGTCGTGCGTCCGTACTTTGAGTCCGAATCGCAACAGGTGAGCGGTATCGTCGCCGGTTTGCCTGGTGGTGCAGCTTATGAACAAATGCTGGGCCGCTTTGGTGTTGCTCGTAAGTATTGGGATACCTACAGCCTGGGCGTGTCACTTATCGCATTATTGATCGTACTCGGTGCTGTGATTAACGTGGCGGATTATCTTCTCTCGAACCGGAAGAGCTCTGTGGGAGAGACGAAACGATGAGCCTTGGGCAGATAAGTACGGCTGATCTGATCGGTACACTGCTGGGCTTAACGCTGACTCTGTTTGTTTTCAGCTATGTCTTCGGAGATAATGCCCTGTTCCGGGTAGCTACTTATTTATTTATCGGAGCCGCCTCCGGATATGCCGCAGTAATCGCCTGGTATAACGTGATTTGGCCACAATTGCTCAGGCCTTTGATGTTTGGCTCCCAACCCGAACGTTTATTTGCCTTGTTTCCTCTGGTTTTGAGCGGGATGTTGCTGCTGAAAATATCGCCCAGGTATACGCGTTTGGGTAATCCAGCAGTTGCATTTCTGGTCGGCGTTGGCGTGGCAACAGCGATCGGTGGCGCAGTTCTGGGAACGATCTTCCCTCAAGTGAATGCTTCCATCAACCTGTTTGATCCTCAAGGTGTAGCTCCGGGTGAGAATGTATTTGCAGAGCTGGTTAAAGGTGGGCTGATCCTATTGGGGACATTGACCACATTGATCTATTTCCATTTTGGCACGGGGAAATCTCCGGCGAACAATCCCAAAAGGCCAGATTGGATGGAGTGGTTGGCTTTGATTGGGCAGGTGTTCATTGCAATTACTTTTGGTGCCTTATTTGCGGGTGTTTTTTCTGCTTCTCTGACCGCACTGATTGAACGCCTGTTTTTTATAACGGATTTCGTATTCAGCCTCTTCTGATAAGCGGTTAACCGGTATGACTGTCTCGCGAATCAATGCAGAGTCGTTGCTGGCGATAGATGTTGGGGGTGTTACTACCCGCGCAATGCTGTTCGACGATGTGGATGGTCGCTATCGTTTCTTGGGTGTGGGAACCGCGCCGACCACGATTAACGCTCCATATAAGGATGTTGCAGAAGGTGTCCGCAGGGCGTTGGAGCGCCTGCAAGAGATTACTGGTCGAGAGCTCATCGGTGCAGATGAACGCCTGATTATTCCCAGCACCCTGGATGGCTCTGGGGTGGATACCGTGGCGGCGACGATCTCAGCAGGGCCTCCCTTGAAGGTGCTTGTGATCGGTCTGCTTGAGGATATCTCAGTGGAAAGCGCCAGGCACCTGGCTACGACCACTTACACCCGCGTAGTAGAGAGCATAGGATTGAATGATCGGCGCAAAACAGAAGTCCGGCTCGATGCAATCCTGCGTTTGAGACCGGATCTGGTGCTGGCAGCTGGCGGCACAGAAGGGGGCGCATCTCAATCCATTCTGCGCCTGCTCGAAGCGGTTGGACTGGCTAATTATCTGCTCCCCGGCGACCAGAAGATGGAGGTGCTGTTTGTTGGAAACCAATCAATAAAGGAAGAGGTCAAGGATGCCATCGGTAGGCTGGGGCCGCTACACTTCGCTCCCAATGTGCGTCCACTCCTGGAGGGGGAGCAGCTTGGACCCGCTCAAGTTAGCCTGGCAGCCATCGCCCGGCAAATACGTAGCCAGCACCATCGCGGCGTGGAAGATTTAAATTCCTATTCGATGGGAGGTTTATTGCCCACGGCTACTGCCTTTGGGCGGGTGATCCGTTTTCTGAGCAAGATCTATGACGCCGACAAGGGTGTATTAGGGGTGGATATTGGCGCCTCAGCTACCACAATTGCTATGGCATTCTCCGGACAGCTCTGGCAAGGTGTATATCCTGAGTACGGATTGGGCAGGGGATTGGTTGAATTACCAGAGCATTGCAAGATGAGTGATGTCATGCGCTGGCTGCACCTGGATATTCCCGATGGATATGTGCGCGAGGTTTTGTATACCAAAGCGCTTTACCCTTCTTCTGTGCCGGCTACGCTTGAGGACCTGGCAATTGAACAAGCCCTGGCCAGGCAGATGCTCCAGCTTGCCATGAAAAGGATGCTTGAAGTATTGCCGGAGAAAAACGGTTTTGTGAAATTTGGTTTAACACCCGGATTTGAGCCAGTTGTGGCTTCCGGTAGTGTCCTGACACGGGCGCCGAATCACGCTCAGAGCCTGCTGACTTTGCTGGATGGGTTACAACCAGTAGGCATTACAACCCTGGTGATGGATCAGAACCATTTAGCGCCTGCGTTGGGCGCGGCTGCTGCCGTCAATCCTGTGCTGGCTGCTCAAGTGTTAGAGTCGAGCACATTTCTCAACCTGGGAACGGTAATCTCACCGGTGGGTGAGGGACGCCCTGGCACTCCGGCGCTGCGCGTGCGGGTTACCTATGCCAGTGGAGGAGAGGCAAGCCTGGATGTCAAAGAAGGCTCTTTGGAATTGGTGCACTTACCCCTGGGGCAAAAGGCTCAGCTCCAACTGCAACCTTTACACCGTTATGATATTGGCATGGGAGGTCCAGGTCGCGGAGGCAGCTTGCGAGTAGTGGGCGGCGTCTTCGGTTTGGTGATTGATGCTCGCGGACGACCATTGATCCTTCCACAAGACGCGGGCAAGCGGCGAGAAATGATTGGGAAGTGGCGTTGGACATTAGGTTGTTAGCACCAGCATGGCATCTACCTTGCAACCCTCAGTTTTAGTCTAAGGTATATCGATGGTAAGGATATCTAAATGATTGCCCAGATCAGGCATGTCTTGCCACTGACTACCATCCACCGGGAGCGTATTCTTCCTATACCGGGGAAGGTTCTCGTGCGTAAGGGTCAGAGAGTGATCACGACGGACACGGTCGCTGAAACCAGGTTGACTCCAGAGCACCTGTTATTAGATGTAGCTCGAGGCTTGAGGTTGTATGGGGATCGTGCAGATAAGGCGATACAATGCAGACCGGGGGATAAGGTTGCAGAAGGGGATGTGCTGGCTGGGCCAGCGGGTCTCACCAAGCGAACGATCCGCTCCCCTCGCAACGGGCGGGTGATTCTGACGGGTGGGGGCCAGATATTAATCGAGGTAGAAAACCCACCCTTTGAGCTGCGGGCCGGATATCCTGGCACGGTGACTGAGTTGCTGGATGACCAAGGAGCCATTATCGAATCCACTGGTGCGCTGATCCAGGGCGTATGGGGGAACGGCCGGATCGATTTTGGCCTGTTGTTCGTTCTGGCCAATTCTCCGGGTGAAATTCTACAATCCAGCCAGCTCGATGTGAGCTTGCGCGGTTCGATTGCCCTGGCGGGTCACTGCCAGAATGGCGAGGCGCTGAAGGCTGCGGGAGACTTACCGCTGCGAGGCCTGATCTTATCCAGTATGGATGTTTCCGTCGTGCCGGTTGCCTTAAGAATGCGTTACCCGATCGTGCTTATCGAAGGTTTTGGCCATATCCCCATGAATTCTGCGGCGTATAAGCTACTCTCGACGAATGGACAACGAGAAGTGGCTATCAACGCTGAGCAGTGGACCCCCCTTACCGGTGTGCGCCCTGAAATCTTCATCCCTCTGCCCGCAGCCGATTCTCTGCCGCGTCCACCAGACACCGATGAGTTTTCTGCGGGACAACAAGTACACGTTTTTCGTGCGCCCTATGCTGGTAAAATTGGCAAGATTGTTGAGCTGCTTCCCGGTATGAACGCACTGACCAACGGACTATCGACACAAGCTGCATTAGTAGAAATGGAAAGTGGTGAGACTGTTCTGATTCCATTGGCTAATCTTGAGGTCTTGGAGTAGATCCAACCTAATACCCCCGTTTGTTTACGGGCTCGATGAGGAGGAGAGTGTCATGTCATTTGAAGATATGGAACCGGAAGGGCAAGAATTTGAACTGGAGGAGCAAGAGGCTGCGCCACCTGAAGAATCCAGCAACCGTACCTTCATCATTGTGGCAGGAATATTGGGAGGCATCACCCTGCTGGCCTTGTTATGTATCGCAGTGTATGCTTTCTTTATACTCCCCTCCCAAAGGAACCAGGATGAGCAAAAGTTAGCTGAGATCAATGCCCAGAACACACAGGTGGCACAGGCGCTCACTCAAACTGCGACCGTGAAGCAGTTCACCCCCACTCGCACAGCGACTGCTATTCCCCCCACCGCGACGCGGACCCCTACCGCGGTTATTGCGGTCCCGACCAATACTGTAGTGGTCACAATGGATCCCCGCACAGCGACCGTCGCGGCTTTGTTAACCCAGGCTGCCCAGGTCTCTACCACGGTGATGCCAACATCGACTGCCTTGCCGGCAACCGGTTTCGCTGAGGATGTCGGGATTCCGGGCATGCTTGGGCTCGCGGTGCTATTGATTGCCATTTTCTTCCTGGCTCGGAGATTGCGCACTACGAGTTAAATAGACAGGATGGAGGGGTCTTTCAATTGTCTCCATCCTGTGATTAATAAGTGGTTATGGAGACTTCAGGTTACACTGGCGGCAACCTGTTCTCCATAGCCAATTAAAGCGCCCACAATCTCCTGGCTGCGTCCCTCGGCGTAAACTCGAAGGACAGGTTCCGTCCCGGAAGGGCGGATCAGCAGCCAGGAGTCGTCTGCCAGGATATATTTCACCCCGTCAATCGTTGATACTTGAATAACTCTTTCGCTGGCAATGCTGGAAGGTGCGTTGTCGAGTAAATGCTGCGTCATGCGGTCTTTAGCCACCGGGTGAACTAAGCGCAAGTCGTTGCGCTGGTAGTAAGCAGGGCCTACTTGTTTGAGCAGATCTTCCACCAAATCGTATAATGATGTCCCATTGCTGGCTACGATCTCGATCAACAGCAAACCCATCAAAATGCCATCACCTTCCGGGATATGACCTTGGATCGAGATTCCACCTGATTCTTCACCCCCAATCAAGACATCATCCTTCATCATGTAATCGGCGATGTGGTTAAAACCTACTGGAGTCTCATAAACCGCCAGCCCATAGCGTCCCGCCAGGCGGTCGATCATGCGGGTTGTAGACACGGTGCGCACCACCGGACCACGCCAGCCGCGCTTCTCCACCAGGTGGCGGAGAGCCAGCGCCATTACGCGGTGGGGATCCACAAAGTTGCCGCGCTCATCCATAGCACCAATCCGGTCAGCGTCACCATCCGTAGCCAGGCCAAAATTTCCCATGTGGGTGCTGATCGCACCAGCCAGTGCGCCCAGGTATCTGCTGATCGGTTCCGGGTGAACCCCTCCAAAACCAGGATTCATCTCTCCACGGATCTCCTGCACTTCGCAGCCTGATCCCTGGAGAACGCTCTTGATCACGCCCCGGCCTGAGCCATACATGGAATCTACAACCACTCGTTGCGGGTTTTCGGCGATGGAATCAAAATCGATCAGCGTGCGCAGGTGCTCAAAATAGCCTGGAAGGGGGTTAAAACGGCGGATCAAGCCCATCCTGCGCGCCTGGTCATAGTCCATCAAATTTGGGCCTCTGGCGCGTTCTTCGTTGTCGTTCAGATACACTTCTACCCGTTGGCACTGCTCACCGGTCGCTGAGCCACCATAGGCGGCTTTCAATTTCACGCCATTGTAACGGGGTGCGTTGTGAGAGGCGGTGATCATAACCCCCCCGATGGCTCCCAGATGCCGCACGCTGTACGAGATTACCGGTGTAGGGGCATCCGATTGGGACAGATGCACCGTGTACCCGTTGGCCGCTAACACTCGGGCGACCTCGGTGGCATAGCGGTCAGAGAGGAAGCGTGTATCAAATCCCACAACCATCTCACGAGTATCTGGATTACCGCTGAGAGGGATTCCGTTTTGCCAGGAACTCGAGTTGACCGCGTCGGCGATGGCCTGGGTTACCATACGCAGGTTATGAAAAGTGAATGTATCTGAGATCACCGCTCGCCAGCCATCGGTGCCGAAATGTATTGGCATGCATTCTCTCCACTCAGTAAGATCGTGGCAATGATTTTATCACTTCTCTAAGCCGATAAATCGCCCCCTTTTGAGAAGGGACTGGAACTGGCTCGAGGATTGCACCAGAATCTGGTGATGTCCATTCGCTGAGGTGGGACCAGCTTCCAGAGGGCTCGTCCCCGAAATATTTAGAACATGCTAAAATGAGGACATGACCGATCCTGATATCCCCAAGTATGCTGCATTACTCAAGCAGCTATATATATTGCGGGATTTCAATGAAGCCCAAATCGCGCACCTGACCACCCGGTTAGAGCGAGTTGAAGCTCCGAAAAACGACTCCATCCTCCTGGAGGGTGAAGAGGGAAACGGATTTTACCTGGTTTTCAAGGGTGGTGTTAAGCTAAGCCGGCACGTAGAGGGTGCTGACCAGACCATGGGGATACTCGGTTCGGGCGAATATTTTGGCGAAGAGGCATTGCTCTTGAACCGGTTGAACCCACTGACGGTCACCTCGCTGAGTGAACCGGCCATCGTGCTTAGGCTATCCCCGGATGATTTCTTTGAGATCGTAGCAGAACATCCCCAGGTTTATAAAGATCTAAATTCCACAATCGAGAGCCGGCATCTAGCCGAGATAAAGAATTTTGACTGGATCGGCGAAGAAGAAACGGTAACGATGATCGTCAGGAAGCATGTATTCTTTTTTCTGCGATCATTACTCATCCCTGTATTGCTCGCTGGGCTATCCCTGTTTGGGCTTTATTATAGTCTGATCCATCTGGAACTCGCGGCCACCGACTTGTTAGTGGTTTTCAGCCTTATGGGTTTGTTTTTTTCAGCCTTTTTAGGGGTATGGAATTATCTTAACTGGGAAAATGATTACTATATCCTGACCAATCAGAGGGTTGTCTGGCTGGAAAGGGTCATTATTTTATACTACAGCCGGCGTGAAGCCCGCCTACCACAAATTCTGGCTGTGAATGTTTCTAGCAGTTTCTTCGGTCGACTGATCGGTTACGGCAATGTGGAAGTGCGTACTTTTACTGGTGCAATCCACATGAAAAAAGCGAGTCACCCCTATCGTTTTGCCTCTTTTATTGAGGACGCTCAAGGAAGAGCGCGCGAGACGCAAAAAAAATATGAGGCGGAGAATAAAGATAAGGTTCTTCGCCAGACACTGGGTATGGAGAAAAGCGAAAAGCCGGAACCCCAGTCTGTTACCACAGGGGAAGGCGAAGCAGCTTCAAAACCCAAACGGCCAAACGTTTTCCGCCAGACCTTAGATACATTTATGCAGATCCGCTTTGTCCAGGGAGCGGTCATCACATATCGTAAGCATTGGATGCTCCTGCTGAAAAAATCATTTCTACCCCTGCTATTCCTGATCGGGTTCACCATCCTCGTTGTATTCCTGGCGAGAGCTGGCCTCTTAATGGGAAGCTGTTTCCCTGCCCTGGGTGCTTTGCTATATCTGGGCATTTTCCTGTGGTGGTTGTACATTTACCTGGACTGGAGTAATGATATCTACCAGCTCACACCGGACCAGATCCTGGATGTTAAACGTAAGCCTTTGGGGGAAGAGATTAAGAAGACTGCTCCCCTGGAATCCATCCTCAGCCTTGAACATACGCGGGAAGGAATTGTTCAACTGATTTTCAACTATGGAAATGTGATCAGCAATGTCGGTCAGGCTCAATTCATCTTCTCAGGTGTAAAAAATCCGGATGAAGTGCAACAAGAAATCGCCTCCTATATCGAAGCCCTGCGCAGGAAGAAGGAGGAGGATGAGAATTTGCGGGAGCGGGAGAATATGCTCGATTGGCTCAGCTCCTACCATCGTCAGTCGGAAAAATTAGAGGAGATTGAGAAAAAAACCGATTGGGACCTGTTTCCAGGGTAAAATACTGCCCTAGTTCTGTAGGAAGTTACGCCGAAGGTGAAACTGATGCCAGTACGCGACATTGTGACTCATCCTGCGCCGATTTTGCGTAAAAAAGCCCGTAAAGTGACAGATTTTGGTCCGAAGCTTCAGACTCTGGTTGACGATATGGTAGAAACGATGCGTTCTGCTCCAGGCGTCGGCCTGGCTGCACCGCAGGTAGGCGAGCCTTTCCAGTTGATTGTGGTTGAGTACAATGAAAAAGAAGACGATGAGCAGCCAAAACTTTTTATCCTGGCCAATCCAGAGATCATCCGTTCTGGTAGCGATCAAGAAGTTGGAACGGAGGGTTGCCTATCCATCCCAGGATTCGTCGGGGATGTAGAACGCCCAGCAGCGGTCACCCTGCGTGGTTTGAACCGCAGAGGAAAGCTAATGCGCGTCAAAGCTAATGGCTGGCTGGCAAGGATCTTCCAACACGAAGTGGATCACCTGAATGGGGTCTTGTTTATTGATCGAGCAGAGAAGGTCTGGAAGGTAGAGGAAGGACCATCGCAGGTAATCCCGGCTGACTGATGTATCTAGCCCGTCTGTCCCTGACTAATTTTCGCAACTTCGCCCGCCTGGATGTGGATGTACCCCAGGGGGCGGTTTTGCTTGTGGGGGCAAATGCGCAAGGCAAAACCAGCTTGTTGGAAGCCGTGTATTTCCTGGCTACATTTAGCTCCTTCCATACAGGAAGTGACCGACAACTGATCAACTTCCTGGCAGCGCGCGAACCGCTGGCAGTCGCCCGAATAGTTGCCGATTTCTCTCGCATCGATTCGCTTGCTACAGCCCGGACTCACCACCTTGAAGTTCGGGTTATTCAGGAAGCGAATGAGTTAAACCACGAACCCCGCGTCCGTAAGGAAGTGTTTCTGGATGGAGTAAAAACCAAAGTTGGCGAGAGTGTAGGATTTTTCAATGCTGTGCTCTTCCTGCCGCAGTCGCTGCGGGTCATCGAAGGATCGCCGGAGGAGCGCAGACGATATCTCAACTTATCGCTCTCGCAGGTTATTCCGAAATACTCGCAATGCCTGGCTGATTACACCCAGGCTTTGATTCAACGCAATGCGCTGCTTAAACAACTTAATGAGAGAGCGGGAGATCCGGATGAGCTCAGCTATTGGGATGGCTTGCTGGCGACTGCGGGCGCACAGATCATTCACGCCAGGATACGGTCCATCCAGGAACTGGAGAGCCGGGCCAGTGTGGTTCACAATCGCTTGACGCGTTCTGGTGAGGTGCTCCGTCTTGATTATGAGCCCGCTTTTGATCCCTTACCACAACCCGCACGGCAATTTGCCCTCCCCCTGGATGCTCCATTAGACCGGATGGGAATACCGGTTGAGAAAATCCAGCAAGCATTTGTGGAGCGGTTAGCGGCAATGCGCAGCGAAGAAATTGCCCGTGGCCAGACTACAATCGGGCCGCACAGGGATGATATTCGCTTCCTCAGCAATGGGATCGATCTGGAGGTCTACGGCTCTCGCGGACAGGCACGCACTGCAATGCTCTCAATGAAGCTAGCCGAAGTCACCTGGATGAAAGACAAAACCGGACAGTGGCCGGTGCTCTTATTGGATGAAGTGCTGGCTGAGCTTGACCAATTCCGGCGGGATGATCTGCTCTCGCATCTGGCCGATAGTGAACAGATCCTGATGACGACGACAGACCTGGACTTGTTCTCCACGGAGTTTGTAAAGAGAGCCACCCGGTGGCAGATCCAATCCGGCCGTCTCAGTGAGGTGAATCATGGCAGGTAAGGCAATTGAGTCACAGGGTAAATTGGGGCACATTTTTCAAATCAACGTATCCAATGGAGGTGTGCCAAAACTGGCTTTGCCCCAGGCAGATGTGACCTCATTGGGATTGGTCGGTGATCGCCAGGCCAATACCAACGTACATGGTGGGGTGGAGCGTGCGTTGTGCTTGTATTCATTAGAGCGGATCCTGACTCTACAGGCCGAGGGCCATGCCATCTTCCCAGGGGCAATTGGTGAAAATCTAACAGTTGCCGGGGTGAATTGGGACCTGGTCGAACCGGGCATTCGCCTGCGGCTTGGTGGGGATGTCCTATTGGAGATCACCCGCTACACATCTCCCTGCAATACGATCGCATATGCACTGTCGGGCGGCGAAATTGGCCGGGTTTCACAAATAGCACACCCCGGCTGGTCGCGCGTCTATGCCCGGGTTATCCAGTGCGGTTGGATCAAAGTTGGGGATGTGGTGATAATCGGGCTGGCAAGTGAATGAGCCCATCTGGCGCTAAACCAAAACTTCAAATATCCTGATTTAGAGAGGTTTCTTGGTGGGCATACCGGCTCGCCTGGGGTACTGTTTTGGTGTGGCAGCGACTTTGTTAACTACCACCAGAAATCGTTCATCTACTACCCCCGGTAGTGTGACCGGTAGCAGACGACTCACCCTCCCCCCTAGCAAACGCACAGCATTTTCTGCCGCCTGGGTCTCGATCGGCGCGCTCTCACCCTTCATCGCCAGCATCGCTCCGCCCATGCACACCAGGGGAAGCAGGTATTCAGCCAGCACGGACATCTCAGCTACTGCTCGCGCCACCGCCCAATTGTACTGCTCGCGGTGAGATGGCAACTGGCCCAAAGTCTCAGCACGTTCCTGGATGACCTCAACGCCGTTCAGGCACAGTTTTTGCACGATGTAACGGCAAAAGTCGGCCTTTTTACCCACCGACTCTGCCAGGGTCAATTGCATGCTTGGGCAGATGATTTTTAATGGTATCCCAGGGAAACCAGCTCCGCTGCCCACATCGATCACCCGCTCCATGGGTGTGGCTCGCATTACTAACAGGCACGAGAATGAGTCCAGGAAATGCTTAATGCGGATCTTTTTAGGGTCACGGATGGCGGTCAGGTTTACCCGCTCATTCCAATCCAGCAGTTGCTGTTCGTAAATGCTCAGGGCTTCAATTTGCGCAGATGTCAGGCGGATGCCTAGCAAGGAATTTACAGATTGGGCCAGTTCTCTCACAAGTTAGATTATACTCGCTTGTTATCACCGGCAGTTTCGGCTAAAATGGCACGGCTGATGGTTAAAACTTTACCGGCATTTTTGCTAATGCTCTGTTTGTTCAGCGTCCCGCTGGTGAGCGCCAGGGCAGACTCAATCCCTGAGACGGCGTATATCAAGGGTGTTAGCGGTCACCGGCAGAGCTACTCGCTCTCTTGTGAGGCGCGTTCAGCGGTGGACTGGGCAAGATATTTTGGTGTTCGCATTGGGGAGAACGAATTTCTGGCAAAGCTGCCCCGATCGAATCACCCCGATTCTGGGTTTGTTGGAAATCCGAACGATCCCTGGGGTAATATTCCGCCTGCTTCTTATGGTGTGCATGCGCAACCAGTAGCTGCCTTGCTCCTGGAGTTTGGCGCCAGTGCACAGGCGCTGCAAGATATGAGCTGGGATGATCTCCGAGTAGAAATTGCAGCTGGGAGGCCGGTGATTGTCTGGGTTATTGGGCAAATGTGGAAAGGGATGCCAGTGAAGTATAAGCCTGACGGTGGCAAGAAAACCACCGTTGCTTCATATGAGCATACCATGATCCTGGTCGGGTACAGTCCAAAATCGGTGCAAGCGGTCGATGCCTATACGGGCCAAACGCAGACCTATCCGTTGCACACCTTCCTGAATTCGTGGAAAGTGCTCGATCACATGGCGATCATCTCCGAGGGTCAGGCTGATGAGCTGACTACCTCGAATTCCGGCTCGATTGAGGACTCGGTTGAGGCTCTGCCGGATACTCCCAAGCTGTACCTGCCCATAGTTCTGAGCGTTGATACAAGGCAGAGACAGCTGGATGCCGATGTGGAGTCAGCCGGACCTCGGACTTACATTGTGCGCAGGGGCGATTACCTGCTGGTGTTGGCGCAGCGCTTCGGAGTAAATTGGCGCTCCCTGGCTAAAGTCAATGGAGTCGAGTTTCCATACGTGATCCATACGGGTACGGTGCTGAAGATCCCATAGGCACATCCAGCACTCATAACCGCTTATGCTTTGTCAGGGGTTGAGGGTGGCGGCATTTGCCCTGCCTTGCGGCGTCGCCGGGAACGGATCGCCCGCACCACTAGGATTATCGGAATTCCGAACACAATGAAAAGGACGAGCAGCACCGGCGCGACATAGATAATCAGCCAGAGCACCACGTTGGCCAGCGCTTTTAAGGTGTTGATTAATGCCTGGACGGCTTGCTTGGCGACCCCTTGTGGCTGCCAACCGCCGACGGTCAAGGGCATTACGCTTTCATTGGCGACTAGCTCTACGCTTATGGCGGAGAGCTTTGCTGACTGTTCATAATACTTTATCTGGCCCTTGATCACCTCGATTTGCTCGCGCACTCGAACCAGCTCGTTATACACCGAAAGCACGTCTTCAGTCTTGGTCGCCGACTCCATGATCTCGGTCAATTGCGCTTCTGCAACTTCCAGGTTGCGCAGGCGGGACTGCAGGTCGGTGTAATCACTGGTGACGTCCTGGCTGTTGATGTTCTCGGTGAGCGGATCGCGGTCGCTCTCTGCCCGAATACGGTGTAGCGCTTCATCGAAGCTTTCAGAGGGCACGCGGATGGTAATTGATGCACCCGGCACCTCGATACCGCCTTCAAGCTGGTTATGGTAGAGATTGGCTGTGACGACGAATCCCCCCATCTCATCAGCCATCTTGGCGATAGCATCCATCGATAGAGCCGGATCGTCAACTACGATGGATGTACTGGCATTCTTTATCACCAGTCGTTCGATTTCCACGGCAGGGAGTGAGGCGTCGAAAGAGCCTGACGATTCGCGAGATACACCCCCTGCTTCTGCAGGTGCCTCGACGTATACCGTTTCCACCGTCGGTTGCGCTCGGCTACAGCCGGTGAGGGCTAAAATCGCCAGGATCATAATCATCGCAAAACGAGGAATACTATCTCTGTTGCGCATAGCACACTCCTTTATCTTTCTCCCCCCATAGACGAATCCTAAATCGAATCGGTTCCTACTACCAGCCTAGTGTCAGGCGTTGGATGTGTCTGTCGGGTAAGCCTAAGACTTTCATGCGCTGTTGCACGGTGCTCACCTCATATTCAACCCGGTGGAAGCTGCATGTGAATTGATCTGGATCGAAGATGGCATAGGCTGCCCGGGGATCCCGGTCGCGCGGCTGTCCCACCGAGCCAGGGTTGATGATCATGCGTGGCTCAAGGGAAGTCTGGCTGTTTGCTTCAGGCAGAATGAGCCGGGCGAGGCTATGCTCCGATTGCAGGTGATAGATGATCGGCAGGTGGGTATGACCTACAAAGCAATGCAGTGATTGGAAGAAATCAAAGCAGCGTGTGGCGTTGTAGGTGTCTAGCAAGTATTCCCACACCGGCTGGCGGGGACTGCCGTGAACCAGGGTGACCTCCTCCAAATCGATCCGTTCCGGGAGATGTTTTAGGAAAGTCAGGCTGAACTCGGAAAGCGTATTTTGGGTCCAATGTAACGCCTGGCGCGCTTCTGGGTTAAAAGTCGCCGAGTCGATTTGCTCTAACGCCGCCGCGTCGTGATTCCCCAGGACACATTTTAGGTTCGGCAACTCATTCACCCGCTGGATGCACTCATTTGGGTCGGGCCCATAACCTACCAGGTCTCCCAGGCACCAGGCTGCATCAATTTGACCTGCGCTCGTCAGGACAGCTTCCAGGGCGGTGAGGTTAGCGTGAATGTCTGAGAAGACCAGGGTGCGCATTTCGTTAATGGTAGCACAGAACATGAGAAGCGTGAAGCGATAGATGTTTTGCCGGCCTGCCCTAGACTGGCGCCCATACCTGGTAAAGGCCCAGGTTTCCACCCTCGCCATCTGAAAGAAATGTCTCGAGCACCTGAAAGCTGGCAAGCGCGGCCAGTCCATCTAACTCTTCTATCGAGAAATGGTGAACGTAGCGCAGGCCAGACCCTCCATGCCGCCAATCCAGCAAGTAGTCCTCTGGGTCGAGGCCGGCTGGGGAGAGACCGGCTGTCTCCAAGGGCTGGATGCGGGCACGCAGGCGGGGGATGTTCATGAATTGCCATTCGGAATGGATAAACTGCCCCTTGGGGCCAAGCAAGCCGCGCACTGTGTGTAACAGATTGAGCCGAGTTGTCTCACCGGGTAAATGATGGAGCACAGCGAAAGCCAGGATGAAGTCGAAGTTCGGTACATGCTGGGAAAGTGCATGGGTAATGACGGATTGGTCCCAATCTGGCTCGGATAGCTCGGAGAGCAGGAAATCAATATTGTCCGCCCCGGCGCAAGCCATGCGGGCAAACTCCAGCAACTGTGGGGAGGAGTCCAGGCCAAGGTAAGAACCCCGCCAACCGCGGCGTACCAGCTCAGCAGCCAGGTTGCCATTTCCGCATCCAATATCCAGGATCGCGGCTCGTTCGGGAAATGCATCCAGGATTTTGATTACACCTGGCTGTAAGCGTATCCGTGTGGCTGAGAATTGTATTGAGAAGGTCTGGTAAAATTGGCGGTTAAGGGCAATAAGTTTCGCCGTGGTCTCTGCATCCATGCAGCTATTATAGTCTTAGCGAGTCAGGTTTAGCGGTGATATTGGGAAGCGAGCTCAACGCAGCAGCACTTATGGATACACAGGATTGGATAGACGCGCACCAACAGACGCCTCAGAAGCTGGCATTGGCGCGCCAAGTGCTGGAAGATGTGCGCACAGGGCGCAAGGTAATTGACGCCTTGCGCAGGCATCCCCTTCCAGGTGGCGGTTATCTCGCCAAGCACACTTTGGTTGCTGCCTATCAGGATTTGATTGAGCGCGGAGAATGGCAGCCCGACCCAGATTTTCTGGCGCGAATTCGTCTGAAGCCGGTGCGCACGCTTTCGGGTGTCACTACTGTGACGGTATTGACCAAACCCTATCCTTGTCCCGGAAAATGCATTTTCTGTCCAACGGACATCCGCATGCCCAAGAGTTACTTGCCTGATGAGCCAGGGGCAAGAAGGGCGTTGGAGCACGAATTCGACCCGTATCGCCAGGTGAGAGCGCGGCTGACTGCACTACGAGATATAGGCCATCCTACAGATAAGGTCGAGTTGCTCATCCTGGGAGGCACCTGGAGCTCATACCGCAGAGACTATCAGGAATGGTTCGTTCGCCGCTGCTTTGATGCTTTGAACGGCCAGGAATCTGCGACAATACCAGAAGCCCACCAAGTGAATGAAACCAGCGCTCATCGCAATGTAGGCCTGGTGGTTGAGACACGCCCGGACCATGTAGACCGGGAGGAGCTGATCTGGTTGCGCTCCCTCGGTGTAACTAAAATCCAGATGGGGGCTCAAAGCCTGGATGATCATATCTTGGAGCTGAACCAGCGCGGCCACACAGTCTCAGATACAAAACAGGCGGTCAGCTTATTAAGAGCCTTTGGTTTCAAGATTGTGCTGCACTGGATGCCAAACTTACTCGGCGCGACCCCCGAGTCGGATCGGATTGATTTCGTGCGCTTATGGGAGGGTTTATGTCCCGACGAGATCAAGATCTATCCGAACCAGCTTCTGGAGAACGCTGAGCTCTACAATTATTGGCGGCGTGGAGAGTACCAACCCTACACGACAACAGAATTGATCAACTTGATTGCCGATGTCAAGCGGACCATCCCGCGCTATTGCCGGGTGAACCGCGTTATACGGGATATCCCTTCCACGTATGTTGTTGAGGGGAATAAACGTACCAGCCTGCGGCAGGATGTGCATCAGGAGCTGCAGCGACGGAATGAGCGCTGCCAGTGCATCCGCTGCCGTGAGATACGCAACCAGGCAGTCCTTGCTGAAAGCCTCCAGACGGAAGAACTGGCTTACCGGGTGGGAAGTAGCGAGGAATATTTTCTTTCTTATGTTACCCCCGATGACCAGCTGGCAGGCTTCTTGCGTTTGTCGCTCCCTGGACCAGCCTCTCTGGACACCGGCGTACCTGAGTTAAAAGACGCCGCAATAATTCGGGAAGTTCATGTGTACGGGCAATCCTTGAGGGTGGGGGCTGAGCAGGAAGGCGCCGCGCAACATCTGGGTCTTGGCACCCGGTTGATCCAGAGAGCAGAACAAATCGCCCACGATCGGGGTTACCGACAATTGGCTGTTATTTCAGCAGCAGGTACTCGCAGGTATTATCTCCGTCGAGGTTTTAAGCGAGGAAACCTGTTCCTGGTGATGTCCTTGAGCGAAGCCAAAAGCTGATCGTGGCCAGGCCAGGTTTGATTCGTGACACTCGGCAGGGATGATGAGGATAAGCGTCTCTTGATTTGCTTGATGAAATCTGTCACAATTAGAATGTTCAATCAGGCTTCTTAACCAATTCAAAGAAAGGGATTCCAATGAGCGCGATAAAAGATTTTCCTGGCCTTCGACGTTTCGCACCAACAAAATTGAGACTTCGCACCCCAGTCCCCTCAGACATAGAAATTGCACAAGAGGCGGACCTGAAACCGATTGCCCAGATCGCGGAAGAGGTGGGGCTGCTTCCGGATGAGATCGAATTCCATGGCAAATTCATGGCGAAAGTGCGGCTCGAAGTTTTGGACCGTCTGAATGATGTTCCTGACGGGATTTACATTGACGTCACCGCCATCACACCGACTCCCCTTGGGGAGGGGAAGAGCACAACCATGATGGGCTTAAGCCAGGCGCTGGGGGCGCACCTGGGCAAACGTGTATTCACCTGTATTCGCCAGCCAAGCCAGGGGCCGACATTTGGGATCAAGGGTGGCGCCGCGGGGGGCGGCTATAGCCAGGTTGTTCCGATGGAGGATTTTAACCTGCATCTGACAGGCGATATCCACGCCATAACCGCAGCGAATAACCTGTTGGCTGCCGCAATTGACACCCGCATCTTCCATGAAGCTACTCAGACTGACGAGAAGCTCTTCAACAGCCTGTGCCCGCCCGATAAGAGCGGTAAGCGAAAATTCTCTCCCAGCATGCTCCGCAGGTTAAAGAAATTGGGGATCGACAAGGTTGATCCAAACGAGCTGACACCGCAGGAGCGCAGCCGCTTCGCCAGATTGGACATCGACCCAGACAAGATCACCTTCCGCAGGGTGGTGGATACCAACGACCGCTTCCTGCGCTCGATCACGATCGGGCAAGGTCCTGAAGAGAAGGGAATGGCGCGGGAGACCGGCTACGACATTACGGTTGCCAGTGAGATTATGGCTATCCTGGCCCTGACCACTGATCTTGCCGATATGCGCGAACGTTTCGGGCGCATCGTCATCGGCACGAGCCGGGCAGGCGAGGCGGTCACTGCTGAAGATTTAGGTGTCGCCGGGGCGATGACAGTCCTGATGAAAGATGCAATTAAGCCGACCTTGATGCAATCTCTAGAAGGCACGCCGGTCTTTGTGCACGCCGGACCGTTTGCCAATATCGCACACGGCAACAGCTCGATCATCGCCGATCGCATCGCTCTCAAGCTGGCCGATTACGTGGTAACCGAATCCGGTTTTGGCGCTGATATCGGAATGGAGAAATTCTTCGACATCAAGTGCCGCTACTCAGGGCTGATCCCCAATGTGGTTGTGTTGGTAGCGACTGTACGCGCCTTGAAGATGCACGGTGGCGGGCCCAAGGTGGTTGCCGGCAAACCGCTCGATGCAGCGTATACCGATGAGAACCTTGATCTCTTACGCGCCGGGCTTCCCAACTTACAGCATCACATCAAGAATGCCCTGGGGTTTGGCATCCCGGTTGTGGTGGCGGTCAATTCTTTTGCCACGGATACCCAAGCAGAAGTCGAGCTTGTGCGAGCAGCCGCTTTAGAGGCAGGTGCTGAAGATGCGGTTGTGACTACCCATTGGATGCACGGTGGCGCAGGCGCGGCTAAGCTGGCAGAAGCCGTCGTTATGGCTGCAGAGAAACCGAGCAACTTTAAATTCCTCTATCCATTAGATATCTCGATCAAAGAGAAGATCGAGATCATCTGTAAAGAGATCTACGGCGCGGATGGAGTGGATTACCTCCCTGAAGCAGAGGAGAAGATCGAGCTTTACACCCGTCTGGGCTTTGGTAACCTCCCCCTGTGCATGGCAAAGACACATCTCAGCCTCAGCCATGATCCGAACTTGAAGGGTGTTCCGAAGGGATTCCGGGTACCCATTCGGGATATCCGCGCTTCGGTAGGTGCAGGGTTCTTATACCCTCTGCTGGGTGAGATGCGCACCATGCCCGGCTTGCCTACCCGCCCGGTTTTCTATGACGTGGACCTGGATCTTAATACAGGGCGAGTGTTAGGCCTGTTCTAAGATCTACCTGCACGGTTGGACATCCGCATCTGACAACCGGTCATTAGAACACCCACGGCGAGGGATCGCCCATCCCTCGCCGCTGCCGATCACGGCACGCGCTTGCTCTATGCATTAAACGCTGCCTCTGCCAAGCTTCAGAGATCGGTGCAGTCCGAAGTCGATGTATTTAATGCGGTAAAAGAACGGATTGCAGAAATCGGTCTGCGGGGAGGGGTGAGCCTGCTGGATGAGACGGGTACAAAATTTAATATCTATTTACCGGCTCAGGATATAGCCAGGGTAACCAGCCCAATTCGCGAGGTTGCCATTAAACTGGATGGGGCTGGTAAACGCGTGTTGGTGGTCGAAGACGACCAGGCCACGCTGATTGCAATCCAGACCCTGCTCGAGGCGCACAACTACCAGGTGCTGACCGCATCCAATGGCATCGAAGCACTACAACGTTACGAGAGGGATATGGGTTCTATTGAGCTGGTGGTGAGTGATCTGGTGATGCCACAAATGGGTGGATTAGCACTCTTCCGCAAGATCTCTGAGTGCTGGCCGGAGGCGAAGCTGATATTCGTCACCGATCACCCGATGGATAGGGATAGCCAAAACCTACTGGAAAGGGGAAATGTATCCTGGTTGCAAAAACCATTCTCCATCCAGCAGTTCAATCAGGTGGTAAGGGCTTTGCTAGAACCGGATCATATAACAGTCCCCTAATTCTGGTTATTTGTTGATGATCAGCCCCACCACCCAGGTGAATATAATCATCGCCGCGATGATGATAAATATAATTTGCTGAGAGCGGATACGGCGCTGCTCATGCCGCGTAGGTACTCTTTTTTTTGCTGCCATCATAGACTCCGAAAGCCAAAATTGCCACCGGATTATACACCCAGACACCCTTGTTTTGTCAGTGGATCAGATCTGAAAGTTGTCGATTATTCCAGGTGAGCTTTTATCGATTCTGCTAGTTTCGCCGTGATCCCTGGGACGGCACAGAGCTCTTCCACTGAAGCGTTCCGGATATCTTCGATGGAGCCAAAATGACTCAAGAGCTGCTTGCGGCGGGCAGGACCGATGCCTGGCACGCTGTCCAAACGGGATGCTAATCCTTGCTTGGTGCGTAGATTGCGGTGGGAGGTGATTGCGAAGCGATGCGCCTCGTCCCGTACGCGCTGGATCAGGTAAAGACCCTGCGAATGGCGCGCAAGGAGTAGCGAGGTTGCCCGGCCTGGTAAAAATAGCTCTTCGTTTTGTTTGGCGAGCCCGGCGACTGGAATAATCCCCAAAAGGCCAAATCGTTCCAGCACGGCTATAGCCCTCCCTAATTGCCCCTTGCCACCGTCAACGAGCAGCAGGTCAGGAAGCAGGGTAAAAGCCTGGTCTGGTTTCTTCCCAGGTGCCTCGGATACTTCTTGAGCAGCCTGCCAGCGGTTGAAGCGCCGGATGAGCACTTCTTCCATACTGGCAAAATCGTCGGGGCCTTCGACGCTGCGGATCTTGAAGTGGCGGTAGTGTTGCTTTTTAGGTACACCTTGTTCGAACACCACCATGCTACCCATCGCTGCCGTACCCTGTGTATTCGATATATCGTAACATTCAATTCGGTTGGGTGGTTCAGGTAAGCCCAAGGCTTCCTGAAGTTCAGCCAAAGCCAGCGTTTGGCGGTGGCGGTCCGCTTGCCATTGTGCCTGGAGCGCGGCCATCGTCTCAGCGGCGTTCTCAGCGGCCATCTGGATCAGCTCCTGCTGTTGGCCCTCATGCGGTACCAGGATTTCGACTTTCTGACCGCCGCTTTTCTGGTTTAGCCATTGGCGGATGATTTGCGCCTCTTCCACCTCGTGAGGCAACAACACCTGGGGTGGTACCGTAGGGCTTTGATCGTAAAATTGTTTGATAAATTCCGCAATCACCCCGGCATCTGGTCTGTCCTCAGTACCTTCCATCAGGAAATATTCACGTCCAATGAGCTTACCGCTCCGGATGAAGAAAACCTGCACACATGCTTCGCCATTGGAACGCGCCATGGCAATCACGTCTGAATCGATATAGTCATTCGAGATCACCTTCTGCCGTTCGACGACGTTCTCTATGGCGCGCAATTGATCGCGCAAGGCAGCCGCTTTTTCGAATCGCAGCTCCTCGGCCGCCTGTTCCATTTCTTGCTGGATGCGGGAGACAATTGGCTCTGTTCGTCCCATCAAGAACTGACTCAAGTCGTCAATCATCTGGCGGTAGCTTGGTTGGCTGATCACACCGATGCAAGGTGCTCTACATAGCTTGATATCGTAGTACAGACAGGCGCGCTCATCCTGGCCAGTAATGACCCTATCGCAGGTGAGATATGGAAAGATGCGCCGCAGCACATCCAATGTCTGGTGGACTGCCCAAACGCTGGTATAAGGGCCGAAATAGCGCGAGCCGTCCTGAACCATTTGGCGGGTGACGGTTACTTTCGGGAATGGATCGGCCCAGTGTACTTTGATATAGGGGTAACGCTTATCGTCCTTGAGGCGCACATTATAGTGTGGGCGATATTTCTTGATCAGGTTCATCTCCAGGATCAGTGCTTCCAGGTCGGAATCCACTACAATCCAATCGATGTCCTTAATCTTACGAACCAGTTGTTGGGTCTTGGGCTCGTGCTGGGCGCCGACATGAAAATATGAACGCACCCGGTTACGCAGGTTGATCGCTTTACCGACGTAAATCACCTTTGCCTCGCTGTCTTTCATCAGGTAACAGCCTGGCTTGGTAGGCAAGGTGTTCAGGAGCGCTTCAAGTTGCTCAGAAACTTTCATGGCCTGGTAATTTTAACATGATCAGGACGAACGGGCTGAGGATAAGTATAATAAGGATATGGTTGGTCAATCTCTTGAAGCGCTGATCGGGGTTCTCCTGGTAGAGCGAGGGCAGCATCTGGCTGTTGCAGAGTCGTGTACGGGTGGATTGATCAGTCACCGCATTACCAATGTGCCTGGCTCATCAGAATATTACCTGGGCAGTATTACAGCCTATGCCAACGAAGTGAAAGAGGGCTTACTGGGAGTGAGCCGCGATACTCTGGAAAAGCACGGTTCAGTGAGCCGGGAAACTGTTTTAGAGATGGCGCACGGTGTGTGTCAGGCACTCTCGGCGGATTGTGGGGTTTCTGTAAGCGGGATCGCCGGACCGGCAGGCGGGACTCCGGATAAACCAGTAGGTCTCGTCTGGATCGCCCTGGTCACTGGTAACCATGAAGAGGCGCGGCGATTTATCTGGCAGGGAGACCGCCTGGCAATAAAAGAACATTCTGCGGAAGCAGCTTTACAGATGCTGGCAGATTACCTGGTAGGTGCATCATCTGACCTGGATAGCAATCAATCCGGCCAATCCATCCCGGCTGATGCGGAACAGTTGTTGCTCGTGGAGGTTACGGCGAGGTTTGACATCCAGGGCCGGGCATTCCCGCAAAATTTCACCTGGGAAGGGATCACTTACCGGATAAGCTCCAGCGGCAGGCGGTGGGAAGATACGAAGGGTCAGCATATCCTGGTGATGGAAGCGGGAGGAAAAGTATTCGAAATGATCTTCAGCCCAGCCAGTTACCGTTGGTATGTAAAGCGACCCATCGAAGACCGGCACATTGCCTGATCAACCCAAGCGCGCTCTTTCCTCTTCGACGATGCTATCATCCAGTTTACGAAACAACGGAGCTGGCTGCAACAGGATACGTCCGGCAGGTAGCTGGCTTGTCGTCCAAGCTCCGCTGGCCTGACCAGGCCGGTATCGCAAGACATGATGGATGCCTAGACTATCGCTCTGGCTTTCGGTGAACGACTCTCCGAACAGCGGTTGAGAGTAACCCAGGTAGGTGTGCAGGCGCTCGCTCGAGAAAGGCAGGAAAGGGGCGAAGAGCACCTTTAGCGAGTCGATAGCCCGCAGAGCGGTATATATGGATTTTGACGCTGCCTCCCTGTCCACCTTGATTTCGAACCAGGGTGCGGTGTTATCCAGATAGCGATTGGTCTCGGCTGCCAGGCGTAACGCTTCAAACAGGGCGGCGCGCAAGCGGACGGCGTTAATATGCTCTCCCACTATATCGAATCCAGCATCAATGGTGGCAAGGATCTCGTTGTCCTGCGCTCTAAGCTCTCCCGGCGTTGGGACGATCCCATCCCAGTTGCGGAAAGCGAAGGATAGCACCCGGTTTACCAGATTGCCCCACGTAGCAACCAGCTCATTATTGTTGCGGTTGAGGAAATCTTGCCAATCCCAATCGGTGTCTTTGCTCTCTGGCATATTAGCGGTCAGGTAATAACGCAAAGGGTCGGGGTCATAGCGCGAGAGAAAATCTGCCCCCCAAATCGCCCAGTTACGACTGCCAGAAATCTTCTTGCCTTCAAGGTTCAGGAACTCGTTGGCCGGGACATCGTATGGCAGAATCAGCCGGTTGTCATTCTTGCCCTCGAACAATCTGCCAAACCACTCACCAGCTCCGATGAGTTGACCCGGCCAAATCACCGCGTGGAAGGGGATGTTGTCTTTGCCGATGAAATAATAGGCCCGTGCGTCGGGGTCGTACCACCAATCATGCCAAGCTTCAGGGGTGCCGTTGATATGCGCCCATTCGATGGCAGCGGACAGGTAGCCAATAACGGCTTCGAACCATACGTAGAGTCGCTTGCCCTCCCACCCTGCGACAGGAACAGGGATACCCCAATCGATATCGCGGGTGATCGCTCGTCCGTGAAGCTCATTGGCCAGGATCTGGCCGAGAGATTGCCGCAATACATTAGGCCGCCAGTAGCTTTCTCGCTGGTGTAAGAAATCCACGATCTCTGGCTGAAGCTCGCCCAGGTCAAGAAAAAAGTGCTCCGTCTCGCGCAGCTCAGGAGTTGCGCCGTCGATCTTAGAGCGAGGATCGATGAGCTGGGTGGCATCCAGCAGGTTTCCACACTGGTCGCACTGGTCGCCGCGCGCATTTTGGAATCCGCAGATGTAACATGTGCCTTCAATATACCGGTCGGGTAAGAAACGTCCTTGAGATTGGCTGTACCATTGATATTGCCTCTCGGTATACAGGTAGCTATTTTGCTGTAATGCGAGGAAGATTGCCTGAGATACTTTGTAGTGGTTCTCGGTGTGTGTGCTGGTAAATAGATCATAGTTTACCCCAAGCTTCTGGAAGAGCTCCAGGAAACCGGCGTGGTATTTCTGGTAGACATCCAAAGGGGTGGTTCCCTCCGCGTCGGCGCGCACAGTGACCGGCGTCCCGTGCGCATCTGAGCCAGAGACCATAATGACCCGGTTGCCTGCCAGCCGCTGATAGCGCGCGAAGATATCGGCAGGAAGATACGAGCCGGTGATATTCCCGACATGAATCGATGAATTTGCATAAGGCCAGGCTACTGCAACGAGAATATTATTGGACATACGCACCTCCGCATAATTGAGTGAAGATAAACATGATGCCTAAACCAAAATACAAAGAAAAAGGCTGCCCATGTCTGGACAGCCAGGTGGTCTCAATGCCGGATAAGTGATCAAAAAAAGAGCTGTCCGGCTGTCCGGGCGCGGTAAAAGCTCGCCATCATGCGCATCATTATGGACATCGAAGCATCTCGGACGACCGGCCGGGCAAAGTTTTTCATGGACCAACCCTGTGCTTCCAGAATGCGGTAAGTCTAAACGTCGGCTGGTGTTTTGTCAAGATGAGAACATGTGGTGATTATAAATATTCGCGTAGCTGTCGGGCGCGGTAAGGATGGCGTAACCGCCGTAAAGCTTTGCCCTCGATCTGGCGGATGCGTTCACGGGTCAGGCCGAACTTCGCCCCAACCTCCTCGAGGGTATAAGGCCGGTTATCATCGAGTCCAAAACGCAATCGCAAGATGCGCGCTTCACGCGGTGAAAGGGTTGCAAGCACTTCTTCAACTCGTTCCTTGAGCATGTTCTGGTAGACAGTCTGGGTAGGGGAAGGGGAGATCTCATCCTCAACGAACATGCCCAGCTCTGAATCATCTTCGTCGCCAACTGGCGTCTCTAATGAAATCGGGATGAGCGACACTTGTAGCATCCATTGCACTTTTTCTGGTAGTAGCTCGAGCTGCTGCGCCAGTTCTGGGATGGTTGGTGGGCGCCCCAGCGATTGCTCCATCTGATGTGAGGTGCGCTTCAAAATCCGGATGCGATCCGTCATGTGCACTGGCAGGCGGATTGTTCGCCCCTGGTCGGCGATAGAGCGGGTGATTGTTTGGCGAATCCACCAGGTGGCGTAGGTAGAGAAGCGGAAACCACGCTGTACATCATATTTCTCCACCGCTTTCATTAAGCCGAGATTACCTTCCTGGATTAGATCCAAGAACGGTACGCCATGACCAATATATCGTTTGGCGATGCTGACGACCAGGCGGGTATTGGCTTTGATGATATGCTCGCGTGCCAGCCTGCCATCTTCGATGATCTCCTCAAGCATGTGATATTTTTCAGAGTTATCCCTGGTGGGTGAAGCGACCAGCTCTAAATGAGCTTCTCTCCCTTTTTGGATGCGCTGCGCTATCGAAACCTCCTCCTCACTGGTTAAAAGCGGTACGCGAGACATCTCTTTCAAATAAATCTCGACTGTATCTTCGATGGGAATTTGCTCCAGACCAACTGGCAGGTCGATCTCTGAAATCACGTGGTCTATCCCTGTATCCGGATAATCCCCAGGCTCTTCGGGTTCAAGAATGTCTATCCCCATTCGGTGCAACTGGTTAAGCAGCTTTGCGTGCTGGTTTCGCATTGAATCCCCCTGAGGAGTTGCGTCGATGATGTCTTCCGCAGTCAGATACCCCTGGACATCTGCCTTGTCCAATAGTGACCGGAGAATCTCAGCCTGTGAGAGTTGGTAGTCGATAATGACCATACGTTCCTTCCCCGCGAGAGGAGTATGCAATTGTGAGCTTGGCGCTTAATCTTCTTGCTCGAGCAGAGTTTTTAGCATCGAAAGGCGCGATTCTACGGCTTGATCGTTGTGTTCACAGGTGGTATCGTTTAGATTTTCCCCGCATATCGGGCAGAGACCTCTGCAATCGGCGCGACAAACGGGGCTGATGGGGACTTCAAGCAACATATACTCTCGAACCAGAGGCGCCAGGTTGATGTGAGCATCTTCCGGTAATAACAACCCGGAATCTGTGACCGATTGGGAGGAAAAGGCGTACAATTCAGTGAAATCGATTTTGAGTGGCAGTTCGATATTAGTCAGGCAACGGACACACTCAGATAAGATGGTAGCGTTCATCTTGCCCTGAATCAATAATCCCTGCGCGGTGCGCGTGATCCGGGCTGCTCCCCCGAAGTCGCTCAGATACAGATCTGGATCGAAGGTGAGATGGGCTGACTCAAACAAAAAATCCCGGCTGTAGCCGACATTTTGACCGATGAAAAACCCAACGTTCAGCCGGAGATTATTATTCGGATGCACTGGCAAAAGGCCTTGATAATAACAAATATGAAGACCAGAACTATTATAGCACAGGTAGATTCGATAGTCAAGTTATTCTATTTGTATTGATACAATAAAGAATATAAACAATATATTATGCAATAAAGGGAGAGCGTATGACTGAGTTGCTCCTAGCGAGCAATAATCCAGGAAAACTGGTTGAAATGCAAGCCTTGCTGGCTGATATGAGTTTTGGGCTACTCCTGCTTCAGGATGTGGGCGTCGAGCTGGCGGTGGAAGAGAGTGGATCTACCTATAGTGAGAATGCGGTGATCAAGGCACGCGCAGGCGCTTTGGCGTCTGGTTTGATCACGCTGGCAGACGATTCTGGTTTGGAGGTGGCAGTGCTCGGAGGAAAGCCCGGTTTGCACTCGGCACGATATTCTCGAAAACCAGCTGCTTCCGATGCGGATCGCCGGGCAAAATTGTTACAAGAACTAGATAAATATTCCCGGCCGTGGCTGGCCTCTTTTCACTGCGCGGTGGCCGTTGTGACACCTGCGAGCAAGCTTTATCTTGCAGAGGGAGAATGTCCAGGTGAGATCATCCCGGAAGAGCGCGGCCGGTATGGATTTGGCTACGATCCCGTCTTTTTTATCTCCGGATTGAACCGGACAATGGCCGAGCTGAACATGGAAGAAAAGAACCGGATCAGCCATCGCGCTATGGCGTTGAAGAAGCTCAAACCCATACTCACAGAATTGATAAGGGGCGAAAGGTGAGGCTTTGCCGAGTGCCTGTTTTGGATTATGATAGCTCTATGCGCCGAAGTAAAACTTTATATCCTGAGGATTGGCTTTCCACTTTAATCCGCTGGTTCATCTTAGTTGGGATGGCGGTTGTCCTGGGGGCAAACGCGGAATCGCCACTAGAAATCCGTTTGGTACTCTTAGCGGCTGCCTTGTGGAATTTTGGCTTGACCATATTGGCTGCATTTGGCCGCAGGTTGGTTTGGCATGCCTATATCGTCATTGCCTTCGATTTTATCTTGGCTGGCTTGCTCTACTTCTTCTCGGGAACACCAGGTTGGATGACAGCCTGGTTGGGGCTGTTGCCGGTCTCGTCTGCCGCATTTTTTTTCGGGATAAGAGGAGCTGCATCGGTCTCAGTGCTTTATGTGTTGGTACAGGGAGCAATTGCGAGCCTCTTTTTAGTCCCCAACCAAAACCCTGCTTATCTCGGTATATATTTGTTGCTTTACCTGGTTTTTGGGTCGTTGCTCGGTTATGGTACGCAACGATTTATCGCCTCCTCCACCAAGGTGCGGCGTAATTTGGCATTATCTCAACAGGACGCCGAGCGGGCTGAACGGGAGCGTAACCGCGCCCTGTATAAGCTGATATCTGCGTTGAGTGCCACATTGAACTACGAGCGTGTCTTAGAGACTGCCATGGACCTTGGGTATAGCACCCTGGCGACCATTAATGGCAACAGCGAGACCATGATCAGCGCTGTGTTATTGTTCGCAGAGGATGAGACAAAACGGACAGAGCTGCACTGCGGTTCAGCGCGGCGTTTAACCCGAGCTGAGGTGCGTACCACGCTGCCGGGTGTAGATGGCTTAATCGGCCGGACCATTGACGAAGGCATGCCACAGTTAGGAAAGGGTATCGCCAAAGATGCCGAGTTGGGCCGGATTGTTTCGCTCAGGTCTTGTCAGGCTGCTTACTGCATCCCCCTTCGGATGGGGCTGGACACCTACGGGGTCCTGTTATTTGCCCATCCAGATGAGGGTTTTTTTTCCACTGAACGTAGGGAAATCTTGGACATTATCGGTGGTCAGACTGTGGTCGCAATTCAAAATGCTCGCCTGTATCGCGACCTAGAGCTCGAGAAAGAACGCATCATGGATATCCAGGAAGAGGCGCGCAGGAAGCTTGCCCGTGATTTGCATGATGGTCCCACTCAATCTGTGGCTGCGCTGGCGATGCGAGTGAACTTTGCCCGCCGGTTGATTGAAAAGGACGCCAAATCGGCTGCAGAAGAGCTATACAAGATCGAAGACCTAGCCAGGCGTACAACCAAAGAGATTCGCCATATGCTCTTTACACTGCGCCCCCTGGTACTCGAATCACAAGGACTGGTCGCTGCCCTGCAGTCGATGGCCATCAAAATGGGTGAAACCTACAATCAAAAGGTGCAGATTGAGGCCGAGCAGGATATCATCTCCCAATTGGAGATGAGCCGGCAGGGTGTTATCTTTTATATTGCCGAGGAGGCCGTCAACAACGCTCGCAAACACGCCCAGGCTGCACATGTCTGGATCCGTCTGATGCAGTCGGGGGAGGAGCTGGTTTTGCTCGAAGTCGAAGATGATGGTCTGGGATTTAACAGCCAGGAAATCGATAACGACTATAGCAGCAGAGGCAGCCTGGGACTGGTGAATATGCGCGAAAGAGCAGAGTTGGTGAACGGGGTGCTAAAAATTGAGTCCGCTCCCGGGAGGGGCACTCGAATCCGCTTACTGATCCCGCTGACTGAAGATGCCGCCGAACGCATTCGGCATGGGCTGGAACCGATTTGATGGCGCGTTTGCCCCTTTGGTTGAGATTCGCGGTTCTGTTCCTGGGGATATTAATCTTAATCTGGCTGCCAATTGAAGATCGTTCTGCTTCGGGCATCCTTATCTTCGCAGCCTTGATCTGCACCCTTGGTGCGCTGGCTGGAAGGGTTGTCCTGCAAGGTCATTGGGTAGTGCCTGCCAGACAGGAAGAGCCACTCAGGGCCAGAAACCGGCTCTTGGTTGATCTGCCGGTATGGCTGATTGCCGGGTTGGCGGTGACACCCGTGGTTTTTCTCTTAATGGCCATCAAGACCGGCTTGCACGGCCACGGTACACCGGATTACACACCCGAACAGATGGTAAGGATACTCAATCTGGCGCCGCTCTGGATCCTAGCGGGCTTGATTTTTGGTTTGATCGCTTCTTTCTGGAATAAATAATCTTCGATGACTGTAATGAGCTGATAGCATGCCAGTCTCTGCGGGTATTCACTACCAGGTTTCTAAACCGGGAGAAGGTTTCCCTGTGCTGCTCCTGCACGGTGCAGGTGGAATGTACTTATCCTGGCCGGTTGAGGTGCGCCGGTTATCCGGTACTTGCATCTATGCTCTGGATTTACCCGGTCATGGCAAGACTGGCGGTGAAGGCCGGCGCTCCATCGCTGAGTACGCCGCTGGGGTGTTGGAATGGATGGACCAGGTTGGACTCCAGCAGGTTGTTGCAGTAGGCCATTCGATGGGCAGCGCCGTGGCGCTGACATTAGCCATCAGGCACGCAGAGCGGGTGATTGGGTTGGGGTTGCTGGGCAGTGCGGCAAAGCTGCAAGTCAACCCCCGTCTACTGAAGATGGCGTCCTCGCTGCAATCCTATCCCCAGGCAGTTGACCAGATCATCAAGTGGTCTTTTTCGAGCCAGGCGCCATCTCGATTAATTGAGCTGGTCAGGCTGCGCATGGCAGCTTCGGCCCAGGAAGTGTTGTATGCAGACCTGCTTGCCTGTGACGAATTCGACATTCGGGGAGATCTGCATCAAATACGCCATCCGGCGCTAATCTTGTGTGGCGTCGAGGATAAAATGGCGCCGGTCTCAGCCTCGGAATACCTGGCAGCAAGCTTGGTCCGATCAACGCTGGTTGTGATTCCTGGCAGCGGGCATATGGTGATGTTGGAGCAGCCCAAATTGGTTGCCAGCGCGTTGGACAGTTTCCTGGCTGGTTTGTAGGTTTCCTTGTCATTTTCATATGCCCCAGGTATAATTTGCCACACTCTAAGCGGGCGGTTAGCTCAGTTGGTTAGAGCGTTGCGTTGACATCGCAAAGGTCGTAGGTTCGAGTCCTATACCGCCCACCTTTTCAGACCCATGCCGATATTTTCCCTGAATTCCAGAATAATCTAATCATCGAGAAATTTACGGCCTTCCTGGCGGCTGCCGAGGTAACGGGTTATCACATCCAATACATCCGGCAGGTAGAAAAGTTGTTGGATTCAGAGGGGGCGCATCGTTGCCGGTGGATGACCTGCAAATCCTGCGTGGGAAAATCCTCGTGAAAGGAGAGCGGCAGGCGTATTTCAGTAACCAGACAACGCGGGCGATCAACCTTTGAGGGGGCGTCCTGCCGCAAGTTGGCAATCATGAAGAACTGGGCTGACTGGTTTCTCGGCGTGGTGTGTTACCAACGCAATGAGCTAGAGACTGCCGCACAGTACTTCACCCAGATCTTCGAGAATCGCTATATAGCCCAAATCTCTCCTTATCGCGATGCAGTTGCGGGCCTGGCGATGATCCACTAGGTCCAAGGGGAGAACTCTGAGACCTGGCAGTTGGCGGAGTCGATCAGCCAGCTCGGCGCCGCACATCCAGGCCGGGGAGGGTGGCTGGCCTCCCTCTGCAGGGATGCGCAGAGCGCTAAACGGGTCAAACCCCGTGCAGGGTAGCGCAGGTAAACCACGTATCCCATGCGGAAGTATTCCTCGCCGCCCTGGTAGCACCAGCGCTGGCAGCACGCTGAAAAGCAAAGCGATATAGGCATCGCCAAGGGCAATCAGGCTGGTCAAGAGCAACACAGCCGCCAGCAGGGCAGAAAACAGCCCTCTCTCCACCTGCCAATGGGCCAAGATCTCCCACCAGAGCAGCATGAGCAGCGCTAAAACAGCCACCAGGCTGGACAAAACCAGCAGCAAGGCTATCTCCCAACGTCTCGTGCGGATGCTGCGCGCAAAAGCGGCAAAGGGCAGCAGCATGAAGATAGCTGCCCCAAATAAAACCAGCAGCCAGCGCCGCAGGCTTTTTTGATTCTCCTCTTGGCGGGTGACCCATATCCCGAAGATTAATACGGCCAGGGAGGGTATCAGGCTAAGCAAGGATAACAGGGCGATCAGCATCGGATTCTTCCCCTCGTCTATGGAGGATACACAAAGGTCGTACAATTACATATTACATTAAGTAAAAACCACGGATAAGAAGATCGATAACCAAAGTGAGAAGTTGGACTAAACTGTACAACCACTCATGGAGGTGATTTATGTTTCCTCAGGAACAGATCGATGGCTTCGAGAAATACTGGCGTCGACGTAAGCCTACCTCAAGTACCGCGGTGTACTATGCAAGCGATGTGCGTATATTTTTTCAATGGGCACAAGGATCAGCTCCTGTGTCTATTTCGGTCCATCAAATTGATCAGTTCATCGAATGACAGTGGGTGTTCGGCCGAGCATCGGCTACCATCCAGCGCCGGCTAGTCGCTCGACACACCAGGTTGTTGAAAAAGTAACGGCTCGTGTTACCCACGAGTAGGCGGAGTGTGGTGAATGTTCGGAAGCGGATAACTGCTAAAGCGTTGAAAACTGCCTGAAAAAACGCGCAGAATCCCACTTGTCGGGGGCACGCTGTGTTGGGCGGCCTTTCACTGACGCAATTCTCAAAGGGAGAGAAGAAGACCCTAGAGCGATACAACCCCTCACGGCATCAATTGGACGGTGGCAACGATCTGGTGATATAGATCTTCCATGATTGCACCCGGTTGATTCGACCTTGTCGTATCCAGATATCCACCGATTAGGTAAGTACACCCGTTGAGTGACAAGTAATATCGAATCTCCTTCGTCCCGCCAGGAAACTCCCACGGCTGGACGTTCTCGTACGTCTGGGCGGTGTGGTCGCTAATCATTGTATCCGGCTGACGCTGGTAGGTAAACCCCGATTCCACATTCAGATCCTCGCGCAATGATTTACTCTCGCCGACCTGCATGTTTAGCAGGATGTCTGCCTCCGCCGGATCATAATTATAGACATCATTATTGTAGATACCCTCCTTGACCATGTTTTGGATTTCTGGGGCAATCACAGATACATAGATGAAATTTCGGGACCCTTCATCCGGATTGGCTAGTTTGAACCCGAAGGTTTGGCTGTACGGGTTTTGGTCAGTGACCTCTATTTCCGATGGGTAGCTGATCGCATACTCGCACTGCTGGCTGGTGTGCGTCGCCCATCCAGCGGGTATAAGCGCTTCGCTAGTGGCAGTGGATAGCAGCGTTGTCGGCTCTTTTCTTCATCAACCTTTTGATATTTTGTCCTATGGCTATTAATACTCCTTCGATATTCACTTTCACCAAACCTCGTAAACGAAACTTTCTCAGTCGATGAAACTGCTTAGCCTCACCGAATAAAGGCTCCACCCACACGCTTCTTTTTCGTATGGCTTTCTGATAATTTTCAGTTTGCTGATACGCATCAGCTCTATCCAAGTGCTCTTGAAAAAAGGAACGAAAAATATACCGACCACTCTTACTATCAGTGCATTTTGCCTTGACCTGCCTGTATGTATGGTCAGATGCCATTGCCTTCAACCGGTAGAACCATGAGCAAAACTAACCCTCCCGACCCTGGCATCATCACCCTCTCCACCAACACCTACTGCCTGCTCCTGGCTTTTTATCCCACAAAGACGACAAAGACCAGCCCGGCGATCAGGACGAGCGCCAGGAGAAGGCGCATGAGCATTCCAAGGGCAGAAAACAACGAGCGGATCATCGATAACTCTAAAAATCAATTCTACAACCAATTCTCAACATCTTTCGTCCAATTTATGACGGTCTGGATTGCTGGACTGGTTCAAACCCTCCTTAAGCTATTACCCCGGTTTACACCTGGTGTGTTCGGGGTTCGTACCAGGGGGAATGTACCAGAATATCAAGACGGATTTTGCCGTGCTAACGATCGAGGGCAGCCGATCGAGAACCTAGTCGAGGAATCTTTTTTCAGTGTAAGCATGCCGATCTCGGTGTATAATTTCCAATAGGACTAAATATATCTAAATATACCGCAAAGTGGCGTTATACGAACTAGTCAGGCGCTTAAGAAAGAAGAGATGAGGAACATGAGAAAACTGGTTGTGGGTACTTTCACAACTCTGGACGGCGTCATGCAGGCACCCGGCGGCCCCAACGAGGATCGCGACGGCGGCTTCCCGCACGGCGGCTGGCTGGTCCCTTACTTTGACGCAAAGTTTGGTGAA
>Ga0154772_1026_pt2 | contig 40145 bp, 34 predicted proteins | sample Rifle2008BG16ft_FD_105780 | JGI IMG/M metagenome (GOLD analysis project Ga0154772, IMG submission 105780) | Chloroflexi bacterium RBG_16_52_11
CTTCTGACCTGGCCGGTCCGTTTACGCGTAGGTGATACAGGCTTACTCCGACTGAGTCTTGAAGGAAACAACAAATCCAGGGAAGTGCCGGAGAACCAGCCCAACCTGCTTTCCGGAACAACAATGACCGGCAGTCATTCTAACCAGACACGGACTGGCAACGTGTTAGCTGAGGGCCGGTTAGAGTTATCAGGCATGCTGTCAATACCCTCGGGAGAAGTATTTGAACCGCTGGGAGCAGGTGAGCGAGCGGTTTTTTTCTGGAAGGCCAGGCCGGATCACGCTGGGAAATTTGATGGATTTATCTGGTTGCACCTGAACTCGATCATTCCGGGTGGTTCACAAGAAGGAGTGCCAGCTGTCCAAAACCGATCGCTGCTCAGTGCACAGCGCATCGAGATGGAGGTTGATGATCTATTTGGTTTGGATGGATCCACTGCCCGCTTGTTGGGTGTCGTGGGAATTGCTATCGGTAGTATCATGCTATTGGATAGCTGGTTTCTCAAAATTCTGAATAAACTGCCAAAGGAAAATAACATATCCCATGCTTGAAATCGTGACATTTACGCTTGGTCCGGTGATGACCAACTCGTACCTGATTGCTGACCCCCAAACCGGTGAATCTGCCGTGGTCGATCCTGCGGACGAAGGGGAAACGATTGTCAAAGAGGCGGGCAATCGGGGTTGGCGGATCGGTAACATTTGGCTCACCCACGCTCATTTTGACCACCTGGCGGGCGCGGCTGGAGTTGCAGATCACGTCGATCCACCGCCTCCCGTAGCTCTCCATCCTGAGGATTATGTGCTTTGGCGTATGCAGGGAGGCGCGCCCTTGTTCGGAATGCACATCGATCCAGGACCCGAGCCTACCGTAGAGCTGCAACATGGACAGGCATTACACCTGGGGAGTAATCTTTTTGAAGTACGCCACGCTCCAGGTCATACCCGCGGTCATGTTGTTTTCTACTGTGAGCAACAGAAAGTAGTGTTCTGTGGAGATGTTATTTTCAAGTTGAGCATAGGTAGGACAGACCTCCCCGGCGGAGATTATGCTACTTTGATCAGCAGCATAAACACTCAGATCCTATCTTTGCCAGATGATACCCGCCTGCTCTCCGGGCATGGACCGGAGACGTCAGTCGGGTACGAGCGAAGGATGAACCCATTTATTTAGCGTAATCGATGGAGCGCATTTCACGGATGACGGTTACCTTGATCATCCCAGGGTATTGCATGGTTTCCTCGATTTGTTTGGCTATATCGCGCGCCAGGCGAATCGATTCAAGGTCGTCTACCTCTTCTGGCTTGACGAAGATGCGCACTTCACGTCCCGCCTGGAGAGCGTAACTTTGGCTAACGCCTTTGAATGCATTGGCGATATCTTCCAAAGCCCGGACGCGCATAATGTATTGTTCCAGACTCTCTCGGCGGGCGCCAGGGCGTGCCCCGGATATCGCATCGGCAGCTTCAACGATGGCTGCCTCAACGGTTTCTTGATCCTGTTCATGGTGGTGAGAAGCGATCGCATTGACAACTTTGGGGTTGGTGCCATATCGTTTAACAAATTCCGCGCCGATTTGGGCGTGGGTACCTTCAATGTTGTGGTCCATCGCCTTACCTAAATCGTGTAGCAGTGCCCCTGCTTTGACAATTTCCACATCGGCTTCCAGCTCGGTAGCAATCATCGCTGCAATCCGGGCAGTTTCGACTGCATGAGCAAGCTGATTTTGCCCATAAGATGTGCGGTATTTTAAGCGACCGAGCATCTTCATAATCTCAGGGTGCAAACCTGCCACACCGGCATCGAAGGCCGCTTGCTCACCCGCCTCCGCTATGATACGATCAACCTCTTTTTGCTCTGTTTTGTACACTTTTTCAATGTGCGCAGGGTGAATGCGCCCATCTAAGATAAGCTTTGCCAGGGTTCGGCGGGCGACCTCGCGCCGCACTGGATCAAAACAAGAAATCGTCACGGCTTCAGGGGTGTCGTCGACAATCACATCCACGCCCGCAACCTGTTCAAAAGCATGGATGTTGCGCCCGTTGCGCCCGATGATCCGGCCTTTCATTTCATCAGAAGGCAAAGGCACGACTGAAGTTGTCACCTCAGATACGTGTTCGGAAGCCAGGCGCTGAATCGCAGTGGTGATGATCTCGCGCGCTTTGGTTTCCCCTTCCTCTCGCGCTGCGCTCTCAACCTGGCGGATGATCCGTGCCATGTCACTGCGAGCGTCTTTTTCCACCTCTTCCAATAAAATCTTGCGTGCATCTTCAAGACTTAATTGAGAAATGCGCTGCAGCTCTTCAAGTTGGTCTGAATGCAGTTTTTCGATATCATTAGCTCGTTTATCAACGGCACTCTGTCGTTTGTTTAAGGCTTGCTCGCGCTTTTCTAAACGATCGGTGCGCAGGTCAAGCTCTTCGCGGCGTTTCTGCAAGCGATCATCTTCCCGGGTGAGTTCGACCCGGCGTCGAGCGACTTCTGTCTCAGCGGCTTGGCGAATTTCCAAGGCCGTATTTTTCGCTGCCAGTTCGAGATCATTTGCTTTCTTGGTCGCATCCTCCAGGATGCGCTGAGATTGGGCTTTATCTTGCTCAATGGCGCGCGTGGTCAGGGTTTGCTTGATGTAATATCCGATTCCCACACCCAGGATCAACACCACGAGTGTTATTGGCGCCCATATCAATATTCCATTCATCGGTTTACCTCATCGGTCGTCTCAAAATCCTTGAATTCATCGTCAACATGCTCTTCGGCCCAAACCTGGTCAGTGATTGGGGCAGAGGTCTCATAAGAGAACCCACGGCGTGCCAGAAACGAGAGCATTTTCTGGCGGAATTCGGGCTGGGGTAGCCTGTTTAATTTTCTGGCTTGTTTCCTGGCCGCCTGATAAGCGAGCTGGTCTTCGTCCAGCTGACCCAGTGCTTGTTCGGCGGCCTCTCTCGAAATACCTTTCAGCTTCAATTCATAGGCTAGAGCTCTGCGGCTGCGAGGGCGGAACTCGTTGCGATTGTCTACCCAATTCTGGGCATAACGCTCATCATTGACCAGCCCGGCTCGTACCAGGCGCTCGATTACCTCATTCACAATTTCATCCGCTATACCCTGGCGTTGTAAATGAAGACGAATTTGACTCTCGGAACGGTCTTGCTGGTTGAGCAGTCGTAAAGCGCGAGTGTAGGCCAGCTCGTGCCCATCCGCAGTTGTCAACTCCGCAATTTTCTCTTCGCTAAGCTCCTGTCCAACCTGGAGCCAGGCGGCAACAATACGCGCCAGACCGAATGAATATTCTCCATCCAGGTAGATGCTGACACGGTCTTTGTTGCGCTTCTGAGTTTCGATGGCGGTAATCTTTCGTCCCATTCGGTCTATCCGGATCGCTAGGCTGGAGAATAAAAAGCCGTGACCCTGCCACCTCAGGCCACGGCTATACATTCGATTTAAGCTCTCACGTACGATTGTGAGACAGGCAATGCTAATGGGTAGATTGCATCCAGCCTATCCAGATGAAAATATCCCTTCGCCTATCCCGCGATTGGTGCTGGCGATTAATTTCTATGGTAATAAAATCATTCATATGATCGTATGCCAACTTCCTTGCCTAAGCATAATGGCTTACTTTTCCCATAAACACCAGTCCAACAATTTACTGAGACTTATAATCGATGATATAGTATTCGGTGAACCGTGGCCGCTAAAAAAATTTGGATGATTGGTGGCGGCGATTTGTTCGGTCCTCGTCAGCCATTGGATGGGTCAGATACAGAACCTTTGGTTCCCTCACACAGGATTGAGTAAGAAAACCCATCTCGTGCTGCACCAGGTATCTCGAAGTTTTAACTCCTTGTGACACGTGAATACAATCTTATTGCGATTAGATTAATATTATACATTATATCTAGAATTAATAATGAAATCTTTGTCAGCACTTTCTGGTCAGGGTTGAAGTTTATTGGATGTGAAGATTTCCTGCGCGGGTTGGGATCCAATTGGCATTTCCCCCCGGTATAATAAGCCAATCAGATCAGGATTTTCGCAAAGGAGCTAACGGATGAGAGCGATCACTCGAGAAGAAGCACTTGAATATCACCATCTGGATGGAAAGCCCGGTAAGATATCGGTAGTACCCACCAAGCCGATGGCCACCCAGAGAGATTTAAGCCTGGCTTACACTCCCGGCGTAGCTGTTCCGGTGTTGGAGATCGAAAAAGACCCAGAGCTAGGGTACGAATACACCTCTAAAGGAAACCTGGTTGCAGTGGTCTCGAATGGCACCGCAATCTTGGGACTCGGCGACCGAGGGGCACTGGCTTCGAAGCCGGTTATGGAGGGCAAAGCTGTGCTCTTCAAGCGCTTTGCAGATGTGGACGTTTTCGACATTGAAGTCAACACACACGATCCGGATGAGCTGATCCGGGTAGTTGCCGCTATTTCCCCAACATTTGGCGGAATTAATCTTGAGGATATCAAAGCACCGGAGTGCTTTTATATCGAGGAAACACTCAAAGCAATGCTGGATATCCCCGTGTTTCATGATGACCAGCATGGAACAGCGATTATCTCTGGGGCAGCCCTGGTAAATGGTCTGGAGATCGTGGGGAAGTCAATGGGTCAGGTGAAGATAGCCATCTCCGGGGCGGGTGCGTCAGCGATTTCCTGTGCAGAGTTAATGGTGCGGCTGGGTGCAACGCGTGAAAACATCCTCTTAATCGATACTCGCGGTGTAGTTCACAAAGGCCGGGCAGAGGGGATGAACCAGTACAAAGAGCGCTTCGCAGTGGAGACCGATGCACGCACCCTGGCAGATGGTGTACGCGGCGCCGACGTCTTCTACGGTCTGTCAATCGCTAATATACTGACCCCAGATATGGTGAAGTCCATGGCTGATCGGCCATTGATCTTTGCCATGGCGAACCCAGACCCAGAGATCCGTTACGAGTTGGCCAAGGAGGCCCGCCCGGATGCCATCGTTGCTACAGGGCGTTCGGATTATCCCAACCAGATTAATAATGTGCTTGGTTTTCCATTTATCTTCCGTGGTGCGCTGGATGTGCGCGCCAGGGCGATCAATGATGAGATGAAAGTGGCTGCGTCCCGCGCCCTGGCGGCGCTCACAAAGGAAGATGTTCCAGATAGCGTCTTGCGCGCATATGGCTTGGAGAGCGTGAAATTTGGGCCTGATTACATCATCCCGAAACCGCTCGATCCGCGCGTATTGCTCTGGGAGTCGCCTGCCGTTGCCCACGCGGCTATGGAGACTGGCGCCGCGCGCCTTCAAATCGATTTGGATGAATACCGCCAGCAACTGTCCTTCCGCCAGGGGATGGGCGAACAGGTGCGCCACTACATCCTGCATAAGGCACAATCCTGCCCGGATCGAAAGCGGATCGTATTTGCAGAGGGGGAGGAGCCGAAAATCATCCGGGCGGCTGCACAGGTGGCTGACGATGGCATTGGTGCCCCGGTGCTTATCGGGAGGCCGGATGTAATCCGCCAGAAGATCACCGCGCTGGGTTTGGATTGTTGCCCGGAAATGGTTGATCCAGCTACCTTCGATCGCGTCGATGAGTATGCACAGGTGTACTATGAGCTGCGTAAGCGCAAAGGGGTCGTACTAAAAGACGCGTATAAATTGTTGCGTGAGCCAAACATCTTGGGGCCGATGATGGTAAAGATGGGCGATGCGGACGCCTTCATTTCTGGTCTGACTTATGATTACCCAGAGGTGATCCGGCCGGCGTTGCAGATCCACCACACCGCTCCGGGAGTTCGACGAGTTGCCGGGGTTTACATTATGATCGTTGATAGCCGGACGTACCTGTTCACAGACGCCACTGTCATCATCGATCCAACGGCTGAAGATCTGGCAGAGATCGCCTGCCTGGCGGCAAACTTTGCCCGCCAACTAGGGCTTGAGCCTCGAGTGGCTTTGCTCTCCTTCTCAAACTTTGGCAGCACACCACACCCTCTCACAGATAAGGTTCGCCGGGCTGTCGAAATTATCCGCGCCCGCTGTCCCGATTTTGCTGTAGATGGTGAGATGCAAGCGGACACTGCTCTGGTCACTGAGATTGTCGACGAACGCTACCCGTTCAGCCTGGTTAAAGATGCTAATGTTCTGGTGTTTCCGTCTTTAGAATCGGCCAACATTGGCTATAAGCTGCTCTCACGTTTGGGAAAAGCTGAGGCCATTGGGCCGATCTTGCTCGGTACAGGAGCGCCGGTACATGTTCTGCAAACCGGCGTGGAAGTGCGCGATATCGTGAACAGCGCGGCGGTGGCTGTGATGGACGCGATGAACCGGGAGGGTTGCGGATAACCACTCCATAAACGATGAATCGGCCTAGCCGGGTACGGCAAGATCATTCCAGTGAGAAATATTTCTCGTATTCTGGCTGCCAGCCAAGCGGGATGAACTCACCAGAAGCAGTGTTTTGAACGTATTGCCCGCGAAATTGACCGGTGGCGATGCGGCACAGCGCCTCAACCAGGGCATCTACATCATCCTTATTATTATAGAGGCCAAAAGAGGCGCGGAGAAGCCCCGGCATGTTAGCGCGGTTACCGGCGAGCATATCCTGGCGCACAATCTCGGCTTCCGTAGAGGATAAACCGAGCAAATGCAGGATATAAGGATGGGCGCAAAAGCAGCCGCTGCGGACACCAATGCCGAATTCATAACCAAGTATCGCGGCTGCCAGGAAGTGGGATTCCCCCTCAAGCTTCAGTGGGATGACTCCCAGGCGATCCGCCGCGCGAGCCGGATCGTTATCCCCAAAGATCTGGATACCTGGTACGACCTTCAGTTGCTGTAGGGCATAGGCAGTAAGCTCCGCTTCATGCGCAGCGACATTTTCCATACTGATTTTCTCAAGTTGGTTTGTCGCGGCTGCCAGTGCGACCGCGCCCACTGTGTTCGGACTGCCGGCTTCTTCTCGGTCAGGTGGCTCAGCCCAGACTACGCTGTCTAAGGTGACGATCTCAACCGTCCCACCGCCTGATAGATCAGGATCACCTTCTTCAAAGGTATCACGCCTTCCAATGAGTGCCCCGGTTCCATACGGGGCATACATCTTGTGCGCAGATATCGCCACGTAATCCAGATGTGCGGGGTCTTCCAAAGAGCGCATATCCACCTGGCGATGAGGGGCCAGTTGGGCGCAGTCCACGAATATCTGCGCTCCGATGGCATGTGTCTTCTCTGCTAAGCGGTGGATCGGATTCAACGTTCCAGTCACGTTGCTGGCACCGGTGATGGCAACCAAAGCCAGGTGATCTTTGTAGGCAGATAGTTTGGCGTCGAAATCGGCATCATCCAACAGGCCATCCGGAGTCAGATTTACGTGGATGGTGTGTGTAGCGGCTCTCCAGGGGAGGTCATTGGAATGATGCTCCATACCGCTGGTGATGACGATGTTACGCTCAGGAGTATAAGGGAAGCGTCGCGCCAGCTTGTTAATCGCCTCTGTCGTGTTCTTACCGAAAATGCAGACGTGAGTGGAAGGTTCAGCTCCCATAAAGCGTGTTACTGTTTGGCGGGATTCTTCATAGGCATGTGTAGATAGCTGGCTTTTAAATCCGGTACCGCGATGGACACTGCTGTAATACACCATGAACTGGTTAATCTTTTCCAGAACGGATTTGAGGGATGGGGTGGATGCAGCATTATCCAGGTTTATATAGGGTCGATGGTTGCCGTCCAATACGGGCACAGATGCATCCAGGCCAACAAATAGCTGGCGGAAGTCAGAGTAATCTGAGGGGTGGGTCATTTACGCCTCTCCATAAGGGGTTTGTTGCGATGTTGAGCTATGCGCAATTGAGGGGTATCCTCTGAAGGTCATGCCATTCAGATCGGTGGAGGTTTATAAAGGGCAATGATATCAATACTTTACTCATATTTGCAGATTTGTAGGTCGATTAAAGATTAATAAATTCGATTCTGCCAACGAACTACTTGCAAATCGGACAAATTTCGTATATACTGTGTTTACCTGTGGGATAAAGTGGGAGAAAGTGGAGCGCCGGAGCACCTCCGGCGTTCCCCCATTAAATGCGGAGTAGAACATATGTTCATGGGACAGTACCAGCATAACCTGGACAATAAAGGTCGCTTGACAGTGCCAGTCCGTTACCGGGAGTTGCTGGAAGTTGGGGCATATATTACACAGGGTTTTGACCGCAACCTGATGGTCTGGACTGTCTCCGCATTTGAGAAGATCTCGCAACGGGTGGCAGGTGAGAGTATCACAGATCCCACCATCCGCTTGCTACAACGGCTCATCTTTTCCAGCGGTGAGCAAGTGGAGGTCGATGGAGCCGGCCGGATATTGATCCCGCAGTTCCTCCGACAGGTCGCCAGGCTGGACACCACGGCGATTGTGGTTGGGGTTGGTCCCTATTTTGAAATCTGGTCTCCCGAGTTATGGGCTGAACAGTCAGCCCTGTTAGGGGATGCGGAGGCCAACGCGCAACGATTTGTGGCGTTCGATATCTCATCAGCCTGATCGATTAGGGATCGAGATATCGAAGAAACCATGCACCAACCTGTACTTTACAAAGAGATTATACACGCTTTGCAGCCACATCGGGGAGGCTATTACATTGACGGCACCCTGGGAGGTGGAGGGCACGCGCGGGGTATTTTGCAAGCCAGCCAGCCCGATGGACAAGTCCTGGGATTAGATGTCGATCCTCAGGCGATTTCTCTGGCAGAGGGTCTGTTGGAGCCATTTGGAAATCGAGCGATCCTGATCCAGGCTTCTTATACCACACTAAGGGAGCAGTTGTTCCATCTGGGATGGGAAGCTGTGGATGGAGTTGTATTGGACCTGGGCGTTTCGTCAATCCAGATGGATACAGGTGAGCGTGGGTTTTCTTTTCAATACGATGCTCCCCTGGACATGCGCTTTGACCCGGGACTCCCTGTAACTGCGGCGGATCTGGTCAATAGCCTGCCCGAAGACGACCTGGCCGATATCATCTACCGCTACGGAGAGGAGCACCAGTCTCGTCGGGTGGCAAGGGCAATTGTACAGGCACGGCCTCTCTACACCACCCAACAGCTTGCCCGGTTGGTGGCTGGGGTGAGCTCAGGAAGGCGCCCGGGAATTCACCCAGCCACTCGCACCTTCCAGGCGCTGAGGATTGCTGTAAACCATGAACTGGAAGCTCTGGAAGACGTCTTGCCGCAAGCCGTCAGCGCCCTGGCTCCCAAGGGTCGATTGGCTGTGATCGCGTTCCATTCGCTGGAAGATCGGATTGTCAAGCAATACTTCCGGCGAGATAGTCGAGATTGTCTCTGCCCGCCACACCAACCAATCTGCACCTGTGGGCACAAAGCTGTCTTAAGCGAGATCACCCGTCACCCGCTGAGACCTTCACCAGCGGAAGTAGCTGAAAATCCTCGCTCACGCAGTGCCCGGCTACGTGTGGCAGAGAAACTATAAATCGGATTAATTAGGGTTCGCAGCGCAAGCTTAACGATTACAAATAGCCTGATGGCACGACACTTGCAAGGTATGAGGATGGATAGAATCGCTGCATTTTCTGGTAGGAGGAGCAAATGAACTCCGTGAGGAGTCTAACTCAGGCTTACTCTCAGGCGCCCTGGCGGAAGCAAGTCAAATTGATCGTATTATGCTTGCTTCTCGTCGTGTTTATCGCGCTGGTAGCTGGGGTGTATCTGAGTGTAACTGCCCGCGCTGCCACCATCGGTCGTGAAATCCTGTTGATGCAAGTGGATATCGATGACATTGAGTTGGAAATTGCCGATCTAAACAACCAGCTTGCAGTAATCACCTCATCTACCGAGATGGAGAAGCGAGCTCGCGATCTTGGTTTTGAACCAATTGAGATGGACCAATCGTTCTATTTGGTTGTACCAGGATATACACCCAGAGAAATGGTTCGGTTAGCTCCGCCACCCAGCCCGGTGACTCCGGTTACCTCAGCCATGCCAGAAGGATATGACGAATCGTTGATTGATTGGCTCAGGCAACGCATTTTGATGGCGGGCAGCCTTCTGGAGGATTAGGGATGAACAACGAGAACGCCTGGCGTTTTACCATAATCGGGTCGATCGTATCTCTGCTTGCCGGAATTGTTTTAATCCAGCTTTTCCGCATTCAGCTTAACCCGAAAGAGGTTGAGCATTTCCTTGAACAATCGAAGATATACGAAGGTGACTGGCGCCCTGTCTACCCCATCCGCGGCCGGATCTATGATCGCTATGGACACGAAATGGCTGGAAATACAACGGTCTACGAGGTGGGCATCCAGCTTAATCAAGTAAAAAATCCACATACGATTGCCCTGACCCTGAACGTGTTGTTGGGTTTAGATTACGCAGAAATTAACGAAATCGCCTCGCGAGAGCCCTCTGATAAGCTGATCTATGCTGTGGTTGCGAATAACGTGACAAAAGAACAGATCGAACGTCTTGAAAAATACAAAGAGGAGATCTCGCGGGTATATGGCGGCACCCGGGGTGAGGATACCCCAAGCCTGGCTGGATTAGAATATACCCCTCGCCTGGCGCGCAGCTATCCAGAACAAGAAATCGGTGCCGGCATATTAGGTTTCGTCAACCAGGAAGGGGAGGGGTTTTACGGAGTAGAAGCCTGGTACGATGACCTGCTGTCTGGAGATCCTCAATGGGTATTCATCCCCCGCGACCCAAACCGAGCGGAAGACCTGCCGAATATCCCGGATGGCGCCAGCCTGGTCCTGACCATCGACCGGAATATCCAGGCCAATGTTGAGCAGATACTCGATGACGCCGTCGATAGCAACGGAGCAACTTCTGGAACAATCGTTGTAATCGATCCGCAGACCGGAGAAATCCTGGCGGCTGCCACCACACCCCGCATGGACTTGAATAAGTATTCGGACTACTCAAAAATATTCAAAGGCGAGACGCCTTTCAACAGAGTGGTAAGCCAGGCTTATGAACCCGGTTCAGTTTACAAGGTGCTTACCATGGCCGCTGCCCTGGATAAAGGAGCCGTGAAGCCAGATACAACCTTCATCGATACCGGTGTGATCGAAGTTGGAGGTGCTTATATTTACAACTGGAACTCTGGGGCTTGGGGACCACAAGATATGCAAGGTTGTTTGCAGCATTCTTTGAATGTGTGTCTCGCATGGGTGGCTACACAGTTGGGAGCTAAAGATTTTTACAGCTACATGCGCGCCTTTAGTATTGGCCATCTGACTGGGGTCGATATGGCGGGTGAGAATCCCGGTAGGTTGAAAATACCTGGGGATGCAGATTGGTATGACGCAGACCTGGGGACGAACGCCTTTGGTCAGGGTGTTTCTGCCACGCCATTGCAGATGGCGACAGCCATCTCGGCGGTTGCCAACGAAGGTAAAATGATGGCTCCTCATATTGTGCGCTCAATTATCGATAATGGGGAACAGTATAACAACGAGCCGCGGGTATTAGGTATCCCGATCAAGAAAGAGACCGCCCAAACGCTCACCGAAATGCTCTCCCGCTCTCTTGAGGAAGAAGCGTCGGATGCCCTGGTTGAAGGCTATCGCATCGCTGGAAAGACGGGCACGGCGGAGATCCCCACACCTTACGGTTATTCCAGCAGTGCGACCAACGCATCTTTTGTCGGCTGGGGGCCGCTTGACGACCCGCAATTCCTGGTTTACGTGTGGCTTGAAAAGCCAACCTCTTCCCCTTGGGGCTCGATCGTTGCTTCTCCCGTGTTTCGCCAGGTGGTAGAGCGCCTGGTTGTCTTGATGGATATACCCCCGGATCGCATTCGGAAAGCTTTAACAGCCAATCATTGATGGATCGGGGTTACTCTTGGTCGTTTTTGCTTTGGGTGCAGCAACCTTAATAACAGGAACCTGATCGATGTTGACAATGGCTGACGTATTAGAAGCGTTATCCGGTACTCGCTTGGAAACCGCCAGCCAGGTAATCACCGAAGCCAGCATCGACTCCCGGCAGGTAATACCGGGTGCATTGTTCGTGGCGCTCCCGGGTGAGCGGATGGATGGCCATGATTTTATCGGTGAGGCCTTCCAACGAGGTGCTCACCTGGCGTTGATCCAGAGAAATATTCCGTTGCCTTACCCGGTTCTGGACCTGCGCAAAGGGCTGCCTGCGGGAGAATTCAGTCTTCCAGAGTTGCCGTTTTGTTTGTTGGTGGATGATACGTTGCATGCGCTTCAACAGGTGGCGCACTTCTGGAGAAGGAAGTTACAGCTCACTGTGGTTGGAATCACCGGTAGCGTCGGGAAATCGACCACCAAGGAGCTGGTGGCTGAAGTACTTGAACAGCGGTATCGCACCTTAAAAAATCCTGGGAACTTGAATAACGAGATCGGCCTCCCTATGACGCTGCTCCGACTCAGTGAAGGGCACGAGGTTGCAGTTCTGGAAATGGGGTTCTATGTGCCTGGTGAAATTGCAATGCTGTGTGACCTGGCGCTGCCTCAAATTGGGGTGATCACCAACGTGGGTACTGTCCATGCAGAGCGGGCTGGGACACAGGAAGCAATAGCCCGGGGTAAAGCTGAGCTGGTGCAATCTTTACCGCCCGCTCCTGAGGGTGTCGCCATTTTAAACTACGACGATCCGTGGGTACGCGAGATGGCCAGCCAAACAAACGCCCGCGTCTTCTTCTACGGGTTGGATCCGAAGGCGGATATCTGGGCAGATGAGATCGAGGGTCTGGGTTTAGAGGGGATCCGCTTCCGCTTGCACCATCACAATGAGACCATCCACCTGCGTGTTCCATTGATCGGGCGTCACTCGGTGCATACGGTCTTGCGGGCAGTTGCAGTGGGCCTGGTGCAAGGTCTCACCTGGCAAGAGATGGTAAACGGTTTACGCTCAGGCAGGACCCAGTTAAGGTTGGTAGCTGTGCGGACAAAAAATGGGGCCTTATTGCTGGATGACACATACAACGCCTCGCCTGAATCCACTCTGGCAGCGCTCAATCTGCTCGATGAGCTGGATGGTCGCAAATTAGCTGTGCTGGGTGACATGCTTGAGCTTGGATCGTATGAGGAGATAGGTCACCAAATGGTGGGAGTGCGTGCGGCTGAGGTAGTGGATGAGCTTGTTACTGTCGGAGAGCTCGGCAAGTTGATTGCAACAGCCGCGCGCAACGCTGGTCTGAAGGCCGAATATGTTACAGAGTTCATGGATGCTCAGGAGGCTGTTGAGTTTCTGAGAACCCGGCTGGGTGAAAGAGATGTAGCCCTGGTCAAAGGCTCCCACGGTGTGCGTATGGATCGTATCGTGGCAGCTTTGGAGTTTCGGGGATGAGCCAGACTTCAATCGCGATTGCACTAGCTGGTTTCAGCTTCATGATCACAGTTATTTGGGGTACTCCTCTTCTGCGGGTCCTACGGCATTTGAAAGTAGGAAAAGCAATCCGGGTTGAAGGCCCGCAGCGGCACATTAACAAAACAGGTACACCCACGATGGGCGGCGTGATGATCGTCATGCCGGTTTTATTGGTCACGGTGCTGTTGAATGCCACCCCTCTGCTCGGGTTCAAAAGGTTGGGAAGATCTGTCCTGCTCCCGCTGGGCGTTCTGCTGCTCTTCGCCATCCTTGGAGCCATCGATGACTGGCAGGGGTTGAGAGGCCGTAAACGTGGAGAAGGAATGCGCGGTCGCACGAAGTTGTTACTTCAGGCTTTGATCGCTTTGTTGGCCGCGATCGGGTTGTATTATGTACTGGATGTCCCCCAGCTCTTCTTCCCTGGGATTTCCGGAGAGATCGAGATTGGCATCTGGTATATCCCCATCGCTGCGTTCTTGATCGTCGGCTTTTCAAACGCGGTCAACCTGACAGATGGCCTGGATGGCCTGGCGGGACTGATCTCGGCGACAGCATTTGCTACTTATGGAGGTATCGCACTGTTGCAAGGGCAGGTCTTCCTGGCACGCTTCAGTTTTACGCTGGTTGGGGCGATTTTCGGTTTTTTATGGTTCAATGTGCACCCAGCTGAGCTATTCATGGGTGATACCGGCTCCCTCTCATTGGGAGCTACGCTGGCAGTGATAGCTTTGATGACCGGTCAATGGGCAATTCTGCCGTTGGTGGCCATCATCCCCGCAAGCAACGCTGCAAGCGATATCATACAAGTGTTGTATTTTAAGTACACGCGCAGGCGTTATGGAGAAGGGAGAAGGTTGTTTAAGATGGCACCGCTTCACCACCATTTTGAGCTATCGGGCTGGAGCGAAACCCAGGTTGTCCAACGCTTTTGGTTGATCAGCCTGCTTGCTGCCATGTTAGCGACCGCGTTGGCGGTAGTTTGATGTGCCATATCCAGGACACGATGAATGGGTATTTATGGAATGGTAAACAAGTTCTCATCCTTGGCGCAGCCAGGCAAGGCACAGCGCTGGCGCGCTATCTTGTAGGGCATGGAGCGAAGGTCGTGTTGAGCGATCTGCGGGACATCGAAGAGCTCTCGATTGCAAGGGACTCTCTGGCCGATCTCTCGGAGCAAGAGCCGGGCTCAGTGGAATGGTTTTGTGGCAGCCACCCGCTTGAGCTACTCGACCAGGCAGATTTGGTGTGTGTTTCTGGAGGTGTGCCTCTGGAACAACCCATTATTGTTGAAGCACGCAGGAGAGATATTCCTCTATCTAATGATTCGCAGATCTTTTTGGAGAACGCTCCGTGCAACATAATTGGGATCACCGGCTCGGCAGGCAAGACCACTACCACCAGCCTGGTAGGCAGGATGGCTCAGGCTGCTTACCAGCGCCCGGATTTTTCAATGGGTGGTCAGGTATGGGTGGGTGGGAACATCGGCTCCCCTTTAATTACGGTGTTGGATCAGATGAAGCCGGAGGATCTAGCGGTCGTTGAATTATCTAGCTTTCAATTGGAGATTATGAGTCGCTCTCCGCAAATTGCAGCAGTACTAAACATTACGCCTAACCACCTCGACCGGCATGGGTCGATGCATGCTTACAGCGAGGCGAAGGCGCGCATCCTGGAATATCAATCTCAGGATCATACCGCAGTGCTTTGCCCGGAAGAGCCAGGCTCATGGAGCATGAAGGATAGGGTGAACGGTCATTTGGTTACCTTCGCTTTGCACGCCTCACCAGGTTTGGTGGGAACCTACATCCGAGGAGACGATCTCCTACTCTGGGATGGCGAAGCCGAGCTCTCCCTAATGCCCCGTGAAACCGTCCGCTTGCGCGGCGAGCATAACCTGCTCAATGCGCTGGCAGCTTGCGCCATTACCTTTGCTGCCGGTCTATCGGTAGAATCGATGCGAGTTGGCATCGAAGGTTTTATGGGAGTACCTCACCGCCTTGAGTTGGTCCGCTCCTGGGGTGGGGCAGAATGGTATAACGACTCAATTGCCACTGCGCCAGAGCGTGCTATGGCAGCCATCCGTTCATTTGACGAGCCGCTGGTGCTGATGGCAGGGGGTCGCGATAAGGATCTACCCTGGGATGATTTTGCGAGGCTTGTACGACAACGGGTCAAGCACCTGATCATTTTTGGCGAGGCAGCCGGTAAAATCCAGCGAGCAGTGGGTGAGGATTACCCGAAGATCAGCTGTCATACTCTCGAGGAGGCCGTCCATGCTGCAGCCAGTGTGGTCGAAACGGGAGATGTGGTTCTTCTATCACCAGGAGGTACGAGTTTTGACGAGTTTCGGGATTTCGAGGAGCGTGGAGAATGTTTCAGACGATTGGTGATGCAGCTGTAAACCAGACGGGATCGCCACAGGATATGGCGAAACATCCCAGCGGTCGGCGTCGTTCTGTTGAGCTTGGAATTGACGTGCCGATTTTAATCGTCACCGCGATCTTGCTGATCTTCGGTTTGCTGATGGTCTATTCCGCCAGTTGGGATTATTCTTTTCTGCTGTATGGTTCTGCCACGCGCATTTTTTCACGCCAGTTATTTTTTATGCTCATTGGTGTAGCCTGTGCAGTGGTATTGGTATTTGTAGATTACCACTATTACCGGCGGCTGGCAGTACCTGCAATGCTTTTCTCTATTTTATTGCTTTGCGGAGTGCTGTTTGTCAATGAGATCCGCAACGGTGCCGTGCGAACCCTCTGGGGTGGATCCGTTCAACCATCTGAACTGGCAAAACTGGTCACAATAATTTACCTATCAGTGTGGTTATATGCAAAACGAGAGCAGCTTGGCCAGATTGGATTCGGACTGGTTCCCCTGGCAGCGATCCTGGGAGTGGTGGGTGGTCTCATCTTTATCCAACCGGATTTGAGCGCGGTGCTCACCATCTTCATCATGGGAGGAACGCTATTCTTCCTGGGTGGTGGTGATATTCGCCAGATTGGATTCCTAATCCTGGTCGCCCTGCTCTTCGGGTGGATCATCGTTGTGCTGAATTCTACAGGCAGCGAACGCGTGGCCAGCTATTTGGCCGGCATTAAGGATCCCTCCCACGCCTCTTATCATGTTCAACGATCATTTGAGGCGTTTGTCAAAGGAGGTTGGTTTGGCATGGGGATTGGGAACGCTCAAACCAAGCTGACAGGCTTACCCGTGCCTCCCACCGATAGTGTCTTCGCAGTTGTAGGCGAGGAAACCGGAATTTTCGGTGCGGTGATCCTGATCGGTATGTATATAGTCTTGCTCTGGCGTGGACTGGGAATAGCTCGCCGCGCGCCGGATGGACTGGGTGCCTTGCTGGCTGCAGGGCTTTGCCTGTGGCTGGCAATGGAGGCATTCATTAATATGGCTGTAATGCTCAACATCCTGCCATTCGCTGGTAATGCCCTTCCGTTCATCAGCGCCGGCGGATCCAATTTGATGGTTTCGATGGCAGCCGTGGGTATTTTGTTAAACATATCTCGGCTTTCGGAAAAGAAGAAGGAAGAAGATCGGAGTACATTCAGTGCGTTTATTAATCTGCGCCGGCGGGACAGGCGGCGGCGTGTATCCCGCGCTCGCCGTCCTGCAGGAAATTCTGGATCCTGAAAGAGGACAGGAGGATGCAGCCGAACCTGAGAGCCTGGTGGGCAGTTACCAGGATGGCTGGCTTCCTGACAGCCGTCTATTGTGGGTCGGTGGAATCGGTGGCATGGAAGAAGCATTGGTGAAGCGATACGGTCTACCATTTGAAGCTATCCCGTCAGCCGGGGTGCATGGTGTCGGGTTGCGTGTTTTACCTGGAAATCTGCGACAGCTTTACCGTGGTTTCCGGCAAGCACGCCGTATCTTGCTTCGCTTCAAGCCTGATGTCATGTTCTTCACAGGTGGTTTTGTGGCTGTTCCAGTAGCCCTGGCGGGTTGGTTGCCGCAGAAAGGGTTGCTTCGCCCGCGAAGTTTTTTATTTGTCCCAGATATTGAGCCGGGTCTGGCGTTAAAGACGCTTGCTCGCTTTGCACATTCCATCGCGGTGACCGTAGAGGAGACCAGGAAGTATTTGCCCAGGAAAAAGCCTGTGATCGTATCGGGTTACCCAATCCGGCGAGAATTGAAAGCCTGGAATGCGGAGGAAGCCTTCTCTAAATTGGGATTACTTTCCGATTTACCGACTTTGCTTGTGTTGGGTGGCAGCAAGGGAGCGCGATCGATCAATCGAGCGTTACTTCCAGCATTGCCTCAGCTGCTGAGCCGGATGCAGGTGATTCACCTGACCGGGCAACTGGATTGGACGGAGGTCGTAGACGCTCGGGCCAGGCTGGCAATTTCGATGTCCACGGAATACCTGGAACGGTATCGAGCTTATCCATATCTTCATGAAGAAATAGGGGCGGCATTCACCATCGCCGATTTGGTGATATCCAGAGCAGGCGCGTCCACATTAGGTGAATTGCCATCCTTTGGGATTCCGGCTATTTTGGTGCCTTATCCGCATGCCTGGCGGTATCAACAGGTGAATGCGCAGTATCTTGCTCAGAGGGGCGCAGCAGCGGTAATACCTGACAGCGAGCTCTCGTCAGAACTGGCGCCCACCGTACTGAGTCTGATGGAGGATCGCGAGTCTCTGGTTCGGATGCAAACCGCCATGAAAGATGCGGCTCGACCACAGGCGGCAAAATTGATCGCCAGCCAACTGCGCCTCCTTACGGAGGGTCAGCGGAGGTAAGCCATGATGACGTTGAACTTTGCATTCTGGACATTGGTGGTGCTCTTCGCGATCGTTGGTGCTATGCGAGGTTGGGCAAAAGAGCTTCTGGTTACATTCAGCGCCATCCTGGCCCTGTTCTTCATCGAGATATTCGTCCGTTACATACCGCCGGTGCGGAGTTTCTTTGCTCCGCCAAACGATGCGACAGAGTTTTGGGTGCAGACAACCATTTTAATCATCATGGTTCTTTTCGGTTATCAGACGCCAAATCTTGCAAAGTTTGCTTCTCCCAAGTTCGCCAGAGAGCGTTTATCTGATGCGCTCCTGGGTTTCTTCCTTGGGGCATTTAATGGTTACCTTATATTTGGATCGATCTGGTATTTTATGGCTGAGTCGGGGTATCCCTTCCCCAGCTATATTACCGCACCGACGAACGACCCCTGGATTTTGGCATACCTGCCACCGGTCTGGTTGGGAATACCGACAATCTATTTTGCTGTCGCCGTAGCATTTCTATTCGTGTTGATTGTTTTCATCTAATCAGAGGGGAATCAAATGACACACGTGCATTTCATAGGAATTGGAGGGAGTGGCCTGTCTGCAATGGCTCGCCTTCTGCTTGAGAATGGCGAAGAGGTGTCAGGCTCAGACCACCAGTTGACCTCCGCTGCGAAGGATGTTCAGGCAGCCGGGGCGCTGGTTTATATCGGCCATCGACCGGAAAATATTTTGAACGCTGAGCTTGTGGTGCGTTCGTCCGCCATCCCGGATGATAATGTGGAAGTCCAGGCTGCATTAGCGGCGGGTATCCCGGTATACCGGCGTGCCGATTTCCTGAGCAAGCTCTTGCATGGTTACCGGGTAATCGCCATCGCCGGCACGCATGGGAAGACAACCACTACGGCCATGATTGCCTGGATGCTTACCGCTTTGCGGGTTGATCCATCGTATATCGTCGGGAGCGTCTCGCTCAATCTTAAGAATAATGCCCATGCTGGCCAGAGCGACCTATTCGTAATTGAAGCGGATGAATATGACCGGATGTTTCTTGGCTTGAATCCCTGGCTGGCTGTAGTGACGAACATCGAACACGACCACCCAGATTGCTATCCCACCGGTGAGGATTTCTGGCAGGCATTCTACGCGTTTGTATCGCGGATGGTACCGGATGGCATTCTCCTGGCTTGTTTAGATGATCCAGGCGGCGAGCGGCTACTCCAGCAGGTGAATAAGGAGGGGAGAGCAGCTCTCTCGTACGGTCTGGAACGCCTGCCCAGTAATACTGGACCCGATTATTACGCCCTGAACCTGGCGACCAACAATCTGGGAGGATTCTCATTCGATATGTACTTTGGCCAGTGGCTTGAAGGCTATTCAGTGCCGATGGTTCGGGTTGAGCTTCAGGTTCCTGGCCGGCATAATGTGAGCAATGCCCTGTCAGCTATTGCCGTAGCCGATCTGGTGGGTTTACCCGTCCTTAAAGCAGCTAAGGCCTTGAGTGAATTTCGAGGCACTGACCGGCGATTCGAGGTGCGCGGCGAAGCCAATGGAGTCCTGGTGATAGACGACTACGCCCATCACCCCACGGAGATCAAGGCCACACTGGCTGCAGCCCGCGCTCGCTATCCTCAGCGCCGTATTTGGTCGGTATGGCAGCCGCACACCTATTCACGCACCCGCACTCTCTTCGATCAGTTTGCCGGTGCATTCGATGATGCCGATACCGTCCTGGTTACTGAAGTGTACGCTGCCAGAGAAACCCCCCCAAAGGATGGTTTTTCCGCAAGCCAAGTGGTCGAAGCCATGTCTCGTCCCGATGTGCTGTTCACGCCGGATATTTCCCAGGCTACTGAGCTATTGGTCGACAAGCTTCAACCCGGTGATGTGCTGCTGGTGCTCTCGGCTGGGGATGCCAACCAGATCAGTACCGATGTGCTGTTACGAATGAAGGAAAAAACATGAGCTCCAAGAATCCCCAGATGGTCAACGATAACGTGAGACTGGCTGCTCAACAAGATGCGCAGCCAGGGGATAAACCTTCGAGAGCGAAAAAGAAGGAAACCGGGAGGATACTGGCAGAGAGTGGTCCTTCCCTGACGAAGGAATTAATCCTGCGCTTGGTTGAGATACTGAAGCAGGTTTAATGGAGCGGGATCTAACCGCAGTGGAAATGCAGCGTGGTTATTGTGAATTTTGAACCTTTACACTTGAAATCATCCCAGCTTGAGGGATTGAAGGCTGTATTTGGCGAGCGCCTGAGGCAAGACGTCCCCCTGGTCCGCTATACCACAGCTCACGTTGGTGGACCGGCTGAAGTGCTACTGGAAGTAAGCTCAGCGGATGAGTTGGCGCTAGCGGTGAGCCTGCTCTGGGAGAGCGACTTACCGTTTCTGGTGTTTGGCGGAGGCTCTAACGTGTTGGTAAGTGATGGCGGTGTGCGTGGCGTGGTTTTGCTCAACCGGGCGCGGAGAGTGCGCTTTGCTGAGAAATCCCAGCCTCCGGTGGTTTGGGCTGAATCAGGAGCGAGCTTCGGCCGGGTCGCACGGCAGGCTGCCACCCGAGGGTTATCGGGTCTGGAGTGGGCAGCCGGCATCCCTGGCTCGGTGGGTGGCGCAGTTTATGGAAACGCCGGTGCGCATGGCACGGATATCGCTGGACATCTGATCGTGGCAGATATCTTGCAACGAATTGGATTGGGGCAAGAAGAAATGCCAAATCGTGAAGAATGGAATGTGGAACGCCTTGAATATTCGTACCGGAGCAGCGTCCTTAAGCGTAATTCAGGTCAGGCATTTGTTCTCGCCGCGCTTATGCGACTTACAATGTCAACCCATGAGCAGGTTCAAGCCAGGACGGATGAAATGACCAGTTATCGCCGCCACACTCAACCTCCTGGAGCCAGTATGGGTTCCATGTTTAAAAATCCGCCTGGCGATTATGCTGGTCGCCTGATCGATGCTGCTGGATTGAAAGGCATGCGCGTTGGCGATGCTCAGATCAGTACATTACATGCCAATTTCTTCTTGAATCACGGCAGAGCGACGTCAGCAGAGATCTATAGCCTGATACAGCGAGCCAGGCAAGCTGTGGGTGAAAAGTTTGGGGTCGATTTGGAGTTGGAAATAGAATTGGTTGGAGAATGGTAACAGGCTACTCAATAACGATAGGATGCACGAGAAACATCTTATGACAACAGACCGGAAACTTCGCGTGGGTGTTATCTACGGGGGACGTTCGGGTGAGCACGAAATCTCCTTGCTCTCCGCGCGCTCTGTTTTGGCGGCTTTGGACCCAGAGAAGTACGATGTGACAGAGGTAGCTATCACACACGATGGAGGCTGGCTTGCTGGGGAGAACTTGCTCCAGTTGATGAGCGATGGGCGCTACGATTCCCTGCATCCAGTTGTGTTGTTCCCCGATCCCACTCTTCCCGGTATCTACGAATTGAAGGGCCAACAGCAGGCTGCAATTCTGGAGTTACTTGCAGGCCTGGATGTCGTGTTTCCCGTGCTTCACGGCACTTTTGGCGAGGATGGGACAATCCAGGGATTGTTCGAGATGGCAAACCTGGCTTTCGTAGGAGCTGGGGTACTGGGATCCTCGGTGGGGATGGATAAAGGCCTTTTCAAAGATGTGATGCTTTCCAACGATGTCCCCGTATTGGAGTACGTAATTGTTTTGCGTAAGGATATCGAGGCGGAGCTTGAGCGCGTGCTAGATACAGCAGAAGGACTAGCGCCGTACCCATTGTTTGTCAAACCGGCTAATTTGGGCTCCTCGGTGGGAATCAGCAAGTGCAAGTCCCGTTCTGATCTGATCGAAGGGTTGATGGATGCAGCGCGTTACGACCGACGTATCGTGGTAGAACGGGGAGTGAATGGGCGCGAGATTGAGGTTAGCATTCTCGGTAATGATGATCCAATAGCCTCGGTGCCGGGAGAGATCATTCCGGCGGCGGAGTTTTATTCCTATGATGCCAAGTACCACGACGACCGTTCACAACTGCTAATCCCGGCGCCGATCTCACCAGAGATGGTGACGCAAGTTCAGGAAGTGGCAATCCGGGCGTATAAAGCCATTGACTGCGCTGGGATGGCGCGGGTAGATTTCTTGCTGGATAAAGAAACAAACCTGCTTTATCTTAATGAGCTCAATACCCTCCCAGGATTTACCCGCATCAGCATGTACCCCAAGCTATGGAACGCCTCTGGCATATCGTACCCGCAATTGGTTGACCGTTTGATTGAGCTGGCTTTGGAGCGGAAGAGTGAGCGGGACCGCACAGAGCACCGCTTCCATCGATCATAGTAGGTAGGTGAGGACTGATATGGCGCGACTCATCGATTGGATTAATAACCCTCAGGTGAATAGCTCAGGCCGTAGCGACAAGCGTACACGTAAGGTCAAGCAACCTGTCAGCAGCCACCGGCAGAAACTCGAACCTAAATCGCAGCCGCCGGTGATGGTACGCGGCAGTATGGCGAGCATTCCGTTGCAAAAACGCCGGGTATCAAAGTCCAAAGCACGCAAACGGTACGATCTCACATTGAATGTCCCTGGTGCTGAGATGCGGTTGCCGTCCTTGCCGATGGTATCAATTGGTCCACGCCTGTTATCCGGTGTGCTGGTCGTTGGACTGATCGTAATGCTTTACTTTTTGTGGACATCTCCGTTGTTTCAGGTCGGTGAAGTGGAGCTTAACGGTCTTCAGCGCCTGAGCAGCCTGGATGTCAATACAGTATTAGATGTTTCTGGAGAGCGGATATTTACCTTGAATCCAGGCCAGCTCGAGAAAAAACTCATCGAAGCCTTTCCGGAGTTTTCGTCGGTATCTGTCAAGATTGTCTTCCCATCGCAGGTACTGGCAACAGTTGAGGAACGCAGCCCTATCCTGGCCTGGAAACAGGATGGTCGCACACAGCTGATAGACGCAAACGGGGTTGCATTCCCCCAACGCACCCTGGCTGAGATTACCCCAGCGATCGTTGTTGAAGCCTCAAGTTCACCCCCTGGCGCGGTTGAAACGACGGAGAATGTCAATGTTGAGAGTGGCATGCCGACTGCCACACAGCTCTTACCTGTGGAGATGGTCTCTGGAATTATCTCGATGAGCGCGGTTGCACCGCAGAATACGCCATTGGTTTTCGACAAAGAACATGGCCTGGGATGGAAGGATACACAGGGATGGGACGTATTCTTTGGAGATATTCGTGACATCGATTCAAAGTTGAGGATTTATCAGGCTCTGATCATGCAGCTAGCCAAAGAGAAGGTCAATCCGGTGCTGATCAGCGTGGAGTATCTGCACACACCATACTACCGTTTGGAGCAATGAAGCGCTGGTCTTGCAGCGCATGGAGCAGATAAAGGATGGACCGACCGATTGTAGTTGGAATTGATGTAGGCACGACGAAAATCTGTACTCTCGTGGCCAGTGAAGAAACCCCAGGCCAGACCCGCATTTTGGGTGTGGGTATTGAGCCTTCGCAGGGCATCAAGAAAGGTGTGGTCGTCGATCTGACAGCGGCTTCGCAAGCTGTCGCCCGGTCGATCGATAAAGCTGAGCGATCTTCGGGCCTTGAGATTACCTCCGCGTTGGTCAGCCTGGCTGGCTCACAAGTCTCATCGGTAAACAGCCACGGAGTCGTTGGTGTGTCTGGCAGGGTGATCGACCAGGATGACATCGAGCGATCCGTTGAGGCTGCTCGGGCTGTGGCCATCCCTCATAACCGGGAGATCATTCACGTCATTCAGCGTGGGTTTGATGTGGATGGGCAAGGTGGTATCCGCATGCCATTGGGCATGCATGGATACCGGCTAGAAGTGGAGACCCATATCATCACCGCTTCAGCAGCATCTGTCGAGAACCTGCGCCAGTGTGTCGGGACTTCGGGAGTTGAAGTGTCTCAGTTTGTATTAAATCCACTGGCGTCAGCCGAGGTGGTGTTGAATGAGACCGAACGCCAGATGGGCGTGGTGGTGGTAGATATTGGCGGCGGCACAACAGATATGGCGATTTACATCGATGGGGATGTTTGGTATACCGCTGTACTGGCAGTTGGCGGCAACCATATCACCTCCGACATTGCTCACGGGTTGCGACTGCCAATGTCTCAAGCTGAGGAAGTCAAGATCCAGCACGGCCACGCCGTCCAGTTAGATGTGGGAGGCCAGGAGTCTTTCAATATCAAGCCTTTTGGAGAACAAGAGGTGGTGCAGGTAAATCGCCAGGAGTTGGCAGAAATTATTGAAGCCCGCGTCGAAGAGATCCTCGGCCTTGTGCTGCAAGAGATCAAGCGATCCGGTTATGATGGGCTTTTGCCTGCTGGCGTGGTGCTTACTGGTGGGTCGAGCGCGTTACCCGGGATCCGCACTCTTGGCAACAGGGTGCTGGGGGTTCCGGTGCGGATTGCTCAACCAGAGAACTTGGTGGGTATGGTGGATCGCCTGAATTCGCCAGCTTTTGCGACTAGCGTGGGCTTGTTACGGTGGGCTTTCCTGATGAGTGAGTTTCTCCCACAAGGAGACCGAAAGCACAGCACTTATCTTCGAATAGGTTCAGATTCGCGTGGAGGAGGTGAAACAAGATTAGAAAAAATTAAAAACTGGCTTAATCGCTTGCTTCCTTAGCGTGCATTACCCACCGCTTTCAAGTGGCTGTCATACTGTTCAGAGATGGTAGATCGTATAAGTTACATAAATGAGGATGCAATAATCACCCTAATGATTATCAATGAATGAGGAGGAACGAAAATGACTACAGAAATGCACGTACCAAACCAGCTCGAATCATTTGCCAGGATCAAAGTTGTCGGAGTAGGCGGAGGTGGCTGCAACGCAGTGAATCGAATGATCGAGGAAGGCTTGCAAGGTGTCGAATTTGTAGCGGTCAATACAGACGCTCAGGCACTGATGCTGGCTAAGGCGCCTACCCGGGTGCGGATTGGCGAGAAGTTAACCCGTGGCCTCGGTTCTGGCGGTGATCCCGAGATGGGTCGTAAGGCGACCGAGGAATCGGCTGAGGAGCTGTACTCGGTGCTCAAGGGCTCAGATATGGTCTTCATCACGGCAGGCATGGGCGGCGGCACCGGGACAGGCGGCGCAGCGATTGTGGCGCAGATCGCCAAAGAGGTGGGCTCGTTGACCATTGGTGTGGTTACCCGCCCCTTCACCTTCGAAGGTTCACGCCGTATCCAGGTAGCTGAGGCAGGGATTTCACAGCTAAAAGAGCAGTCTGATACGTTGATTGTGATCCCGAACGATCGCCTGCTGCAAATAGTGGATAAGCGCGCTAACTTGCAGCAAGCCTTTCGCCTGGCAGACGACGTTCTGCGCCAGGGTGTGCAAGGTATCTCCGAGCTGATCACTGTCCCCGGCCTGATCAACCTGGACTTTGCTGATGTCCGCACGATTATGTCCGAAGGAGGCGCCGCCCTTATGGCGGTTGGCAATGGCAAGGGTGAGGACGCAGCTCGCATTGCTGCCGAGCAAGCCATTTCGAGCCAGTTACTGGACATCACCATCGATGGTGCACGGGGTATTCTCTTCAACGTCACCGGAGGGCCTGATTTGACTCTGTTTGAAGTGAACCAGGCAGCAGCCATAATCAAGGAGACTGCTCACCCCGATGTGAACTTGATCTTCGGTGCGGTGATCGATCCGAGCATGAAAGATGACGTTCGCATCACTGTGATTGCCACGGGTTTTGAACGCACCGGCATGCCGCGGCGGCTTGTGGAGCAGCAACCATTGAGCGAACCTCGCGAGCAGCCGGTGAACGTGACAGCGACCGTAAGCCAGCCCGCAAGGGAATTCCAGCCACGCGCGTTCAACACCGAAGATCTGGACATTCCGACCTTCCTGCGCAATCGCGGCCGCTAGCACCCACTGTTACCGAGTTCGGACGTCCTGTCAGGGCGCTCCGTCGGAGATGGTGCATGGCGATTTTTCGAAGAATCGTTTCAAGACTGCCGGAATCCTCCTCCCGGTGGTCTTTACCTATCTTATCACCGTGGAATGGCTCTCCCCATATCTGCCTTCGCGTGAGCAGAGCCCCGAACCGATGTGCGACGTACTTGGGGATGGATCATATTTTCCCTGATAGTGCGTCGCACATCGAGCGGTCATTGCTGCAAACTGATCTATCCGGAAAATATTAATATTAATATCCTATGTTGGAACCTTGCTAATGTAGCCCGGCTGTGTTAAAATCTGGCTCACTTCCTCCCACAGGTACGGGGTGTAGATAGGGTGACCCCTATCTATGGCGGTTACATTTGTTCTATGATGTAGTGTGGTATGCGCTGTCCGTACTGCAAACACGATAGTTCCAGGGTAATTGACACCTCGCATGATACTCGCGGCGGTGTACGCAGGCGGAGAGAGTGCGAAAATTGTGGGCAGCGCTTTAGCACCTACGAACGGCCAGTACATGCAACACCCCTCATTATCAAGCAAGATGGCAGTCGTGAGGACTTTGACCGGGAGAAATTGATCCGAGGCATTCGGATCTCATGTGCCAAACGGCCGGTCTCAGCTACCGACATTGAGCGTTTGGTTGGAGAGATCGAATCAAAGCTCCAGGCCATGGGTCGGTCAGAGGTCTCCTCAAGAATTGTGGGCGACATGGTGATTGACGGTCTGAAGGATCTTGACCAGATTGCTTACATTCGTTATGCCATCGTGTACCTTGGGCTGGACGATTTGCACGCCATTCGGAAAGAGATCGATCGGCTTTTGGAAAACTAATTTAAGATCCCCACAATCCGCAGGGGGTCAAATCTGCGGTGTTCTATCATTAAAGCTTAAAATACTGGATTGCTGATGAGAGGTTCCCATGTTAGGCGAATCCGCAGTTAGAAATGTCAATAAAGACTTAATATCCACGCCCGTTTTACCCGATGAGCTCCGCCAGGTGGAGCTAACCGAAAATGCCCGGCAGGTGCTTGTCCGCCGCTACGTACGGCGGGGAAACAATGGCGAGCCAGTCGAAACCGTGGATGAAATGTTCTGGCGAGTGGCGTATCACATCGCAAAAGTGGAACAGGAGTGGGGAGTGGATGTCCTCCATAGAGCCAGAGAGTTTTACCACCTGCTCACCACGAAATGCTTCTTCCCTAACTCCCCGACGTTTACCGGAGCCGGGACTCCGTTAGGGCAGCTTGCTGCCTGTTTTGTACTGCCGATCACAGATGACATGGGACGCGATTCAGCGGGTATCTTCCAAACCTTGCGCGACGCGGCCTTGATTCAGCAGACTGGCGGAGGTAATGGGTTTTCCTTCTCGCGGCTGCGCCCCAAGGATACACTGGTCAAGTCATCTGCGGGCAGAGCCACCGGCCCGGTCGGCTTTTTACGGGTCTATGATAAGGCCTTTGGTGAGATTGCCCAGGGAGGGACACGCCGTGGTGCAAATATGGCGGTACTGCGGGTTGACCACCCAGATGTCGAGGATTTCATCACCTGTAAGACGGATGAGAACGCCATTACCAACTTCAATATCTCCGTTGGCGTCACCGATGCATTTATGCAAGCTGTAATTAACGATCAGCCGTGGAACCTGTGTTTTCCGGACGTAAGTACACCAGAATATCGTGGTTTCAAAGGCACGTTGGAGCAGGCGGAACGGATTGGTATTCCGATCAGGGTGTATAAAACCGTGCGGGCGCGAGACCTGTTCGGAAAAATTGTCCAACAAGCACATCACAATGGGGAGCCTGGATTGTTGTTCCTGGATGCTGCCAATCGCGCTAACCCGGTTCCCCAATTGTACGAGCTTGAGGCCACCAATCCGTGTGGGGAACAATGGTTAGGCCCTTATGAAAACTGTTGCCTGGGTTCGATTAATCTGGCCCAGCACGCGGGTAATAATGGCACGGTGGATTGGGAGAAGCTGCGCCACAGTGTAGTCCTCTCCACGATATTCTTGGATGATGTCATCGAAGCCAATGCCTATGTCCCCGCCGTTCCCCAGCTTCATGAGTCAGCCCACCGGGCGCGGCGTATCGGCCTCGGTATTATGGGTCTGGCGGATCTGATGTATCATGCTGGCATACGATATGGTTCCCAGGAAGGCCAGGAATTTGGCGCACAGGTGATGGAGTTTGTCCGCTACCATGCCATGCTCACCAGTATCCAGCTGGCAAAAGAACGAGGCCAGTTCCCCGCCACCCGGGGAAGCATATACGATCCGGATGATCTAAAGTGGCAGCCCCCTAAACCCATCTCCGCTTATCAACGAGATTGGGAGCGACCAGACGTCGACTGGCAGAAGGTGGTCTCCGGCATCCAACGGCATGGCATTCGCAACTCTGCCCAAACGACCGTGGCTCCCACCGGGACGATTGCCACGGTTGCCGGATGCGAGGGTTATGGATGTGAGCCGGTATTTGCCCTGGCTTACGTTCGTCATGTGAATGACAACGGTCAGGACCTGCAACTTGCCTATACGAGCCCAATTTTTGAACAAGCCTTGATCAAAGCCGGCCTGGCTGAAAGCACTCGCCAGGCGATAGTCGATCACGTTATGGAAATAGGTTCCTGCCAGGGGTTACCTGATGTGCCTCAGGGTATCCAGCATACGTTCGTTGTTTCGGCGGACATCAGCGCTGAAGAGCATGTACGCATGCAAGCAGCCCTGCAGTCATTTGTAGACAATAGCCTGAGCAAGACGATTAACTTCTCCAACGACGCTTCCGAAGACGATGTGGTCATGGCATACCGCCTGGCATGGGAGCTTGGATGCAAGGGAATTACTGTATACGTCACTGGATCCCGACAAAAAGTGGTATTGGAGACGAACGCTACTGTCAAGAAAAAAGCGCCTATAGCTGAGATATTGGTAGAGGAAGTTGAGGATGCTAAAACACCAGACGAACAGCTCCCCATCTGGCACGATGCCAAGAAGCCTCGCCCGCGCATCTTGCATGGCTATACCTTCTCCATAAGCACACCACTGGGTAAAGCCTTTATTACTATTAATGAAAACGGGAACGACCAGCCTTTCGAGGTTTTCATCAACACAGCCAAAGCGGGTTCGGACACTGCAGCGGTCTCCGAAGCAATTGGCCGATTGATCTCCTTTACCTTGCGTCTAGCCTCGCCAGTGGCGCCAAGAGACCGGTTGAAAGAAGTATGGCGGCAGCTCTCTGGAATCGGCGGTGGGCGTTCGTTGGGTTTCGGCCCGAACCGGGTGCGCTCCTTACCGGATGGTGTGGCCCAATTGCTTGCAGAGTACCTGGAACACTCAGCGATGGTGAGATCGGAGACTGACGATGAAGCACGACAAGAATCGAGTGGTGGCAATGGATTTCATCACTTGAGCGAGTCGGCTCTCTCTGGTTCAGCAAACCAGCAGCAATTACGCTTTGGCGATCTTTGCCCGGAGTGTGGTCAGGCTGCAATTGTCAATGAAGAAGGTTGCCGGAAATGTTACGCCTGCGGCTTCAGTGAGTGCTAAACTCGAGCTCGAGGTGAACGGATGGCAAAACGTCTGATTGTCGTGGCTGGCAATATCGGAGCAGGCAAGACTTCCCTTACCGAGCGCCTGGGGGAGCGTCTGGATTGGCTGACTGCCTTCGAGTCGGTGACCGATAATCCATACCTGGCTGATTTTTACAAGGATATGCGCTCCTGGTCTTTTCACCTGCAAATTTTTTTTCTGGGGCACCGCGCCGAGCAGTATCTGGAGATGGCGCGGCTGCCTCAATCCGCTATCCTCGACCGCAGTATCTACGAGGACGCCTATATCTTTGCACGTGCCCTTTATCACCTGGGAAACCTGAACGAGCGAGATTATTATTCTTATCGGAGTGTCTTTGAACTGATTATCGGCAGCTTGCCGTCACCCGATCTGCTTATTTATCTCAAAGCACCGGTGTCAATTCTGGTTGAGCGCATCCGGCGCAGAGGTCGAGACATCGAGAGCGGTGTGACCTATGAGTACCTTGCTTTGTTGGACTCTTTCTATGACGATTGGTTGGAGACCTTCGATCTCTGTCCGGTGCTCACCATCCGTTCTGACGACCTTGATTTCGTCCATCATTCCAGGCACATGGATATCGTTGTGCAGCGCATTCAAGAAAAGTTGGCTGGGAAAGAAGAAGTTGTATTTCAGTGAACAAATTGGTTCGGCCTACCCGGTTGGCCAATAGCCCCCATATTGCAGCAACCGTTGAAAATTTAGCTGGATAAAATTTCGCCCAGCGCACGGTATACAATATCCACCTGTGCCTCACTCATTACCCCGGAGAAGGGGAGCGCCAACCCACGCTGTCCTAAGTCCTCAGTGACCGGAAAATCTCCGGGTTGGTAACCGAAACGTGTCACCATATAGGGTTGCAGGTGGATGGGTAGAAAATAGGGGCGAGCTGGAATTCTCTGCTCTCCCAGGCGGCGTGCCACTCCGTCCCGGTCAATTCCTGGCGCAAAACGGACTACGTAAACAAACCAGCTCATGCATGTTGTGCTGGGAACCAGTGTGGGAACCTCTAATCCCGGAATCTCCCCAAGGCGTTCTGTGTACCACTCCGCCACTCGCTCTCTGTTGGCAATCAACTCCTGGATACGATTCATCTGCACCCGTCCAAGTGCAGCGCTCATTTCGTCGAGGCGGTAGTTGTATCCCAGATGAGTGTGTTGCAGCCACGTGTCTCCCGGCGCGCGCCCCTGATTACGCAAAGCATTCATCAAGTTAGCTGCTTGCTCGTCGTTGGTAATGATCACTGCTCCCTCACCGGTAGTGATCTGCTTGTTCGGATAGAATGCGAAGACACCGTAGTTGCCAAACGTTCCGGCCAGGCAGTCCCGATACCTGGCACCCAGAGCTTCGCAGGCGTCTTCGATGATCGGGAGGCTGTAGCTTTGGCCAATTTCGATCAGTGGGTCCATATCTGCTGGTTGACCAAAAACATGCACGGGCAGGAGTGCCTTCAACTGGTAGCGCATAGCGGTTCCCCGGCGGGGTAACCATTTACGAGCTGCCACCCCACCGCTCATCAGATCCCTCGTGGCAGCTTTTACTTGTTCGACAGAGATATTACCGGTCTGCGGATCGACATCCACAAAAATCGGTACCGCTCTCTCGAAGAGGAGCACATTGCTGGAGGCGACGAAGGAGAATGGGGTGGTGATCACCAGATCGGTGGAAGCCCCACCCTGGTCACCGATACCGGCGGCGCGTACGCACAGGTGCAACCCAGCAGTGCCAGAGCTGACACCGATGGCGTACTTGCTGCCGGTGTACTTGCGGAAGATCTCCTCAAATGCCAGGATCTCTCCACCCATGCTCAGGTTTGGCGTGCGTAGAACCGCGGCCACAGCTTCCCGCTCAAGGTCTGTCAGGTCCGGTGAGGACATGGGTACATGGATCCTATTTGTGTCAGTATTATTATCCGTCAAGACCAGCTCCTCGAGTTATTTCCTGTTCAAACGGGCCAGGCTGAACCAGCACGCACCACAGCTTGCTCTGGCACATCTGCCTTGACCGTAGCACCGTTACCGATGCGCGCCCCAGAACCAATCCGGACTTGAAGATTTACGGTGACTCCCATCCCGATAAGCGCTCCGCTGCCAACATGCACCTCGCCGGCGAGAATTGCCCCGGGTGAGATATTCACATAATCTTCGAGTACACAATCGTGTGAGATGATTGCCCCGGTATTTACTATAACACCGAAACCGACGACAGCCTCGCTGCCCACGTAAGCAAATGGCATGATTTGCGTCCCGGCTGAAATCCTGGCACTCGCTTCGAGAAACGCGGATGGGTGAACCAGCTCCGGGCAGATTAATTCACTCTCGGCGATCCGTTGGAATACCTTGACTCGGAGTGCCACATTGCCGATCCCGCCAACCGCATTGGCTGCAAGGCGAAGCCCGTTAGCTCTCAATACAGACAAGAGATCATAATTTCCAAGAACAGGCACTCCCAGGATTTGCTCACCTGAGGGGATGCTGTCATCTACAATCCCCTTGGGGGAATATTTCCCCACTGCTCTGACCAGTTCAATGATCGATTTGCCATGCCCGCCACCACCGTATACGACGATGTCGGTGGGAGCAAACTCTCCTTGCGGTAGGGTGATTTCTGATTGATCCCTTTTATTTAGCTCAGCCTGCACCAATTTCTCCGTGATCAAGTGCTCAGTGGAGAACAGCTGCAGGTCGATTTTATTTTGGTGCGCCAGGATCAATGCGGGTTGGGTGATGCGGATGCCTGCCGGAACCTCCGCAGCGGGCTCCGCAGAGGCTTGGACCGGATTCTCAGGCGGCAGCCAGTCTGGCAGCTCTGCAACGTAGCAGAAAATATCATTAGCTATTACCCTCTGGCCAGTCCTGGCCTGGATACCAACAACATATCCGTCATGAGGGGCAGTGATTTCAAAGGAGGATTTGGTAGTCTCCAACGAGCAGATCGGGTCTCCTTGGGCAACGCGTTGGCCTTCCCTGATGTGGATCGCGGTAACTTGGGCCTCGATCTCATTGGGGTTGATTAACGGGATGTGAAGGGGAGTATTTGGCATGTTGTGTTTATACCACGATTTGAGATAGCCAACTCGGATAGTCGAGTTCGTTGATCTCACTTGATGACCATGCTCAACACAGCCCGCACGATTTCGTCCACCCCAGGTAGGAGAGCGTTCTCCAGGGGTGCAGAGGCTGGAAGGGGCAGGTCTCGGGCTGCCAGACGCCTGGCATGGTGCAGCTTGATTGCTGGACTCTCGGCAGTACGTGCCAGGACTTCAGCGCCCCAACCGGATGTTAAGCTACCCTCTTCTACGACGAGCAGCCTACCCGTAGTCCTGGCCGATTCCAGAATAGCATCAATCTGGAAGGGGGCCAGTTGAGTGGGCACGACCAGCTCTGTAAAGATCTCGTGCTCATAAGCCAGCTTCCGTGACGCCTGGCGAGCCAGTTCAGCCATGTAGCCATAAGCGGCAATCGTCAGCATGGGTTGTGGCGCTCCACGCAGGCTCAAGCTATATCCAGGAGCCGGTGGAAAGAGTGATAATGGGGAGGATAAGCCCTGCGGAAGTGGATGGTCACCTACCTGCCAGTTCTGGATAGTGAATTCCTGGAGGGTGGTATTCTCATCCAAGGGCAGCAGGTAAAGCAGCTTGTTCTCAACAAACAATACCGGGTCTTCACTCTTGATAATCACCTGGAAGAGAAGCTCGCCGGGATCTCCCAGTGCAGCCGGTGAGAGTATTCGCAATCCGGGTACACCCAGGAACAATTTCTCTAAAGTCTGGCTGTGGGTTGGCCCATAACCGCGACGCGCTCCCATCGGCGTGCGCACCACCAGTGGTACACGAACCTGATCGTTGTACATCCAGCGGAATTTGGCTGCGTGGTTGATGAGCTGGTCGGCGGAGAGAGTCAAAAAATCCCCGAACATGATTTCGACAACAGGGCGCATACCACGCAACGCCAGACCGGCAGCAACACCTACGATACCGGCTTCGGAGATGGGGGTAGTCAGCACTCGCTCGGGATATTTGGATGAAAGCCCCCGGGTAACCTTGAATGCACCCCCATACGGATCGAGCACATCCTCACCGAGTAAGATCACGCGCTCGTCGAATGCAAAAGCCCGGTGCAGGGCAGTGTTGAGAGATTCGAGAACTGTAATCACTGTTGCCTGCTTATTCTCATTGGTCAGGGTAACTGTCAATAACTGGATACGGCTCCGCCTGGGCTTCTGCGAATGCCGTGCCCACCTGCAGGTTCACCCGGTCTTCGATCTCCCTGCGCAGCTGGTCATCTAGCCGGGCAGATTGGATTCGGACAGGATCGCGCTGTTGGCGGTAAAGGGCGATCTCCTCCGGCAGACGGGTATCATCCCCTTTTGAGTGCGGGCCGAAGCGGTATGTGTGCAGGATGATGGCGCGCGGTGAGCTGCTATTCCGCACCTCGCTCAACAGATCACCGCTGGCAAAGCAGATTTCTAACACATCGCTGGTGTCCAGCTCAATCGCCGGGATCCCGAATGCCGTAAAGCGTGCCTGGATACTCCCGGCGACTGCCAGTTCGACGGGGGTCGTCTGAGCAATTCGGTTATTTTCCATTACAAAGAGCAATGGAACGCTCCACAAAGACGCCATGTTCAAAGCTTCATACAACACGCCCTCCCCCAGTGTCCCATCTCCTAAAAACGCGATCACCACAGCCTGGCTGTGTTTAAACTTCTCAGCGAGTGCCATACCGGTCGCCACGGGTAGGATACCACCTAGAACACCGTTGGAATAAAAATTGCCCCAGTGCAAGTGCTGGGAGCCTCCTCTCCCACCACAAACTCCTGCAGCCCGGCCCATCAGCTCAGCAAATAAGGTGCGCAAATCGCCTCCAGCAGCCAGGAAATGTCCATGACCGCGATGATTGCTGAACACGATATCCTGTTTTTGCAGATGGCTGAGGACTCCGACTGCGTTAGCTTCCTGACCTAAATAGGTGTGCGTTGTACCGGAAAACAGCCCTTTTGAAAAGTTATCCAGCAAGGTCTCCTCGAAGCGCCGGATCTTAAACAGTTCGGAGTAAAGAATCGTATGGTCAGGAACCAGGCTGGGTGTCAACGAGGTACCTCACTCATGGCGATCGTTTCCCATAAATTCTTCTGTCGTTGCATGGCCAGGCTGGCTGATACCTTCTCGCTTGAGTACGATCACCGGGATCATGCAGAGAATCTTGATATCCAGCCACAACGACCAGTGATCCACGTACCATACATCAAATCGGAATTTGTCTTCCCAGGTTAAAGTATTGCGACCATTAACCTGAGCCCAGCCGGCTATTCCAGGATGTACCTCGTGTCTGCGTGCCTGTCCGGGAGTATATCTTTCCAGATATTGTAATAGCAGCGGTCGCGGTCCAACCAGGCTCATCTCACCTCTCACGACATTGATTAACTCCGGAAGCTCATCCAGGCTGTATGAACGCAGGAATCGGCCCACAGGTGTAAGCCTTTCGGCATCCGGGAGCAGGTTGCCGTGCTTGTCACGTTTATCTGTCATGCTGCGGAATTTGTAAAGCCTGAATGGTTTGCCTAAATACCCTGGGCGTTCTTGGGTGAAAAGAACCGGATGACCCAGGAAGAGCCCCACCAGGGTGGCAATCACCAACAAAAGTGGCGAGATCAATACCAATCCTGGGATGGTGAGTGCCAGGTCAAAAATTCTCTTGGAAACCGGAATACCCTTAGGAAACATAGGATTAAAGTTTATCGTAATTCGCTGAAGAATCTAGCTTTTTTAGCACTCCCATCAGCTCCTGCTGCCAATCCTCCAGATGAACATAGGGCATCCATAAAGCAGTCTTGCCAATCCGTACGGTTGGTCCGAGATAGGGTAGCTCAGGCGGGATCGATCCGTCGGTGAAGCGTAGAACGATTTGATTGTTTTCGTTGCTGATCGAACCCAGCCCGGCACTTTCCGCCAGCAATTTTGCATTGAGCTGAAAGAAGAGATTGCGCACTGCGAGCGGTGGTGGTCCGAATCGATCGTTGAACTCCTCTTCCAGGGCTTGAACTTCGCTGGTCGAGTGGATATCTGCCAGGCGCCGGTACAATCGTAAGCGCATTGACTTGTCGGGGACATATTCTGCCGGGATGCTGATCGGCAGGGGTAGGTCAACATTGACCTGGTATGGTCCTTCCACATCCAGGCTGGGGGCAATCGGCACCTGGGGGAAACCCGCATCTCTACGTAAATGGCGTACAGCTTGCGCCAGGAGACGTGTATAAAGATGAAAGCCCACTGCGGCGATATGCCCGTGCTGGCGAGTCCCGAGCAACTCACCCGCGCCGCGGATTTCCAGGTCGCGCATGGCAATAGAGAATCCTGCTCCGAGCTGGGTATTCTCGGCGATGGTCTCAAGGCGTTGGCGGCCATCCAGTGTCATTGGCTTGCGGTTGTGGCGGAAAAAATAAGCGTAGGCTCGTTGGGCGCCCCGTCCGACCCTGCCGCGCAGTTGGTATAACTGGGCAAGACCGAAGGTATCGGCGCGATCGACGATCAGCGTGTTCGCGTTGGGGATATCGAGTCCTGATTCGATGATTGAAGTGCACAACAGGATATCGACATCGCCATTGGTGAACAGTTTCATCCGCTCGGACAACTCATGTTCCGGCATCTGACCATGGGCTATGGTGATGCGCGCTTCTGGTACGAGCATCTTCAGGTGTGAGTGCATGGCAGGGATCGTTTGGACGCGGTTGTGGACGAAGAAAATTTGCCCACCACGCTCCAACTCTCTCAAGATGGCGTGCCTTACCAGCTTTGTCGAGAAGGGGCCGACATGTGTGATGATTGGCTGGCGCTCCTCGGGAGGTGTGTTGATCGTTGAGATGTCACGCACTCCGGTAAGGGTCATATAAAGGGTACGTGGTATAGGAGTGGCTGTCAAGGTAAGCACATCCACTTCGGTGCGAATTTTCTTCAAGGTTTCCTTGTGCGACACACCAAACCGTTGTTCTTCGTCGATAATCAGCAGCCCGAGGTCTTTGAACCTCACATCTGATGAGAGTAGGCGGTGGGTTCCGATCACGATATCAACACGACCGGTCTCCAGGCGGCTAAGAACATCGCGTTGTTCGGGTTGGGTACGGAAGCGGGAAAGCATCTCCACCACTACCGGGAAAGCAGACAGCCTCTCCTGGAATGTGGTTGAGTGCTGCTGGGCTAACACGGTGGTGGGAACCAGCATAGCGACCTGTTTGCCATCAGACACAGCTTTGAAGGCGGCGCGCAAGGCTACTTCGGTTTTGCCATAGCCCACATCCCCACAGATCAAACGGTCCATTGGTTGAGTACTTTCCATGTCCCGCTTGACTTCAGCCAGCACACGCACCTGGTCTTCAGTATCAATATAGGGGAAGCTTGCCTCCAGTTCTTGCTGCCAGATCGTATCTGGGGAGAAGGCGTAACCCTCGACAATTCTACGCCTGGCGTACAATTCTAACAAATCTTGCGCAACTTCCTGGACTGCCTCCTTGACCTGGCCTTTGGCGGTTCGCCATTCGGTGCCTCCCAACCGACTGAGTGCTGGGGTACGGCCATCTGGGCCGATGTAACGTGTCAGGCGGTCTGCCTGATGCACCGGCACATATAGCTGGGCTTCATCCATATATTCGATGCACAGATATTCGCGTTCCACGCCATCAATCGTGCGGTTGACCATCCCGATGAAGAGGCCAATCCCGTGGTCGACATGAACCACCATATCGCCCGGCTGGAGATCAGCGTAGGCTGTCTCTGGCGTCTCAACCATCAGGCGTGGTCGTTTGCGTGGTTCTGGTCGCCGCCAGCCGAATATTTCCCCATCTGTCAATAAGTGCAGCAGGCTTGCGCTGGGGAGGGTTAGCGTCCAGCCTTCGCTCAGGCTTCCCTGAATAAATTGTGGTGGATTATCCGTAATGGATGCAGGCGGATACGCCCGTTCTTTCCAGAGCTCTTCCAGGCGAGGTGACTGGCGAGATACGATAACTGTTTTTTCTCCTGCTTCGATTCTGGATACCAGGTGATCGATAAAGGGTTTTAATTGCCCTCCAAAGCGAGGGCCTGCATTGAACATTTCAGAAAGCGAGGAAGCTGGCAGATCATCTGGATTAGCTGATTGGCCAAGAATGAGGTGCTGCTTCTTTGGAAGTGTGTCTGCGATCTCGCTCCAGGTGAGATAGGGGAGTGGAAATTCTTTAGGCAGGTTATTTTCGACGATTGCATCCCGCCGCAAGCCAACCGCTTGCTCTTCCACTTCTTCAATATTATCTCGAACGGCTTGCAGGTCGTCTATTAACACCAACCCTTGCCGGGGCAGGTAATCCAAAATACTGGCAATCTGAGAGTGGATCAGGGGAAGTTCGAATTCAGAGCTTTCTAACGGGAGGTGAGCTTCCGATTCTTCTAATCTATCTATTGGGAGCACATACTCCCTGGCAGGGGATACCAAAATGTGATCCAACCGCTTAGGTATCGTCCGTTGGGTTGCCGGGTCGAAGGGGCGTAATGTCTCGATCTCATCCCCGAAGAGCTCGAGCCGGACCGGATACTGCTCGACCGGTGGCCAGATATCCAAAATACCCCCTCGCCGTGCAAATTGCCCTTGGGCGATTACCGTGTTCACCACTTCATACCCAGAGCATACCCAGCGGCGGATTGTTTCTGTTGATTGCAGGCGATCACCGGTGTGGAGGGGATACGTGGCTTTTAGAAACTCCCGGCGTGGGATCGTGCGCGTCATCACAGCGCGCGCTGGGGCGATGATGATCGGCGGTTTTGTTGGAGGAGCCGCTCCTGGAATGTGATATCTGGCCAGGTTAGTCAACACGACCAGCCGTTCCCTCCGTGTCGTCTCTCCCCAGGCTGTTAATTCATAAAATAAAGGGTTTGGTTCGGGGAAAAGAAAGCGCGGCACTTCAGGTGCCCACAGCGCCAGCTCGTCAAAGAGGGTCAGAGCGTGATCGGAGCGATCGGTAATCATTAGGAAAGGTCTGTCAAGACCAGCGTACAACCCGGCCAGCACGGGTAGCCGGGCAGAACGGCGCAATCCCAGGGGTGGGATGACCTTTGCCGCCTCGATGGTAGATAATAATTCCTGGGTAGCAAAGAGGATATCTGTAACCAGTGTGTCTAACAAAGCGGTTCTACTTCGTCTTCCGTTGCTGGCAAGGGGTATTCCCCCCTCGCTCATTAGCCGTCCTCCTGGCTGGTGTTGTACAAGTTCATTGCCGTTACGATCCCATGGTGGATAAACGACTGTACGGCATCAGTTGCACGATCGAGAATCATCAGGAGTAGCTCAGCCTCGGCTTTAGAGAAATCTTGAAGGACATAATCGGCCGCTTGAAGGCGACCCGGCGGTCGGCTGATCCCCAGGCGCAAACGTGGGAAATCTTCCGTTCCAAGGCGCTCAATGGTCGATTCCATTCCTTTTTGCCCCGCCGACCCTCCCGCAGCCCTCAGGCGTAAGGTGCCCAATGGCAAATCAACATCATCATACACAACCAATAGATTATCCAACGGCACCTTGTAAAAGCGGACCAGGGAGCTTACAGCCTGTCCAGATAGATTCATGTAGGTCTGCGGTTTTGCGAGGATAATGCGGCGATTTGTGTACTCCCCTTTCGTCACCAGCGCTTTTGATTCCAACCGCGAGAAAGTAATATTTAATCGCTTTGCCAGATGGTCTACCAGCATAAAACCGATATTGTGCCGGTTTCCCTGGTATTCTCGGCCTGGATTCCCCAATCCTACGATCAAATAGAATGCTTCTGCCTCGAGCGGTTTCAAATCCATCATATCGATTCGCTCATTGGATGGGTTGTGATAGGGATTTGATTCATCCTCTACTCCGCCTTTTCACCAACTGGTAGATGCCGATCATCGCGAAGAGTCCAAAGATTGCCAGGGCACCCTTGCCCAGACTTTCGCTAACTTTTTGAGAGGTTAGCTCAACTGGATTTGTCGGCAGCGGTGTCACGGTTGGCGGCACAATGGTAACCGTCGGTGTTGGGACCGGAGTCTCTCCGGGTGGCAGGGTGGCAGTGGGTGTCAGCGGGGTTGGAGTGTTCGTCTCGATCGGTGTGTAATTGCGCACCCTTAGACCACTGACGGTTTGTTCTACCTGGCTTCCATCGGAAAGCCAGACCACCAGGCGCAGCCGATAGGTGCCATCGGTTATTGTCGTTGTATCCCATAGAGCAAGAGTGCCACCTGAGATGGGTCGGTTATAGCTTTGGATGAGGAACCACGTGTTCGTGGGGTCAACCTCATAGGCGAACAAAAGCTCAGCCGTAGAGAAGCCTTCCACCAGCGAAGTGCCGCTGATCGCAATACTCCCCTGTAATGCCTGCCCAGAGGTTGGATATTGAATGCTGATCGTGGGGGTGATTACCTGGGTCGCGTCCAATTCTGTAGCTGGCAGGGGTGTTCCTGAAGCAGCAACCACCTGAGTTGTAACAGGCGTGGCAGTGCCGGTTGGCACATCCTGAAAATGGACGGATTGCGCCGGTAAAGCAAGGAATAATAACGTGAGCAAAGAGACCCAAAAAAGCATGGCAATCAGTTAGTTTAACATGGAGTATGAGTAGGGTCAAC
>Ga0154772_1117_pt2 | contig 36659 bp, 33 predicted proteins | sample Rifle2008BG16ft_FD_105780 | JGI IMG/M metagenome (GOLD analysis project Ga0154772, IMG submission 105780) | Chloroflexi bacterium RBG_16_52_11
ATCTGGGGATGCGTAGTGCCCGCCAATCACTTTCCCAGCATGGCGTGTGGCTGACATCTCCTGGTGCATTTTTATGTCGCTATTGAACACTCCTGGGAAGTTCATCATCTCACCCAGGCCAATGATCCCAGGCCAGCTCATAGCTTCGGCTACTTCATCTGGTCCAATATTTGCCCCGGGTGTTTCCAATCCTGGAGCGGAAGGTACACAAGACGGCATTTGCACCCATACATGGATCGGTTGGACAGCAGCCTCATCCACCATCAGGCGAATAACTTTCAAACCAAAAACATTGGCAATTTCGTGGGGATCGATAAACATCCCGGTTGTACCGTGGGGAAGAACAGCCCGGACAAACTCAGTGACCGTCAGCATCCCAGATTCAATATGCATGTGCCCGTCCAATAATCCAGGGACGAGAAATCTGCCTTCTGCATCGATCACTTGCGTATCATCGCCAATCGTATGCCTGGCATCCTGACCGACATAAGCGATCCTTGAGTCCTTTATGGCGATATCGGTGGTTGGGATGATCTCACCGCTTTGAACACACACCCAGCGTCCATTGTGGATGGCCAAGTCAGCCGGGGCGCGACCCATTGCCACGTTGACGAGACTGCGAGTGGTCTCAGCCCAGGATTTTGTCGTCATCCGGCCACTCCTCCGCCAGACAATCGATTAAAACAAGCGATCATGATGACCTCGCTGTTTTCCAGTACGAACGGATTAAATGATCATACCGGCCCAGATTCATTTCGAGGATCATTCTCAGTCTCACGGGCTCGAAGAGCTTGCCGCGGGTGATCAGAGCTAAGTGATCATAATACCTGGCCAGGTTTTGATCGACAATCCGGTTCTCTCCAGATTTTAGCGTTTCCAGGTAGCCATCTGGCATCAAGTGACGGAAATGACCAATCCTCCAATGTTCAGGGTTTTCAATAGGCAAGCGAGCCATGAGGGGATCAGCCAGACCGTTCAAATCGATGACGTGGATATTTGGTCCTTTGATATAGCTAAAGATCCCCAGCGGACCTGTGATTTCCACACCCATGGGATTATCTTTGCGCACCCATTTGCGGCCAGCAAAGACTGAACCTGGATAGTTCTCATCCCGGTTGTCCGCGAGCAGACCTAAGCGGCTGTGATAGTAGAGGTGTTCATCCGATATCCCGGTTTCAGAGATCAACTCTCCGATAGGACCATACACCTCGTTATAGTCAGCCATGAACTGGATCGGTGGCCTGGGCGACGCCAATCCCACGACAATGACAACCAGAAAACCGATCGCATAAGCCTTCAGATCTTGAAAACGATAGATTGCCAGCAACGCTGCCGCAATCAGAAGGGGTGCAGAGAAATACCTACCACTCATAAAATCCCCACCAATCCGTAAAACATAGAGCATGTAGAGAAAGATGCCCAAGATAAAGGGCAGGTAGCCCCACTCTTTAATAACAAAGGTCACAACAATAACCAAAAGAATGACCAATAAGGTCAACGGATCAAGGCTTAATGAGTTCAGAAAATAGAGATAGCCCTGTTGAAACAACAATCCCAGGCTAATACCCGTGTTCAACTTGGCGAAGGCCGTATTCGGCGTGAGAAAACCATAATAGAACAAGGAGAAGGCTTCCCAAATAACCAATGGAGTTAAGCCGAGTGCAATGCGCAATAAGCCCTGCTTTCTATCTCTTACCCTCCAGAAAGCGTAGGCAAGAGCAGGAAAACACAATAAGATCAGGTCTGGACGGTTCAGGGCGGCCAAAGCCGTGAGCAATGCGAGGAGAGTTAATTTATTCAAATTCATGCTAGATTTCTTAAAATACAACAGCAAGAAGATCGCCAGGATCAGGTGGCTGAGAGGGTTCTCCAGGCCCGATGTCGAGTAATCCACAAACGCTTTGGAAAGTGTCAGGATCGCTATTGCCAGGATACCGCCCAGAACGGTGCGTGCAATCCCCGAAGCCATTAAGATCACTGTGGCTAACGAGATCGCAACTGAAAGAGCAATGACCAGGTAATAGAGCTGCGCCCAAAATTGGATGCTCAGCAAGCGGTTCACTACGAAATAACTGGCTGAGATTAATAACATCCAGAATGGATGGGTGAAGGTTTGCACGCGTTCACCAATATTATGCACAGGACCATAACCGCTGACAAAATTTTCCACTGCCCGGAAGGTGATATATGCATCATCACCAATCCAGGCATTTTTCACCAGCACGACCAGGAATAGTAGAACGACCAGAGTAAGAACTACTTGGCCATCTTTACGAGGGGTAATTTCCAGGTCGTAATCCACGTTGCCAGACCAATCCACAATCGGAGTGGGTTTTATCCATTGCTCACCAATCTCCGTGATGCCCGGTTGTGCGCTTCTACCAGATGAGGCAAGTCGAGAGTGGCCAATTGGCCATTTTCCACAACCACCTTCCCCCCAACCACCGTAATATCGGCTTGAACTGGGGCGCAAAATACTACACTTGCAACCGGATCATGCAGGCCTCCAGCAAATTCCAGGCGGTTCAGGTTTACGGCAAAAAAATCGGCGCATTTACCCGCTTCCAGTGAACCTAAATCAGAACGGCCTAAGACCGATGCGCTACCCCGGGTGGCAATCTCTAATGCCTGCCGGGCAGTCATGATCTCAGGAGCGGATTCACTGGATTGAGATGCGCCTTCGATTCCCGCACGGACTCGCGACAGCAGCATCGCCTGGCGCACTTCTGCCAGCATGTGTGACCCGTCATTACTGGCTGAGCCATCCACACCCAGGCCAACTTTAACCCCAGAGCGCAACATCTGTAAAATGGGGGCAATTCCCGAAGCAAGGCGCATGTTGGATGTCGGGCAATGGGCGACTCCACAACCGGTTTGAGCGTATAGCTCGATCTCTTCTTGATTCACATGAACTGAGTGCGCAAACCAAACATCCTGTCCAATCCAGTTGAGCAATTCCATATAGGCGACCGGCCGGAAACCGACCTGTTTCAGGCAAAAATCCTCTTCATCCTTGGTCTCGGCCAAGTGAGTGTGCAGATACACACCATACTCCCTCGCCAATTCAGCGCTCTGGCGCATTAAATCCGCGGTGACACTGAAGGGCGAACAAGGTGCCAGTACAATTTGCACAAAGGCGCCCGGGTTAGGGTCATGATATTGCTCAATCAGGCGCTGCGAATCCTTGAGGATAGCATCCTCGGCCTCCACAATACGATCCGGGGGCAGCCCACCTTTACTCTCTCCCAGACTCATCGAACCGCGCGAAGCATGCAGACGCAACCCCACTTCCCGGCCAGCCTCGATCTCATCATCTAACCTGGCCTCATTCGGAAAGATGTATAAGTGATCGCTGGCAGTGGTGCAGCCAGACAGGGCTAATTCCGCTAATGCGGTCTGAGTGGAAATCCGGATATCCTCAGGTGTCATGCCGGCCCAAATCGGGTAGAGTGTTTTTAACCAGTTGAACAGGTTGGCGTCCTGGGCAGCCGGGACTGCTCGGGTGAGGGTTTGGTAAAAATGGTGGTGTGTGTTAATTAAACCAGGTAAGACCAGGTGATCCTTGAGATCCAGGATCTCATCGGCCGAGCCTGGCAGCTCTACGCTTGCTCCCACGCTTTCGATAAAACCATCCCGAATAAAAAGACCACCGTCGACTATCTCTCGACGATCGTCATCCATTGTCACTAAGATCGAAGCATGGCGCACAAGCAGAGTGGACATTGGGCTCAGTTCGGTTATGGATGCTGGTTTTCAGGATAATTCTTGGCCGGTTGGAAGCTGTTCGAGTTGGGCGTTTGTCAGACGAAGATAGTGTATCAAATCTCCAAACACTTGTCAATTGTCAGACAACTTTATCGGTAATGACTTCGATAAAAACCTGACACCGGTAAACCAGTTGCTAACCTTTCTTGGTACAATTGGTGACACATTTCTCAAAGGACAATGGCGTAATTCATGAGATTTACATTGGCAGTGTTATTTGTTGTTGTGCTATCACTCACCCTACTTTGGGCATGCTCTGATGATTCTGGTGGCGCAGCGGGAGCCGTTGAAAATTACAACCAGGCGCTGGTGGAAAAAAATACAGAGCGCCTGTCTACACTGTCTTGCGCCGCATGGGAAGCTGATGCATTGAATGAACTGGCTTCATTTGACGCAGTAAAAGTGACGCTCGAGAATATGCAATGCTCAGAAACAGACCAGGATGGTGATACGACCATGGTTTCTTGCTCAGGAAAAATTATCGCCAATTATGGCAATGAAGTGCTTGAGATAAACCTGGAAGAGCTGACGTATCAGGTGGTGCTAGAAGGCGGTGAGTGGCGGATGTGTGGCTATCGATAATTAGTTTATTTCCCATGGGAAGAAAAATATTTTCTCGTGAAAATCTGTACGCATTCCTGCTTTGCCTGATCTTGATCTTCATCATCATCCTCACGGCTGACCTGGCACCGGAGTGGATCTATCAGGGCTTCTGACCTCTACCACGCCCTGCCACACCAGCACTGCCTTCCATCGTATGACGCTTATTCAAATCCTGGTTTTCAGTACTCTCTCAGCCTTGATTGCCTGGTTGGTCCCAGCCAGGTGGCGCGGGTGGTTCATCTTAGGCGGAAGCCTGCTTGCTGTCTACTGGATGCAGACCGCCATCTCTATCCGCAGCCTCGATTTCTGGTTACCTACAGCATCCATCGGCCTGACATTGCTAACTTGGTCGGTTACGCAACCAAAAGGTAAATCTGCGTTCTATCAAAACAGAACTGCGCTCCTGTTCATCATCGCCATCCTACTTGTCATATCGCTAACCCGTTACCTTGGACCGGTTTGCTGCCTCACGGCAACCCGACCACCACAATTCCTGCTGGTATTGATCGGTCTGAGCACAATCCTGGGTCTGGCAACATTGTTATTATTGTATCCAGATAAGACCAGGGTAATCTCCGCATTGATTGTCATCCTTCTTTGCCTGTTTATTATTCTCAAATCTGAATGGGTTTCCCAACAGGCCAGCCTTGGATTGCGTACGCTAACTGGACAGGATCCATCCCTTGCCAGCCCTTTGGATATCCGCTGGCTAGGCTTCTCCTACCTAGCATTTCGCTTACTGCATGTGCTGCGGGATGCTCAATTGGGAAGGCTGCCAGAGTTCTCACTACAAGAGTTTGTATCCTACGCCATATTCTTTCCTGCTTATCCCTCAGGGCCAATAGACCGCGCACAACGTTTCATCCAACAAGACTTTCGCAGGTTTCAGAATATCGATTTCTCCCAGGCGGCTGTAGGAGGGCAGCGAATCTTGATCGGTATCTTTAAGAAATTTGTCCTGGCTGATAGCCTGGCTCTGATGGCCCTAAATGCTCAAAACAGCAGCCAGATAGGCTCGAGCCTGTGGACCTGGGTACTCCTTTACGCCTATGGCTTGCGACTTTACCTGGATTTTTCCGGATACATCGATATAGCCCTGGGATTGGGCAAATTGCTTGGAATCACGTTACCGGAAAATTTTAACAAACCCTATTTGAAAACCAATCTGACCGCTTTTTGGAATAGCTGGAACATTACTTTGGCATCCTGGTTCCGGATATATTTTTTTAACCCAATCACCCGTAGCATGCGTCAAAGTCAATTTAAATTCCCGGCCTGGTTAATCATATTCATCGGCCAATTTAGTACCATGGCATTAATCGGATTGTGGCACGGGATCACATGGAATTATACTCTGTGGGGAGTCTGGCATGCTCTGGGCCTGTTTGTCCATAATCGCTGGTCGGAGTGGCTGCGACAACGCCACGTATTGGATGAGGAACGCATAAACCAGAATCGGATGCTAAAACTGGGAGGGTGGTTTATAACCTTCAACTATGTAACCTTAGGCTGGGTCTGGTTTGCTCTCCCCTCTCCATCGGCTTCATTAGCTGTTTTCAAAACACTATTCGGATTGTGACCCTTGATGGACAATCACTTATCATCCACTAAGCAAGAAATACATCCTGAAACATCCGGCAGTGAGAATAAGTTTGTTCGCAATGTGCTGGTTAAGGCCACTATCCTGTTTCTGGTAACCAATTTATTGTTTATGATTAAAGATCCCTTGCCAAGTCTGGGAAGGTTATCTCTTTATAATCAGATCTTCCCTGGCAGACAACGGCTGCCATACGGTGATAATCCAGATCGATCGTACAACCTGACCCTGAATAATTTGGCAGCTATGTTTGCTTCCCACGAGCTTGCAGTCGGAAATAAACCAGATGACGAATACAGGGTCATCCTGGTGGGTGATTCCGCAACCTGGGGATACCTGCAAAAACCCGAACAGACCCTTTCAGCTCAGATAAGCCAGCTTGGGGTAATCCTGCCCGACGGCAGGCGAGTACGGGCTTACAATTTGGGGTATCCGGTCATGTCAATGATGAAGGACCTGCTCATTCTTTCTCATGCCGTTTCCTACGAGCCTGATCTGATCGTCTGGTTAGTCACATTGGAGTCATTCCCTAATGATAAGCAGCTTTACCCACCACTACTCCAAAATAATCTACAGCCAGTCCGTGAATTAATAGATACATATGACCTGGCGCTGGATACTGGCGACCCAAACTTTACCCGAGACCTGGTTGTTGACCGTACAATCATCGGTCGTCGCCGGGAGCTGGCGGATTTGCTTCGTTTACAAATCTACGGGGTAATGTGGACTGCTACCGGTATCGATCAGGATATTACTGGTTACACACCCGTTTCTCAAGACCTTGCACCCGACGAGGGCTTTCACGATCTTAATCCGCCCCATCTCAAGAAGGAGGACCTGGCATTGCAAATCGTCGATGCAGGGATGGAGATCGCAGGTAACACTCCAGTCATATTGATCAACGAGCCAATTTTCATCAGCAGCGGAGAGAACAGCCACATCCGCTACAATTTTTATTACCCGCGTTGGGCGTATGATGATTATAGGCAAATCTTGTCCAGAGTTGCCTCGGAGAATGACTGGATATACAACGATCTGTGGGATCTAATCCTTCCCAGGGAATTTACCAACACTGCAATTCACCTCACGCTAGAAGGTGTTTCACAATTTGCTGCCCAGGTTTCGCTGCTCATCTCTAAAGTTGCCACCTTATCCCATTGATCAAGGGAGATGCGACCTTACAATCGGGGAATACGAGGCCCCAAAGAGCGTAGGATATAATCGGGCAGTCATGAAACATGGTCTGTTCTATTCAGTAATGGTGGTTTTGGTACTTGCAACAGGCTGTACCTTAGGTTCAGCGATTCCCGAAGCTACTCTGCCCAACATTTCGCCTGGTGCAACCACCCCCTCTGCTCCCACAATCACGCTTACCCCAGAGCCAATTACGATCACTCGATCTGCCTCCACCACCCCTACGCGATCCATCATCACCGTGACCCTACCGGATACCACTTCTCCCTCCCCTCTGGCAACAGCCACCTACACACCCGGCTCCTGGATGACCATGCCCATTCTGCCAGGTTTGAACAATCGGCTGAGAGAGATCTACCAGCATGGGATCGAGTTGGGAAATAACCCGAATGCCTTTTCAAAAATTGGAGATTGCGGCAGCACGCCTGCCTGGTTCCTGGGTGATTTTGATCGCAGTGAGAAGTTCTACAGGCTGGGAGATCACCAAAATCTAACCCAAGTCATCCATGAGTTCCAGGGGTCTTTTGATCGCACCAGTCTGGCAGCAAAATCCGGTTTCAACGCCTCATCGATATTCGCCCCAATCTGGGCAAACAAATCTCAATGCCGGGCAGATGAAGGGCCACTGTTTTGTGAGTATCGAGTACACCGGCCCGCCTTCGCTTTCATCATGCTCGGATCAAACGATATCTGGCATCCGGATGAATTCGAGCCGCAAATGCGTAAATTGATTGAATACTCCATAGAGCAAGGAGTCATACCGATCTTATCAACCAAGGCAGATAATCTAGAGGAGGATGGAAGCATCAATGACATCATTGCGCGCCTCTCCGTGGAATATGGTGTGCCGCTGTGGAATTACTGGCTGGCCGTGCAACCTTTGCCTGAGCATGGTTTGCAAGATGACCTGGTGCATATCACCTGGGGTCCAAACCGGTTTGATGACCCGCAGGTTATGAAGGCTGGTTGGCCAGTGCGAAATCTAACCGCTCTCCAGGTGCTCGATATGGTGTGGCGCTTTGTCGCGACTCCATAACAAATTCAAAATGAAAGATGTGAATAATCATCTGATATTGAATATCAAACGTAATTGTCTTGAATAGTGGGCTTACTATTGTTTCAGAGAATAGCATGGACGATCAAATCCTCTCCCAACTATCCCAATACATCGCCACTCAAATCATTAAACAGCCAGCGCGCACGATCTCGCCCACCGAACCCTTGATATCCAATGGATTAGTCGACTCTTTCAGCCTGGTTGATCTGGCATTATATATCGAAGATCGATATGGGGTAATCATCGACGATACCGAGCTAAACAAGGAAACGTTCGACAGCCTGGCACAGCTCACAGAATTGATCCGGTCCCGCATGGGGTAATTCGTTTCGCAGATTGATCGATTAACCGATGGCTGGTCAAAACACCGCTTCTCTTATCGTACAAGCGGGTTGGGAAGCACCCGACCAGGTTATCGTACACTTGCTCCAGAGCCAGGGTTCTGACCAGGCAATTACCTATCGTGAGTTAATCCGTAATGCGGCAGGAATCGCCTCTGCCCTCAAAAATGCTGCCATCCATCCGGGTGAGGTAGTCATCCTGCTATTAAACCATGAACGTGACTTGTTGTTCTCGTTTTTCGGAGCGGTTTTATCCGGTGCGATCCCATCGATCATGCCTTATTTAACCGAAAAACTCTCCCCAGATCATTACCGGCAATCTCTAACTGCTTTATTCAACACCACTCACCCCGCAGCCGTGATCACTTACCCCGATTTCGTGGCAGAAGTTGAAATGGCAGCCACTACGGCACCTTCCCTCCGGGCAATATTGGTCTCGGATACGATTCGGGCTATCGATCCGACTGAGATTGATGAGCTGCCTGGATTACAATGCTCTCCTGACCAGATTGTCTTACTCCAACACTCTTCTGGCAGCACTGGTTTACAGAAAGGCGTGGCTTTATCTCATCAATCCTTGATAAACCATCTGGATAGCTATCGCCGCGCCATCCGGCTGGATACCTCCGATGTGATCGTTAGCTGGCTGCCTCTCTACCACGATATGGGTTTAATCGCCGGCTTTCTACTACCCATCTTAACCCGCACCGCTCTGGTGCTGATGTCACCCTTCGATTGGGTGCGCGCACCCTATAAATTGATGCAAGCAGTCTCTCATTACCATGGCACCTTGACTTGGCTGCCCAATTTTGCTTATAATTTCTGTGCTCAGAAGGTCCGAATGAACCTGCTCGAGGGGGTCGATCTATCGAGCTGGCGGGCGGTGATTAACTGTTCCGAGCCAATTCACTGGAAGAGTCACCAGTTGTTTTTGGACCGATTCGCGCCTTATGGTATGAGCACCCGGGCTCTGGCAACCAGCTACGCCATGGCTGAAAATGTATTCGCCGTCACCCAGGGGGGAATCGAAAACCCGGTGGGGAACGAAACAATCGATGCACGCACGTTTCAATCCGAAAAATTTGCCCAACCCTCAGCACACAGCGATGGGACGATCCGCATGGTATCCTCTGGTCGCGCGATCGACCATACCCGAGTCAGGGTCATCGACGTGCAGGGCAACCCCTTGCCGGATCGGCATCTGGGCGAGATTGCCATCCAGAGTAACAGCCTGCTCTCGAGTTACTATAACCGGCCTGATCTGACCGAGAAAGCATTTCTACATGACTGGTACCTGACTGGGGATTTGGGGTATCTGGCAGAGGGAGAGCTTTATGTCACCGGAAGGAAGAAAGATTTAATCATCGTTGGGGGTAAGAACATCTACCCCCAAGACCTGGAACGGTTGGCAGAAGAGGTGCCCGGAGTCCATCCAGGAAGGGTTGTAGCACTTGGCGTGTTCAACGAGCTCACCGGGACAGAGGATGTTGTCCTGCTTGCTGAGGTTGATGCCGAAAATGATGGGGAACGTTTGCGCATTGCTGACCAGATCCGTAACCAGGTAACGCATAACTCAGATATTGCCTTGCGTTATGTTGAGGTATTGCAGCGTGGCTGGTTGCTAAAGACCAGCAGCGGGAAGATAGCCAGATCAGCGAACCGAGATAAGTATCTATCCGAAATCAATGGCCAGTTCTCTGAATGAGGAATATAGCATAATTGATAATTGAGAGTTACCCAGGTGTTCCATCCAGTTTCGACGCCAACACAGCCTGGTACTCTTCTACCATTCGCATCGCAATCACCTCCCAACTATATTGGCTCGCAACTGCGGCGGCTTGCGCCCCCATACGTTGGCGTAACTCTTCGTCACTGATCAGGATCTTCAAGCGGCTGGCAAGCTCATGGGGATCATCAACAGGTACAGTAAAACCTGTAACGCCATCTTGGATCAGGTACGCCAGTCCTCCCACTTGTGACGCAACTACCGGTATACCGCAAGCCATCGCTTCCAGTGCAACCATACCAAACGACTCGTATTGTGAGGGTAGAACAACCGCATCAGCAGCGGAATAGTAATAGGGCAATTTATCCTGGTCGCGACTTCCCAGGAAGGCAATCATATCCGTTAATCCATACTGTTCTCGAAGAGCATGCAGGCGACCCATTTCGCCGTTAGGTATTTCTGGATCGCCCTCCACTTCCCCGCCAATCACAGACAGGCAAACGAGCATTCCCTGCTGTCTCAAGATGGCAATCGCTTCGATAAGCACATCAATACCCTTCAAAGGTTCAATCCGCCCAACAAACAGCAAGACCCGCTCACAAGGGGGAATGCCGATGAACTCTTTGGCTTCGTCAGAAGAGATAGGATAAAAGCGACTGAGGTCCACACCGGGTGGGATGACAGTAATTTTTCCTGTGTCAGCTTGATAAAGCCATAGCAACTGCGCCAGCTCGGCTTGAGTTGCAGCGACGATCCTATCGGCTATTTGAAGCACGTCCCTTTCCCCTTTTACCCGATAATCGCCTTCTACCGGCTCAGTTGGCCGCGCCACCCGCTGTTTCATCGCTCCTAAAGTGTGGAACATATGGATGATGGGGATATCCCACAGTTGCTTTAGCTCTCTCGCGGCCACCCCAGACATCCAGTAATGGCTGTGGATGAGGTCATAGTGAATACCTTTATGAGTGGAGAACTCACTGATCCTACGGACATATTCCCCCAGGTATCTCACTAAATCCTGCCTGGGAAGCGGTATCTCCGGCCCTGCTGGAACGTGCACCACTCGATTTCCATAGCCCAGGTCGTGTAGCACGTGGGGTACATGCTCGTTTTGCGAACGCGTAAAAACGTCCACATGAACGCCAATCGCCCCAAGTTGGCGAGTCAGGTCTCGCACGTACACATTCATCCCACCAGTATCTTTTCCCCCCAGCGTCGCCAACGGGCAGGTATGATAGGATAGCATGGCCACGCGCAATGTTTACCTCAATTGAACCTTTTTTACTTGCGAATCACGCTCTTCCCTTGTATAATTTGGCCCGCAAGTCAGACCGCCACCGTAGCTCAGCTGGCAGAGCAAGCGTTTCGTAAACGCTAGGTCAAGGGTTCGAATCCCTTCGGTGGCTTAATTAAGCAGCCTCCTGCGGAGCTGCTTTTTTTATTTGAATATCCCATGTTTCCAGCCCATCCAGTATAATTCCACTATGCTAAATCCTGCAACCCCAGTCGTAATCGGCATCGCCGGCGGTACCGGTTCGGGTAAAACAACCGTTGCCAATGTAATCGTTGAAAGAATCGGCGCCGACCACATCGCTTATCTACCCCACGATGCCTATTACAAAGATCTTAGCGATCTCCCGGATAACCAACGCATCCAGGTCAATTTCGATCATCCCGATTCGCTGGACACCGACCTGTTTTATAAACATATCCAACTCTTAAAGAATAATCAGCCGATCGATTTACCGGTATACGATTTCAAAACGCATTCCCGTACAGAGCAGACCCACCGAATAACCCCGCAGCCGGTGATCCTGGTTGAAGGGATCCTGATCTTCATCGAGGCAGAGCTTCGTAAGCTATTCGACATTAAAATCTTCGTCGATACTGACCCAGATATCCGCTTTATCCGCCGATTACAGAGGGATATCACCGAACGAGGACGGACAACCGAATCGGTAATCCAGCAATACCTGACTACGGTTCGGCCTATGCATTTAGAGTTTGTCGAGCCATCTAAACGTTATGCAGATGTGATCATCCCCGAGGGTGGGCTCAATACAGTTGCCATGGATATGGTGGTTGCCCGTCTGGAAGCTCTGCTCAGGCTGAACCAGAGTCAATAAACAATACCGGTTAATACGCTAAATCAAATCCCTGGAGATTCGAAAGGAAAATCTATGCCATCACAGCTGAAACATTGGTCGACCCCTCCCGCTATGGAGATCGATCTGAAGAAAAAATATACTGCCACTATCTCAACAGATAAAGGCGATATCACCTTACAGTTATTTGCAGATAAGACCCCAGAAACAGTGAATAATTTCGTTTTTCTAGCCCAACAGGGTTTTTACGATGGGACAATTTTTCACCGTGTGATTGCCAACTTCATGGCACAAGCAGGCGATCCAACCGGGACAGGTCGTGGCGGTCCGGGATATCGATTTGCCGATGAGTTCGTCACGGGTCTGCGCCATGACAAACCCGGCATCCTCTCCATGGCGAATGCCGGTCCGAACACCAATGGCTCACAATTCTTCATCACGCACGTACCCACACCCTGGTTAGATCAGAAGCACAGCGTATTTGGCCAGGTTGTTGAAGGGATCGATGTGTTACTATCGATCCCACCACGCGATCCGCAAATCGCCAACGCACAAGCCGTGAAGATCCAAGCCATCTCCATTAGCGAAACATGATATCCCGCTGATGCTGGTGAATAACTCTGTTTTATCGCTCCATCAAATACAGTATTGGATGTTTAGGTTTCCTCGATAATGCCTGCCAGAAGAAAAGCAAAATGGTCGCTGACTCTGGCGCGCATCCTGGCCTTGATCGTCGTTCTCATCATCAGCGTCTACATCTACTCATTGGGTGATCAGGCCAAAAAATTTGCGGTCTACGGGTACCCTGGCATTTTCCTTATTTCGTTTATAGCCTATGCCACCGTGATCTTGCCAGCCCCAGGAATTGCGATTGTCTTTGCGGCTGGGGCGGTCCTGCATCCTCTTGGAGTGGGATTGGCTGCCGGAGCTGGGGCGACGCTCGGGGAAATGGTCGGGTACCTGGCTGGTTTCAGCGGCCAAGGAGTGATCGAAAGAGCGGATATTTACGAGCGGCTGAGCGGTTGGATGACCCGCAATGGGCCGCTTACCATCTTTCTGCTCTCGATGATCCCAAACCCATTCTTCGATATAGCTGGAATGCTGGCCGGGGCATTGAAAATGCCTATCAACAAGTTTCTGCTCTGGTGCTTTTTTGGGGAGACGCTTAAAATGACCGCTCTGGCTTACCTGGGAGCGAATGCGATTACTCGTTTCAAATAGGACTGGTCAGTACAAATCTCTCAACATTGAGCAGGTTACAAGGAGAACACCATGAAAGATTTTACAAATATCGATGCGTATTTGGATAGACACCTCGATCAAAGCATTGCCGAGCTGTCTCAGTTAGCCGCTCAGCCCAGCGTGGCTGCACAGAATTGGGGACTGCGCGAATGCGCGCAACTGGTGGGGGATATGCTCCACCAGAGGGGCTTTTCGATTGAGATCATGTCGACAGACGGAGCTCCTGTGGTTTACGCAGAGCGCATGGCAGGCAGCAATAAAACGCTGCTCTTTTACAATCACTATGATGTCCAACCTCCAGAACCGCTGGATTTGTGGCTCAGCCCTCCGTTCGAACCCACAATACGGGAGGGTAAATTGTTCGCTCGAGGGGTTAGCGACGATAAGGGTCACATTGTTAGCCGCCTATTCGCCATTGATGCCTTACTCGCAGAGACGGGAGAACTGCCCTGTAATATCAAGTTTGTCATCGAGGGTGAAGAGGAAACCAGCAGCGCCCACCTCTACCAGTTCGTCAAGGACAACCAAAGTAAGCTCACTGCAGACGCTTGTATCTGGGAATTCGGTGCGGTTGATCACCGGGATGTGCCGATTCAATATCTGGGATTGCGCGGGATATGCTATGTAGAACTGACCGTTCAGACAGCCAAAATCGATGTCCATTCCGGAACTGGAGGCTCAATATTTCCGAATGCCGCTTGGCGGTTAGTATGGGCATTAAACTCGATTAAGGCCGAAGATGGGCGAGTGCGGATACCGGGATTCTATGACAATATCATCCCTCCATCGCTACGAGATCGAGAGTTAATGGAAGCTCTTCCAGAAATCGCGGAGGAATATCGCTCACGCTATGGTGTTACTGAATTCTTGAACGGGCTTACTGGTGGCGTCGAGCTGCGCATTGCCGAGGTGTTTGAACCCACCTGCACGATCTGCGGATTAACCTCGGGTTACCAGGGCAGTGGCTCTAAAACAGTGTTGCCAGCTCTCGCCTCAGCGAAGATCGATTTTCGCCTGGTTCCACACCAGACTCCTGAACAAGTCCTGGCTGGGCTACGCGCTCATTTAGATGCTGAAGGATTTTCCGATATCGAGATCACCTACCTGGGAGGTGAACATCCCACAAAAACTGATCCCGATTTACCCTTTGTCTCCCTGGTTGTTCAAACAGCAGAACCGGTTTATGGCGTTCCAATGCAAGTTTTCCCCATAATCGGTGGATCTGGACCAGGACACGCATTTGCCGAAATTCTTAAACTGCCTATTGTTTCTGCAGGGATCGGGTATCCTGGAACGCAGGCACACGCACCGAATGAAAATATCCGCCTGGATCTGTATTTAAAAGGCGCAAAACACATTGCCCGCATCTTGACTGCATTTGCCAAGGATTAATTGTCACGGAATTAACGGTTAAAATCATTGCGACAATGTGGTCATGCTTATGAAGCGGCGGTCATCGTAAGAGACAATAATTCCTTACTTTTTGGAGGTCAAATTGCTTGTCCGCGAAAGAATGAAACACCCCGTGATCACCGTGAAACCGGAAATGCAAATTACCGATGCCTTGAATATGATGCGTAGAGAGCATATTCGCCGCGCTCCGGTCGTTAAAAATTCTAAATTGGTTGGGATTGTCTCCGACAAAGATTTGCTCAATGCTTCCCCCTCCTCCGCGACCTCGTTAAGCATTTGGGAGATGAACTACCTGCTGAGCAAGGTCCAGGTAAAGGACGTAATGACGAAGAACGTACTGACTATTACCGAGGATACTACGATCGAAGAAGCTGCTCGTATCATGTCGGACCATAAAATCGGCGGGTTGCCGGTCATGCGAGGCGAAAACATCGTTGGGATTATCACTGAAACCGATTTATTCAAAATCTTCCTTGAGCTCATGGGTGCGCGAGAGATCGGAGTGCGGGTAAGCGCTCTCATTCGTGACGAACGCGGCCAGCTGGCAAAGTTGACCCAGATCCTGACCAGCCAGGGAGGTAATTTCGTCGCTTTCGGCCTATTTTCAGGAGAAGACTCTTCCAACCGCCTGTTAACGTTCAAAGTGGATGGGATTGAGCTGGAAAAGGTAAGAGCCCTCCTGGAACCATTGGTGATACGGATTGTCGATATCCGTATCACTCCCTAAGGCTCACAGTCTGGCCATCAACCTGCAGCAGAATATATATCGGTCGCAAGTTGATGGCTATTTTCTGGTTTTCACCTCTTTCAACATCTCCTGACCGCGAGTCGAAACTCGCTTCCAGGCGGATTCGATCACCTCAATTTCTTCATCATCTTCAGGGAGAGCACCGTAGCGCACTCGCAGGTACGCAGCGGTGATCATCTCAAGCTCACTTTTAGAAGCCGGAAAAAGACCTTCCAGGTTGGGCAAGAACTCTAGCGGTGTTTTTGATTCAGGTCTGGGATGATCCAACCTGGCGCTCAAATCCATCAAATGGGCGTAAATCCTGCGGATGCGCATCGCACCAAAAAGCTGGCGAGCGTTACGCAAACGCATCACCTGACCCAACCCTTCCGCCATCTTGTCAAATGCTTTACGTAAGGCGTCACGCAAGTGATTGATGATACTGTCTTGATCAGCAAGCGCCTGATATTCCGCCTCCGCTTCAGACCGTTCATTCCAATTCTGACCGCGCACGATCAGGAGCAACGCGCCGATAAACAGCAAGATTGCCGCCCAAAGGAAAAATGGCTTTAAGAATTCCAGGAATCCGAATATCTTCTCCAGAAACGCCCACTGCTGAACATTTCCGATTTGCTCGAGATTTTTAATCATCTCATTAATCAGCGCTTCGAGCTGATTGGCAAAATTAACTAAAATCTGAAAAAATCTGCCAATATCGACCCACTGTCCGAGGAAAATGAAAATCCGCATTACGAGAAACAACAGGGGACTTAGCAATAACGCCAGTACATAGACAATACCCCTCACAATCGAGGCAATTATTTCCCCACCTTGCCCACCTGCCGCCCTCATCAAGAAGACAGATACCCAAAGCACCAACAGGATTACCATCAAGATGCCGAGAATCCAGCGCCTGTCAAAAGGGATGCCCTGCCCGCCCCTGAGAGAGCTAATGACTGATATGCGCGCCGAGCTCAACGCCAGCAAACCTGCAAATAGAAACAAGTGCATCTCAACGCTGGTCGAGGTGTGTGATTGGCGAGAGACAACCCCATAAATTAATAGTAATATCACCCCCAACCGAAAACCACCCATCACATCTTCCGGTCCGACCAGTTTCCCCACCTTAGATATCCCACGCCAGCAGACAAATAATACGAACAGCAAGAGTAAAAATTCAGAAGGGATTAAATTGAACATATCCTGGAAAGTACGCACTGGTCGGTTTAACAACTCCATAAGCGTGCCTGCATCTCCCGGATCATTGAGTAGAATCAGACTAAATGCCAGAAAAATAAGGATCATCACTGCCAGGATCCCGCGGCGGATGACATCTCTCACTATTAAGATAACTGCAAGTCTTGTAATCAGGTAAGAGCCAAAAAGCATCACACCAAAAATCAACAGAGTCTGCCAGAAAGTAACCGTTGGCTTGAACTGTGAGAAGAAGAGATACCCGAGGCTGATCCAGCATAATTCCATGACCATCCAGGCAAAAATCGTCAATTCCCGCCAAGGACGGATAATCCGGATCGGACTATTGCGCAGGTTTGAATCTGGTAATTCCACCATCGAGACGACTTCCAATCCATACAATCCCAAGAACGTCAGTCATGAATTTCAACTTTCTCTATAAACGGCATGTGGATGCTCCGCACTCCTGGGATCGAGTCGGGTACATCTTCCGCCAGTGAGAGCAAGGTGATCTGTCGCTCATGTCTGTGAATCTTCAGTAGCGTTTCTGACAGCTCGGGACTGGTTATCGCTGTCAGGATTAAAAGCGTTGACCCATACGGAATACGGGGAATTTCTCGCAGCAAAAGCCTCTCGAAAGGTGCAACCACCACTGGCGTTACCCCCGCCAGCGCGCTGAGCAGATGAGCGAGCTGACCCGGAGAGCGTCCCGGTGGTATTCGGAAAGGCTGATCAGAATTTGCCAGACAACCATTGGAGATCATCCCCACCCTGAATCCGCGTTGAATCCCCTCATTGACCATGGTAGCCGAGACGCTGAGCAGGTGTTCCAGGAGTGCCGGGTAAATCCCTTCCCAATAGCGATGGTGCGTTGAAATATTCAAGCAGAGTACCAGCACCTGCGCCGATGTAGGTTGAAATACCTTTACTTGCAACTCTCCTGTCCGGGCAGTGGCCGGCCAGTGAACTCTGCGGAAGTTGTCTTCCGGATGATAATCCCGCACACCCATTGGTTGGTTTGGATCTTCTGAAATCCTGCGCGGTGATCTTCGATCGCCAATGGGATGCTGGGGATTGATCGGAGGATAGGCAAGGGGCAGGATTGCTGGAAACACAGTCAGACGTTGAGCTCCGCCGATCTCTCGAACCTGCTCGTATATCCCGAAAAGGTCTCCTGAAGTCACGCGTGCCGGCCCAACAGGATATACGCCACGCTCCCGGAAGAGTAGGTTGTATGTGCGGCGGGAGCGCTCATACCAGCGCAAGCTGAACACGTGAGTTAGAAATCCCAATTCCTGGTTATGGCTCGGAGCAAGTATATCTTCGTCAACCGGGCCGACGGCTTTTGGCCAGCGGTCTTCCAGTCGCAACCAGGTCAGCGGCAGGAACTTGTGGTTATCGACCTCGATGAGCACTGCAGAACTCTCACCCGGAAAGGCACGCGTATAATGGAAGCGCCGGCGATACTCCACCTGATCCAAAGCATGTCTGCGCCACCAGGAAGCAACGAAGAGAATTACCACCAGGCTGAGCGGGAGAGCGATCAGCAGGGGAGATCGCAGGATCACACCCAGATAAATGCAAACGATGAAGAGCGGCAGCCAGCGATCGATGGGCAATTCAATTCTCCACTGGAACCGGTACAGCCTCCACGATATCAGAAACCAGATCGCTGATCCGCCGGCCACGTAGCTGCGCCTGGGGGGAGATCATCAAGCGGTGGGTGAGCACGTGTGGCGCAAGAAACTTTACATCATCGGGGAGTACGTAATCTCGCCCTCTGATAGCTGCCCATGCCTGGGCTACCTGGTATAACGCGAGCGTGGCCCGCGGGCTAGCACCTAACTCAATCTCTGGATGTTGCCGGGTCGCCCGGGAAACCTTTACGATATACTCTCTCACTGGTTCAACCACTCGTATTGACCGCCGTTGGTCAATCATCCTCAGGATCTCCGCAGGTGAGGTGACTGGTTCTAAGTCTGGTAATGGGTCAGCCAGGCGGAATCGGTCTAATATATCATTCTCTTCGCTCTCCTCGGGATATCCGATAGCAATCCGGAGAATGAAACGGTCGATCTGCGCCTCGGGAAGCGGGAATGTGCCTTCTAATTCAACCGGATTTTGTGTCGCCATCACCAGAAATGGGCGTTGCAGAGCATGGGTGACGCCATCGATGGTTACCTGCCGTTCTTGCATGGCTTCCAACAGTGCAGATTGCGTCCGAGGTGTAGCCCGGTTGATTTCATCAGCCAGCACGACGTGACTTAATATCGGGCCAGCCTTAAACTCGAACTCTTGCTGTTTCTGGTTGAACCAGGATAAGCCAGTCACGTCGGAGGGGAGCAGGTCTGGGGTGAACTGGATGCGCCGAAAAGTGCAACCCAGTGAGGCAGCCAGGGCGCGTGCCAGAGTGGTCTTCCCGATACCGGGTACATCTTCAATCAGTATATGCCCTTCACAAAGAACAGCGGCGAGCGTGAGGTGAATCACTTCTTCTTTGCCAACGATCACTTTCTGGATATTCTCACGCAACCTGAGGATGAAATCGCCAACCATAGACACCTCTCTGGCTCACTCCCTTGATCACATCTGGTTTAATCCCATTCCGCCAATACCCCTCAATCTCGACCCAACGCTTCAAGTTTACCAGATCAACCGTCGCCTCACATAATTGTTTACCAGCCACAATTTTACAAGGTTCAATTGGTATAATCCTCTTCATGACTTCTATTATTGCCTTGGATATAGAGACAACAGGGCTGGATCCACAGAAAGAACGAATTATCGAGATCGGTGCTGTTCGTTTCAACGGCAGGCGAATCGAAGATGAGTGGTCACAACTGATTAATCCAGGACGTCCCATTCCACCTTACATCACCCGTCTGACAGGAATCACAGATCAAATGGTACTCCAGGCACCGCCAGTCAAGGCGGTGCTCCCGGAATTGGTTGCATTCATTGGCGATGCCCCCGTGCTAGGCCATAGTGTAAACTTCGACCTCAGTTTTCTCAGGAGGCAGGGGGCTCTGCTTGACAACGATGCCATCGATACCTACGAGCTGGCTTCTGTGCTCGTACCTAATGCCAGCCGCTACAACCTGGGGGCCCTGGCACAACAACTGGGTGTTCCTCTGCCAGCTACCCATCGCGCCCTGGATGATGCCCGCGCCACCTGGGGAATCTTCCTCCGGCTGTGGGATGAGGCGTTCAATTTACCTTTGAATCTGGTAGCGGAGCTGGTTCGCCTCGGCGAATCGGTAGATTGGGGGGCTTATTGGGTTTTCAGGCGAGTGCTCAAGGCGCGCTCGAAGGAGATCGTTTCCAATAAGGAAGTTATCCATGCATACCAGGGACCTCTGTTCAACCAGCCTCCCCCACCGTACGCTGTTCCTCTCCAACCGGTGGATGAGCCGACGCGGCTCGACATCGATGAGGTTGCGTCGATCCTTGAGTATGGGGGACCATTTTCTAAACACTTCCCACAATTCGAACAACGACCCCAACAAGTGGATATGCTGCGGGCAGTAGCCCAGGCACTATCGAACAGCCATCATTTACTGGTCGAAGCCGGTACGGGCACGGGAAAAAGCATGGCTTACTTGATCCCAGCTGCATTATGGGCAATGCAGAATAACCAACGGGTGGTGATCTCAACCAATACGATCAATCTGCAAGATCAGCTAATCAACAAAGATATTCCTGATCTGCGCAATGCCCTCGGGTTGGATTTACGCGCCACAGTGTTGAAAGGCCGTTCTAACTATTTATGCCCACGCCGCCTGGAGACACTGCGCCACCGCGGTCCAGAAACCGCCAACGAGATGCGCATCCTTGGAAAGACCCTGGTATGGCTGCAGTCGACCCAAGGTGGAGACCGGGCAGAGCTCAACCTCAATGGCACAGCCGAACGGGAGGTTTGGCTGAAGATTTCCGCTGAGGATGAAAATTGCAGCAGCGACAATTGCTTGAAACGGACCGGTGGCATCTGCCCCTTTTTTCGGGTACGCCAGGCAGCTCAGAGCGCACACCTGCTGATCGTGAATCACGCTCTGCTTCTGGCTGATATCGCCACAGGTAATCGCGTGCTTCCTGAGTATGACGTACTGATCATAGACGAAGCGCATAACCTTGAAGAAGCCACAACGAATGCCTTAAGTTTTCACCTCACCCAAAGTGATATCGAACGCTTATTGCGTGAGTTGGGAGGGCCGAGATCAGGTGCTATGGGTTGGTTCCTAGCGGCCATCCATGATAAAGTACCCCCAGATGACCTGGCCAGCCTGGATCACCTGGTTCAGCGATCCACTGATCTGGCGTTTCAGCTCGAAAACGAAATCCGCCAGTTCTTCACCGCTATTGACCAATACCTGCTTGAGCAACGTGAAGGCCGCCCACTAGGCGCTTACTCTCACCAGGAGCGTATACTACCTGCAACACGCACCCAACCAGCCTGGGGAAACATAGAACTGGCGTGGGATGAAGGGCAAAGGCTACTCGAGCCGCTCATAGAATTGCTGTCGAAACTGTTACAGGCCATAACTGAGCTCAATGAGCTATTGGATCAAGAGGATGAGGAGTTGTTCAGCACGTTCAGCAATCTTTACCGTCGCTTCAGTGAGTTGAATGAAAACCTGAATGCGCTGGTATTTCAACCCGCTGAGGATCGCATCTACTGGGTTGAAGCCCATATGGACGGATTCAGGTTGTCTCTGCATGCTGCCCCATTACATATTGGCCCATTGATGCAGCGCTATCTCTGGCACGAAAAATCTTCGGTTATCCTGACATCTGCCACGCTGACTGCCGCGGATGAGTTCGATTATCTTCGTGGTCGTCTGAATGCAGAAGATGCCTACGAACTCGCCTTGGGATCACCATTTGATTACGAAAGCGCTGCCTTGGTTTACATTGTCAATGACATCCCTGAGCCTGGAGATCGCCAAGGTCACCAACGAGCAGTCGAAACCGCCTTAATCAACCTGTGCAAAACCACTGGAGGGCGAACGCTGGCATTATTCACATCCTACGATCAACTTAAAAGGACATCCCAGACCATCGCTCCGATCCTGTTGAAAGATGACATCGTGGTATACGAGCAGGGCGATGGTGCTTCACCGCACAGCTTGCTCGAGACTTTCCGGAGCGAGCAACGCGCGGTTCTATTAGGCACACGTGCCTTCTGGGAGGGTGTGGACGTGCCAGGCGAAGCGCTATCTGTGCTGGTGATTGTGAAGCTGCCTTTTGATGTCCCTTCTGATCCCATTGTGGCTGCCAGGGCAGAGACATTCGAAGATCCATTTAACCAATACTCTCTCCCCGAAGCAATCCTACGCTTTCGGCAAGGATTTGGGCGCTTGATCCGCACTCAAACCGACCGGGGAGTTGTGGTCGTCCTGGACCGCCGGGTGTTATCGAAACGTTACGGCAGGTTATTTATCGATTCCCTGCCGGAATGCACTACTCAGGTTGGATCGCTTGCACAGCTCCCCCGGTCGACTGCACAATGGCTAAACATTTAAGGCGCGCTTGCCAAGGGTGAGATAATATCTGGTGGCTGTGTAAGCAATAGATTTATCAACATGAGACGAATCAGTCAGCTCACGGCTGGACTCCTGCTTGTAGTGTGCTTCACCCAGAATCTCACGATCTCTCCTTCTGCGGCATCCACTTCCTCAGGTGAATTGATCTTACTCTCAGCAGCGCCGGGTAGCACACCAGCAAACAACTCATCCAGCTGGCCCACCCTATCAGCCGACGGTCAACTGGTAGCATTCACCTCCCAGGCGAGCAATTTGCAATCCGGAGACCAAAACTCCGTTTCCGATGTTTTTCTTTACAACCGGCAAACCGATTCATTGGATGCTATCACGATTTCTTCTGAAGGAATACTCGGGAACGGTGCTTCTTACCAACCCGCCATAACAGCCGATGGTCGAGTCATTGGATTTGCCTCGCTGGCATCCAACCTGGCAGCAGGCGATAGCAATGGCCTATCTGATATATATATCCATGACAGACAGATCGGTAAGACAGAGCAGATCAGTATAGCACCAGATAGCGCTCAACCGAATGGATGGAGCGATCAACCATCGATCTCCGGCGACGGGCGCTACATCACCTTTCGCTCCGCAGCAGATAACCTGGTTGCAAACGACAACAATCATGCTGATGACATCTTTCTGTATGATCGGGTAACAGCCAGGTTACTGCGCGTCTCAAATGCTGTTGGTAACTCTAGTGATCCATTTATCTCATCCGATGGTCGATACATTGGCTACCTCAGCCAGCAAAGTAAGGCTCCAGAGGTCTGGATTTACGACCAGCTTACACAAAAATCCAGCAGGATTGACCCCCCTGAAAGTAAACTACCTGGCCACTACACCCTCGGTCCACCCGTCTTGTCCGCCAATGGACAATATATTGCATTCAGCGTTGAGAGAATTCGTTCTGTCATCACTTATTTTTATGATTATCCGAATCAAAAGATGCGCTCCATTGGCTCACGACAAATACCAGGCAATCAGGATGGACTTGCAACGAAGATCTCAATCTCGGCAGATGGGAGATGGGTAGCGTACGAGTCTGAAACAGGCATCTCGATATTTGACCGCATCACCGGGAAGACTGGCCAGTTAAAGATCAACCAGGCATCCACCCCACTCCCAACCAGCCTCCATTGGCCTGTGCTCTCACTCGATGGGCGTAGCCTGGCCTTCGTTGCCCAAACCAACAGCGTCACCAATGTCTATACAGTCGAGATAAATCAAGACCAAAGCCCTTCCGGCCTGGTTGCTGGGTGGACCAGCGATGGGATGGGGCACCCCCTGGCTGGTGTGACAATTGTCGCTGGAATGGACCACCAGGCACGCACCGCGCCAGATGGCAGCTTTTTCTTTCAGGGAATATCGTCTCGGAGTATCACCTTGACACCAGAAAAGAAGGGGTACTCCTTCTCCCCCTCCAGCCGTACAGTGTCTACCTCACCGGGTGGCGCTGTCGGCTTGAAATTTGTGGGCCTGCCAGAAGGGATCGTTGAAGAGGCTTTCAAAGATATTGGTATGCCTTACTCGCGGTTCCGGGGCTGCGAGTCACCTGACCAGGAATGTAATGGTTCTTTCCACGGTTTCTACGCGGGAGAGTGTACCGACCTGGTGATGGATGCATACCAGGCCGGTGTAGATTTCAACATTCAAGCTGCCTTGGAGAGAGATTTTAGAGCCTATCCACGCCATTATTACCAATGGCGAGACGCGCGCAACTCACACGATATGTGGCGCTATTTTGCCTATACCGGACAGGTGTTGCCGGCTACAGAACCTTACCTGCCAGGAGATATCGTTTTTTTTGACTGGGAAGAGGATGGTGTGGTCGATCACGTCGCCGTGATCTCAGAAGTGAACAGTAAAGGCAGGCCGCGAAAGATGGTCGACGCCACCGGTGTCATTGCCGATAATCCCGCTGGACTGGCAACCGAGTTAACTTGGAAGCCATTCCATGCATCGCACACCCCTGGGCACGCCCGCTGGTTGGGCTATATTCCTGTTAAGGAAATTAGTGCACCTCAAGACATACCCATCCTTTTGGTTGCCCTTGATGCGCCAGGTATTAACCTGCGCCTGATTGACTCTCATGGACGGGCAACCGCTAAGGCAACATCTCAGATCCCAGGTAGTGGATATTTCAGCACAGGTTTGGGACAGGTAATCAGCATTGACCAACCGGGGGTCAGTGGAGGCTGGATATTTATCGAACTGACCGCATCAGAGGAGACCCCCTACCAGTTAGGAATACAAACCATCGACCTCAAGGAGATCAGCGCCAACCGCATCTACCAGAGAAAGATCGCTGCTGGTGAAACCCAGTTAATCCCAGTGCAACTAAAAACAGTCGAGGGGAAATTAAAATTCGATATCCCCATCCCATTACCTTGAAAAATCAAGCTGCAATCTTTTCCTCGCTGCCAAAAAGGTCGTCGCAATCTAAGAGACAAGGCAGGCAAAGACTCTTATTCCAGCGCCAGCAATTACCAGGAGAACCAAGTAGAGGCGGGCAAGAATGCATGCCAATGTTACGTGCGAGCCGCAAACGTTCGATAAATTAGAAACAGGCCTACTAAAATCAGCGCAACCGGTACGACGTAGACCAAATTTAGTTCAGCAACACCTGCGATTACCGTTCCGATCACAATCAGCACTGCGGCAGGGATCCATGCCCAGCTCATCCTGGCTTTCGTAGGGGGCAGCAATGCCAGAACTGCAAATGTTACCCCGATACCAATCAGAACAATGCCCCCGCTCGCCTCGCCGCCAAGAAGTTCATCGAAAACTGAAACAACCATTACAGTAAACATCACGCCGGCAGGGATAATAGCCCACCACTGCCGCCGGTCTGCCAGGTACACAACCACGAAGCTGGCTCCGATCCCTCCCAATATGAACACCTGGTTTAAAATAAATTCAGCCGAGCCCTCCAACAGCACATCAGATAAGGTGGAAAGGCAAATCCCACTCAGGATAATTGTTGGGATAAGCGCCCACCAATTAGCACGGTTGCTTAAATAAAAGTTCAAGAAGAACACTGCTCCGAGTGCGAACAGTGCAGCCCAAAATAATGAGCCTAATTGGATTCCGGTTATGGCTTGTAGCAAGAATAGAAAGCCGGCTACAATCAATAACAGCCCCCATAGGATTTGTGAGCGCAACCATTTGAGCATAGGTATACCTCCTTCTGATGATTTTTATTGACAAGTATTAATTTCCGTTGATTGCAGAAGCGATCAACTGCTGCTTTAAATCCCATAATCGTTGGCTAAGCGACACGTGATAGATATGCGGGTTCATGATCCGGCGGACACCAGCATCCAGGCGTTCAACATCCGAAATACGAACTTTGCGCAACTCCTCGACACTCGGGAACTCATATACGATCTTGCCATCTTCCAGCACATTTACCAGGAGCGGTTCGATAAGTGAGAGGTCTGAACGGTTGATGGTACGGTATTTGGTATGGTCGGTGGGATGGCGGAGCACAAACTGATCCGTTGTTCGCGGGTCCTCGTCCTCCAGGCTGAGCAGATCGGCAGTCGAATTTCCCCGTTTATCGTACAGCCGCCAGACATGCTTGTATCCCGGGTTAGGTGTCTTCGATGGTGATTCGGATACTTTCAAAGCCGGTACCCAACTACCATCCTGGCATACCGCCACCAGCTTATACACACCACCTAATGCCGGGTCACCCCAAGAGGTAATCAACCTGGTTCCGACGCCATAAACCAGGCGTTTAATCAATCCTTCTGGATCGACGCCATAGCGCTGCGATTCTGCGACAATTTGAGTAACAATCTGCCAGATAACAAGCTCATCCAAATTATTCGACAGCACAATCGAGACATCTTGAAAACCCGCTTGATCCAACATCCGGGCGGATTGAATGCTCAAATAGGCCAGGTCGCCGGAATCCAGGCGCACTCCAAGAGGTTTATGGCCTTTGCGCCGCAGCTCCTCGAAGACTCGAATTGCGTTAGGGATTCCGCTCTCCAGCGTATTGATCGTATCTACCAGCAACAGGCAATCATCCGGGTACAGATCTGCGTATGCCCTGAACGCATCCAGCTCGCCCATGCCCAGGGCGATGAAGAGTTGCACCATGCTGTGTGCATGAGTGCCTTTAGGGGGGTAACCTAAGATTGCAGAAATACCGACATTAGAAGAAAAATCTGCTCCACCGATCAGAGCAGCTCTTGCCCCAGCGATTGCGCCGCGATCATGACCCCGTCGCAAGCCAAATTCCAGCATGAGTTGGCCTCTCCCAATTTCCCGGATCCGAGCAGCTTTTGTAGCAATCAGGGTCTGATAATTGAGATGGTTCAACAATGATGTTTCCAGAATCTGTGCCATGAGCAAAGGCCCCTGGACAACTGTCTGGGGCACAAATGGATGAACTACTCGTCCTTCTGGTATCGCGCGTAAGCTGATGCCGTTAAAATCCCCATTATTTCGCAGCCAATCTAAAAAATCATCAGCAAAGAGTTGCTTATTCGCTCGACTTGACTGGCCGCGCAGGTAATCGATCTCTGCGTCGCCAAAATGAGCACCTTGCATCCAATCCAGTAACCATTCCAACCCGGCGTTGATACAATAGCCGGCTTTATGTGAGCCGTAATCAGGGTATTCGCGGAAGAAATGATCAAATTGAACCAACCGTTCGTGGGTGCCCATACGGTAATACAACTGGGCCATGGTGAGCTGATACTGGTCGGTAAACAAGATTCCTTCGGCTAGCTCTCGCTGTGCTTTTTTCAAATTTGCTGCTCCTGGATACTAACGAACCTCAACGGAGCCTACTCCCATTTGGACGTCGATATCGGCCTGATTCCTGGCTGTATCATAATCGACTGACTGATACAGGTCGCCAGATTTAATAAATCTCTGTTGGTTGACGTTAATGCTAGATAAGCCACCTTTAGAGCGAATGCGCGCAGCAACACCTTCAGGCACGGTGATCTTTACGGATGCAGCCCCGGCTTCAATACTTACCCGAGTCCGTCCAGCATTCGCGGGTAGAGTTAGCTTCGTCGAGCTTGCCCCGGATTTCAGGGTTATCTCCGATACTTGCAAAGCAGTCAAATCGAGAGTGTTATCGCTGGCGCCAGTTTCCAATTCAAGGGTCAGGGGGATATCCTGGTTCAAGCCAAATACCCAATCTAACGACTGCCCTGGAGACCAATCGAAGGGGAAAATCGAACCGGACATCTTCATTTTCACCTCCAGCAAACTCCCGCTCTGCCGTTTACTCACATCCAACCCACCCCCAAAATCGCCTTCCATAAGATTGGCAGAGCTTGCGCTTGAGGAGAGTATTATCCGTCCCGCACCGTGCTGGAAGCGCAAACGTGCACTCTGAGCGCCTTCCAGAGGGATGACGACATGCTCACTCTTAATATTCCGGCGCAGGGCGGCTCCTATTAATAGCCAGACCCCCAGAGCAATCAAGAACAACGGCCAGATAAGTGTCCAAACCTCAATATTTCCGAAGTATCCTAGATTGTCCAGCAATAGCAATACCCCTCCCAACAGCAAGACGATGCCCCAAAAAATGTTCCCTCGACTCATCTCGCACTCTCCTTGAATTCAGTTATCTCGATAATCATTGGATACTTTCATTCTACCTCATATTTTTAGATACCTTTGCAATACCAGATTATGGAATTCTAGATTTGCCGCCTGGGGAAGTCTTATTCATCAGGTACTGACGGTTGACCGCCCACAGGTAGAGATCGGTTTCAGTCCGCTCTGGAAACTGGCTCAAGACACCTTGTTTCCGGATGATATCAACCAGGGGTTGGTAAACGTTATCGTGCCAGGATAGAACGGACTGCTCATATGGTACTTCGTGTTTTAATTGCTCTCCCAGATACCAGCGATGCACATTGATATGTTCGAGCAGTCGATCGTATTGCCCAAGCATGCTCGAAGAGATCTGAACTTGTGGACGCAGTTGGGGCAGATTGGTGCGTTTGAAAAATGCCGCCCGCTCTTGTCTCAGGATCATCTCATCCAACCAGGTGGCTTTCTTGAAAATATCGATCAGTTTCCCTGCAGGAAGCTTTGGATTCTCCTGGGCAAAGTGTTCCCCGGCTTCCTCACGAGCAACTTCTGCTGCTTCAATTCCAGGAACCCCGTCATCACTAATCTCTTCCCGATAGGCTTCCCGTAAGTATGCCTGATACTCCATTACCCATAAATAGAGATCACCTTCCGAGAATTTGGGTAGCTGTGTTAAGATTCTTTGTTGGCGGAAGTAATCAACCACTGGCAAATACGTATCATCGTACCAGGAGATAACTGCCTCATAGTATGGTACCGCTGTTTTACGGTTTTCACCCAAATACCAGCGATGCACCTCGATATGTTCCAATAATTGCTCATATTGGCCGGGTACCTGGCTCTCGAGATCAGCGCCGGGTCGGAGGAGGTTGATTTTGGTCTTGGCTAAAAACTCTGCGTATTCCTGTTTTAATACCAAATCATCGATGGTGATATCTGCCGTTAGCGGAACGGGCACATCGATTTCTGTAACATAAGCGTCAATAACCAACTGACGCCGTTCCCTGGCAACCGAGACACGATGATTACCATCCTTTACAAAATAGATCTCTCCAATTTTGTAAAGCTCAACCGGAGGCAGCTCCACCTGATCCAGGTGTGCGACATCAATCCGGATCCAACGATCTCTGGTCTGGGTCTGCCGGGGAAGGAAAGCGCGATCGAAATCCAGATAACGTCCCATACTACCCACGATATTCTCAATGGGCACTTCCCGTAGCCCAATATAATGCTGACCTCGCATGGGTACCCTGCTTCTGACTTCATCAAACGGGAGTAGCTCATTGTCCTTCTTGGTAATCCAGGAGACCAGCTTTCGCCAGAACGCTTTGACATAAGCCCGATCGAAATCGGAGTGAGCGGTTGATCTGTAGTTCAAGGCACTATGCCTTTATCCGCAATCTCAATAGGGATCTCTCGAAAACCATAGACATTGACCACTTTTGTCCTGTCAAACAGCGTTTCTGTTATCGTACCCGGTTTGATCACATGAATATGACCATGCAAGTGGTAATAGGGATGGAATACATGAATAAACCATCGAAATGCATCGATACCCTGGTGGGTTAGATCATCCATGTCATGGATACCTCGAGGGGGTGCATGTGTGACAAAGACGTCCAGGTAACGACCATAAATCATCCGGTTTCGGACCAGCCGGGGGGTGAGAGAGAGAACGTGAGACCACATTTCTAACTGAGAGTACTGGTAAGGTCCATCCCGATAACGCAAGCTACCTTCTACACCCGCTATCAATATCCGCTGATATTTGACAGCCCGCCTGTGTAGATCGATACCTCCTGCTAGAGCGCTGCGTGCTCCTCCGGAATCATATTCGATTTCCTTGTCGTGGTTGCCGCGCACGTAGTATAAAGGCACATCTAATGAGCTTACGATATATTCTTGATAAGAATAAGGCATATCTCCACAACTGATAACAAATTTGACCGAAGAAAATCTTTCCCGCACCTGTGGGCTGTAGATAAAAGGGACGACGATATCACTGATAGCAAGTGCGTTCATCATCAGTTGCTGATAACCGGGGAGCTGACATTGCCAGTCAGGCTGAGCGCTTCCAGGATTGTGGGCAGTTTTTCTCTGGCAGCCTCCTTCCCTAACTCTAAAAGCTGCTCTCTTTTTGAAAATCTAAGGTATGTCTTCCCCTTTAGATCGGGTGATATCAGGCAATCTGCGGTACCAATCCCTCCACCTGCCGCCTGAACCAGGATTTCAAATCCAGCAATTGCATAGCCAACCGGCCCCAAATAGTGACGTAGCGTCGGTGTGAAGATATCTACACCGATGACATACTCAGCGCCCATGTCGCGCACCACCGACACAGGAGTGCTGTTTGAGTAATTTCCATCAACCAACAACCGCCCATCTACCAGCGCCGGCTCGACGATTCCAGGCACAGAGCAGCTCGCCCGTACGGCAGATGCCACCCGTCCATGTTGGATAACCACCATTTCACCGGTGTGTAAATCCGTTGCTACTGCAGCGTAAGGTACTTTCAAGTCAGCAAAGCTAATGTCGCCAATTTCCCCAATTAATAACCGCTCCAGGCGCTCAAAACTGACCAATCCTCTTACAGGCCAAACCGGGCGGGCAATCGATAACCAGTTCATCTGGCGAGAAAATTCTATCAATCGGTCAAGTTTTATTCCCGCGCTGTACGCCGCACCGATCACTGATCCGACGCTTGAACCAGCCACGAGATCGATGGGGATACCCTCTCGTTCTAAAACTGCCAACCCCCCAATATGGGCCAAGCCGCGAACAACACCCCCACCCAGTGCCAGGCCCACAACCTTCCTGCAACGGGTCTGAGGAGCAGCGATATTATTTAACATCATTGTGTAGAATGCCTCCGACTGAATTATAACCAGCTTCGCGATAAGTCTGCCAGGTTGGCGGAGCAATACAGATCAATAATAATCTTTTTGACATGCGCTTGTCTCAGTGCTATATTCTCCTTGGGACAACTGTCACCAGGGGAGGAGGTAGATTTGAAAGAGATGTCTGTACTAGAGGCAAAGCGCTATGGGGCTTTCCACTGCGCTCCAGAGGCAAAAATGAAGGAAGCGGCCTCACAGATGGTAGAAGAAGATATCAGCGGGCTGGTTGTCAGCGGAGCTGACGGATCGCTTCTGGGAATCATTAATCGAACCGTCTTGCTTTGCGCCTGATAGAGAATCCCGCTAAGGAACAAATCCATCGAGTAATTATCGCCCAGGTAGCAGAAGACAAGGCGCAGCTACGAAGGCATGTGTGCCTGGTTGCAGCTTCTCAGGATATCGGGGTAGACAGCCTGCCCTCGCCTGAAGATGTCCTTCATGACGAAGGATTTATGTACCGGTCCGCGAAATTTTAGCGTTCCGCTCCCCAGCGCTTTTGTCAAGTTCATTTGACCGAGCAATATATAGTGCAAGGTGTCAGCAGTGATCTCCAAATCCAGGTCGGGACGTAATTTTGCCGGTCCATAGCTGATCCGCACTGGAAAGGACCGTCCATCTATCAACACCTCTGCACTGGGGTCTTTGCAGCGCATCCTCATGATCAGCCTGGCTGAGGCAACAGTTTTGGAAGCTTCTGGATCTTCATCGCTAATGCGGGTGAAGAGCATCTTCAGGCAATCATAGAGCTGTTCGCTGTTTGAGAATACCGGCATCAGCCCCTCAAATGGTGGTTTCAGATCGATTTATCCGAATAACACCGATCTGCGCTGGGCTAACCGGCTGAAGACCATTTGTTGAATGATATTGCGAATTTGATCTGTGAGTTGTGAAACCAGCACCAGATTATTGGCATCGCCAGATTGGTAACTCTCCATCGGGATCGGTTCACCGATATCGATGAACCACTTAGTTGGAAAAGGGACAAATCCAAGCGGACCCAACCATGGCCAGGTGACTGAGATTGGGAAGAATGGGAAACCAATCATTTTAGCAATGGTATTCGACTTTGCCAGAGAAATGTAGATCTCTTCCGCACCGACGATGGAAACAGGGATAAGCGGCGCCTGATTCCTTAAAGCCATTCTGACAAAGCCTCCCCGTCCGAAACGAGCCAGCCGGTAACGGTCCTTGTACAGCTTGCCAACACCTTTTATTCCTTCCGGAAACACCGATACGACCTCACCTTTTTCTAACAGGCGCGCTCCGTTATCCTCTGTGGCAAGCACCTGGCCCATTTTAGTTAAGAAAGCCGACACAAAAGGCAGGGTTGGGAACCAATCTGCATACAAGGTGCGCACCAAACGCTGCGTTGGGTGTTCGTTATAAACAGAGACCCCGAGCATCGCTGCATCCCAAGGCAGTTGCCCGGAGTGATTGGCTACTAATAAGGCACACCCTTCGTTGGGAATATTCTCAATCCCCGTGGTCTCCACTCTCCAATAATTATGGTGCATAAACTCCAGGAACGGCCTGACCGTGTCGACAAACTCCATATCCAGGCCCCACTCATCCGTTTCATAATCACCGGTTAGGCGCCGTTTAAGAAAATCAGACTGGTACTCAACGGTGTAATTAAGCATGTACCAGATCCCCTTCCAGGTGTCAATATCGAGCATGTCTTCTCCAATCCCACTGCGCAACCTTTCCAGGATTTGCAATCGGACAGGCGGAGAAAAACGATCGATGTTCTCTTGAAGCAATTTCATCAACCCCTTGGGCGAAAATGGAGGAGGGGTATAGTCGGGGGCAATCTCTTTCACCTGGCTGATCATTTCATCCAGCTCGGCTGCCAATTGTTCCTGGCTATTTTCATCGACCACAGTCGCGAGATCTTCTCCATTGACAGGAGAATCCACCCGGTCCTGCTCCATTACTCGCTCATCTGGAGTATAAGACTGGTGCACCCAACAATAAGTAGAACCTTCCAATGCAGTGTTTTTACATGGAGTACCGGTTTTTGTTACCGCACTGCAGGGGGTATTGGCAGCTTCCACCATGTTATCCTCTCTCCGCCGGTTTCATTGGGCTGTCGGCGCTTCTCACTTTGTCTCTCCGTCGCCGCTCGATCGTATCGCGCAATCGTTCTTCGTCGTATGACAATGACGTCGACCGTGTGGGATAACCACTCATCCTGCGAATCCCTGCGAATTCTCGTAAAGCCTCTTCGGCAGTGTAACGGGGTGTAAACTGCAGCTCCGTATACATCTTATTAATATCGGCTACGCAGGAATAACGCAGGTGATCTGGCTCAATCGGCCAGTGGCTCATCGTAGTCAGATTGCCGAACCACTTCGATCTACAATATGGAACAAAATGAGGTACTGGTAGGGGAAGTTTGCCCACCAAGCCCAACAATCGGATGAGCGGCAATACCCCTTCTGCGGCGATGTTAATGGTTCCATTCGAATCAGAATGTACAGCCTGCACAATCGCCACAACTACATCGTCTTCGTGGATCACTTGCATCATCGGATCAAAACCAAGTAGTATGGGAGCAAAGCTGTCTTTAAGAAAGCGGGTCATTGGAGTATCCGCATTCAGCCCTATGATCGGGGCGAATCGCAAGATGGTCAGGGTTGTTTCCGGCGATTGCTTTCGAAATCTATTACAAAGTCCCTCGATCTCTAATAGATCTCGGCCAGATCCGGTTACCCGGCTACCGCCCAATGGTTGGTCTTCCGCCAGGAAAGCCGAGTGATTTGGGAGCGCCCCATAAACCCAGGTGTGGCTTTTGAATAGAATTCGCTGGACACCTGCCTCCGCACATGCTCCAAAGAGCTTCATTGTCCCCATGACGTTGAAATCGAAGGTCGGTTCACTAGGATGCTCGCTCTCGATAAATCCCAAATGACAGACTATTTCGATATTTTCAGTTCTAAGAAGCTCCGCGATCAATGGGTTGCGGATATCTGCCTGGATAAAATCCAGCCCCTTTATCTCCTCCGATGGTTTCTCACCATCCAGGCCGATCACCTTGTAACCTGATCGTTGAAGCAGTTGCTCAGCGATGCGTCTCCCCAGGTAACTTGACACACCGGTGATCATGATATTCGTTCTTTCACCCATCCCCACCTCTCCTAATCGAAATGAACAAAGCTAGATGAGCTCTTATCCGCAGATATTCAACCCGGATTAGCACCCTTTATAGATAAAGGCTCTCACTTCAGGATTAAATCGCTATAACCCTTTTCCTTGAGAAGCGTCGGATAAATTTTATAGAGAGGTTGTACTACGGGCAATAATTTAAGGATTTTCGGGATTGGTCCTTCAGCCAGGATTTCTTTCTTCGACAGAGCCGATACCAGATTCACTTTACCGTGCCAAAAGGCATGGGCAACGTCTGCTTTCATCGTCATCGTGATATCCGGCTTTAGATCATTGGGTCCGTGGAATACATCCACATAAGCGCCGGGCTGTGTGGGCTTATCTTTTGCGTTGATTGTGGTCATCGCTTCAGGATCGTGATACTGGAATCGGATAACAATACCTCCCTTGGCGATTTTTGGCCCAATCTGTGAATCTCGCTTTGCCCGATCCATCAACTCACCAATGCAAGCGTAAAATTGGTCTGCATCACGAAAGACGGCCATATTTTTCCTCACAATCTACAGATCATACTTACCTTGATTTGGGGTAACGATACGGCAAACATTACAGGGAGATTCCCGATTTCCGGGAGGTACCTTTGCAAGTATAGTTGAGATGCAAACTCAAGTCAAGCGACACATGTCCTTGACTCTTATGACGCAGTGTGTTACAATGTTTTAGACGCACTGCGTCATAACAATCAAAATTTCAAAGCAAGTTAGAGGAGAAATAAAATGCCAACAAAAACCAATGTTGAACAAGCGCCTGAGGCCACTCCCGAGAAAGATGAACGCAGCCCGCTATTAGAAGCATTGCGTAAGGTCCTCCTGGCAGGTATCGGTGCAGTTGCCATTGCCCAAGAGGAGATCGAAGATTTCGTGAACAAGCTGGTCGAGCGAGGCGAGATTGCAGAAAAAGACGGCAAGAAGCTGGTTCGCGAGGTTATGGATAAGCGCAAGAAAGAGGCTGAAAAAGCTGAAGACGAAGTTACCAAGCGGATCGAGGAGATCCTGGACAGGATGAACGTGCCCACAAAGGCAGATATCGACTCCCTGGGTGAAAAAATCACTGCACTCACCAAAAAAGTGGATGAGCTGAAGAAATCGCAAAGCTGATCCGTCCTTTGGATAGAAGAGGGATAGGAGCGAATTAAGCCTATCCCTTTTTTATTCCGCACAAGTGTGAAGTAGGCTTATAATCATGCCTGATCAGCAAACAGGCGGAGAGTTGAATGCCGGTAATCAAGCGTTATCCAAATCGTAAGCTGTACAATACCGAGTCTAAAAAATATATCTCTCTGGATGGCGTTGGAGAGCTAATCCGTCAGGGGAAAGATATCCAGGTTATTGACCACACATCCGGTGAAGATTTGACTGCCTTCACATTAACCCAGATCATTGCTGAAAGAGAAAAGAAAGAGAGCGGTTTTTTACCCCATTCAATCCTGGCAGGATTAATCCAAACCGGCGGTGATCGACTCAGCACCCTGCAGCGTAACCTGTTTTCTTCAATCGGTTTTCTTCCCCAGGTGGAGGAGGAGATCAGGCGCCGGGTGGATTTGCTGATCACGCAAGGTGAGTTGACAATGGCTGAAGGCGAACGCTTTCTGGATAAAATGCTCTCTCTGAGCTCCCCCACTTCACCCTCCAATGAGCAAAACATCGAAGAAGAGGTTGAGCGTCTATTAGCAAAGCGAAATATTCCCTCACATGAGGATATGGAGCGGATCATCGATCAGCTGGATGACCTGGCAGCTAAATTGGAAAAATACAGCCGGCAGGAAGGATGAGTAAATCCTCCAACCAATGATCAAAATATCCGCAACCTATCACCACAATTTCACCTTCCCCGCAGACCTGGACGCGTGTTTTGCCTATTACTCCCGGCTCAGCCAGACTCTTAGCTTTTTACCCCACATCTCAATTGTAAAGTCGTATCGCGAAGACCAATTCCGCGTCCTTTATAGCACGACCGAACTGGGAATATACCGGGTGAATATCTATTGCGATTTGCAACTGAACGCAGATTCAGCAGAATATAGACTTGTGATCCAACCTCTTGAGAATGGAACATCGCCAACTAAAACCAGCTTTGGTTTGTATTCCTTGACAGGGCAGGGTTATTACTCCAGCGAATCGATTTTATCCAGAGACGGTGATCAGACCACCATAGATTTCAGGTTGCAACTGCACTCCAGCTTACCTGTCCCTCTTGCTTTGAGGCTGATGCCGGAAAATGTTATCAGCAAGATCGCCAATGAAATCACCCACTGGCGCATGCGAGAGATTGCAGATGGCTTTATGCGACGCTCTATCCAGGCTTTTACCTCAATGGGATTCTAAATTTTTATCCTATCTGAATGGATAAAACCAGCGTATCTGTTGGAGAACTGGCAAAGCTTTTCCTGAAACTGGGAATAACTGCTTTTGGTGGGCCAGCTGCACATATCTCAATGTTCCGGGAGGAAGTTGTCAGCCGGCGGAAGTGGCTGGATGAGCAAAGCTTCCTCGACCTCTTAGGGGTAACCAACCTGATCCCCGGTCCCA
>Ga0154772_1078_pt1 | contig 36599 bp, 35 predicted proteins | sample Rifle2008BG16ft_FD_105780 | JGI IMG/M metagenome (GOLD analysis project Ga0154772, IMG submission 105780) | Chloroflexi bacterium RBG_16_52_11
ATCCAACGGCCCCGGAATGGGATCGGACTGGCCCGCGGTGGAGAATACCACCCGCGGCAGATCCTGCCAGGTGAGCACAGCAGCTACGCCGGGTAACTGGTGGGCGCGGCTGGTATCGATGCGCACAATGCGGGCATGCGCCAGAGGGCTATGCAAAACCTTGGCAACCAGCATACCGCGCTGCGTGACATCGGCTGCAAAAGCTGGCTTTCCCTGCACCAGCTTAATCGCATCCACCTTGATATCCGGTTTGCCAACCCGCTGCCAGGTCTCCGCCTGCGGCACGACCTGGATGCGCGGCATCACGCGGGTGCGCACGGCTGGGCCCGAGTCAAATCCAGGGATGACCCCCCCTGCCGGGAAATCTCCACCGCCGCCGGGCAGCCATTCCGGCGGGGCGAGTATCCCGGCTGATTGGCCTGCCACCGGCTCAACCGGTTCACCGCGCAACAAGGCTGCAGCGCGCAGTACTGCCTGGACTGGCTTAAGATAACCGGTGCAACGGCAGAGCACGCCCGAGAGGGCATCGCGCACCTCCGCCTCGCTGGGGTCCGGATTGCGCCGGATCAGCTCCAAGGCTGCCAGGATCTGAGCCGGGGTACAGTAGCCGCATTGGATGGCGCCGCTCTCGACAAAGGCAGCCTGCAAGGGGTGCAGGCCGCGCGTGCTCTTCCATCCCAGGGCGGGATGTTGCCCAATTGATTCGATCGTTTGGACGCGGTGTCCCGACGCTTGAGCGGCCAATGTGGTGCAGGTATTGAACGGCTTTCCATCAAGTAAGACTGCACATGCACCGCATTCACCACTCTCACAACCGTGTTTTACTCCGTAATAGCCCAAACTGCGTAAGATCTTCAAAAGCGTATCGCCTGGCTGGACGATTACGGGGACATCGTCATCGTTGATGTTCAATACCAGCTCCATCTAAATCTCCTAACTCCTGACTACCATCACTAGCGCATTGTATCTCGCAACACCTGCCGTAAACCGTCAATCACCTGGCGCTCTCCGCTCCCTGCGTCTTGATAATACCAGTGATCCCAGCCATTGCAGGGGGCGTCCATGATGCGCCGGCCAACCTGGTGGATTGACCCGGTGAACTCACCATAGCGCAAGTGACCATCCGGCAGCAGCGTGGCAACCCGATCATCATCAGCGTTGAAATATAAGCTCTGCCCGGGACTGAGCAAGCCGACTTCCAGTAACATCCCAAAGGCGATGCGTGGCAAGGCTGGCTGCGAGTCGAACACCCCATGGCGATCATCCCCGGGAGCAACTGCCCGGATGCGCTGCTCCGCAAGCTGCACATAGCGCGGCTCACGTTCGATGCCGATCCATTGGCGACCCAGCTTGCGCGCCACCGCGCCGGTAGTGCCCGTGCCGAAGAATGGGTCAAGCACCACGTCTCCCGGGTTGGTGCTGGAGAGCAGCACGCGGTAGAGCAAGGCTTCCGGTTTCTGAGTCGTGTGGGCTTTTTTACCGTTCTCCTTGACTCGCTCCCTCCCATTGCAAACTGGCAGGTGCCAATCGCTGCGCATTTGCAGGTCATCGTTGAGCGCCTTCATGGCACGGTGGTTGAAGGTATAGTGCACCCCGCGCACCTTCTGCGCCCAGATGAGCGTCTCCTGGGCGTTGGTGAAGCGCACCCCGCGGAAATTGGGCATGGGATTGAGCTTGATCCACACCACGTCGTTCAAGATCCAGAAGCCCAGGTCTTGCAGGATGGCGCCCACGCGGTAAATGTTGTGGTAGGTGCCGATCACCCAGATCGTGCCGCTATCCTTGAGCACCCGCCGGCAGGCACCCAGCCAGGAACGGGTGAAGTCATCGTACTCTGTAAAACCGGCGAACTTGTCCCAGGCATCGCTGACCGCGGCGACGCGAGTCATATTGGGGCGCCAAAGATCCCGGTTGAGCTGCAGGTTATAGGGCGGGTCGGCAAACACCAGGTCCACCGAGCCAGGGGGGAAACCGGCCAGCACCTCAACACAATCCCCCTGGATGATCTGGTTAATGCGCAATTCTGAGGGTTCGTCAGCCATGTTCTCAGCAGCGTTTCAATTTCTTATGGATCAGAAAACAAGCGATAAGCAAACTTGTGTTTGCACTTGTGCGGAACAATTATAACCTTAACCCCACCCCATTAAGAGAAGGCAGTAACATAACGACGACAGCCCGGCGGATGCCGGGCTGTCGTGCTATTCCTGATTGATTTATCGACTAATCAGGCTGCCCTGGTTGCAGAAGTCCGATGCGGTATGGGCGCATCATCTCGTTGTCTTCATGTTCGACGATGTGGCAGTGCCAGACGAACTGGCCTGGGACGTTGAACTGCGCACGGATACGGGTGACCTCGCCTGGATAAGCGATGACCGTATCCTTGAAGCCAATCTCCCAGGCTTCCGGTGGACGGGGATCGCCAATGAGCTGGACCGGCTGAACGGGCTCACCGGTGTCGGGATCAAGAACAAGCCCTTCGCGGTTCACCACTTCAAAGACAACTTCATGGACATGCATGGGGTGGGCGTCAGCGGTGAAGTTATACATCTCCCAAACCTCCGTGTCACCCACGTCCGGGTTTTCAGAAACCGGATCATCCCACATCTTGTGCATTGCCATACCGGTATCTGGATCCAAGTTGCCCAGCATGGCCTCCGCTGGTCCGTCCCATCCGGACTCCGACATCGCCTCCAGCAGCGCTAGGGGCCGCGTTGTGATTGGGGCTGGCAGCGCCGTTATGGGCGGCAGCACCAGATATTGCGGTGGGGTAGTGGGATCGGGTGTAACTAATGGGACGACACGGAACTCCAACACTTGCCCGGTGCTTGCAGTATCAGCGGGGTCGAAGTCCACGCCCGGCGCACCGCCGCCAAACGGCTCGTCTGGTCCTACGTTGCCAAGGACATAATTGCCCACTGGCACGGCGGTGAAGTCGACTACGAGATCGGCGCGCTCCGCCAAGCCCATGAGCAGCGTGTTGCCCATGGCTGTGAGGTTCACCGGCGCAGCTAGGAAGCCGCCCTCGTTGCCGATCTGCCAGACATCCACACCGGGGATCTGGTTGAAGTCCAGGATCAGGAAGCGCGACTGGCAGCCGTTGAGGAAGCGGAAGCGGTAGCGGCGCTGCTCGACGGTCTGGAACGGCCAGGTGTTGCCGTTGACCATGATCATGTTGCCGAAGAACTCGGGGTTCCAGATCGGGGAGAGGTCTGTGTCCGGAATATAGGGGCCAGGATACTCATCAAAGAAGTGGCGCGTGTCCGGATAGAACAGCGAGCCGTCGTCGTTGAAGGCGCGGTCCTGGATGGCGATGGGGATCTCGTAGTAGGTCTTGTTGGGTGGGAATTTGTCGTTTGCCTTGGGAGCAGGACCCGGTAGCACAGCAGGCGAGCCAAAGCGTGAATCGAGCACGGCGGCATCGCCCGCTGGTCCACCGCGGACAATATAGAAACCCGCCGGACCCGCATACACGTTGAGGCGGGTCATGCCCAGGGCGTGGTCATGGTACCAGATGGTCGAAGCGCGGTTGTGGTTTGGATATTGGAAAGTGGCAAAACCGGGACCCCAACTCTCGCCATAACCGGCAAACGCCTTGCCGGCAAAGAAGTTGTACCAGGTTCCCTCGGTGGCATAATCAGCCGGGATGTTATTTGATGCCGGAAGGTACCAAGCTTCGGCATAGCCATCGCTCTCATCCCCAACACCCACCGCCCCGTGGACGTGGGTGACGATCGGCACGGGACCGGTGTATGAGCCGGGCGTTGCGGCGAAGGTCGGGCGCATGTCCCGCCCAGCGGTGCCGCCCGGCGGGTTGGCCCAGTGCAGGGTTGGATCGACGGGGAGCAGGTGGGGGAGATAGTCGCCATTGGCGTCTACCAGGTCGTTGATCCACTTGACGCGCACCGGTCTATTCCAGTCTGCTTCGATGGTGAGCGACGGGGCATTGTGCAGCAGCAAACCGCGCTTGCTGTCCGCCTTGACTGCGCCATAACCCCACACGGTCGTTGCCGGAAGCCCCGCCGGCAAGATCTGCTGGCTGATTTGCTTCATCGAGATCTCGTAATAATCAACTGGCTTGCCACCCATTGGTATGATCGTCGCTGCCCTCGGCATCACCGGCGGGATGAGCAGCGGGGTTGCATATTTCGGCACGCTTCCGGGGAGAAGCGTGCCGCCTGGAATTGCGGCGAACACTCGTTGGATTTTGCCGCCCAACCGGGTGGTGAGGTACAGCCCGCCGACTGCGGCTGCGCTTAATTTAAGAAAACCTCTTCTTGTGACCATTCAATTCCTCCTTGATCGCTTGAACTTCTATGGGAAATCCCCACTTAACGGGATATCAGGCAGATGAGTGATTTAATTCGCCCCTGATCCTCCTCTCTTCACTGCTATGAAAACAAAAACTCCCCTCATATAGCAGATATCCATGTCTCAGGGTTATACTGAGCCTGAGTAAAACACACACCACTTAAAAGAAGGTCGTTGAAGTAAACCATTGGGCTACCGACAAAACTTCGAACGCCTGAATTACCAACGAGAAGCGACCAAAGTACTGCACACAAGTCGCATATCTGATAATAATGACTTGCTTAATCTTTATTGATCTTATTTATAGTATATGCTATCAATTTTGCAAGTCAAGTGATTTTAATCACATGATATTCGTTATATTGCGAGTTCGGACCGGTCCAGCCTTACATCACGGTTTTCACAAAGTAGGGTATGGCGAAAAAAGTCCAGCTTACACTGGACTTTGAGATTTCCGGGCAAATGTTGGTCGATGTGGAGGTGCGCACTCCTTGGTGGAGCCTGGGCTAGATCAAGTTCCTGCCAGGCCCTGCAGGCAGCGCCGGGTGAGCACCACGGCCATCTCCTGCCGGTATTCTGCGCTGGCCCACTCATCACCTGCCTGGCTGTAAGCATCCCGCGCCGCCTGTTCTGCGCCCGCCGGTTCCGGGCCATCCAATGCAAGCCGCGGAGCTGCCCCAAAACCACCCAATGCCAGCCGGGACCGCCCCGAAGCCCATTGAGCCACTGCCGCGCACACGATGGGTAGATCGGCAGGAGTACGGGCGACGTATTCGTACGCCAGACGAGCATTCAACGGCAGAATTACACCGGTGATCAGGCGACCGCGCAATCGCTCTCCCCGCAAGGGTAGCAAATCACCGATGCCCATCTTCTCCCTCTCGCTGCCTGAGTTGGCCAGCTCGAGGTGCACATCCAGCGCCAGCAGCGCCGCGGCCAACGGCGATCGCCCGCCAGCTGCCACAATCGTCCCGGCCACGCTGGCTGCCTGGCGCAGGTTATAAGTAGCTTCGTGCTGGATGGCTCGCACCAGGGCAGGGGATAGCCCAGGCGTATCCAGCAGCGACTGCAACGTCGCCGTTGCCCCGACCAGCAAGTCCTTACCGCGCTGCTCGATTCCATTCAGTCCCAGGCTTTGCAAGTCTACCACCGCCAGCGGGTCCGGTGAGGGACGGTTCAATGCGGTGCCGCCGCCCATCGGCAGGGTGCGCGGCGCCTCCCGCTTCAGCAATCTCAACGTTTCTTCAATTGAATCAGGACGGTGATATTCGACGATCATCAGCGAGCTCCTAAAGCGATCGCCAGGGCAACTTACCCTGCCTGATCTTCATACACTTTCCAACCCAATGCTTCCCGGTCCACCATACCGAAGAGCTCCTCGGGAACGTTTACCAGCAGGGCTTCAGCCTCCGCCAGCAGCCCGCCCTCCGGCCCGTAGATCTCGCCGCTAGCGGTGGCTGTGCGACCGCGATCCTTCAGTGCCCGGCCCAGCAGTCGCAACGGCACGCCCACCGGCACCTGCTGGCGATAGCGTACATCCAGGCGGGCAGTATACATAAAGCGCGGCGAGTCACCCCCCATGTAAACCCGGCCACAGACCTCGTCGAGCATGGCAGCCACGACGCCGCCATGCACCACCCCCGGGTAGCCCTGGTAGTGTTGGGGAACGGTGTAGTCCACCCCCACCTCTCCCGGCCCAAGCTCATAGAACCTCAACTGCAAGCCAAACGGGTTGGCAAGCCCACACACAAAACAATGGCGAGAATTGGGTTGAAGCTTTTCCACAGTGCAAATTCCTGTTCCAGAGAATCGACAACAACTACTTAGTGCCCCCAATTATACAGGGTTTTCCTTAAGTCCTGTCCTGATCGGGTTCCACCTTGACAATAGAACATTTGTTCTGTTACAATTTTTACAAAGGTTGGCTATAAACAAAACATGTGAGGTATGTCTCTCTGGCAAAAGCTGCGTAAGGTTCTTGGGATGCAGGGCAGCAAGCGGGCATTCGAACTCGACCAGCCCCTGGTGGAGGCGCTTCGTCATCTTGCCGAGCGCGAACACCGCCAGCAAGATGAAGTGGCCGTTGAGCTGCTTTCCGCTGCCCTGGCTCAACGCCAGGCTGCCGAGGTCAACTTGCGCGTCTGGCGATCCCTGTCTTCCCGCCAGCAGCAAGTCACGGCGTTGATCTGCCTCAACTACACCAACCGCCAGATCGCCGCCCGCCTGGTAGTCTCGACCGAAACGGTCAAGAGCCACGTGCGCGATGTGCTGCGCAAATTCAACATGCACAGCAAGGCCGAGCTGCGCCAGGCCCTGGCCGAGTGGGACTTCAGCGAGTGGCAGTAACGCCAGGGGTGGGGTCCCCACCACCGGGTGACGCCAGGCCTGGCTCACCCTCCGGGTTACCCCATCCTTTCCCCCGCTTTTCCCCCCGATAAGGGATTGTTTCGTCGCATGCCTTAAGCTATGCTGGAGGCATGAACACACTTCTCCCCGATTTGGTTCCCGGACAGTTCTGGTTCATGAGCCTGCCGCGCGGCTCCACCAGGCTCCTGCTGGACCTGGCAGCCCAACTGGCGCTGGAGTCTCCGCTGCGCGTGCTGGATGGCGGCAACTGCTTCAACATCTATACCGTCGCCCAGGCCTTGCGCCGCCGCACACCCCGGGTATATGCCGCCCTGGGAAGGATCAATGTAGCGCGCGCCTTCACCTGCTACCAGGTGACCACCCTGCTGGAAAACACCCCGGCAGACCCATATCCCACCCTGGTGCTGGATCTGCTGGCGACCTTATACGACGAAAGCGTTCCGCTGGGTGAAAGGCGACGATTGCTTCATAAAAACGTGGGCGAGCTGCGCCGGTTGAGCCAGCAGGGGCGCGTGCTGGCCAGTGCATATCCTCCACCACCAGAGGCGTGGCAATCAGCCGTGCTGTACGAAACCCTGGCGGACGCCGCCGACCGGATCTGGCGTTTAGAGCTGCCGCAGCCCGCACCCGTCTTGCGCCTGTTCTGAAAGGAGCTGCGATGGGTCGCACCCTGCCTTCCATCACCCAGGCCTTCCTGCAAGAGCAGGAGGCTTTCGCCCGCTTCCGGCGCGCCTTGCGGCGTAGCGACCAGCTGGTATTAGATCAGCTATTCGCCGCCTCCCGCCAGCATCTGGCAGCCGCCGCTCACGCCGCGCATGCCTCGCCTCTAGAAATCCTGCTGTTAGCAATGCTGCTTGAAGAGCATAAAGAGGTTGCGCGCCTGCGCAGCCTGGTTGAAGAGCAGCTCCCCGACCTGGATGATTGAGCGCACGGGATGGCTGTTGGATGTTTATGCCGACCCGCAAGGTGGGGTAGCGCTCTGGCTGCTGAGCGAGGATGGCCAGCGCCTGCGCCTGCGCCAGCCGTTTCCGGTCACTTTTTACACCGCTGGCCCGGAGGCGCGCTTGCGCGATTTATGGCGCTACCTGCGCTCACAGCCACAGGCGGTAAAGCTGGAGCGCACAGAGCGGCGCGAGCTCACCTCCGAGAGCCCGCTCACCGTGCTCTCCGCGCAGGTCACACAGCCGGTGGAACAGCCCGGCCTGTTCGCCCGCGCCTCGCGGGCCTTTCCTGACCTCACCTATTACGACGCCGACCTGCCGCTGCCGCTGCGCCACGCGGCTGTCTATGGCACTTTCCCCCTGGCGCGCTGCCAGCTTCTTGTCGACGAAGGTGGCTGGGTTGAGTCGCTGAACGTCCTGGATACCCCCTGGGAGCTGGACCCCCCCACCCCTCCGCTGCGCATTCTCTCCCTGGAACCGGATGTAGACCCCTTCCACGCCGCGCCCACCAAAATAGACGTGCGCTGCCAGCAAGGCAGCTATCGCCTTTCGCTGGAGCCAGCCCGCCCGCTGCTGGTAAACCTGCGCGCCATCCTGGAGCGCCACGACCCTGACCTGCTGCTCACCACCTGGGGGGATACCTGGCTCCTGCCCCACTTGCTGGCGCTCTCTGCGCAATGGAACATCCCCCTGCCGCTCAACCGCGACCCGGGCTGTCCGGTGGCCTACCACCGGGAGCACACCTACTTCACCTATGGGCAGATCATCCACCGCGGGCAGCAGGTGCACCTGTTTGGCCGCTGGCACGTAGATGGGCACAACGCTTTGCTGTACCACGACTATGGCCTGGAGGGGGTATTGGAGCTGGCCCGCGTCACCTCGCTGTCGGCGCAGACCGTGGCGCGCGTCTCACCGGGCAGCGGCATCTCAGCCATGCAGATGCGCACCGCCCTGCGCCAGAGCATCCTGGTGCCCTGGCACAAGCAGCAGGCGGAAAGCTTGAAGACCGCCCTTGAGCTGCTGCACGCCGACCAGGGCGGTCTGGTCTACCAGCCCATCGTCGGGCTGCACACCTCTGTGGCCGAGATCGACTTCATCTCCATGTACCCCAGCATCATGGCGCGTTTCAATATCTCCCCCGAAACGACAGGCAGCGAACAGCCCACCGCTGAGCTCGTCCCGCAGCTGGAAGCCATGGGGCAGGGCAAACCCCCAGGCTTGATCCCCCAGACCTTAACGCCCTTGCTGGAAAAACGCCTGGCTCTCAAGCTGCGCCTGGCTGAGCTGCCTCCTGCGGATCCGCGCCGCAACGCCTACAAAGCCCGCACCACGGCCCACAAATGGCTGCTGGTGACCTGCTTTGGCTACCTGGGATACAAGAACGCTCGTTTTGGGCGCATCGAGGCCCACGAGGCAGTCACCGCCTACGGCAGAGAGGCCTTGCTGCGCGCCAAGGAGACCGCTGAAGGGATGGGGTTTGACGTGCTGCACATGTATGTCGACGGTTTATGGGTCAAGAAAGAAGGCGCTGCCCAGGTGGGTGATTTCCAACCCCTGCTGGAGAAGATCAGCGAGCGAACCGGCCTGCCGATCGCCCTGGAGGGCATCTATCGCTGGGTGGCTTTCCTGCCTTCGCGGCTGGATGGGCATGTGCCAGTGGCAAACCGCTACTTTGGGGCGTTTCAAGACGGCTCGCTCAAAGTGCGGGGGATTGAGGCCCGCCGCCGGGACACACCGCTGTTTATCGCCGAGACGCAGATGGAAATGCTCAACCTGTTGGCACGCGCCGGCGGCGAAAACGAGCTGGACGGCTGCCTGCCGGCAGTGCTCTCCTTGCTGCGCCGGCGGTTGTCTGCACTGCGCGCCGGGCAAGTGCCGCTGGAGCGGCTGTTGGTCTCGCAAAAATTAAGCCGCGACCTGGAGAAATACCGCTCGCCATCGCCGGCTGCCCTCTCGGCGGCGCAACTCGCTGCAGCCGGCAAAACGGTCAAGCCAGGACAGCGGGTGCGCTTTCTCTACACGCGCGGCGAGCCGGGTGTGCACGCCTGGGACCTGCCCAACCAGCCGCCACCCGCGGCTATCGATGCGCCGCGCTACGCTGAGCTGCTGATCCGGGCAGCCAGGACGTTGCTCGAGCCACAAGGGGTCGATGAAGCCGCCCTAAGGAGCTGGCTAAAGGCAGGCGGAAGACCCGTGCGCCAGTTGCATTTCGCGTGGAGCAGGAAGTACAGGATAGACCCCCCTGCCAGCGAACCGGAGCAGGCAGCGATTTAAATGACTGGCTCCCTGGCAGGTGCACCCTGAGGAGATCAGGGTAGCTCAATGGGAGAAGGTATCGATCAATAGCTGGACATCGCCTCCCACCGGGTAAAGGACCGGGCAGGTGCAGCCGCGCTTGCGGTACTCCTGTACCTTGGAGCGGGCTTCTTCAGGGGTCCCGGAGGCAGAAATGCGCAAGACCAACTCATCCGGCACCAGGTGCTTGGCGCGCTGGATTTGCTCGTGGGTGGCGGGCCAGCCCAGGATGGATTGGATTTGATTGACAATCTCCTGAGATACGCCGGACGCTTTGGCAATGTGCGGCTGCTGGGCGAGGTATTGGGTAAGCAGCTCGCGCGTGGTATCGATGGCCCTGTCGTGATCGTGATCCACGGAGCAAACCACCAGTTGGGGGCGGTCGATGCCATCGAATGAGCGCCCAGCTTTGCGCGCTCCTTTTTCGATGAATTCCAGGGCATTATCGTTATATTCTGGTGGGACGCAGTAGTTGAGCAGCACGCCATCGGCGATCTCACCCGCCATTTCCATCATCAAATCGCCGGTAGCCCCGACCATGATGGGCACGTTACGCGGTTCGCGGCGCCCATGCACCACATCTAACTCAATGCCATCCACGTGGTGAAATTCCCCATGAAAAGTAACCCGCTCCATATTGAGCAGGCGGCGCAGGAGGGTAACCGTCTCTCGCATGGCGGTGAGCGGCTTGCGGCGCTCGATGCCTACGTTGCGCGCCAGAGGATCCCACCAGGCGCCGATACCACAAATGATCCGGTCTGGCGCCAAGTCGTCCAGGGTGAGGAAGGTGGCGGCGAGCAAGCCGATGTTGCGTGTCCAGTTATTGATCACTCCTGAGCCAATCTTAAGCCGCTCGGTCACTGCGGCATAGGCAGCCATCGGAACGATAGCATCGCGTACCAGCCTGGACTCGGCTTGCCAGACAGCCTCGAAGCCTTTTTGTTCGGCGTAGCGCACATAATCCAGACCGTCGCGCAGGGTGTGTGCATCCTGCAAATAAAGGGCTACTCGTTCAGTCATAGCTCTCTCCTATTATGATATTAGGGCGGGTGGGTATTGCCTCCACGCGTCCGTGTTGTGCAGGGTGGTGCAGATCAAATGTTGTGCGAGCAGTTATTCAAAATCCGAGGCCAGTCTATCTCCTACCATTTCCAGGTCTTCAGGTAGATCTACATCTAACGCCAGCGAGGGCAGCTCACAGATTTCAAGTCGCGCGCCGCGCTGCCTGGCGCGTTCACAGTGCCGTTGGAAGGACCCTGGCCCAAAATCATATTCGATCAACCCAACCGGGCAGATCAGCAAGGCGTTCGTACCCTGGTAACGACGATCCGGGGCGACCACCACCACGGGAGGATCCTTGGCGCAATCCATCATGGTACGAACATCCTCGGGTGTGAGCAGAGGCAGATCGGCAGGGACGATCAACACACCGCGGGTGATGTGGCTTCTGGCCAGGCTGGTAGCTCGCGAGAGGGCGATGTTAAGCTCCTTGGCGCCGTTCTCCTGAACGGTACGTGCACCGTGATCGCGAGCCAGCGCCAGCGCCGCCGGGTCGCGACTGACCACCAACACCTGGTCAATTTCCTGGATACCTCGCAAGGTGTCGATCGTATGGGTCAGCATACGCTGGTTTAAATCGGTGCGCTCGTCTTGGGTGAGAATGCCTGCCAGGCGGGACTTACCGTGGCGGAGTGGTTTGACGGGGACTATTGCCCAAAGTGCCATGAGTGTGAGATCCTTTGAAGGTGGGATGATTTCTGCGTATATTTCGTGTGACAATACCTCCCTTCCCAACAGATTAAACTCGATCAGCTAGAGGAATGTTACGAGACTGCTGATTTCGTAAGCTATCTGCAAAATACAATATCTCTCCAGCCAACCGCTGCCGGTCTTGCTGCGTTTTCATCAGGGTATCCGTCACCAGCACATCCATCCCTTCAGACCGGATGGCATTCACTAACTTCGCATCCACCTGATCCATGACAAAACCGGATAAAAGAGAGCTATAATGCTGTGCTACGGAGAGGGCAGACGGTTCGATACCCATTTCTGCATACATTTTTGCCGCTGGCCCTTTGACTGCTTTGCCACCAATGAGCGGGGAGACCGTCAAGATCAAGCGCCCAGCTAACGCAACTCTCACCCCAGGGATCGCCAGGATGGGATCGATACTCACCCATGGATTGGAGGGACAGATGACCACCAGATCGGCATATTTTAACACCGCAAGCACACCCGGCGCCGGCCTGGCACGCTCGACATTTTCAAATTCAAAGCCGGTTACTTTCGGCTCACATTGAAGGCGGACGAAGTATTCCTGGAATGGCATGGCACCATCTTGAGTATACACCAAGGTGGGCACGATATCATCCGTTGCAGGCATCACTGCAACGCGGATTCCCCATCTCTCACAAAATCCCCGGCAAATCTGGCTCAGGGACCACCCATCTCGCAGCCTGCGAGTGCGTTCCAGGTGGGTACCCAGGTCACGGTCTCCCACGCGGAACCAATCCGGCCCGCCAAGTTGAACCACGCTCTCCAGGGCATTCCAGGTCTCATCTGCTCGCCCCCACCCGGTATCCGGGTTGGCGATGCCTGCCAGCGAATAGCAGACAGTGTCCAGATCTGGACAAATCCGCAAGCCCAGATGATCGAAATCATCCCCGATATTCACGATAACGCTCAGGTTTTCAGGGGGCAGGCAGCGCGCCAGGCCATCGACCATCCTGGCGCCACCAACACCTCCAGCCAATGCGACAACTTTCATCATCTAAAACAATTCGCCTTTCTTTCCCTGCGAAAATCCGGGATTAACCACATCCTCTCCGCCATTACAAAAATCTACAGATTTCAGCGAGCGCCTTGCGCGGACGGGTCTCTGGTATCTTAGCAGGATATCCCAGCAAAACAATCGCTTCAGGCTGCCATTGTAATGGCAGTGCAAGCGCTTGGCTGACTACAAGCGGCGCGAAAAGGGGCGCACACATCCAGACGCCTCCAAGATCCAGCGCATGAGCGGCAAGCAGTAAGTACCCGCCAGCTAATGCCACACTCTGTGCAGCCATCCGGTAGGCAGCTTTTTGGCGTTCCGTGTCCGGATACTCGTCTACCTCATCCAAGTCCATGCAGAGCAGGATTGCGACAGGCGCTTCTTCAATCCGGCGGCGAGAGCGCTCCACCTGCGATTGAGCATCCTCAGCAGAGACCCCGTCTTTCAGAAGATCATCTTTAAACTCAGCACCCATGGCTACGGCGAGATTGGTTTTCGATTCAGTCGACCGCAATACAGTAAAACGCCAGGGTTGGCGGTTATGTGCAGAGGGCGCCCAAGTAGCCGCTTGCAGCACTTGCTCAATCACTTCTTGAGGTACAGGCCTAGGGAGAAACCTTCGTACAGAGCGCCGGGATTCCATAAGCCGTAAGATATCGGCATGGCGCGGCAATAATTGCCCCCGCATTTTGCCCTGATTGGAAAATTCCAGGATGGTCTGCTGCTCTACCTGGCTGCACCCCAGCAAGATATCAAACTCTGCATCGTGCTTATAGATATCCACTGTGATGAGAACAGCTCGTACATCTCTCGGAGCTGATGTCCCAATCCACACATCAACCCCGCCGCCGTCGGGTGCTATGCTCCCTTCCAAATAGCCATAATCCAACGGATAAATGAGATCGACCCAACGGGGATGATGCGACCCCTTCGGGCGGTCAATCACCACCTTGCTTGAGGCGACCAGTTCATCCAGGAAATCCCAAAAACCGGAATTCATCGGAACCGACATTCAAGGAGCTAACGGAACAAATCTTGATCCTCAGGACGGAGCAACTCCACCAATGTTGCTTCTCGCAGCGGATATGGGAAACCACGCACATGCACCACTGGCGTTCCTTCGGCTGCCTGCCCCATGACCAGCGAGGCAGCCGCGGCTAACTCGTCGGCAGCACCGACCTGCGTGATACGCAAGTTATACCCAAACAGGTCTGGTTTACCGCGCAGATCTACCACGGCAGGCATACCCGACACCCCGATGGCAACACCAACCGTTCCCATGCGCCAGGATCGCCCATGCGAATCGATGATCAGCACCGCCAGGCGGACGCCGCTGGCTTCTTCCAGGCGTTGGCGGATACAGCCCGCAGACCGGTCTGGGTTTTCAGGCAACAACAGTACCCATTCTTCCAGCACTGTCCCATCTCCAGCAACATTGGAATGGTCGATACCCGCGTTTGCGCAAATAAAGCCCAGGCGGTGCTCCACGATGATCGTACCGGGGCGGGTCCGCAACACGGCCTTGCTTTCGCGCAACACAAGCTCCAGCATGCGGGGGTCCTTCTCTGTCTCGGCGGCAAGTGCTAGCGCTCGCCCCGATGGTATCACCGACGCCAGATTGACCATCCGCCCTTCCGCTTTTGAAACGATTTTTTGACCTAATACCAGGATATCCCCTTCGCGTAGGTCCAAAGCCAAGCGATCCAGGGATTGTAATATGATCGCCGGCAGGTCATCGCCAACGCGTATTAATGGAATCCCCGGTAATGGGGTTAAAGAGAGCCTCATGATAAATTACTCACCAGATCGGCGAATCGGTAGTAGATCCGGGGGTTACTCCACTTGCAGACCGGTGATCGATATGCTGGCATTCTTCACCTTGTAATACTCATTCAGGCTGATCAAGACCGAGGTAATCCCCTCAATCACGAGTGCATTATCTAATCCTCCGGCGTAGTAACCTCGCATGCCGGCGGCACGTGCCAGCGGAATGACCTCTTCCGCTGCAGCGATGTCATCGGAACAGATCAATACATCAAGATCCAAATCTTTGCCGAGGTTTCTGCGCAAGGTGTGAGCGGGCACATTCTGAAAAGCAGCCACCACTCGCACCTGAGGCCCGAGGAGATCCTGCGCCATACGCCCTGCAGAGGGTGGCGCGGGTGGGAGTGGATTACGAAAATCAACTCGGGCCGTGGCGTCCACCAGGATCTTACCGCGCAAATCCTGCTTCAGGCTTTCCAGAGCAGGCTGGTGGGCTGTGTACCCTACGGTCAGGACACAAATCTGGGCAAACATGGCAGCCTGGCTGTTCTCCATACCTCGAATCGTATCAATCCCCAGGATAGCATTGAGCTCATCTGCCGTGCTCCTGGCTCTCTCTGCCAGGCGGGAACCGATAACCACGGGATATCCAGCGTTCGCCCAGCGCAACGCCAGGCCGGGACCTTCCTTACCGGTTCCTCCAAGAATTGCCAGAGTTGGCAAGGACAGAGTTTCTGAATCAGACATGCTACTCTCCATCAGTCTCCGGGGACAAATTCCTCGTATCGAGACCAGACACCCGGCGCAAGCTGGCGCGCTCTGGAAGTGATAGCTTCCTCATCTAAAGTGAGCAAGCGATGATCTTGCATCAACACCTTGCCAGCTACGATTGTGGTTGTTACCATGCTCTCATTGAAACCAAAAATGATGTGCCACGGCAGGTTGCCTGCGGTGAGTGGGGTATGGGGATGGTAATCTACGAAGATCAGGTCTGCAGAGGCACCTGGAGAGATCAAGCCTAATGGAGCGTCTGTAAAAAACTTTCCAGCCAGGGCCGCATTATTGTACACCCCCATCTCTACCACATTTGCCCCGTTCATCCGGCGAGGATCCCGATTCCACACCTTGTGCACCAAGTAAGCTGTCTTCCATTCTTCCCACATCGTGTGGGAAAACCCGTCCGTCCCCAGGCACATCGGCACACCGGCGCGCATCAGAGATTCGACCCCTGCCACGCCTACCCCATTGTTCATATTGGAGCGCGGTTGGTGAGTTACCCAAGTTCCGCTCTGTGCTAATAAGTGGGCCTCACGGGCATCGATATGCACGGCGTGGGCTGCAATACTGTTTTCGCTGAGAATACCATGTTTATGCAGCCGGTCAACTGCCCTAAGCCCAGACTTGGCCAAGCTGTCGTATTCATCGGCTTCATGTTCTGCGACGTGGATGTGAAAACCAACCCCTCCCGGTGTTGAGCTGCAGCAATTTTCAAGCGTTTCCTCTGAGAGAGTCAGGCTGGCATGCAGGCCGAAGGTAGCCGCAAGGCGCCCTCCAGCTACATTCTCTCGTCGCACCCGTTGAATAAAACGTATGTTTTCAGCGATCCCAGCTTTGGCCCCCTCTTCCCCATAGCGGTCCGTCACCTCGTAACACAACACCGCCCGCAGGCCAGTATCTTCTACAGCCTGTGCGATGACATCTAAAGATCCATCGATGGCGTTGGGTGAGGCGTGGTGGTCGATCAAAGTCGTTGTGCCATGCCGGATCGCATCCACCAACATCACTTCTGCTGAGGCGCGCACATCTTCCATTTGCAAAGCCTGGTCGAGCGGCCACCACAGCTTGCGTAGAATATCAGGAAAATCTTTAGGCGGCGAGCCGGGGATTGCCAACCCGCGTGCAAAGGCGCCATAGAAGTGCGTATGGGCGCAGATGTTCCCGGGCATCACGTATTGCCCGCCTGCATCCAGCTGCTCGGCATGTGGAAATCTCATCAGCATCTCAGCTTGAGCGCCGATCTCGACGATGCGCCCATCCGAAATATAGACTGCATACCCTTCTAGAATGCGATTTGGCCTTTCCCAGGTAATCAGCTTACCGTTTGTGATCAGCATGCGAATTCTCCATTAATAGGATCGTGCCATTTCTAGTTGCCCTGGATTCTCTATGGCGCCGGGGATAAAGCTTCGCACCCACCGGATGGCTTCATCGCCGGTTTTACCCAGGGCTTCTTTAGCCAAGCAAGCCAGGAACATCCCCGTCCGGCCAATGCCGGCATTACAATGGACAACGGTATGCTTACCCGCGATAGCGTGCTCCAGCGCGCTCGATACTGCCAGGGCCAGGTTCGAAGGATCTGGGACGCCATAATCCGGAATAGGCAGGTGGATTACATCATACCCTGACTCGAGATAATATCTGCGTAAGTTTTTTCCCGTAGAGACCAGAATTTCCTCGTCACCCACCAAGATAACTATGGCTGCGATACACTCCAGCTGGTATTGTATAACGAGCTGTCCGTTGCGATCTCGATCACCGAAAGGTATCGGACTGCGAAAGACGCGGCCGGGAAGTCCGAATGGCAACTCAGTTAGCCCGCCTGGATTGAAGGATTGAGCAGACATCAATCGAAGACCGTTGGCAGATTGGGGTTGGCCAGGGCGGCATAGGCATCCGCGATGTGGCGTGGCTTTGTTCGTTCCCCGGATAATACATTCGGTAGATCATCCGGCCCAAAGAAAGCGACTTCGCTGGTCTCCCTGCTTAGGCGAGCCTCTCCGCCAAGCAAATCACAAAGGTAGATAATCTTAACCGCATGGAATATCTCCAGAGGTCCGCTACGGTTTGCGTCATAAACCCCAATCACCCGATTGGCTTTCACAACGAATCCAGATTCCTCCAACGCCTCTCGTTCGGCTGCCTGGGAGGGGACCTCACCCACGTCGGCCCAACCTCCGGGGAGCGTCCAACCGCCGTCCTGGCATTCTCTTACCATCAGCAATTGGTCATTGCGAAAAACCGCGGCGCGCACATCAACACGGGGTGTGGCATAGCCTACCTGAGCAGAAAAAGCTTTTGCCAGCGGTGTGAACGCCAATTCCGAGTACTGGCTGACGATCTCCGCAGCAATTTCTGCCAGGCGTTGAAACCGTTCTAGCTGATACTCGTTCTCAGCGAAATGCGCTCCACTTTGGGCGATTGACTGTAATTCCCTGGCCCATTCTAACCACTTCGGTGGAGCTGGATGATCCATCATTGCGCTCCTATGCTGGATTTATTTTATCTTTTCAGACCTGGCTGTGTCCAACTTCCTGATCTGGTGGAGGATCTCTTCCTGGTCGACCGGCAGGCTGACGACGCGCACACTGGTTGCATTATAGATGGCGTTGGTGATCGCCGGGGCGGTGGGGATACTGACAATTTCACCCACCCCCTTGGCTCCATACGGTCCAGCAGTGACTGGGTGCTCGACAATGATCGAAAGGATCTCAGGCGTCTGCATTATAGAGGGTATCCGATAGCGCGCCAGATGGTCGGTAAACACAATACCGTTCTCTACGATGAAATTTTCGGTCAGCGCCATCCCCATACCCATCACGACACCGCCTTCCACCTGTCCCTGCAAACCGAGTGGGTTTAGCGCTTTGCCCACATCGTTGGCAGCGATAATGCGCAACACGCGCACTTCTCCAGTCCGAGTGTTAACTTCTACCTGTGCCGCCTGGGCGGCGAACGAGAAGGCAAAGTGCATATCGCCATTCTTTCCCAGTGGGGCAGTTTCCGGAGCCCAATATACATAGAGCGCGCATGCTTCACGCCCTTCCGCGCGCATCATTGAGACCACCTCACCGAGTGGGATGGAATGCCCGTTCACCTGGGCCAGACCTTCGATAAAGCGGATGTTCTCCGGGGGTTGGTCGTACTTTTCAGCAAGCGTGCTGGTGACAGCCTGGCGCAGTGATTTGGCTGCATGGCGAGCTGCGTTGCCAGTGACGAATGTCTGGCGGGAGGCGGTTGTGGGACCGCCATCTGGGGTAAGATCGGTGTCCATCAACAGGACTTTGACTCGAGATAGGGGCTGCTCAAACTCCTCTGCAACAATCATCTGCAATACAGTGACCAATCCCTGGCCTAACTCAGCCGAGGCGGTGCGCACTTCCAGGCTGCCATCAGCGAACAATTCTACTTCAGCGCCCGCCTTATCCGGTGCACCACCGCCCAAACCGGTATTCTTATACCCCACTGCAAATCCCCAAGAGCGAACGAATTGAGGCTGATCGACTGAAATCTCAGGCTTGAATGGCTCATCTCCTGACAGGGCGTGCAATTCTGCATGCACTCGTTCGATGCATTCGAGCAAACCCACACTCTCATTCAGGTGTTGTCCGGTGTTGGTTATTGACCCGGTACGTAAGGCATTAATCCGCCTCAATTCGATCGGATCAATTTCCAACTCCCTGGCCAGGATATCCATCATGCTTTCAATTGCAAATGCCGACTGGCTGACTCCAAAACCGCGGAACGCTCCAGCAGGTGGGTTGTTGGTGTACATCGCGTAACAATCGGTACGGGTGTGAGGGATCGCATAGGGACCGGCCGAATGGGTGGTGGCGCGGGTCATCACCTTATCGCCCAAAGAAGCATAGGCTCCGGTATCCCCATATAACTCTGTCTCCACTGCGGTCAGACGTCCGTCCGATTTTGCTCCCAATTTCACGCGAATCTGGGTGGCGTGCCTCTTGGGGTGAACGAGCAGGCTTTCGTGGCGGTCAAAGAGCAGTTTAACCGGCCTGCCCGTCGCCTGAGCCAGCAAGGCGGCGTGGATTTGACCGGCGATGTCTTCCTTCCCACCAAACCCGCCGCCTACCAATTGTCCGATGACACGGAGGCGCTCATCAGGCCAGCCCAGAGCGCGCGCCACCTGGTTACGGTCAGAAGACGGGATCTGCGAACCCACATAGATTTCCATTCGCCCGTCAGGTGTGGGCCGGGCGATGCTGCACTCAGGTTCTAAGAATGCGTGTTCAATGATTGGGGTATGGAAGGTTTGCTCCAGGATGAGATCTGCTTCGGAAAAGCCCTGATCGATATCACCCTTTCGCACCTTGATGTGCTTGAGCATGTTCCCGGCCTCATGCAGCCTGGGAGCTGAGGGGTCTCTCGCCTGGAGGGCATCAGAGATAACGGGTTGGATTTCAAACTCCGCTTCAATCAAATCCAGGGCTTGTGTGGCGATTGCGCGCGTCTCCGCGGCAACGATTGCAATGGCGTCACCAACATAGCGCACTCGCTCTCCTAACCCAACCAGGACAGGCCAATCCGGTACCACTAAGCCATGGTAGTGTTCCCCAGGGATGTCACTGGCGGTCAGCACAGATAATACGCCGGGCAAGCGGCGCGCTGGCTCGATCGATATCCGGGTCAGTATGGCATGGGGCACTTTTGCTCTTTTGACTCGTGCGTGAAGCATATCGGGAAACATCAAGTCGTCGCTGAATAAGGCAGTCCCTGTCACCTTCTCCACCGCATCCGGGCGAAGTTGCACGGTTCCAATAATTTGCATTGGGGCTGAACTTCCCGTCTGGTCTGGCTGTGCAACCGGTTCTCCACTTCGAATGGCGCGTGCCGCTGCCAGGATTGCGCGTTCAATCGAGGGATAACCAGCGCAGCGGCACAATGTGTCTTTCAATGCCTGGCGGATCTCTGCCAGATCAGGATCGGGATTGCGCTGTAATAAGGCATAGGCGGTCATGATCTGTCCAGGGATGCAGAAGCCACACTGCACCGCACCATAAAGAACAAATGCCTGCTGCAGAGGATGTAAAGTACCATCACCTGGCAGCTCCGCTTCTATTCCCGGAATTTCTTTCGTACTGCTAGCCGAAGCCAACCCTTCAATAGTAAGGATTTGTTTCCCATCCACCTTTCCGGCTGGATAGGTACAAGATAATACAGGCTTCTCATCGACCAGCACCGTGCACGAGCCGCACTCGGCTTCGTTACAGGCAATTTTCGTCCCAGTTAATCGAAGGCGCTCCCGGAGAAGATCCGAAAGCATCTCCCCGGGAAACGGCTTCATTGAGACCTGGCTACCATTAACAGTAAATATCATTCGGTTAACTCCTGTAAGATAATTACCGGTATTCACTCAATTATTTCGCTTATCACGATTTACTAGCGCGCTGTGCAGCACAGCGGAGCACCTCGCTCAACAATTCAACCGCCATCAGCTGGCGGTATTCAGCAGTTGCCCGGTGTGGGCTGGAGCGGAAGCGAGCTTCGCCGAGCAGCTTTTTTCCAGCGCCGGCGAGCGTATCCCCATTAATCCGTTTTCCCAGTAGATATTTCTCTGTTAAATTTGCTCGGAAAGGCACCGCAGCCGCAGGGCCGACAGAGATACGCACTCCCACAATCACACCCTCCTCTAAGTGCAACCAGGCAGCCATGTTTAGAATTGCAATGGCAACTCCTTGTGGGCGCATGATACGGCAGAAGGCTGATCCTTGTGAAAGTGATGTCAAGGGCAGGTTGAACCCAACCAATAACTCATTACCCGCCGACAATATACTTTTCCCTGGCCCCAGAAACAAATCATTCACGGGAACCGTTCGCCGCCCTGCCCGACCAGCAATCTCAGCCGTGGCATGCAAGGCAAGCAGGGCAATCGTACCGTCGCCCGCAGGGAGCGCATGGGCAACATTTCCGCCCAGGGTAGCTGTGTTTCTCACCTGCGGCCCGCCGATCAAGCTAACCGCTTCAAACAAAGCCTGGGCATGCTGCTTCACCAGGCGTGAGGCCAATATTTGATCCAATGGGACGGCAGCCCCCAGGTACAACATTTCCTGGCGAATAACCAGGCTGGTCAATTCTGGAACTTCGGTTACATCAACCAGGGTGTGAACAGGAGTATGCCGGCCTTGCTGTAGATCTAACAGCAAGTCTGTACCGCCGGCTATTACGCAAGACGGTTGTGGCGCCTGTTCAAGTGCTGTTAAGGCGTCATCAACGGATTGAGCCAGGATGTACTCTTTCCAAAAGGGCATGGATCGGCGAATTCCTTTGCTGCCAGGGTAAGAACGGCGGCACTTTTCGACGAGCAGGTCACTCATTTTGCCCGGCCCGACGCCGCCGCGGTGAGCGCCGCGACGACCACCGATCCAGATGCTGCTATTTTAACATATATTTTATCCTTCCCTTTCGGCATATTACAACTCATGCTATCATTCAGGCTATGTTAAAGGCGCTCATCAAGACCATGCGCCCACGTCAGTGGACGAAAAATCTGGTTGTATTTGCAGCATTGGTGTTCGATCGCCAACTCAGGTTCGATAACCTGCCAGCGGTTCTGCGCACACTGGCTGGTTTTATTATCTTTTGCCTGCTCTCGGGTGTCGTATATATCATCAATGACATCCTCGACGCCGCAGCAGACCGCCAGCATCCTGACAAACGCAGCCGTCCGATCGCTTCTGGCGCGCTACCCGTCTCGCTGGCCTGGACTGTGGCCGTCGGCTTGACACTCGTATTGATCCCCATTTCTTATCTGTTATCGCCGGGCTTTGCCCTGGTTGCGATTTCCTATTTTGTTCTCAACCTGGTTTACTCCAAATGGTTAAAGCACGTACCGCTGTTGGATGTCTTTTCGATCGCCCTCGGGTTCGTGTTGCGCGTTGCCGCAGGCGTTACGCTCATCCATGTTGCCCGATTTTCACCCTGGTTATATGTAGTGATCACATTAGGTGCCTTATATATCGGCTTCGGTAAGCGTCGAGCCGAGCTTGCATTACTGGCAGATGGAGCCAACCGCCACCGGCGAGTCCTAGAAGGATATACGATCCCTTTGCTGGATCAATTTATCACCATCGTATCCAGCACCACAATCATCGCCTACAGCCTGTACACCTTCTCGGCCCCCAACCTACCCGAGAACCACGTGATGATGCTTACCATTCCGTTTGTGCTCTACGGCGTCTTCCGTTACCTGTATTTAATCCAGGTCACACATAGCGGTGGTGCACCTGAAGAGGTGTTGCTCTCCGACCGGCCTCTCCAGGTAGTGATCATTTTGTGGGGTTTGTTTGTGATGTTGATTTTTTACTTCTTCTAGACAGTCGGTTGACCTAACAGACCAGCTTATCCAATCAAACGAATCAGGTCACATGCCCGCCATCTCAGCCTCGGCTCCAGGAAAAATCATCCTGTTTGGTGAACACGCCGTTGTGTACGGACGTCCTGCTATCGCAGCACCCGTAACACAGGTAAAAGCCAGGGCCATGGTCACCGCAAATCCAATGGCTTCTCCAGGCTATGTGCGAATCCAGGCTCCGAACATCGGCCTTGATACAGATGTGAATGATTTGCCCGCGAACCATCCCCTGGCCATTGCCATTGCGGAAGTGGTCCGGTTTTTGGAAATTCACCGTCTACCTGCATGCACCATCCGGATCACGTCATCCATTCCGGTTGCAGCCGGATTGGGATCAGGTGCTGCGGTCTCAGTTGCCCTGATCCGAGCTCTCACGGCTTTTCTGGGAAAGCCATTGGATGATGAGAGCGTGTCCTCCCTGGCTTTTCAGGTTGAGAAGACCTATCACGGGACGCCCTCGGGCATAGACAATACAGTGATTACCTATGGAGGACCTATCTATTTTGTCCGCGGAAAACCTGTTGTCAGGTTGCCGGTGGGCGAGCCTTTTATTGTGGTTATCGGGGATACTGGAGTGAGCTGCCCAACTTCTGTTACCGTTGGCGACGTAGCCCAAGCCAGGCGCGCCGATCCTGAGGCGATTGACCAGGAATTCGACCAGATCGCCAGGATCACAGAGGCCGCCCGGCAGGCAATCGAGCGCGGAGAAACTGAGCAGTTGGGGCCATTAATGATGACCAATCACCAACACTTACAGAAGTTGGGAGTATCTTCTCCAGAACTTGACCGCCTGGTTGAAGCCGCAGGACAAATGGGAGCATTGGGAGCCAAGCTCTCTGGCGGCGGGCGAGGTGGCAATATGATTGCTCTGGTGGAGCCGGACCGCGCTCAAGCTATTGCGGAAGCCCTTACCATGGCAGGGGCTGTGCGCACGATAATCACTGAAATCAAGCCGCAGGGGAGGCGATAATCCACGGATGGATTCCACCTATAGCTTTCCGATAGCCACACTCCAGTTCCTCAAGTTTGGTGGTTCTCTGATCACCGACAAACACCAGCCGCACACCCCGCGCCTGGATGTTCTGAGCCGCCTATCACGAGAGGTTGGCTCGGCATGGAATCCTGATCTTCCAATGCAGCTCATCGTGGGAAATGGAGCAGGTTCCTTTGGGCACATCCCGGCCAAGAAATACGGCACTCGCCAGGGAGTGCATACCGGCCAGGAATGGGCTGGCTTTACCGAGGTGTGGCGAGAAGCAGCCGCACTGAATAGCCTAGTCATTGATGCACTTCATGCAGCAGGACTACCCGTTATCGCCATCCACCCATCCGCTGTGGTGACAGCCAGTGACGGGCGGGTCGCTGCCTGGGATCTGGCGCCCATCAAGTCCGCCCTGCAGGCTGGATTACTTCCGGTGATTCACGGTGATGTGATCTTCGATTCGGTACGTGGCGGTACGATCCTCTCCACGGAAGACCTATTTGACTATCTGGCGAAGCAGCTACTCCCACAGCGCATCCTGCTGGCCGGGTTAGAAGAGGGTGTCTGGGCGGATTACCCGGCATGCACCCGCCTGGTACCAGTCATTACACCAGATAATCTATCAGAAATAATGCGATCTTTAGGCGGATCAAGCGCTACAGATGTGACCGGCGGCATGCAAAGCAAAGTGCAGCAGAGTCTGGAGTTGATAGCGCGGATACCTGATCTGGAAGTGTTTATCTTCTCCGGTGAGACTCCCGGCGCTATCACCCAGGCTTTGCGCGGAGCTCGCCTGGGTACCTGCCTCCATCGATGACCTCTCAAACCACTGGCTGATGTAGAATCTTATAAACAAAGGATGACCGCCCATGTTATCCACCCGATTAGAGCTTGAAGCTATCGAAGAACAGATCCTTGCCCCGTACGCCTGTCGCAGTAAAAATACCAAAGGGCGTGTCTACCCGGATGAAGAACCGGAATATCGCACCACCTTCCAGCGCGACCGCGACCGTATACTGCATACCACAGCTTTCCGCCGGTTAGAATACAAGACACAGGTTTTTATCAATTACGAAGGCGACTACTACCGGACGCGCCTTACGCACACCCTGGAAGTCGCCCAAATTGCCCGCACGATCGCCAGAGCCTTGCGCGCCAATGAGGATCTGGTGGAGAGCATCTGTCTGGCACACGACCTGGGTCACCCGCCTTTTGGTCACTCTGGGGAGATCGCCCTGGCGCGCCTGATGGTCGATTACGGTGGATTTGATCACAACAAGCAATCGCTACGTATCATCACCAACCTGGAGCGCCGCTTTCCCGATTTCCCCGGGCTCAATCTCACCTGGGAAGTGCGGGAGGGAATCGTCAAGCACGAGTCCGAGTACGATATCGCCGACGCATCAGACTATAGCCCAGACCTGCGTGGTAATTTAGAAGCGCAGATTACCAATGCCGCAGATGAATTGGCGTATACCTCGCATGACCTGGATGATGGATTACGCTCCGGGATGATCACCCCCCAGATGCTCAATGGGATTACACTCTGGGAAATTCTGGCTGAAAGTATTGGCTGGCACGGCCTGGTTTTGGAAGAAATAGATCGCCACCGCCTGATCCGCCGTCTAATCGGTATGGAGGTCACCGACCTGGTACACACGACAAACCAACGCCTGATGGAGAGCAATGTCAGATCTGTGGAGGATCTACAACGCTTACCCTATCAGGTAATTGGCTTTAGCGAAGATATGCACCGCCGCAACCGCCAATTGAAGGATTTTTTGTATTCCAAGTTGTACCGGCATTACAGGGTAGTCCGCATGGCGGTGAAGGCTGAACGCATCATCGGTGATTTATTGGCTGCTTATTTGAAAGAACCAGCCATCCTCCCAGGACACGTCCAGAACTTGATCAACGAGTACGGCTTAGAGCGAACAACCTGCGATTACATCGCCGGAATGACCGATCGCTTTGCAGTCGATGAGCATGCCAAGCTATTTGATCCGACCATTAAGCCTTGAATCGTTAGAGGAGTTCATACAGAAACGATTATAATTGGCTGGAATTTGTTATTGTTGGAGTAAGTGATGAACGATCAGCATTACTTGACCAGCGAAGGGGCTGTGCGCCTCAAAGCTGAATTAGAACAACTAAAAGGCCCAGGACGCGAGGAGATGGCCAAGCGCTTGCGAGCTGCCATTCAGATGGGTGACCTATCTGAGAACGCGGATTATCACAAAGCCAAAGAAGACCAGGGATTTCTGGAAGGGCGCATCATGGAGCTGGAATATCTACTCCAGCACGCAACGATTGTTGCTGAAATTGGCAATGGGGATCGAGAGATCGTTGAGGTAGGTGCTAGAGTTACCGTCATCGAAGAGGGTTATCCACCTGAGACTTACTTCCTGGTAGGAGCCCAGGAAGCCGATCCACGCAACGGAAAGATCTCGAACGAATCCCCTATTGGCCGTGCTTTGCTGGGTCACCGGATCGGCGACCAGGTGGCAGCCGAGACACCTAATGGCATCATTAGCTTGACCATTACTGGACTCGAATAAAGATCGCCATCAGCCATAAGCTCGAATTAAATTAAAACGGCGGACGCGATTTTGATCGTCCGCCGTTTGGTTTATTTGACAAAACTACGATCTAGGCCAGACAGAAAGCTCAAGGATCAGCCGGTCAAAGAAGCTTTGCTCAGGGAGGGCGCCATCGCCATAGGCCATGTCAACTACCCTGGCAACCAGTTTCAAAGTTTGTGTCTCCAGCACGATCTCGCTGCCGGGTTCTGCCAAAACCGGATCGCCCTTCGATTCGAGGCGCTGGCGTGTGGCATCATCCAAAAATGCATGGGCGCTCATCAGCACTTTGGTTACCGTCTGGATATCGTTTTTATCGAATAACCAGACCTCAAAAGCAGTCACGCGTTTGGGTTCACCGACGCCAATGGTTTCGGATATGCCCGCACCACACTCGCCGAGGAACTCACCAGTGGGAGAATCAATGCTGAACGAATCGTCAAACAAATCGTCACCCAGCTTGTAGGAGGCCATGAACTGGACTGTCGGCGGTTCCTCTCCTGGTGCAGCGTATTCGGTCCATTCTGGCTGTCTTTCAGCAGGTTGAGCTTCCCTCTTCGCAGGAGATGCCTGCCCGCCACTCCGGTTGCGCCAATACAGAAGGTAGAACAATCCACCCCCCAGTGCCAGTCCAAGCACACAAATGAGGAGAATGACGATTGTCCAAGTGGGGAATCCCCCCTCTTCTTCAACCGGGGCTGCTGGTACAGAGGAAGTGACCATGGGTGTGGTCACCCCGGGTGTGGTCGCGGGTGGGGTTGCTACTGCGGGAACACCGGTCGTCACCACGGCCTTGAATGCAGCGATTGATTGCGGCGACTGCTCACCCGGATTAGCTTCGATCTGCGCCAGGATGTTCTCTTTGTTCTCGCCAATTGCCTCGTACCTGGTCTGAGCTAAAGCTGCGTCCTGGTTTACGGTATAGGAATCGATCGCCATGCGCATATAATCTTCTTGCAAGTCAGGGCGCAATAGATCAACCGGAGCATCCGTCCACTCCACAGGGTTTATTAACCAGGCATAGATCAGACCCAGGATAAGACCAATTAATAACCCCGCAATTCCCACGAATAGAGGTCGTTTCGAATATTCTTTTACAGTGTCCATTTCTTTTCTCCAACTGTGCAACTCACGTCTGTCCCCAGAGATATTTCCCTGATAACTAGTATGGGATACACGCTAATTGTAGACCATCCTGATAAAAACCGCAATGCAAACAAAGCAATTATTTAGCACATCCATTCTAACGCATATTCTCCCGATGCGCTCGCCCATTATTCGTTGCAAGGTCTATGCCGTCTCTGCCAACCCTTCCGAGGTAACTTCTTCGAGCGGGAACTGCTCCCCGCATTGCAGGCAGGTGGCATTGCGCTTATCGGCCTCCACTAAAAGCCCGCCACAATTTGGGCAGGGTCTAGGGAGTGGGCGCTTCCAGGAGGTGAAATCGCAGGCAGGATAATTGGCGCAGCCATAAAACACACGTCCTTTGCGCGTTTTACGCACCACCAGATCACCGCCATCCTTGCGACAGGTGACTCCGAGCTTCTCCAACCATGCCTCGGTGTGCCGGCACTCGGGGAAGTTGCTGCAACTGATAAATTTGCCATAGCGTCCCCAGCGAATGACCAATGGGTGACCGCAATTCGGGCAATCCCTACCAACAAGTTCAGGCTCTGCCTTCATCTCTGGAATACGTTGATCGGCTTGAGCAACCTGCACTGAAAATGGTTGATAAAACTCTCGAATGGTATCCACCCAAAGCAGATCTCCGGAAGCTATCCGGTCCAGATTCTCTTCCAGGCGAGCCGTAAAATTTACATCCACGATATCTGGGAAATTCTCCGTAATGATATCGTTCACCAGGAAACCCGTCTCCGTAGGGGACAGGTGTTTGTTTTCTCGCAGAACATAGCCTCGCTGTTGCAAGACCGAGAGAATTGGAGCATAGGTGGAAGGGCGTCCAATGCCATTACTTTCCAGGGTACGCACCAGGCTGGCTTCGCTATAACGCGGTGGCGGTTGAGTGAAGTGCTGCTCTGGAAGAAGTCGCACCAATCGCTGGGTCTGACCTTCCTCCACCCCATCAGGCACCCGGGTCTCTACCTCTTCTTCAGATTTTTGGTCTTCGTCTTTGGTTTCTTCATAGACGACCAAAAACCCCGGGAAACTCACCGTCGATTCAACCGCTCTTAAAAGGTAATCATGAGAGGTTGATTTACCCGTGACTTCCACAGAAATAGTATTCATCATCGCCGCAGCCATTTGGGAGGCTAAGAACCGCTGCCAGATCAACTGGTATAACTTGAACTGTTCATTGGAGAGTAACTCTTTCAAGGCAATTGGCTGGCGCATCACTGACGTTGGGCGGATAGCTTCGTGTGCTTCCTGCGCGCCGCGGGTCCTGGTTTTATACCTGGGCTGTTCATCTGGTATGTAAGCGTTTCCGTACCGGCTGGAGATATACTGGCGCGCCTCCGCCTGTGCCAGCTTGGAGACATTCGTCGAGTCTGTGCGCATGTAGGTGATCAAACCGACACTACCCCCTTCGCCTACATCAATACCTTCATAGAGTTGCTGTGCCAGGGCCATCGTACGGCGCGCCGTCAAGCCCAAGCGGGTTGAAGCCTCCTGTTGTAAAGTACTGGTAATGTACGGAGGAGAGGGGTTGCGCTTCCGCTCTCCTCGTTTAATCTTGGATATGGTGTAGGCAGCTCCTTCCATATCCACTATGATCGGTCGGACCACGCCTTCGTTATCCAGGACAGGTTCTTCTCCGTCTACCTTCATCAGCCTGGCGACATATTTGTCCTTGTTACCGGCTGGCGTGAGCTCCGCAGCGATGGTCCAATACTCTACCGGTATAAAAGCATCGATCTCCCGTTCTCGATCCACAACCAGCCGGAGGGCTACGGATTGAACCCGTCCCGCGGAAAGCCGGCTGCGCACCTTTCGCCATAATAATGGGCTAAGGCTATATCCGACCAGGCGGTCGAGCACCCGCCGGGCTTGTTGTGCATCCACCAGGTTTGAGTTAATCTCGCGCGGATGGGCAAATGCTTCTGCCACGGCCGGTTCGGTGATCTCGTGGAACACCACGCGGTGGGTAATACTCGGATTTGCATCAATCGCCTGCACCAGGTGCCAGGCGATGGCTTCACCCTCACGGTCTGGGTCAGTTGCCAGGAAGACTTCTTCTGCCTTTCTTGCCAGGTCTTTGATCTCCTTCACCACGGGGCGCTTTTCATTCAGCACCCGATATTTAGGAGCAAAATCGTTCTTAACATCAACCGAGAGCTGAGATTTCAGCAAATCGCGCACGTGTCCCACCGAGGCCTTGACCGTGTATCCCTTACCCAGGAAGCGCCCCACCGTGCGGGCTTTCGCTGGTGATTCAACGATCACCAGCTTGCCAGACCGCTTCGGATTCTCTTTGGCCCGATTCTCCCCCGGTTTTAATCCCTGATGCGCTTCTGTCCTGCCCATGAGGTAGAGCTTTGTCCCACACACCGGGCAGACTCCTTGTGTTGCCGGAGCTCCCGCAGTCGTGAAGACAGGCTTAGGATCGGTGATTTTACGCTTTGTTTTGCATTTCATGCAGTAGGCATCCAATAGATGGATCCTCCTTCCATTTACCATTAGTTCAAAAATAAGGTTAATTGCTGATCTTGAATCAAGCTAGATAAATTCCTGCCCGGTTTCAACCAGTTGGTGGACAACCTGGCGAACTTTTTGCGCCTGGTCTTTACGGCATACCAGTAACACATCGCCTGTATCTACAACGATCAAATCATCCACCCCTATCGTTACGATCAGGCGATGCTCCTGATTCACATAGACGAGCGACTGGTGTGTATCCAAACCGACATGTATTCCACCCATGACAATGTTGCCGTCTTGATCCCCTGAAATAACCTCGAACAATGAATCCCAACTACCTACATCGCTCCACTGCAAATCGGAGGCGTGAATTACGGCTACTTCCCTGGCCTGCTCCATGATACCGTAATCGATGGTTTGGCTGATTAGCTCAGGCCAGACGGACTGGATCGTTGCCTGTCTTGTTGCGTTATTCCAGGATTCTGAGATCTGGCTCAAACCGGAGAATAGCCCGGGCATGTGGGTTTGAAACTCGGCCAGGATGCGATCCACCCGCCATACGAACATCCCTGAATTCCAGGTGTGGTCGCCAGCCAGAAGCATCTCTCGGGCTTGCTCCTCGCTCGGCTTTTCTTTAAATCGAACAGCGCGGTAGACCTCCAGGCTGTTTTTTTGACCCAGACTACTACCCCTTTGAATATAACCATAACCGGTGGCGGAAAATGTGGGTGAGATCCCCAGCGTAACCAGGTAGCCGTCCATCGCTACATCTTTCGCGGCTAAGAGGAGCTGGCGAAAAGCGGGCTCATTTCCAATGTAGTGGTCTGAGGTCAATACAGCCATGACCGCTTGAGGATCACGCTCCTGCAAGGCAATGGCAGCCAATCCAATTACTGAGGCAGTGCCTTTTGGCAGGGGCTCTAACAAAAAATTTTCGACGGGTATCTGTGGACATTGCTGTTGCAGCTCAACCGCCTGCTCTTGAACAGTAACCACATAAATGTGATCGGGGCTAAAAACACCGTCCAACCGTTCAACGGATGTCTGAAAAAGGCTGCGCTCCTCAAGGAGGCGCAACATCTGTTTCGGACGTGCCTTGCGGGAAAGCGGCCAAAGCCGGGTTCCACCACCTCCAGCCATGATTACCGCATAATAATGATCGTTCTTCCTATCCATCGTAGTGGCCCATAAAAATAAATTACCCTTTTCTAGCGATCAATCCTCCGGAACATCAACCTGATACTCACTCGTACGCTCACGAACTGCGACGTATCGCATCCCACCAACTTGCTTGACCATTCCCTTCAGCTCCATCAAAGCCAGCGCAGCCGTGATTTTCTCAACCGGGAGATTGGTCTGCGCCATGATTTCATCGACGTGTACCGGCTCGCGCTCAATCACAGCCAACAACTGGCTCTCGGTAGCATCCGAAGGTAAGACCCGGCGCGCGCTGCGATGCTCGTAAACCATCGTGAGGTCCAACATCTCCAACACTTCTCCAGGGTTTAACAGAGGGCGCGCTCCCTGCTGGATTAACCGGTTGCAGCCCACGCTTTGCGGGGCATTGATATTTCCAGGGACAGCGAAAACGTCTCGACCCTGATCGGCAGCAAACTCTGCCGTGATCAGCGCTCCACTCTTCTCACCTGCCTCTACAATCACTACAGCTAGCGATAGTCCCGAGATAATCCGGTTGCGGGGCGGGAAGTTAATCCCATCCGGTTGGGCACCAAGGGGATAATCGCTGATTAGAGCGCCGTTGGTGATGATTTTATTTGCCAGTGGACGGTGTTCCGGAGGATACACCACATCCACACCACTGCCTAAAACAGCCAGGGTTCTACCCCCAGCTTCCAGAGCTGCTTGGTGCGCCAGGGAGTCAACTCCCCGCGCCAACCCACTGACAACCGTCACGCCACTGCTCGCCAGGACGCTGCTGACCTCTTGAGTCACCTGGCGGCCATAAGCTGTGACTCTGCGGGTGCCCACTATCGCAACTGCCCATTCGTCACTGGGGATCATCTCACCGCGCACGTAGAGCACAGGGGGTGGTTGATCGATCTCTTTGAGGCGGCGCGGGTACGCATCATCATCCCAGATCAAAACCTGGATCCCCTCTCCCTGGATGCGGTCCCAGGCTTGTTGCAAGGAACCCTGGGAGCGAACTTGCAGCAGGGATTCAATTACCTTGCTGCCCAGACCAACCGCCTGTAGCTCGGAGACCGGTGCGTTCCAGGCAGTTTCAATATCCCCAAAGAAATTGAGCAGCGCCCGCAGGCGTGCCGCGCCAATCCCTTTAACCAGGTTAAATCCGACCCAATAAGCCTTCTGATCAACCAAATCGATTTCCCTAGTGGACGTTCGTTACTTCATTAATGAACAAGCAAACAGAATACCACATTGATTATTCTGATGTCAAGGCATCCTAACTGAACATAACTGATAAGCTGGGGGATTCAAGGGTATCAATCGTCAAGGAGCAAGCCGGGGAGCAGATGCACGGACACCATTCCGTCCATCAGATCAATACTCAGTACCACCTCGTCGGTCATCGGCAACAAGGCTTCTTTACCATTCTCCAACTGCACTACCAGGATATCATTTGCCCCGGTTTCGAGAATCCCTGTAATCACGCCCAGGTAAGGTCCATTCTCATCTTTAACCCCCAGCCCGATAAGCTCGTGATGGTAATATTCGCCCTCCTCAAGGGGAGGGATTTCGTCTGCACGCACGTAAACAATAGAATTTCGCAAAGTTCCCGCTTCGTCACGATCATTTATATCCCGGAAGGCAACTAACAAGCTATCCTGGTGCCACCTGCTGCTTGAAATGAGAATAGGCGTATGATCCTCGCCGATAAAAACGGTAACCCCCGCAGTGAGCCTTTCGGGGAAATCGGTATAGATGTCCATCTGGATCTCGCCGCGCACCCCATGCGGGCGGCGCAGCTTGCCAACCGCCAAGAATACAGGCTCGCCGTCACCTGGCGTGCCTGCGGGTAATGAAGATTGAGACGAGTTCTCACCCGGAGTCATCGCAAGTCATCGACGTCCAGAACAGCGCGTTTTCCTTCTTGCCCAGCGGCAACTCGCAGTAAAACGCGCATTGCGTTTGCCACACGACCACCTTTACCGATAACCCTACCCATATCTTCTTTGGCCACATAGAGTTTCAGATTGATCAGTGGACCCTGACGCTTTTGAATGACCCGCACCTGGGTGGGGTCATCCACGAGTGATCTGGCAATATATTCAATCAATTCTTTCAATTCGCACCTCGGCAAGATGCTGCGTTATGGTCAAGATGTGCGCTTCTATTTCTTGGCTTTCGTGGGAGTTTCATCCCGGCGGGTTTGGGCACTGCCGCTCCGGCTCGCCTCAGCTTGTTCAGCCTCTTGCAGCAGCGTATCGACAGCCTCACCCTGCTTAAAGCGTTCGTAGCGACCCAGCAACCCGACGCTCTTGAAGACTCGCTGAACCGACTCGGTCGGTTGAGCACCGTGGCTCATCCAGTCGTAGATGCGCTCCTCTTTCAGTTGGATTGTGGAAGGATCAGTCCGCGGGTTATACGTTCCCAGGATTTCCAGGAAGCGACCATCACGAGGACTTTCTTTGTCAGAGGCTACAATACGGTAGCTGGGTTGTCCTTTTAACCCCATCCGGCGTAAACGAATACGAACCATCAGTCTATCTCCTTACTCCATTCTTATTTAATTTTATTACTCACCCAGTTACCGGGTGGGGTGAGATAATCCATTTTACCTGCTAACCAAACAAGCGGGGAAGACCTCGCTTACCCGATTTCTTTATCGTTTTAAACATTCGTTGTGCCTCGCGGTATTGTTTCATCAGGCGATTAACATCCTGCACATCGGTGCCAGAGCCACGGGCAATTCGACGGCGCCGGCTGGCGTTCAAAACATCCGGCTTCAAACGCTCTTTAAGTGTCATCGAATTGATGATCGCTTCCGTCATCTTGAGCTGCCGTTCAGCATCCTGTGGGTTGATCTGGCGGGAGATCTGTCCCATTCCACCCGGCATCATTTCAAGCAGTTGTGTCAGTGGACCCATCTTGCGAAGCTGCCTGAGCTGATCAGAGAAATCTTGCAAGGTGAATTCACCCGACATCAGCCTCTGAGCCTGCTCAGCCGCCACTTTCTCATCCAACGCAGCTTCAGCCCGCTCAATTAAACCGATGACATCTCCCATTCCCAGAATGCGAGAGGCGAGGCGGCTGGGGTCATAAACTTCTACTGCATCCAGAGCCTCGCCCGTTCCCAGGACTTTGATCGGCACTCCAGTAACCGCCCGGATCGATATGGCCGCTCCGCCGCGCGCATCCCCATCCATTTTGGTCAATACCAGCCCGCTCAAGGGGATTGCATCGCGGAAACCCTTGGCGATGTTCACCGCTTCCTGGCCAATCATCGAGTCAACCACCAACAGTGTTTCCGAGATCTCTACCCGGCGCTGAATTGCTCCCAACTCGGTCATCAGAGCTTCATCAAGCTGAGAACGCCCGGCTGTATCCAGGATCAGCAAAGTGTAACCGCCTTTTTGCGCTTTATCAAAAGCATGTGCGGCCACCACCGGTGGCGTCACACCCTGCTCAAAATAGACCGGGATATCCAACCGCTCGCCGAGCGTTTCAAGCTGGCGCACCGCGGCTGGCCGGTAGGGATCGCAGGCGACCAGCATCACTCGTTCTCCCTGCGAGCGCAACATCCTGGCCAGCTTCCCGGCGGCTGTTGTTTTCCCTGAGCCTTGCAAACCGACCAACATGATCGTACGCGGCCGCGGCCCACTAAAGTTTAGTTTTTCTGCCGGGCCGAGTGTGGTGATCAACTCTTCATTAACGATCTTGATCACCTGCTGCGCGGGGTTAAGCGCTCGGGAAACCTCGTATCCTACGGCGCGCTGGCGCACGCGGGAAATGAATTCTTTTACAACCGTGTAATTGACATCCGCTTCAAGCAAAGCCAGGCGCACCTCGCGCATGGCGAGGTCCACATCCTGCTCCGATAGCTTCCCGCGACGGCGCAGTTCCTTAAATACATTCTCTAAGCGTTCGGTCAGGTTCTCAAACACAGCACTGCATTTTAGTATGGAAGCAGGGAAAGGTCAAGATGGAAAACAATGGACGTAACTATACTGACCAGGCAGGGTTTTAATGATTGCACCAAACCAGGATGCCAGGAATCCAGCGCCAGTGATTAAGGAGGACACATGTCTCAAGTTGCTATTGTGACAGATAGCACCACGTATTTTCCCAAGGAATACATCGAACAATACAATCTCTCCATCGCTCCCCAGGTATTAATTTGGGATAATAAAACCTACCGGGACGGGATCGATATTCAGCCGGAAGAATTTTATCGAAAGCTAAAGACTGCTACAGTCATGCCTACCACTTCCCAGGCAACGGTTCAGGCCTTTAATGAAATCTATGAGGACCTGGTTGGCAAGGGCTATGACGAAATACTAACCATCACGCTCTCCAGCGATCTTTCTGGGACGATGGACTCCGCCACCCAGGCCCGCCAGAACTATCCAGGCGCATCCATCGAGATCGTCGATTCGAGGACAACGGCAATGGCCTTGGGGTTTCAGGTGTTGTCCGTGGCTCGTGCGGCAAAGGAAGGCGCCAGCCTGGCGGAATGCGTCGCTCTGGCGGAGAAGGCCCGCGAGCATGTTGGGGTGGTCTTCGCAGTCGACACCCTTGAATTCCTTCACCGGGGGGGGCGCATCGGGGGTGGCAGCCGCTTCCTGGGCAGCGCCTTGAACATCAAGCCTATCTTAGAGGTCACCGGTGGCAAAATCGAAGCCGTGGAAAGAGTACGCACCCGGAAGAAATCCCTGCAACGATTGGTAGAGATCATCGTGGAGCGAACTGCGAACCGCCAGCCCGTTCGCCTGGCGACGCTGCATGCCAACGCTGAGGCCGACGCTAAAGAAATTTTGGAGATGGCCAGCACGCAGCTCAACGTCGTAGAAAGCATCTTTTCAGAAGTCAGCCCGGTGATTGGGGCTCACGCCGGCCCAGGGACGGTGGGACTGGCATACATGGCAGGGATGTAGAAATTATTATCTGGATGGCTGCGCAGGCTAGCTCATCTAAGACCAGCAGCCCCATCTTCATCATCGTTTCAGCCTCCTTCCCCGCAGAAGGAGGCTGAAATCTTAACCGCTGGCATCACCCGGGGTATTGTTTTGACTTGAAGTCCGTTTCATGATACGCTTCTAGCCAGCCTGCCCTGACATACCCGGTCAGGATGGGGAAAATTTCGCTGGGAGCGATATGTGAATGACGAAGATCCGTGATCTACCCCTGCTGGCGGTCTTACCCCTGGATAAACTGATCTTGCACGAGAGGCACGACTTGCAACGCTCTCCAGGGTTGGTGGAGAATATGCGCTCCAGCGGTGTATTGCGCAACCCTCCCATCATCACCCCGCTGCACGACCGCACCGGACGCTACATGGTGCTGGACGGGGCGCACCGCACCCTCTCCTTCCAAACGTTAGGCATGCGCCATATCCTGGCGCAAGTCGTGGAGCCCGATGATCCCGGTTTATCTATCCATCCCTGGAACCACGTCATTTGGGGTTTGGATACCGATGAGTTTCACGAGAGTATCCACTCAATTCCATTTATCAAGTTGGAAACCTGCGCCTGGGATGCAGGCTACCAGCAACTGGCCAGCCATCATGCTCTGGCGCTGCTCCATCTGCCCGGTGGCGAGACGTTCGCCGCGCGCATCCCGGCTAACGACCTGGTGACCCGGGTCAATTTCTTAAATGCCATCGTCGACCGCTACAAGGACCGTGCGGGGATGGATCGCACCAGCATCA
>Ga0154772_1074_pt3 | contig 34036 bp, 30 predicted proteins | sample Rifle2008BG16ft_FD_105780 | JGI IMG/M metagenome (GOLD analysis project Ga0154772, IMG submission 105780) | Chloroflexi bacterium RBG_16_52_11
CAGGTTGATCGAGCTGCTATACGCTGCTGAGCGTATCGTGGAATTGGCCACCGATCCAGAGATCACCTCACCAAAATTCCACACAGTACCGACTGAAAAACCCACTGAAGGAGTCGGAATTGTCGAAGCGCCGCGTGGTACGCTCACCCACCACTATAAAACTGATGAGCGGGGCATCGTCATCGAAGCAAACCTGATTGTCGGCACGACAAACAACTACGCACCGATAACCATGTCGATCAAGAAAGCAGCCAGTAGCTTGATCAAGAAAGGTACCATTGTGAACGAAGGCTTGCTGAACATGGTGGAAATGGCCTTCCGGGCTTATGACCCCTGTTTCGGCTGTGCAACGCACTCGCTCCCCGGGCAGATGCCGTTGGAAATCACCATCCGTGACGCCCAAGGCAATTCGATGGAGGTCTTGAAGCAATACTGCTGAAACAATGAATACAGGATCAGTCGACAAGGTTGAAGGAGGTCAGGATAGTACCGACGATTTCCCCACTGGCCTCCGCCATCCTCCTTCCATCATCATCGTCGGCCTAGGAAACCCCATCCTGGGTGATGATGGTTTTGGATGGGAGGTTGTACGGCAATTAGAGTCTCATTTCCCAGGAATGAGTAACGCAGTCGAAATTGAATGCGCTTCACTGGGAGGGTTAAGCCTGATGGAAAGGCTGATTGGATATCAGATTGCGATCCTTATCGATACTATCCATCTTGGCCAAAACGCCATTGGGACTCTCTATTGTCTCCCCTTAGAACAATTACCTGATTACTCAGCGGGGCATGCAAACTCAAGCCACGACACTACCTTGCACACTGCAATCCATTTGGGGCGATCGCTAGGAGCATCCCTTCCTGATCCGATATGGGTCGTAAGCGTCGAGACACCCAATACATACGACTTTTCGGAAGAGCTAAGCCCTCCTGTTGCAGCCGCAGTACCTAACGCAGCTCAATGCACCTTAGATTTATTAAATCAGTATTTGATTCCAGCCTATGAAGGAGAATGAAAAACCATGATATCTCCTGAACTTTTAAGACGGTACCCATTTTTCAGCCAACTTAATGAACGTCATTTGAAGGCAATTGCTATGATCTCTGAGGAAGGAGAGGTAAAAGCTGGCACGATCCTGTTTGAAGAAAATCAACCTTCACGATCATTCTACTTCTTGATTGATGGTAGTATCGATTTGATCTCCGTCGTGGAAGAGGGATTCAAATCCAAAACCCGCAAGGAATTCAACGTTGGAGAAATCAACCCCCAGGAAGTGTTCGGGATCAGTTCCATTATCGAACCTTATTTGCTCCACGCCACCGGAAAAGCCGCCAAAGATTGTCGCTTTATCACCATTGACGCCAAAGCATTACTGGCGTTGATGGAGATGGATTGCGAGATGGGATACATCTTCATGCGGCATGTTGCCAAATCAGCGACAGAGCGCATGATCGCTACACGTGTCCAATTAGCAGCCGCCCGGGCGTAAGCTGATTCTACAACCCACGTCAACGCATCAACTCAAGGTATAAAACTAATGATCAGTGAAAACTTACTTTACCGGCAAATCGTGACTTTACGGGATGGGGCGCGAGTGTTGTTACGCCCACTCAACGCAGACGATCGCCAAAGCTTGTTAAATTTGTTTCTTCCGATTCCAATGGATGAACGACGTTTTATGCGTCACAATGTGAATAACCCCCAAATCGTCAACTCCTTTGTAGACGATCTTGATTATGACAAGGTGTACCCTCTGATTAGCTTGGTGGGAGATCGCATTGTTGGGGTGGCTAGTCTTACCTTTTTTGAAGGATCTGCCAGTCACCGAGGCGAGGTGCGTATCTTCTTATCCAAAGATTTCCGCCGGCGAGGGCTGGGAACAAAAATGACACAGGCGCTAATCGATTACGCCAAGCGGAAGAGCCTGTATCTACTGGAAGTTCAAATCGTGCGCGATTTGACCAATGATATTAAAGCGATGCAAAAGGTAGGCTTCGAACATGTGTCTACGGTGGAAGATTATTTCATGCTACCTGATGGAGAATTAAGAGACGTAGTGATTATGATCCTGCGCTTACGGGCTGGAGAAGGGGAGTTCTGATTTCTATCGGGGTGGTTCATTTCGGCAATCTCTTGGAGGTGCACGTGTCCCAGCGATGGATTCGCTGGGACACGTCGCTGTTCTGATATTAATTTGAGAAGGAGGTTGCTTACGGATAGGTATTATTGTAGAACCAATTGTAGGCAAAATAGCCGGAACCGGTCGTGCTTTGAATGCGGATGGCAATCTGCCGCTTGCCCTGCATCTCACCCGGGATGTTGAAAGTTAATGTCTTGGTTCCGCCTTCTCCCGAGTTAAAAGTATCGACCTGGACTCCATTTACACCTTTGGTGCCCATCTTGTTCATCAATACTTTAAATGTATCATTCGGGGGCAAGTTATTGGTCTTGATGGTGACCGAGCTATTCCGGACGACTGCTACAATCTTAAAGGTCGGGTAGCCAGTGTAACCTCCACCGGGTGTGCTGGTTCCACCGCCAGTAGAGGAGTTGTAAAACCAATTATAGGCAAAATAACCCGATCCTGTTGTGCTGTCGAAGCGGATGGCAATCTGCTTCAATCCTTGCAGACCAGCGGGGATATTGAACGTATAGGTTTTCGTACCCCCTGATCCGCTACTGAAACTGTCCGCTATGGTACCGTTAATTCCCTTGGTGCCCATTTTGCCCATGCGCACTTGGAAACTATCATTGGGAGGCAGGTTATTAGTTTTAATCGTGACGGAGGAATCTTTCACTACGCTCACGATTCCAAAGGTAGGATACCCGGAGTAGGCTTGTTCGGCAGCTGCCCCCTCTGCCCTAGCAACAAAATTCCCGAATGGCAATACCAACAAAACGAAGATTAGAATGATCGTTGATAGGTATTTCATTTTACTTCCTCCTGAATTTTGGCTAACCTAGAGTGATCCAATGAACCCGAAGCTCTCCTCACTTCAACAGTCTCGTAAATCCGCAAGTAATTCAGCGATACGAGCTATAAATTAATTCTATACGAAATCTTGAAAGTTGCAAGGGTTATCAAACAATTAACCTTACAATTGTGTTCTTAATCCATTCACTGCCTGATTTTAATATTTGGATACGAGATGGTCTTGTCTTTTCCGAAATCTTTGGTTATCATCTCCAGGGTATATCCCAACGATGCTACCGTCCTCGTAGTTATATTACCCTTCAAAAAATCTCGAGCAAAGGGATAAACTGACGGACACTATAATCGATCCCACAAACATCCAGTATTGCTCTGTGCAGTCGTTATCCAAGGGTGAAACACTCTTCGGTAGCGCGCCTCAGACTGACTTATGGCTGATTCTTGAATATCCACACCCTCCGGGGGATAAAGCTTTGCGGGAGAGCTACTTACCGGACGAAGTGAAAGCACATCTTTCTTACTTACAAAAATCGATCGCTAACTCACGCCTGCTGTTTGTTCGCAACCAGTTGACCTCAGGCAAAGACAGCCACAGTTTCTTTATTGCCTATGCCAGCCATGACGATCCTTGTCTATACGAAATTCAGATAGACGATTATACGCAATTACTATCGATCGACCTGAGTGCTATTCAAAGTGAGGTATTTTCACTCCAGCATCGTCTGGTCAATGAGCGGCTGATATTGATCTGCACCAACGGCAAACGTGATCCATGCTGTAGCAAGTGGGGGTTACCAACATACAACGCCGTTGCCAGCAACAGGGAAATATTCGTCATGCAAACTTCCCACGTAGGTGGGCACCGTTTCGCGGCCAACATGATCTGTCTGCCGCACGGCATTTACTATGGTCGGGTCGCTCCTGACGACGCAATCGCCATTGTCAGGAATTATCAAGACGGAAATATTCACCTCAATAACTATCGCGGAAGGGCTATCTATCCCGGTGTCGCCCAGGCAGCTGATTATTATTTAAGGGACCAAACCAACGATATGCGGCTGGATGCGTATCAACTTGAGTCGATTTCAGATATTGGCGCAGGCAATTGGGAAGTAATATTCTCAAACAAAATTAGCGGGAAAACATACCGGTTGCAGCTAGTCGCTGAATTGAGCGCTCAAACAATCTATGAAAGCTGCAGCACGCCGGATGATCTGAAGCCAATCAAAAAGTTTCGTCTAATTCAATCTACCGAAGATGCTTCGAGAGATTAAAATTCTTTGATCATTATCTATACGCAATTCTACAGAAAATAATTAGTCATCTTTGTAAGCAAAACTTGCCACGCGTCACTGCTGATCAGGGTACAATAGGACATAAATGCCCACCCTAGATCTTAAACGCTTTGAACGAATGGATGGATATCGGGAGGACAATCCAGGAGGAGTTGCATGGCGTCGCATCTTACGAATTTCGAGATCTATGATCTCATAAACCGCCCAAAACCGCTTTGGCTGGTTAAGCTCAACCTTTCCGAGGTTACATTGTGGAACGCAGACTTGAGTCATAGCAATCTAAGCCAAGCAGATTTCACGCGGGCTGACTTGAGCTGGTCAATGTTCATCGGCTCGAATATGTTCAAGGTGATTTTAAATTACACCAACCTGTATGAAAGTTATTTAAGTAAGGCAAATTTAACGGAAGCCAGTATGAACCGAGCAAACCTCACCCGGGCTATCCTGGATAAAGCTATCCTGACTCAGGCTAATCTGGTTGAAGCTAATCTGAACCGTGCAGTTTGCAGCCGGGCCATATTTAATAAAGCGAATCTGCACGCTGCTAACCTGACCCGGGTAGATATGAATAAAACCGATCTGATAGGCGCTAACCTGAATGCTGCCAACCTGGCTTATGCAAATCTATTTGAAGCGAACTTAAGTAACGCTGACCTGCGCATGGCTAACCTGGAAAAAGCCGATCTAACCGGAGCAAACCTGGCGAATGCCAACATCTCCGGTGCAAATCTGGACGGCGCGGATATGACTGAAACCGTCATGCCTGATGGAAGAAAGTACATCTCATAAATCGGGACAATATGACTGAAAATAAAGAAATCAGTTTATTTCCATATCACGCCATCAATGAATTTATGACCGATGAGTACCGCACCCATGTAGTGCGCCAGGTGCTTAATGCTCTACCAGATCTACCAGACGAACTAAAGAATCCCATCGAACGTATCAGTAAAAAAGCGGTGAACATACCTGGTTTTCGTAACAGCCAGAAAGCTCCTGCATCCTTAAAAGTCAAACCCACCATCGATGCATTCCTGAAGAACCCTGCATTAGTGGCTGCCATTCTGGCTGGTTGGGCAGGGTTAAACTTAGAGCTGCGCCAGCAGGTTTACGACTTGCTCGTCAATCGCGGATGGGATATCCTTCCACCGGATGCCGATCGGAGCAAGCTCCCAGGATTCATCATGCAATGGTACAACGGTGAAGATTTCGATACTTTATTCCAGGTTTTCCAAGCAGCTTATCCTGGGAAAATAGTGGAACAAAATGACGTGAGCTTGATGGCAGTCTGGCTGTGCGGGCGGTTGCCCTATGAATTTGTGGACATGACCAAAAAAGACCCTTCCGCGCCAGGAATAACGTCTCTGGAAACATGATCTCTTGGAAAATGATCAAGGTCCCCAGCGAGGTTGGTAATCTGCCTCACCTCTACCGGTCAGGCGAGTAACCTGAGTTCCATCCTCCCGCATCACATAGATCTCATTGTTTCCATCCCGAAAGGAGGTGAATGTAATCCATTGGCCATCAGGGGAATAACTTGGTCCCAGGTTATCCCCGCCATCAGTAAGCTGGCGCAGATTTTTACCATTTACATCGATCAAATATATGTCACGGTCTCCCTGGTTACCAGCATAGAAAACCAAAGACTCCCCATCTGGGGACCATGAGCTTCGTCCGCCAATCCCGCTTACCCCCCGGGTAATCCGGCGAAGGTTGGTTCCATTGGTGTTTATCGTGTAGAGTTGTACAGAACCCTCTCGGTCGGAGGCAAATGCGATCCGGTCGCTATCTGGTGACCAAGTTGGATCCCATCCCATTCCTTCCTGCCGTGAGACCGGCCTCGGATTGGCCCCATCTCGGCGCATCACCCAAATCGATTGCTCACCCCCGGACTCAGCGGTGAAAACGATCCGGTTGCCATTGGGCGAGATCTCAGGCGCATACAGGCTACCGATACCATCTGTCAGCCTTTCCAGATTGCCACCGTTCAGGTCCATGCTATAAATCTGGAAACGTCCATCTCGTTTGGAAGCATATATGATGCTCTGCCCATCCGGTGAGAAGGATGGGTAAAAACTCGTCGCATCATCTCCGGTGAGTTTTATCTGTTTAGCACCATCTGCATTCATGATACAGATTTGATCGTACTCTTCAACAAAGCATGTGTAGACAATTATTCCTTTTGGTGGATCGAAAAAAATGGGTGGTGTGAACAACAATGTCGGGGAGGGTGTTGCAGTGGGCAATTCCTGCGTCGATCGTGGTATCTGGCTGGGCAAACCAGTTTCTTGTGTAGTAATACCCGTGTCACTCGGTGAAGGCAACAAGCTAACGGGTGTTTCGAATAGCTGTACCAGTGCGGTGCGCGTTAACGCTCCGCTCGGTAGAATATTCCCCTTCCATAGAATCCCACCGATCAGACAAACGAGACACAGCAGTATAAATCCCCCACCGCCCAGCAATATTATCAGGTAGAGACGGAGCTGCTGAGGTTTGTCTCCGGATTCCATCACAGCACATTATATCAGCCTGGATTAAAATAAGATTATTTGTACGCATCCTATGAATTGATATATTTACACAATAAAGCTGGATCTGGCCGCTGACTGGTGTTAACACTTTCTCCATCATCTTGCTCACAGCGATGTATATCCAGGCTGACGAAGATACATTTGATAACATGGATCGAGAGGTCATGACCTGCACCTATGCGTTCATGGCGCTTCCTTTGCAATCTGGACGCAGTTCAAAAATAAGGTGCTGTTGAAGTATGGAGAAGCGAATAATCAGACCATGATTGAGATTGACGGGGCACTGGGAGAGGGCGGCGGGCAGGTTTTACGTAGCGCATTGAGTCTCTCCATCATCACCGGGAAAGCCTTTCGGATTAATAACATCCGCGCTCGCCGGTCCAAAACCGGTTTGATGGCGCAGCACCTGAAAGCAGTCGACGCTTCGGCTGCCATCAGCCGGGCTAATGTGCAAGGCGCCGTTCTGGGCTCGTCCAGCCTGTTATTTGAGCCCGGTGAGATCCGTACCGGACGCTATAAATTCGAGATCGGTACAGCTGGCTCCACTTCTCTGGTGTTACAGACGATCCTGCTGCCTTTAAGTCTGGCAGGCAGCGCATCCACAGTTATCATCAGCGGCGGCACACACGTCCCCTCGTCTCCATCCTACCATTACCTGGATATTAATTGGCGACCCATGATGCAAAGCGCTGGTTATGATTTTCAGCTTTCGTTAGATCAGGCTGGTTTTTATCCCCAGGGTGGAGGCCGAATCACCGCAACTATTCGCCCTATCCACAGGGTAGCACCACTGCAGGTTGAACGGCGTGGAGAATTGTTGCGCCTCATTGGCATCTCCGCAGTAGCCAACCTGGATCGTTCCATCGCTGACCGACAGAAACGTCAGGCAACCGGTCGACTATTACGCCACTTCCCTTCATTACTCATAAAAACGATCTCGCTACCGGCCCAAAACAAGGGAACATTTCTCCTGCTGGCAGCCGAATTTGCGTCCGGAGGTGGAGCCCACCCAGCCCGTTGCTGTTTCTGTGCGCTGGGTGAATTGGGCAAACCAGCGGAGCGCGTCGCAGATGAAGCGGTAGACTCTTTTATAACCTTTCTCCAATCAGGAGGCGCCATCGACCACCATTTAGCTGACCAACTCCTGCTACCCCTCGCATTAGCCAGTGGCCCGTCTATTCTTTCATCAGCCAGGATTACTCAACACTTGCTCACCAATGCTGAGGTGATCCGCTATTTCCTGCCGGTCGAGATTGACATTTTCGGTGTGCTTGGTGAGCCAGGCACAATTCGCATCGTTCCAATACCCGACAGGTGATCGGAGATTGCGTTATGGCTGTGCGTAAGATCATTCATCTTGACCTGGATGCTTTCTTTTGTGCCGTTGAAGAGTTGGAAGATTCCTCTCTAATCGGCAAGCCATTTGCAGTCGGGGGCAGACCAGACGAGCGTGGTGTAGTCGCTTCCTGTTCCTATGCCGCCCGGGATTTCGGGGTGCGCTCAGCGATGCCCATGGCTCAAGCCCTACGTTTGTGTCCTGGACTTCGAATTGTATCTTCACAGCACAGGCTTTACAGTGAGGTATCTGCGAAAGTGATGGAACATCTCCACCGATTAACCCCCTTGGTAGAGCAGATCTCCATCGACGAAGCCTTTATGGATGTCAGTGACCTGAGTCATGACCCTATCGATATTGCAAGCCACTTGCAGGAAGTTATCAACGCCGACCTCAAGTTACCCTGTTCTCTGGGCGTGTCAACCAACAAGCTGGTTGCTAAGATTGCAAATGATGTTGGGAAAGCTACCGCCAGAGGAAGTGGCCCTCCCAATGCAATCACAATTGTTCCTCCCGGGCAAGAAGGCGCTTTTCTGGCTCCACTGCCAGTCATAAGTTTATGGGGAGTGGGGCCGAAAACTGCTAATCGGCTGAGTGAAATAGGCGTGCAAACGATTGGCGACCTGGCACGGCTGCCAGAAAAAGAGCTCTTCGGTATGTTTGGAAAGGTTGGTCGGGAGTTATGGCTGCACGCCAATGGCTTCGATGTTCGACCGATTATTACCGAGCACGGGATCAAATCGATCAGCCAGGAGACCACTTTCTCTCGCGATGTATCCGATGAAAAACTCCTGCAGCGCACCTTGCTAGAATTATCTGAAGCGGTAGGTTACCGCTTGCGGCAAGCTAATGTATTGGGCAGCACGGTGAAGATAAAAATTCGCTGGCCTGATTTCACCACCCTGACCAGGCAAGTCACATTAGAACGACCAACAAACCAGGATGAGATAATTGCTACAAACGCCTTGGCGCTTTTTCATAAAGAATGGCAAAGTGGCAAGGCAATCCGGTTAATTGGAGTCGGCGTGAGCGGATTGGGATTGCCCGTTCGCCAACTGAGCTTTTGGGATCAAGCTTCCCAAAAAGAGGTTCGCCTTCAATCAGCGCTAGATTTACTTAGAGAACGCTACGGAAAAGATGTTCTCCATCGCGGGAGCAAGGAATAAAGAACATGAAATTGGTCGAAGTAGATACTAAGGATCGCCGTCAAGTGCGGCAGTTTCTAGAATTACCATGCCATATTTACGCAGATATCCCGCAATGGGTGCCTCCATTACAGATCGAGGCACGCCGGACTCTGGACTCAAAACATAATCCGTATTTCCGCCATAGTCAGGCAGTTTTCTGGTTGGCTTATGATGAGCAGGATCAGGCGATTGGGCGATTAGCTATCCTGAATAATCGCAATTACAACCGGTTTAACAGCGAAAAAACAGCTTTCTTCTATCAGTTTGAGTGCATTAACGATACACAGACTGCCCTTGCGCTTTTCGATGCGGGGACCAGCTGGGTTCGCTCGCGTGGTCTCGAGCGAATCGTCGGTCCGAAGGGTTTTACAGCTCTGGATGGCATTGGTCTGCTCGTGGAAGGATTCCAGCACCGGCCTGCTTTTGGCTTACCCTACAACCCCCCGTACTACCCCATGCTGATTGAGGCAGCCGGATTTGAACCCTCAGGCGAGCTGCTTTCAGGCTACTTAGGGGCTACCGTCCGCTTTCCCGAGCAAATAAATCAGATTGCAGAGATGGTTAAGAATCGCCGTGGCCTGCATGTAGCCCAATTCGAAAATCGCCGCAGCTTGCGAGTGATCATACCGCAGTTGAAAGATCTGTATAACAATTCTCTGGGTGGGACCAGTGGCAATACACCCCTGACAGACGATGAAGCCAAAGTACTGGCAGACCAGATGTTGTGGTTCGCCAACCCCCGGTTGATCAAGATCGTTATGAAAGGTGAACAACCGGTGGGTTTTCTTTTTGCTTATCCAGACATCTCTGCTGGTTTGCAACGCACGGGTGGACGTCTTTTCCCATTTGGTTGGCTGAGCCTGTTGCTTGAGCTTCGTCGAACCCGATGGGTGAACATTAATGGGGCAGGCATGATGGAAGGCTTTCGCGGCTTGGGTGGGACTGCTGTGCTCTTCTCGGAAATGGCGAAAAGCTTGCTGGAAGGTCGCTTTCTCCATGCGGATATTGTCCAAATTGGCGTTGAGAATGACCGCATGCTCCGGGAGCTTCGTGATCTGGGCATCCGGTTTTATAAGAAACACCGCCTATACCAAAAAATAATAACACCATAATCGATTGGGAAATTTGCAACGCTTCCCTATCAGTATTGTTAGAAGGCCTCCAAAGCCTTGTGTTTTTGTCGTTTTTCCTTTAAAGTGACGTTAATCTACTTGAATACATCGTGTCCTTGCGACGATTTGGAGCCCGGGCAGTCACATGAACAAAGAGACCATCTTTATTGTGGATGACAATCGCGAGATAGCCAATTTTTGGGCCCGGAAATTATTGCCGAGCCTGGGCTTCGACACGCTCGTAGCGCACGATGGCAAAACTGCATTGAAAATGCTTAAAACCAACCCTGTCTCGCTGATCATGGTGGATTATGAGCTGCCTGATATGACCGGGTTGGATATCCTCAAGCAGATCTACCAGAATGGGCAATCTATCCCCTCCATCCTGATCACCGCCCATGGTTCAGAGCAAGTGGTGGTCGACGCTTTCCACCTGGGTGCACAAGATTACCTCATAAAACCAGTCAATGAAGAGCAACTCAAGCTTACGATCGATCGCTTGCTCAGCGAATCGCGCTTGCGTCGCGAGAAGGCCATCCTGACCACTCAGCTCAACGAGCATCTTGCCCAACTCAATGTTCTCGCCAAGGTTGGTAAAAGCGTCACCGCTTCGCTAGAGCTGGATAATGTGCTCAAGCGCATTGTCGAAGCCAGTGTTCTCCTGACACGCGCCGAAGAAGGATTTCTCGCTTTGCTCGATGAAGAAAACCAGCAGCTCTATCTGCGCGCTGCCAAGAATATCGACGAGCAGATAATAAAGACAATGCGCATTCCAGTGGAGGATAACCTGGTGGGTGAAGTTCTGCGCACCCGCCAGCCTGTGCGCACGACTACTGAATCTCAAAGCGACCAACCCATTAAAGTCATAACCGGTTTCCTGGTCCGCAGCTTGTTGCATGTACCCCTCATCTTAAAAAATAAAGCGATTGGTGTGCTCACCGTGGTCAATCTGAGCAACCAGCGACCTTTCAAGGAGCGAGATGAAAGCTTACTGGCGTCGCTAGCAGACTACGCAACTATTGCTATCGAGAATGCCAACCTTTATACCAAATTACACCAGGAGCTTGATGGTCGTATCCGAGTGCAAGATGCCTTACGTGTGAGCGAAGAGCGTTATGCCTTGGCAGTTAACGGTGCGAATGATGGCATCTGGGATTGGGATTTGAAAAACAACGAGATTTATTACTCGCCACGTTGGAAGAAGATGCTCGGCTTCGAGGATGATGAGATCGGCTTCTCACCTCAGGAGTGGTTCAATCGCATCCACCCACAGGATGTAGATCGCTTTAAACTTGACCTGGCAGCTCATCTGGATCGCACCACCACCAGCTTCGAAAACGAACACCGTTTATTACACAAAGATGGAACCTACCGTTGGATACTCAGCCGGGGGTTGGCTGTCTGGGATGAAAACGGCATTGCATTGCGCATGGCTGGCTCACAAAGTGACATTACCGATCGCAAATATGCCGAAGAGAGGCTATTACACGACGCTTTTTATGACAAACTTACCAGCCTTCCGAACCGCGCCTTGTTTATGGACCATCTGAACCTGGCAGTTGAGCGCGCCAAGCGAAGAGCGGATTACCATTTTGCCGTGCTTTTTCTCGATCTAGATAGGTTTAAAGACATTAACGACATCCACGGTCATATGCACGGTGATGAGCTTCTCGTGGGTGTCGCCAAGCTGTTCCGCCAGCGTATCCGCACAACTGATACTGTAGCGCGCTTCGGTGGCGATGAGTTTGTCATCTTGTTAGAGGATATCAATGATCTTGAGAATTCCACCCAGGTGGCAAGCTGGATTTTACAGGAGTTAAATTTACCATTTGTAATCGATGGACGCGAGATGTATATCAGCGCGAGTATCGGGATCGTTATGGGTGCTACTGGTTATACCAATGCAGAGGATGTGGTGCGTGACGCCGATATCGCCATGTACCACGCGAAGGCGAAAGGCAAATCCCGCTACGAGATCTTTTATCCTGCTATGCGTACCCGGATCATGGAACGCCTTGAGATAGAAACGGAGTTACGACAGGCAATCGAGCGTCACGAGCTAAAGTTGCATTACCAGATCATCGCCTCAATACTTACCGGTCAAATCATCGGTTTTGAAGCGCTGGTACGATGGGAGCATCCCAAGCGTGGATTGCTTCCCCCGAAGGATTTTATCCCGATCGCTGAGGAGACAGGCCTGATCATCCCACTGGATCGGTATGTTCTCCGCGAAGCCTGCCAGCAACTTAACTTGTGGCAAAAAGAGACGCCAGCCCTCCTTCCACTTTCGGTGAGCGTGAACATCTCTGGAACACAGGTCTCCCAATCTGATTTGTTTGATTTCGTTAAAAGTACGCTCCTGGAAACTGATCTGAAACCCGAAAATCTCAAGTTGGAGATAACCGAAAGCGTGTTGATGGAAAACCTGGAGAGCACCGACCGAGTCTTACGCCAACTTCAACAGCTTGGAGTGCAGATCCAGATCGATGATTTCGGCATTGGTTATTCATCTCTCGGCTACCTATCGAATTTCCCCGTTGACGCCCTTAAAATCGACCACAGCTTCATTCATCAGTTGACTGATGATAGCAACGATTTGAAGATTGTTCAAGCAATCTTGATGCTTTCACATCGTTTGGGTGTTGGAGTGATCGCAGAAGGTATTGAGACAGAGCAACAGCTCATCCAACTGCGGCACCTGGGTTGTGAACTGGGGCAGGGATTCTTCGTCGCCATGCCCCTCAACAGTGGGGATCTAAAAAACACACTGGTCGATTCCAAAACTGGTAAGACTGATCTGTTTTTAAGCAGGTTAAAGCATATTTCGAATTAAATTTTCCGCAGAATAGCTGATAGAAGTAGTATGTAGATAATCCAGGAAAGATTTATTATAGGGCATTTATCCAACCTCCTCTATGCATACGCCCGAGCTTGCAGCAGCCCGGGCGTATGCTTTGTGTAGCTAAGTTCAATGCCATTATGCTTGATTATGGTACGAGAATAACCGCCTTTTTATTGTACAGGTGAATCTCATATTTATCGCTACTGGCGATTTTAAACGCCCCATCATAGGCCAGCCCGCTTCGATTATAGACTGTGTATGTGTAGTTGCCCTTTGTTAACCAGATCTTCCATACATTACCCGAGTTGACCACCACCATGGCATTCAAGGGTCCACGCAGGTACATTTCTAAACGTTCTTTGACAAAACTCTTTACGAATACGGGTGTGAATCCTTCCCCCTTTGCCTGGGGTGTGATGACCGCAGTCAGTGAAGGGTCAATAGAAAATGGTTGACCACCAATTGAGGTGGCTTGCACACTACTGAATTTAGTCGTCGGGGTGACAGATAAAGCAGGAGTCGGAGTAACTTGCACCTCTACAATCTGGGTTATGAACACTTCACGCGTCACCTCGACAGGCACGGTCATCTCTACCAATCGAGTAACTTCCACCGGCATGGTTTTCACGACAGTCACGATAACCGGTGCCGGCAGAGCTGGTTTACACCCCGCCGCTAGCAGGATCATCATCAACAATGTTCCCATATATGACGCAATTCGGATTTTCATATGGCTCTTTCTTATCTCCTGCATTGTCAAATATTTAATTGATTTCGCAAATTGGCAACGCGATAATACAGCCCAAACATTCCCCATCCCCTGTTCTTAACTGCCGGTTTTCTTCGCTGCCGGTATTGCCAATACCACCGGCACTGAAAACAGAGAGATAATCGCTGACCAGAAGAATGCTGCATCCAAACCAAGCATATCACCCAGAAAACCAATCAGCAAGGCTCCCAATGGTCGCAACATGAAAACGATCAGCATATATAATCCATTCGCCGCAGCCCGGTTACGCGGGAAGTGTTCTTGCACCATTGCCAGCATCACAGGCGTAGTGGAATGGGAGGTAAATCCCAACATAAACAATACCGGGATCACCAGCCAATCCTCGACGTTGAGAAATGCCAGCATAAGAAGCGAAGACGATACTGCCGCAAATAACAAAACCCACCGGCGTCCTAAACGATCGCTTAATGGTCCACTTAATAGAACCCCGCCTACACCGGCAATCATCGAGATAGAAAGCATTGCTCCCGCAGCCCACAAGGTGGAGCCCTCGCTCATCATATAGGTAGGCAGGTAGGTGGATAAGCATTCGAGCAGCGGGGTTCCAAATAAACTATAGAGTCCAAGTGGCAGGAAGAAGCCCACCACCTGGGGTAGTATCGCCCGTAAGCTGCCGGGTCTCTCCGTCCGTGCTGATAAATCCCTCAGCCGCCAGTATAGGATCAGGCTGGCTGCCCAACCAAGGATTGCAGTCCGCCAAAAACCCTCCAGTGTCCAGGTGGATACTGCCCATACTGCCAGCAGCGGACCAACAGCATAAGCAGTCGCCCCACCCGACATAAAAAGGCTCATACCCAAGCCAACTTGTTTCCCACTTGCTCGAGCAACCATCGCTGGTGCCGGCGCGTGAAACGCAGCAACGCTCACCCCGGTTGTGAATAGGAGTATGATAAGAGCAAAATATCCTGGCGCTAAACCCGTCAATCCGATCAAAGTAGCTGTAACAGCCGGCGCGAATATCACGAAATAACGCAGGCTAACTTTATCCGCCAGGTAACCGATGAATGGATTCAGCACTGCGGGGATTTGCAAAGCAGCAGTCAGTGCACCAACCTGCGTAAGACTCAGGGTAAATTTCTCAATAAAAACTGGCAGGAGCGGAGCGACACAGGCAGTGTAGAGATCCTGGATAAAGTGAGCGCCCACAATCGGAAGCACTTGCGCGGTTTGGAGCTTCTCTTGTTCACTACTCTGAGTGATGGCGCTGACTTGTGTTGTCATAGGGTGATGTGTGGCCGACTTAAATTTAACAAACTGGGCAATTATACACCCTAACTTAACGATATCTTCTATAACGGAGTCATGGAGTCAGGTGGCTTTTTTGTATTACAATAGAAACATCAATACACACTGGTATTAGCCTCAACGAAGGGATTAAACTGACTTGATTTATTGTTACAGGGTTTGAGAGAAGAGGAAGTCGGTATGAAATCTGCGAATTTACCCATCAACTACAACCAATACAGTCCAGGGCAGTGGGAAGCGAAACGGACCGAGGTGATCGTTGAAACACCCGTATCCCTTACTGTGAACGGAGAAATCTGGCTAACCTTCATGTGTACTCCGGTGCACCTGGAGGCGTTGGCAATCGGGTTTCTCTTCAACGAAGGGCTAATTGTGTCCTTGGATGATATTGCCGATGTCCGCCTTTGCGCAGCTGGCGATAATGTGGACGTGTGGACAAACCACGAGCTCGAAAAACCCGGACAATGGCGGCGCACCTCAGGATGCACCGGTGGGATGACATCCGTGGCAAATGAAACCCGCGGCCGGCGCATCTCTAACGGTGGATCGTTGCCTGCAGGCCGCGTAGGAGAGCTTGTTGCCCAGCTTTTCGAATCCCAGGAGCTATACAAATCTTCGGGTGGGGTGCATACCTCAGCCCTCAGCGACGGCAAACGCATCATTTTAACGGCAGAAGACATCGGTCGCCACAACACGTTAGATAAGCTCGCTGGACGTATGCTGCTGGAAGAAATCCGTCTGATGCGCAAGATCATCCTGACCACAGGACGGATCAGCTCAGAGATGCTTCAGAAATCCCACCGCATGGGTGTCTCTATTGTGATCTCACGTACGTCGCCAAGCTCATTATCCATCGAGCTGGCTGAAAACCTGGGTGTCACCTTGGTGGGTTACGCACGCCGCAACCGGTTTAATGTCTATACGCATCCGCAACGAATTTTGCTGCTGGCTACCTCGATCTCCCAAGCACACGACGAGCATATTCTCCCAGAAATAGTAGCCTGAACATAGTTGAACCTAACTGGTTTATCCCCCTTACCTCTTCGTTAAGTGCTTCTTCACCTGCTGCATGAGTTCATCGCTAGAAAATGGTTTGCTCAGGAAAGCGTTGATGTGAATGGTCTCATCGGTAGGGAAGAGCTCTGCATATTCCACATTGGCAATAGACGTCACCATGATGATCGGAACGTTTCGCAATTCCGAGTCAGCATGCATTCGCTCGCTCAGATATAGCCCGTCCAGAACAGAATCCATCATGATATCTAATAATAATAAATCCGGATGATCTTCTTTTGCGCGCTGGTATCCTGCATATCCATTGCTGGCAGAGAGGACCTTGTGATTATTTTTCTCTAAAATTATTCTCGTGACCTGCACAAAGTCTGGATCATCATCCACAATGAGAATTTTTGCCATAATTCTCTTCTTCTTACGGAGCGATCTGCCTTACCTGCGGACCATCTAGCTAATCTACATGAACCAAACAGCGTTTATGCTCGATGTGGTACTCATATTCTGCGGTAAATTTCCGGATAGTCGAGCGAGCTGGATTCACCAGTGCGGCACCCATCGGGCAAAAAGTACTACCATCGATGTTCTCGCAGAGATAGAGAGCCCTATCGATATCACCGGGTAATCCCTGGCCGTTTTCGATCCGCGCTAGAGTCTCGTACAATCGGACTGATCCGATCCTGCAAGGCACACACCGGCCACATGACTCGTGGGCAAAGAATTTGGTAGTACGGCGAGCAGCTTCAACCATGCAAGTGGATTCATCCATGACCACGATTGCGCCCGTGCCAAGTTGTGAACCGGCTTTCTCCAAAGTCTCAAAGGCCATCGCTGTGTCCACCTGGTCCGCGGTGAGTACCGGTGTGGAGGCTCCACCAGGAATGATCGCTTTCAGCTTTTTACCATCGCGTACACCACCGGCATGATCATAAATGATCTCCCGCAAGGGTGTACCCAATGGAAGCTCAAAATTACCAGGGCGATTGACATGCCCGCTCACTGAGAAAATCTTTGGGCCTTTACTCTCAGCCGTACCGATACTGGAGAACCAATCTGCTCCTCGCAGTACGATGTGCTTGAGACACGCCAGGGTCTCGATATTATGGACCAAGGTGGGCAAGCCAAACAGGCCAGTTTGCGCTGGATAGGGAGGCTTTAAGCGTGGATTCCCCGCTTTACCTTCCAGGGATTCAAGCATGGCAGTCTCTTCACCGCAGATATAAGCCCCAGCGCCTCGATGAACAGACATATCCAGGTTAAATCCTGTACCCACCAGGTTTTTCCCAAGAAAACCATGCTCATAGGCTTCAGCAATGGCTTTAATCCAGCGTTTCACTCCGAGAAAGAATTCACCGCGGATATAGACCAGTGCCTGGCTTGCCCCGACTGCATAGCTGGCGATAATGACACCTTCTATTACCTGGTGGGGGTCGCATTCGAGAATCTGGCGATCTTTAAACGTACCTGGCTCGCCTTCATCGGCGTTTATTGCCACAATTTTTTGTACACGATCATCCCTCTGCATAAAGCCCCACTTAACACCAGCCGGGAAGCCTGCGCCGCCGCGGCCTCTAAGTCCGGAGCGTTTTACCAGGTCGATTAGTTCTTGTGGAGTGTATTCAGTCAACGCCTTGCGGGTGGCTTGATACCCGCCGTGTTGTAGATAGGTGGATATTTTTTCAGATTCCGGCAGGTAGATATTGGCAGTTAATATGGGCTCAAACATAGTTTATCGATACTTCGTGTATGAGATATTTGCTTAATCTTTTGAACGTAATGCGTTCAGCAACTCATCGATTTTCTCTAATGTCATGTCGCCATACAATTCGTCATTGATCTTAATCGATGGTGCAAGGTCACACGCCGCCAGGCACTGCACGATTTCCAGGGTAAATTTTCCATTGCTTGAGGGGTTGCCATTGCCGATATCCAAACTACGGCGGATATGATCAATGATCGGCTCCGCGCCCCCCACCAGATAACAGGAAAGCCCCTCGCATACCTGAATGAGGTATTGTCCCTGCGGTCGTAGCTTGAACATGGTATAAAAGCTGGCTGTAGAATAAACCTGGCCTGGTGTCAGACTTAGCCGTTCTGCCACCCGCTGGATCGCTTCAGGGCTAAGCCAGCCGTACTGTTCTTGCGCGATATAAAGCGCGGCGAGCAGCATGGCACGCTTTCTTGGATTCGGAATTCTAGATTTTGTTTTTGAAAGCATAACCTGTCTCCGCAGGTTTATCTAAAGTGCAGTGGAAGATCAACCCCCCCAGGGCATTTGCATGATATGAGCAAAAGCTTGATCGTGAAGATCTTTGAATATCTGCTCATGCACCCGCTCCCATTTAGCGAGCAGCTCCAGGGCTTCCTTTTCTTTACCACTTGTCCGGCTGGCAGCGTTCTCGTAGAACTCGGCAAAATCACGCTCAATCAGGTATGCCATGCGCAATACTGGCAGATCCGGTACCATCGCTTCCGCAACGGTCTGTTCAATCAGCTCTGAGCGGACTCGTTGAGAGAAGAAACCGGCTTCTTGTACTACAGCCGGGGTAGTGCCATCGGGAACTGTGTCTCCCTCGATGGCTTCGATGTGCGCCTGGATGTAGTTAATGTGCTTCTGCTCCTCTTCGGCCAGTTTCTTGAAAATTTCTAGCGCAGAAGCATGTGACAGGCGCTCAGCGTTCTGCTCGAAGAACTGCTTTCCTTCTCTTTCCCGTTGCAGTGCGTATTGGTATATTCTGGTGATCTCCATATCTGCTCCAGATCATTTCACTGGGTTATATTGCTTCAACCTTCACTGCACACACCTTGTATTCGGGGATCTTCGAAATCGGATCCAAGGCGGCGATCGTCAACATATTAACCGACGCTTCCGGGAAGTGGAAATTGCCATACACCATTCCCGGAGGAACCCGGTCGGTGATATCAGTCATGGCTTCGATACAGCCTCTGCGTGAAGTAACCCGCACCCGCTTATTCCCGTTCAGACCCAGGCGGGCAGCATCTTGCTCATTGATTTCAATCAAAGGCTGGTTGTATATCTCCAACAATCCCGCAGCGCGGCGGGACATCTCGCCACCATGCCAGTGGTAGAGAACGCGCCCGGTACTAAGCACCATAGGGAACTCGTTATCTGGCATCTCAGCCGGTTCGACGTGCTCAATAGGAGTAAATTTGCCCAGGCCGCGGGCAAATTTACCAATATGCAAGATCGGCGTGCCTCCATGAGTTGCATCTTTAACCGGCCATTGAAACGTTTCCCCTCTTTCCAGGCGGGTATAACTTACCCCGGCATAGCTGGGCGCCAAACAGGCGATCTCCTGCATAATTTCATCGGGTGAGGCAAAATTCCAGCCGGAATATGGGGCATCTGATTGCACTCGATCCCCCTCAGCTAACATTTTCTCAGCCAGGTTCGCGATTATTTGCCAGTCTTCACGGGTTTCACCGAGTGGTTGGAGAGCTTTACGCACCAATTGGATTCGCCGCTCAGTATTGGTGAACGTACCGCTCTTTTCCGCAAAACTGACCCCGGGCAGGAGCACATCGGCATACGGAGCTGTCTCAGTGGGGAATATCTCCTGTAACACAATAAAGTCGCACTCTTCAAGGCAATGACGGATATGGTTGGTATCCGGATCGCTCATCATCGGATCCTCACCCAGGATGTAAAGAGCCCTAGTTTTCCCCTCTAGAATACCTGGGATGATCTCGGTCACTGTCATACCCACTTTATTGGAAAGTGGCGCTCCCCAAGCCTCCTCAAACTTTCTCTGGGCTTCCGGACTGGTGACGGGTTGGTAAGCCGGATAGACATTGGGCAATCCGCCCATATCGCATGCCCCTTGCACATTGTTCTGGCCGCGCAATGGGTTGACACCACCCCCAGGCACGCCGATATTGCCGAGCAACATCTGCAAGTTAGCCAGGTTCATCACGTTGTGCACGCCAGTAGTATGCTGGGTGATGCCCATTGCCCATATTACCGCCATCGGCTTGTTCGCGCCCATGATCTCGGCTGCCTGGTAGAGCTGCTCTAACGGAACACCTGTGATTTCTGCAACTCTCTGCGGGGTATATTGCTCAACGAGCAATTTAATCGCTTCAAACCCTTCAGTCCGTTCAGCGATAAATGCCTGGTCTTGCCATCCCTTTTCGAGGATAATGTGCATCAGGCCGTTAATCAGAGCATTATCACTGCCGGCTTTATGCTGCAGATGTACAGCGGCGTAATCAGTCAATGGGATGCGCCTCGGATCAGCCACAATTAATTGCGCACCTCGTTGTTTCACCGCCTGGCGCAAGCGCATACCGATTACCGGATGTTGTTCGGTTGTGTTCGATCCGATGACAAAGTAGGCCTTAGCTTCGCTGGCCATATCTTCAATCGAATTTGTCATCGCTCCAGACCCATAAACAGTGGCCAGACCGGCCACGGTGCTGGAGTGTCAGAGACGGGCGCAATGGTCAATATTATTTGTCCCGATTACCTGGCGGGCGAGCTTGTTCATCAGGTAATTTTCTTCGTTGGTACACTTGGCTGAAGTCAGCACGCCGATTGTATCCGGCCCATAGACATCTCTTGCTGATCGCATCTTACGCGCCGTGATATTTAACGCAGTGTCCCAGTCCACCTCTACCCACTCACCGCGGTCTGGTGGGCGAGGAGTTCCTTCCAATAGATATTTGCGCACCATCGGTCTGGTCAACCGATCTGGGTGCTGGACATAATCGTAACCAAAGCGTCCCTTCACGCAAGTCCAACCGTGATTCACCGGGCCATCCCAGGCAGATTCAACTTTGACAATCCGGTTGTCTTTGACCTCCAGGATCAACTGGCATCCCACACCGCAATAAGAACATACTGTCTGGATTCGCTCAACCTGCCAGGCGCGGCCTTTACCGACTGACATCTTGGGATACAGTGCGGCGGTTGGGCAGACGGCCACACAACTCCCGCAAAACTCACAGGGGCTTTGAACCATATGACCGTCTGCACCAAAAGCGATTCTGGCATTGAAACCCCGGTAGACAACGTTTATCGCATCCACGCCGTTGATATAATTACAGGCGCGCACACACCGCCGGCATAGGATGCATTTGTTCCGGTCTACCTGAATGAATGGATTGGGATCGTCGATGGGGTATTGGTGGTGTGCCCCAGGATAAACTTCTGTGCGCACACCGTATTCATAAACCAGGTCTTGCAAGAGGCAGTTGCCTGTGGCATCACAAGTCATGCAATCAAATGGATGGTCAGTGAGCAACATCTCCAGCACGAATTTGCGCGTCTCAACCACTTTGGTAGAGCGGGTGTGCACCACTGCGCCTTCAGTTGCTGGAAACGTACAGGCAGGTTGCAAGGAACGCTGTCGTTCGATCTCCACCAGGCATATCCGGCAGGCGCCTTCAGGCGGCAAGGCTGGATGATGGCACAGGATCGGGATGTGGATGCCTGCCTCTTGTGCCACTTCGAGTAATGTTTTGCCTGCTTCCGCCTGTATCTTGTGGCCGTCTATCGTGAGGTTGACTTTCATAGGGAGACAGGCTCCTCGAGAACAGTTAATAGAATATTTGAGCACTTACTTGCTCAGAATTGCTTAAATTGTAGCAAAGTTCGGTAGTTTCACGTAGCGACTAATGTCACGGATACCGGATACAATATATCCTGAATGGCAGGCAATTGGTTCAGCCCAACCAATGCGATCGAATGCGACTGCGCACCTCAAGTACGTCTGGCATGCGTTTGCCCTAACGAAAGGGTAAGGATTTTTACCTCCATATTGTATTTATAATAGAGTGGATATTTTCCAACAGGGTGGGTGTTTTATATATTCGACGCCCTTATTCCTTAGGAGGCTCTTATGCAAACCAAACAAAATCGGTTGCTACCCATGGCATTATTGGCATTCCTGATCATCATCGCCTGCAACTTGCCTGGTCAATCCCTTCCAAGCCCTACTCCAACAGAATCGATCAATACTAAGGTTGCTGCGACTTATAATGCCCAATTGACTGAAATCGCCTTGCGAGTAACTCCAACCAGCCCCACATTGCCAACAAACACACCTACTTCCACACCTGAAACACTACTGTCGCCTTTACCAACCATCACGCTAGCGCCTTCATATACACCACTGCCATCTTTTACACCACTGCCGACCTACACAGCATCACCATCCCCTACCCGCACTTCGCCACCCGGTACGACTTCAGGGACACCATTGCCAGTCCCAGGTGGTGGAGGAACTGGCCCTTGCAATGCGGCACAATTCTTAAAAGACGTTACCGTACCAGATGGAACCGAATTCCCACAAGGAGCAACCTTCACTAAGACATGGCGCATCAAGAACGTGGGATACTGCACTTGGTCTACCAGCTATCGTCTGGTCTTGGTCAGCGGAGATTCGATGGGCGCTCCCACAAACGGTGTCCCGTTACCTTACACCGTTAAGCCTGGAGAATACGTGGATGCATCCGTTGATCTGGTAGCTCCCTCAGAACCAGGGGATTACCGCGGTAACTGGAAGCTGAGTGATAGTTCTGGGAATGAGTTCGGCATCGGTAGTAATCATAACAACGCGTTTTTTGTCAGCATCGAAGTTACGATAGCCGATAGTGGCATCGTTCTGAACTTCGCCCCCAGCTATTGTTCAGCAGACTGGGAGAGCAGAACCGCAGAATTACCTTGTCCGGGGGATCAGGGAGATGAAAATGGCTTCGTTATCTACCTGAGTGACCCCCACCTGGAAAACCGGCATGAAAATGAGCCTACGCTCTGGGTTCAACCGGACTTCAATACGGATGGATTCCTTTCCGGGGTTTATCCGGCTTTTACCGTCAAATCCGGCGATCGCTTCCGGGCAGATGTCGGCTGCCTCTACGACAATCCTCATTGTAATATAACCTTCAAACTAGATTATTACAACGAGGCAGGCGCGCTCAAACCTTTTGCAGAATGGCATGAAGTTTACGATGGAACGATTACACGGATCGATATCGAACTGGGCTCCCTCGTAGACAAGACAGTACGATTTGTACTGACAGTCCAGGCGAATATTAAATCGCGGGATAACGCAGGTTTCTGGCTACACCCGCAAATATATCGCCCCGAGTAGAGAAACAAAGTATTGCTATCGTGTGCAGGCTATCACCTGCACACTGTTTAATTAATCCGCTCTCCCTGAATGACACCACCGGGTGTTCGTAACTTCCAATAAGCTGGTAGAATTAAATATCATTTTCGCCATAGGGAGTGCCAGTATGCGTCGCTGGTACGACTACATCACCGTCAACATTTTCTACCTGGGCTTGAGCACGCTCTCACAAACCAATGGTTTGCTTTTTCCAATATTGGTGCAAAAATTCATTGGAGAAACTGGTAAAGCCACCGCCTATGGCAATCTACGCTTGTGGACATTGATGGTCGCCCTGCTGGTTCAGTCTGCAACCGGAATGCTCTCTGATCACAGCTCTCTCCGTTGGGGAAAACGCCGTCCCTTCATATTCACCGGCACATTGTTTGACCTAGTTTTAATCACCTCCATTGGATTGATTCTCGGTTTACATAACAACAATGTTTATTGGCTGTTCTTTACGATCGCGATATTCATCCAGATAGCTACCAACTTTGCCCAGGGTGCGCAACAAGGCCTGATCCCAGACCTGGTGGCTATAACTCAGCGTGGCAGGTTTTCTGCCGTTAAATCCCTGTTTGAGCTACCGATTGCACTGTTACTGGTATCCTTCACAACCGCACGATTGATCGCCTCAGGGAATTTCTGGGGGGCACTCATTGTTATTATGATAGTTCTTTCATCATGTATGTTGCTAACTCTTACGGTAAGGGAATTGCCGGCCACCGCATCGATTATTCCCCTGGATTGGCAACCATTTGTCCGCCTGCTATCCATGACAGGCGCCTTCACGCTTGTGATTCTCGGAGTGGGTCAGGCGGTTCAGTCTGTTGGCCATCTCATGGAACGCTGGCAACCATCACTATCCAACGCTCTGATAATGGGTATGGTCGGGATTACCGCTATGCTGGCAACGACGGGCTTGGGTGTCTGGTTATGTGTGCGCATTGGATTGGGAGCCGAAGCGAAAAATAACCCATCCTTCAGCTGGTGGGTGATCAATCGCCTAGCTTACTTGATCGGAGTGATTAACTTATCAACATTTGCTCTTTTTTATTTACAAGCTCGTTTGGGATATACTGCTGAGAAAGTGGCTCGGCCAGCATCGATTTTGCTGTTACTTGTAGGGGTGTTTATACTGCTTTCTGCTGTCCCTGGTGGCTGGCTTGCCGATCGTTTTGGACATAAACGGCTGGTTGCCTGGAGTGGTTTATTGGCTACATTCGGGATCGCAGTCGCCTTAATCCAACCTAACCTGGCTTTGATCTACCTTGGGGGGATCATGATTGGCCTGGCAACCGGAGTCTTCTATACCGCGAACTGGTCCTTGGGCACCGACCTGGCTCCAATCGATCAAGCGGGTCGCTATCTGGGCATCTCAAACCTGGCGGGAGCAGGTGCCGGTGCGGTAGGCGCATACATTGGTGGTCCCATCGCTGACACAACTACCCGTATGTTGCCAGACCAACCCGGTTTTGGCTATATTATGCTTTTTTCTATTTACGGGGTAATGATCTTGTTCTCTGTGCTTGCAGTCAGTAAAGTGAAGCTATCGTTTATTGTGTAATTCGCCAGATCCAACCCATTGCAGCGTGTTGAGGAGAAGAGGGATGTTAAAATATGTAGCAGCCATCGACCAGGGCACAACCAGTACGCGCTGTATCTTATTCGATCATGGTGGAAATATAGTTGCCATTGCCCAAAAAGAGCACCAGCAGCACTATCCGCGACCGGGTTGGGTCGAGCATAATCCCCTCGAGATTTGGGAACACACCCAATTCGTTGTCCAGCAGGTTTTATCGAAAGCCAGGGTTAAACCAGGTGATATCGCTGCTATCGGTGTAACCAACCAGCGTGAAACGACCATGGTATGGGACAAAAAAACCGGTACGCCGTTCTACAACGCCATCGTCTGGCAGGATACGCGTACCAAGGAAATCTGTGACTTGCTGGCCGACGAAGGAGGACAGGACCGTTTCCGCCATAAAGTTGGCCTGCCACTGGCCACCTATTTCTCAGGTCCAAAGATTCAATGGATTTTAGAAAAGGTGCCAGGAGTGCGCAGTGCAGCGCGGGAAGGGCGGGCGGTTTTTGGAAATATCGACTCCTGGCTGATTTGGTGGCTCACTGGCGGACCAGATGGAGGTTGTCACGTAACAGATGTCACCAATGCTAGCCGTACCCTGCTGATGAACCTTGAAACCCTTGATTGGGATGATGAAATCCTGGCAATCCTAGGGATACCGCGGAGTATACTCCCGCGCATTGTCCCATCTTCGGATACCCAGACCTGGGGCACCACCCGAGTCAATGGACCATTTAAGGATATCATCCCTGTCTGCGGCGACCTGGGGGATCAACAAGCAGCGCTGGTTGGGCAAACCTGTTTCAGCGTGGGCGAAGCTAAAAACACCTATGGAACTGGATGTTTCATGCTGCTCAATACTGGCAACGAGATCGTGAACTCTCATAGCGGGTTGTTAACGACTGTCGCCTACAAGTTTGGTGCTGCCTCCACGGTCTATGCTCTGGAGGGGTCGATCGCCGTCACTGGAGCGCTTGTACAGTGGCTGCGGGATAACTTTGGGTTGATCTCCTCCTCTGCTGAAGTTGAGCAACTGGCAAACAGTGTGGAAGACGATGGTGGAATCTACTTCGTGCCAGCTTTCTCCGGGTTGTTTGCCCCATACTGGCGTTCAGATGCCCGCGGTGTAATTGTCGGTATTACGCGTTTTATCAACAAGGGGCATCTGGCACGAGCTGTGTTGGAATCCACCGCTTTCCAGACTCGTGAGGTCCTGGACGCCATGAAGAAGGATTCCGGTGTAGATCTTAAAGCTCTCAAGGCAGATGGTGGTATGGTTCATAACAATCTACTGATGCAGTTTCAAGCAGATATGCTGGATGTGCGCGTCGTCCGCCCAAAGGTTTCTGAGACGACCGCCCTGGGAGCAGCTTATGCTGCCGGACTGGCAGTTGGTTTCTGGAACAACCTGGATGATCTGCGCAGCAACTGGCAGGTAGACATGAGCTGGGAACCGCGCATGGATCCTGATACCCGCCAGAAACTGTATCGTGGCTGGTTAAAAGCTGTCGAGCGGACATTTAATTGGGTGGAATAGTCGAAAGCTATGCAAACTATTCAAACTGAAGTCCTCGTGATAGGAGGCGGTGCCACGGGAACTGGTGTCCTGCGAGATTTGGCAATGCGGGGCTTTAAGACCTTGCTGGTAGAGAAGGGCGACCTGACCGCTGGGACAACTGGGCGCTATCATGGATTGTTGCATAGCGGAGGGCGCTATGCGGTGAAAGACCCTCAGGCTGCCCGAGAATGCATTGAGGAAAACCGCATCCTCCGCAGGATCATGCCGCAATGCATCGAAGATACTGGCGGCTTTTTTGTGGTCACGCCATGGGATGACCCCGGCTACGCGCCGCGCTTTGTTGAAGGCTGCCAGTCTGCAGGGATTCCAGTCGAAGAGCTGCCGATCGCGGATATGCTGCGCCACGAACCCTGGCTAAATCCAGGAATCTTTCGCTGCTTTCGTGTACCAGACGCCTCGGCTGATTCGTTTCTCGGTGCTCATCTGAATGTCGAATCTGCCCGCCTGTACGGAGCTGAATTGCTTATCTACACCCGTGTAGAGCGCTTGTTGCTTACTGGTGATGATTCGCAGCGTGTTGTGGGTGCAATCTGTTATGACCTTGAGAAGGGTGAAGAGGTTGCCATTCACGCTGATTATGTGGTGAATGCTGCCGGCGCCTGGGCCGGAAAGGTAACTCATAGTGCAAACATACCGTTAAAGATTATCCCCGGTAAAGGCACTTTACTGGCAATGAACCACCGCATCGTCCACACGATCATCAATCGCTGTCGCATACCCTCGGATGGTGATATTTTAGTCCCCGCACATACGGTTTCCGTCATTGGCACGACAGACATTAAGGTGAATGATCCTGAGCATTTTGCCATTGAACCCTGGGAAGTCAGTCTTTTACTCGAAGAAGGGGATAAGCTGATCCCCGGTTTCAAAGAGATGCGGATGCTACGCGCTTGGGCTGGCGTGCGGCCGCTCTATCAAGAGACGACCCACTCCGAACAAGGAAGCGATAACCGTTCTGTCACCCGCGCCTTCTTCCTGATAGACCATTCTATCCGGGATGGGGTTTCTGGATTGGCCACAATCACCGGAGGCAAGTGGACAACCTATCGGAAGATGGCCGAGGTGACTGTTGATTTAGTGTGTAGACAGCTTGGTGTCAACCATCCCTGCCGTACACATCTTGAAAACCTGCCCGAGGCGCATAAGACAGGAAGATATCATGTACTCGGTGGGCGGCTGGCTAATATTGAAAGCGATGTCGAGTATGGCAATCTGATCTGTGAGTGTGAGCTTGTTACCCGCAAGCAGGTAGAAGAATCTATCCTCAACGGGAATGCTCGCACGATCGATGATATCCGCCGCGATGTGCGCCTAGGAATGGGCCCTTGTCAAGGTGGCTTCTGCGCATTCAGAGTTGCCGGAATTCGTCACGAGTTGGCTGCAAAAGGCAAGCTGGCTGGCGATGATCGAAACATCGCAGGATTGACCAATGCTGCATTGCGAGATTTCTTGCAAGAGCGCTGGAAAGGCCTGCTACCCGTGCTTTGGGGCCAGCAGCTTCGCCAGGAACGGTTAGATGAGCTGATCTACCTGGATGTGCTTAACGCCGACCATTTACCCGGGCCACCTGCCACAAGTCTCGCTCCGGACAATTACTTACCACCGATGGATGTCAGTGATAGCAGCCAACCAAAGACATTGACCATCTCGAGAGGTCTACCACAAGTGGGGGAAGACCCTGTTCATCTCAATGCGCAGGTGATCGTGATCGGAGCGGGGCTAGCAGGCCTGGTAGCAGCCTGGCAAGCCTGCCAGGTGGACCAAAATGTCCGTGTATTAACCAAGGGATGGGGAGCCACACATTGGGCGTCTGGTTGTATTGGTGTGCTCGGCTACGATCCATGGCGCCCAGAGGTCCCGATTTCTTCCTTGGAGGAAGCCCTGGATCGCCTGATCCGCCGCCAACCGCATCACCCTTATGCCGTCATGGGTCTTGAGGGGATCCACAGTTCTCTGGAAGCTTTTAAAGGGCTTTGCAGTCAAGCGGGTTATCCACTGCAGGGCTCGTTAGAGAGCAATTGGCTTTTACCCTCCTCCCTCGGTGCTGGACGTCCCGTTTGCCTGGCACCAGATACAATGACCGCTGGCAATCTTAACGATGACACACCAGTCCTGATTGTTGGTTTCACAAATTTCACGGATTTTTATCCTCATATTATCGCCGCGAACCTGGCTGCCCAGGAGGTCCCTGCTGAGGCTGCTCTCCTGACACTTAAGAGTCTGGAAGTGCGCCATTTTTCAAACTCACGCACATTGGCGGATGCATTTGAGAACGATGCTTTTCGCCACGAAGTCGCAGTAGCGCTGCGTCCTCACCTGGGCAAAGCCGGCAGGGTAGGTTTTCCGGGTGTATTAGGGCTAAGAGATCCAGGCACTGTGCAGCGTGAACTGGAAACATTAATCGACCTGCCTATCTTCGAAATCCCCACCCTGCCACCATCCATCCCGGGAATACGCCTACACCGGATACTTGTGGAGGCTATTGAACGATCTTCCGGGCGCGTTTTCGAAGGGATGGAAGTGATTGCAGCAAATGCACTCCAGGATAAGGTGGTAAGCGTAACAAGTGAAGCTGCAGCCCGTAACCAGCAACACAACGCACGTCAATTTATCCTTGCCACCGGTGGCATCCTGGGAGGTGGCATGACTACCCAGTATGATGGCTATACGCAAGAGAACGTCTTCAATTTCCCCACCAGCGCCCCTTCCGATCGTTCTGCCTGGCTGCATCGCGAATTTTTTTCGACTGCTGGACATCCCATTTACACTGCGGGTATTACAGTGGATCGACAATTCCGGCCATTGGATGCCACCGGAAACGTGATCTACGATAACGTGCATGTCATTGGCTCTGCGTTAGCGCATTGCGATCCGATCCGAGAACGCTGCCTCGAGGGCCTGGCACTGGCAACCGGTTACGTAGTAGGGAGTCATCTGGGAGAGGGCTGATGACGCAAAGCTCTCACCTCCCGATCGATCTTTCTCTGGACCAGTGTATCAAGTGTAACATCTGCACATCCGCTTGCCCGGTAGCTGCCGTAACCGATCTCTTTCCTGGTCCAAAGTATGTTGCTCCACAGGCAGGTCGTTTCCGCCAACCCGGAGTTCCGACTCCAGATCACTCCGTGGATTATTGTAGTGGATGTCGAGTATGCAATATGGTCTGCCCCACTGGGGTGAAAATTGCAGAGATGAATGCCCGCGCTCGGGCAGTGTATGTCGAACAGGGCAAAGTCCCCCCGATTCGCCGGGCGCGTAACAACCTTATTGCCCGAGTTGAGCTATTTGGCCTCTTCGCCCAGCCTATTGCACCCTTCTCCAATTGGGCGATCAACAATCCTGCTCTACGGTGGTTGATCGAAAGGCTCTTCGGAATTGCCCGCCACGCCTATTTCCCACCCCTTACCCGCCAGCGATTCACCACCTGGGCTAGTAAGCACGCTACACCCCCCGGCACAACCCGTCGAGTAGTACTTTTCCATGGATGCTCAACCGAGTTCTACGAACCCCGAATCGGTAGGGCTGCCGTTGCAGTGCTCGAAGCCAATGGTTTTGAAGTTCTCATTCCATCTCAAAATTGCTGCGGCTTACCGCTGCTATCGAATGGTGAATTCCCGGCTGCCCAACGCTATCACTCCAGTAACGTTCACCACTTGATAGGTTATGCCCGGCAGGGTATCCCCATCGTTGGCACTTCAACCAGTTGTACCCTGACCCTTAAAGAAGAAGCCCCTGAGTTATTGGATATGCATGATGAAGATACCCGCCTGGTGGCTGAATATGTCTACGACCTGAACGAATTTATCTTGTTACTTTTAAACCAGGGTAGCCTAAACAGAGCACTGAAGCCGATCTCACTCAGCCTACCTTACCACGCACCCTGCCAGTACCGTGCACACCGCCTGGGCAGCCCTGCTGTCGAAGTGCTCGGCCTGATACCAGAGCTGCATATCCAGGAAAGCCGCGCTGCTTGTTGCGGGATTGCAGGCACCTATGGCTATAAAGAGGAGAAATACGAAATCGCCATGCAAGTAGGAGGCGCGCTCTTCGATTTTGTGCGGCAGAGCAACGCTCCGCTTGCAGTTTGCGATTCGGAAACCTGTCGCTGGCAGATCACCCACGGTGCAGGCATCCCTGCTGTTCACCCAGTTGAATTACTGGCTGCAGCATACGGATTCTCACCGGAACAGCCTCTCGCCAGTGCTCTGGCAAAGAATAACGTCTCATAATTGATCAAGCTGTGCCAGGATTATTTTCTCTCCAACCAAGATTGCAGCCTCTGGCTTGATACCGCTACCATTATCTGGAGGAACAAATGAGAAGACGCACGGGATATCGTTGGTTCGTATTTTCTGTATTTTTTATTTTTATGTTATTACACCAATCGGATAGGCTCTTGATTGGACCTCTGACTACGCCTATCATGGAGACATTCGGTATCGACGAAGTCCAGATGGGCGCAGTTTTCACCGGCGCGTTGCTGGTATCCGCGATACTATTCCCACTTTGGGGTTACTTGTTTGATCGCTATTCACGTGCTAAGCTGCTAGCGCTGGCATCTGCCATCTGGGGCTCAACCACCTGGTTGAGTGCCCTGGCTCCGACTTATCCTACCTTCCTGGTTACCCGGGCATCCACGGGAGTAGACGACTCCAGCTACCCCGGGTTGTTCAGCCTGATCTCTGATTACTTTGGGCCAAAGATGCGTGGTAAGGTCTATGGCTTGCTACAGCTCACCCAGCCGTTGGGGTATATGATCGGCTTACTGGTAGCCACACTGTTGGGTGGATTTCTCGGTTGGCGATCCGTCTTTTACATCACAGGCTCGCTGGGGCTGGTACTCGCTCTGGTAATCCTGCTCGGCGTACGTGAGCCACCTCGCGGCCAGAGTGAACCCGAAATGGAAGACCTTGAAAAGATGGTTGTTCATCGGTTTGACAAAAGGATAGCCGCAGGATTGTTCAAGAAACGAAGCCTGCTTCTCCTATTCGCCCAGGGCTTTGTGGGCGTCTTCCCCTGGAATGTAATCACCTACTGGATATTTCGCTACCTGGAGACAGAGCGGGGGTACGATGCGAATACGATCCTGATTACGATGGCTCCCGCTATCCTGGTGTTGGCGTCCGGGTATTTTGTCGGCGGCGCATTGGGTGATTTCTTCTTCCGGCGCACACCCCGTGGTCGCATGCTCGTAGCTCTGGTTGGTGTGCTTACTGGAGCAATCTTGCTCTACTTTACATTCAACATACCCGTTGAGGATGCCAGGATGTTTTCGATCATGCTAATCGTCACCGCGTTATTCATCCCCTTCGCTTCGCCCAATGTGATCGCTACTGTTTACGACATCACCTTACCAGAAATCCGCAGTACTGCACTTTCAATTCAATACTTCATCGAGGACGGTGGAGCAGCCATCGCACCACTGCTTGCCGGTATTATTGCAAAAAGTTACTCTCTGGAGACTGCGATCCTGGTGATCTGCGTCTCAGCCTGGCTTTTGGGTGCCTTTTTCCTTGCATTTACCGCATATTTAGTGCCGCGGGATATACAAACATTACGTACACAAATGCGTGACAGGGCAGAAGCTGAAAAAAGCATCCAATCTGTGTAACCAATGGCTACACAAAAAAACTCACCCCCAAAATGCCTGGTCCACCATGAGTTACAATCGCTGGAGGCACATCCAGAATCGGGATTTCCTGAATGCCTAACTTGTTCCTAAAATCATCTGCCAATGCTCGAGCTTCATCAGGGACAGCAGCATGCATCACCGATAGATAACCCTTCCCATCTCGCCGTATCTGCTCTAATACAATCTCCTTCAAGCGGGCTACCGCACGTTTTTGAGTTCGCTCTCTCTCGTATTGGTCTACCTGGCCATCCAGGACGGTCAGGATAGGCTTGATTTGCAGCATGCTACCCAACAATGCTGACGCTCCACCGATGCGCCCACCTTTGGCAAGATACTCCAATGTTGCCACCAGGAAGTAGATACGGCAGCAGGGGATCATCTCCTGAATGCGGTTGATAATTTCATCGATCGATTCCCCTGCCTCTACCCATTGCGCTGCTAAATGAACGAGCGTTGTCATGGGGCTGGCGATCAATCGTTATCTATTACCCGGATATCTGCATCCGGGAAATCCATGGCAGCCACAGATGCTGAACGAACTGTACCGCTCACTTCACTGGATGGATGGATGCACAAGATCGACGCACCCAGCGATGCAAATCGTTTAAACTCTTGGTAGAATAACTCCGGTGGTGGAGCAGCAGTCTTAGGCAGCTCACGCGAGGCTTTGAGCTTGGACATGAAAGCCAGGTTGTCCAGCTCTACACCTTCGTAATAAGTTTCCTCACCAAAGGAAACGATCTGAGGGATGACCGTGATATCGTACCGCTTTACCAGATCAGCAGGTAAACCCGCTGTTGTATCGGTCACAATCTTGATCATATCCATATCTCCTATGTAGCTGTATGAATACCTCGGTTAAGATTGTACAGGCTCTATCCCGATAATACAAGCGCAACGTGGTCAATATGGATCTTTCTCCGGCTTTAGTGGTGTAATTCCTGCGTTTTATGACAAAAACAGGAATAATATCATTTGCGTCAAATTACAGTTCTCTGTAAACTATAAAGCGAGGTGCTTATGTCCGCTATCCGCATCATCTCCTATATCGGCGCAGCCATCCTGCTCTTTTTCGGCGTGTTATTCATCTGGGCAACCTTCAGCCCCGGCGGCCAGATCGTTTGGTTATTAATTGGCATTATCCTGGTCTTGATCGGCTTCGGATTGATCTGGTTTGCGCAGCGCCAAAAAACCGCAGATCAAGCCGCCCAAAATGTCACCGTGAAGATCGACTTACCAGGAAATGTCAGCATGGATACTCTTAAATGCAAGTCCTGTGGGGGTACACTGACCATGGATAACATCCAGATGGTAGCCGGTGCGCCTGTAGTCAACTGTCCTTATTGCATGACCACCTATCAGCTCACAGAAGAGCCAAAGTGGTAGATCAGCCTGAATTCAACCGCTTGCTTATCCTGGGGAGGGAGAGAACATGCTAAAACGATGTCTCTTCATGCTTATATTCGTTATTGCCTTGCTGGTAACGCCAGCCAGTGTACTGGCTCAGGATTATTCATTCCAGATACCTAAAATGAACGTGGATGTCTTCTGGAATGGGGACGGCACTTCATCCCTCTATTACGAAATCTATTTTCTCAATGATCCCGGTGGGCATCCCATCGATTACGTTGATCTGGGAATGCCGAACAGCTACTACAGCGACAGTGCGATCCAGGCTGAAGTGGATGGCATCCCTGTCGGTGATATATCCAGCTCTGGTTTTCAGGGAGGCGGGCCGGGGGTTGATGCTGGTGTTGCCATTGGGCTGGGAAGTAAGACCATACCCCCAGGCCAGGCAGGGGTGGTGCGTGTGTATGTGCCCCGG
>Ga0154772_1111_pt5 | contig 31633 bp, 31 predicted proteins | sample Rifle2008BG16ft_FD_105780 | JGI IMG/M metagenome (GOLD analysis project Ga0154772, IMG submission 105780) | Chloroflexi bacterium RBG_16_52_11
TTCGAGAACTTCCGGCAACTCGATATCGCTCAGCAGGTCGTCGAACGTATCCACTGGCAGGTGATCCAGACCTCCCATATCGTCTTCCGGAAGTTTATCAGGAACGAGGGAAGAGACACGGGCAGGTTTGGGTGGCTTGTCCTCCAGGGGAGAGGGATTGGGTTGAATAACCATGATGGATGATCCAGACCTAATGGCTGTGAAGTGCACGGCTGGTGTAATGCCCGCGCGCCTGGTCCAGGCGTTGCAAGGCAGTGGCGTGGTGCAGCATTGTCTGCCGGTATTGTTCTACGCGCAGATCGCCCTGCTGCTGGGCATCTACCATTAAATGACGCAGGTATTCAATATCCTGGCGCAGGTTACGCGAACGCAGATCCAACAAGGCGCGCAACAGGTCACTTAAGACGCGCTCATCGCTGGGATCCATCTTCTCCGTGCGCGCCAGCAGATCATCGGCCACTTCCATCATCGGCAGAGAAAGGTTGTTCAATATGTAGTTGAGCGGTTCAGCCATATCCTGGGCAATAGACTCCTGGAGCAGCCGCAGGATCGCTTGGTGGTCGGCATGGAGGAAATCCGTAGGCGCCAGGCGGGCGAGTCCAAATTTTTGCATCTCGCGGTCGACACGGTACAGCAGGTCGGGCCTGCGCAACAATACGCCCAGGGCATAGGCTTCCAATGCATAGTTGCCGGCGGCGGGACTTTGCACAAGCTCGAGCTTCGGTTTTTGTTCCCCCCGAGGTGGGGCTGTCCTGCGCTGGGGCGGGCGGCGCGCGGCGACAGGCTCAGACATCAAGGCGCTTTCATCCACCCGTAGCAGTCGCGCCAGGCGCTGGCGATAGGTATCGCGCTCCACCGGGCTGGGTACATCTTGGATCAGGGGCAAGACCTGGGCGGCGATCTCGCTTTTGGCTTTCGGGTCATCCAAATCCTGGCCTGCCGCCAGGGTCTCCATCACGTGCATCACCACCGGCCTGGCTGCCTCGAGGATGCGCTGCCATTCCTGTGCATCGCGGTTGACGATGTCATCCGGGTCCATGCCTTCCGGCAATGTAGTGACTCGAATATCGGCCTGCAAGCGCGCTTCGTAGCCCAGCAGGCCGCGCGCATCGAAGACGGGGTCTGATTCGTGGTCGAGGGCCTGGCGGGCCATCTGGAGACCGCGCAGCGTGGCTTTATCTCCCGCGGCGTCCGAATCCAGCGCCAGGACGATGCGCCGAGTCAGCTTTTTCAATAAATAGAGCTGGTGCTCAGTAAGCGCAGTGCCCATAGGAGAGATGGCGTTGGTGTAGCCGGCCTGGTGCAAGGCGACCACGTCCAGGTAACCCTCCACGATCACCGCCTGATCCTGGGAGCGGATGCTCTTGCGCGCCCGCTCCAGGCCGTAGAGCAGGCGGCCCTTATCGAAAATCTGCGTTTGAGGGGAGTTGAGAAACTTGGGCACATCCTCCGGGTCGAGGATGCGCGCCCCGAAACCAGCCATGCGCCCGCGCTCATCGCGAATGGGGAACATCACGCGGTGGCGGAAACGGTCGTGCACACCGCCCAAATCGCGCTCCGATACCAATCCAGCATCCAGCAAATCTTTTTCCTGATATCCCCGGGATATGAAATGAGTGCTGATCGCCTCCCAGGAATCGGGGGCATAGCCCAGGCCAAAAGCCTCGATGATCGCGTCTTGCAAGCCGCGCTGGCGCAGGTATCCCAGGGCAGAATTGCCCGCTGGCGTGTTGAGTAGTTGGTGGCGGTAAAAAGCGACAGCTTCTTCCAATAAAGCGCGCAGGTGATCGCCTTCTTCGGCAGCGGCCTGCTCCTGGGGAGTGGGCGGCTTGAGCTGGACGCCGGCTTTATCTGCCAGGTAGCGTAGGGCTTCCGAAAAATCCCAGCCCTCCTTCTTCATCACGTAACCAAATATGTCGCCGCCTTCGTTGCACTGGCCAAAGCAGCGCCAGGTGCCTGTCTCTGGAAAGACTGCAAAAGCCGGGGTGCGGGTGTTGCTATGGAAGGGGCAATAACCGGTGTAGTTCCTCCCCGAATGGCGCAACTGCACCGTCTCGGAGACCAGGTCTACAATATCAATCCGGGTTTTGATTTCGTCGATTACAGAGGACATCGTTACTCAGAACAACCACCCAAGGGTCATCGGGAACATCTTATAGGACAGCCGGGCGCAGTATAAAAAATCCTGTCGCACAGGTTTACTGGAACAACCATTCCCGCCTCAGGAATTATACCAAAATGGGAATAATTAAACGCAGCGCCGCAAGCAGCCTTGTGAAAGTGTGAGGCGGGAGGAGATTTGTTTCGCGAAAAAACAAATCGAAACAAATCGCTGTACAAGTTAGATAGAGAAGCCTCAACCGAAAGAAAGGTGATTATTAAGGTGCAGTAAATAGAACCTTTGTTCTATGTTATAGCAGATTTATTAAGGAGAGGGAGGGTGAATAAAGGGGGGATTATGTTCATTATCCTGGGGGATAATCCTCGATCCACCACACCCAATCCAGGTGGGCATGCACAGCATGGTAAAGCCGCTCATCACCGGTGATCAGCGGATCAGCAAGCTTATCTGCCAATGTCAAATAGGCGGCGGCGTATGCGCTGAGATTAAAACGGCGCGCCAGAGGCAGCATCTCTCCCCATTCCAGCGGCAATATTTCGATCTGCAACCCTTCGATTGAGGCAATCACCTGCAAGGTCTGATCTGTACTGATGCGACCGCGACGTTCCGCCTGCCAGACGGCATTGCTCACTTCATAAATCAAGATTCCTGGCGCTTTGAGCTGCACGCGACCGGCGACATGATCGCGCACGACCATCTGAACTTTAGCCTGGGCTTCATCCGGAAAAAAAGCGCGCAGCAGGATATTGGCATCTACAATCATGCGCGTTTCTCCAACTCATCCCGCGAAGTACGGTATAGGTCCGCAGCGGTCAGCCCACTCTCACGAAGTGTGTTCGAGATACTGACCATCTCCAGATATGCCTGCACCTGGCGAAGGCGCTCGTATTCTTCAGGGTCAACGATCACGCCGACCAATTTTCCACGGTTGGTGATGCGCACAGCCTTCCCCCTTTCTACATATTTCAACCAGTGAGAAAGACGGTTGTGAGCTTCGGCAATTGAAATGTCCATATCAGCCACCTTCAATTAGAAATCTGATATAGACAATTATAATCGGTAATAAACCATCAACAAAAGCGAATATTATGGAATCGACTTTAGAGTTAAAATCCTTCCAGACGGGATAGATCTACCACGCCGTTCGCTAGGCCGGCAATGCGCTGCAGCAATCCCAGGCGGTTGTGTTGCAACGCTGCGTCTTCCGCCATCACTAGCACCTGGTCGAAGAAGCGGTTGATAGAGAGGATCATGGGCAGGAAGGCGTGCAAGAAATCGTCCACCGAGCCAGGCGAGCGTAAGCTTGATTCAGCTGCCAGCAGGGCTGCGTGTAATTCGGCTTCCTCCGGTTCGGCGAAAACCTGCACTGAGAGCGCATACACCTGCTCCAAGCCCCGGGTGATGCGCACGCAACGGGCATAGGCCGGTAAGATGGTATTCCAGTCGGGGCGTGTTACCCAGGTGGATAGAGCTTTGACAGCGCGCTCAGCGCTCGCCGGGTTGACTCCCTGCACGGCCAGAACAGCGTCAACGACATCATAGCGGTAACCAGATTCCAGCAGCAGATTGCGCAGGCGCTCAATGATGAACTCCAGGCAAGCCTGCTGGGTTTCCGGACCGGCCTCGAGTGGCAAATGCCCTCCCGCTGCCTGCAATGCCAGCCTCAGGTCGAAATCCAGATTCCAGGCGATCAGGTTTTGTACCAGGCCGAGGGCTGCCCGGCGCTGGGCGAATGGGTCTTTATTGCCGGTCGGCGCCAAACCGGAAGCAAACAGGCCAGAGAGCGAATCCAGGCGGTCGGCGAGGCCGATGAGCAGCCCCGCAGGCGTGCGCGGGGCAAGATCTCCGGAAAAACGCGGCAGGTAGTGGTCGAAGATGGCTTCAGCCACGGCGGGCGATTCACCCGAGCGCAGGGCGTAGTGGCGGCCAATACTCCCCTGGAGCGAGGTCATCTCCACCACCATGTTGGTGACCAGGTCAGCCTTGCAAAGCTGGGCGGCGCGCCGGGCGACGGCAAGCTCGTCCTGGCTAAGCCCAACCACCGGCGCCAGATCAACGACCAGCCTGGCGATGCGCTGCGTCTTATCCAGCATCGAGCCGAGTTTAGCCTGGAAAGTGAGCGTTCCCAGCCGCGGCAGGTAAGCCTCCAGCGGGCGCCTGGCATCCTCTCGGATAAAAAAGGCTGCGTCGGCAAAGCGGGCGCGGATCACGTGCTCGTTGCCGTCGGTAATCGTCTCGGCGCCTTCGCAAGCGCCTGAGCCCAAGGGTGGTTTGTTGGCAACCGTGATGAAATAAGGCAACAACTGACCATCTCGCTCGACGGCAAAGTAGCGCTGGTATTTCTTCATCACCGAGATCAGCACTTCGCGGGGCAGGTCCAGATGGGATGGATCAAACGAGCCGCGCAGCGCAGTGGGCGCTTCAACCAGGTTGGCTACTTCGTCCAGTAAATCCGGGTCAGGGGTCGAATCACCCCCCACCTGCTTAGCCAGGGAGGCCACCTGAGAATAGATTCGCTGCCGGCGCTCTTCGCCATCCAGCAAAATACCCTGCGCTTCCATGGCCCGGAAATAGTCGTCAGGAGTGGCAACCGGGATATCATTCCCGTTGCTGAAGCGCAGCCCGCGCGTGCGGTCGCCTGAAACCAAGCCGGTATATTCAAAAGGCACCACCTGTTCGCCGTACAGGGCAAGCAGCCAGCGGATGGGCCGGGAAAAGGTTACATTGCTGCTGTTCCAACGCATGGATTTGTCGAAGCGCAGCGATGCCAGGAGTAATGGCAGGGCTTCAGCCAGCACCCGGGTCGCCGGGCGCCCTTCCTGGCGCACGATGGCTACCAGGTAGCTGCCGCCATCCAGCTCAGCCACCTGCAAATCCTTGACTTCAACTCCCTTGCTGCGGGCGAAACCCACGGCGGCATGATTTGGCAATCCGTCCGGCCCAAAAGCCCGGCTGGCAGGCGGCCCTTTGACCGCCCCTTCCAGGTCCGGCTGGTGGGGTGCCAGATCTGCTACATAGGCCACCAGCCGTCGCGGCGTGCCGGATATGCTCACCTCGCCATGCGCCAGGCGCAGCTCTTTCAGCAGATCGGGCAGGCGCTGCCGCAACTGCGTCAGGGCTGAGTCCAGGTCTCCCACCGGCAGCTCTTCTGTACCGATCTCGAGCAGGAATGGAGCAGCCTGCGCAGGCTTGCGTAGAGATAACTTTGTAGCCTGGGGGAGGGTGGAGGGCACTGCACCACTGCCTGAGAGAGGTGCCGGCGGCAACCAGGGAAATTCCAGCCTCTGGCGCTGCTCGACATACGCCTCCGCCACACGGCGAGAGAGATCGCGCATGCGGCCAAAATACGCCTGGCGTTCGGTGACGCCGATGGCGCCGCGCGTATCCAGGACATTGAAAGTGTGCGAACACTTCAGCACATTGTCATGCGCAGGCAATACCAGGTTTTGCGCCAGGCAGGCGGCTGCCTCATGCTCAAACAGGTCAAACATTTGCCGTAAGCGTCCCACATCAGCAATCTCAAAATAGTATTTGCTGTGCTCTTGCTCGGCCTGCAGGTTCACATCTCCATCGGTTAAAAAAGGATTCCAGCGGATCTCGCGAAAACTGTTGACCACCTGCAAGGCAATAGCGATGCGCTCCAGACCGTAGGTCAGCTCCACAGAAACCGGGTCGAGGATCTGCCCGCCGGATTGCTGGAAATAGGTGAACTGGGTGATCTCCTGCCCATCCAGCCAGACCTCCCAACCCAAACCCCAGGCACCCAAGGCGGGCGATTCCCACTTATCTTCTACAAAGCGGATATCGTGCTGGCGCGGGTCGATGCCCAGCGCCTGCAACGACTCCAGGTAAAGCTCCTGCGGGTTCCCCGGATCGGGCTTCAAGATGACCTGAAATTGGTAGTGCATCTGCATGCGGTTGGGATTCTCGCCATAGCGCCCATCATCCGGCCGAATGGAAGGCTCCACGTAGGCCACGTTCCATGGTTCTGGCCCCAGCACGCGCAGGCTGGTGGCGGGATTCATCGTCCCAGCCCCAACCTGGGCGTAGTAGGGCTGCCAGATGAGGCAGCCATTCTCCGCCCAGAATTTCTGCAGGGTCATGATGATAGACTGGAAATCTAAAGCCTGGATCATAATTACCTCAATCGATGCGCGCTGCGCCAGGAAGCGGCAGGGATTAAAAAATGAAGGGCTGTCAGAGACAGCCCATATAGTTTACCCGTGGGGCGGGCTGCTGTCAAATCGCCTCCCCCTGCCTGCACACAGATGCAGTCACAGCACGCCCTCGATCACTTTCCGGGCACCCTCGTATAACTGCGGTGGGAGCCTTGTGGACCTGGCAGTGACATGCTTACGGAGCTTTTCTACTTTGCAGACCGGGATCTCTGCCCCCTCAATCTCTAAGACTGCTCGCGGGTGGACGAACACCACCACACACCAGACCGGGATGGTCTCGCCACCAGGAATTCGCACGCTGAGCTGATCCTTTAAGTACGACACATCGTCCATGGCAGAGCGGATCGGGTTACCCAGGTGCACTTCGACCAGGTAGCGCAGCACCTTGCCCAGGCCAATCTTTTCTCGCCAGCGCCCATTTTTATAGGAGAATTTCCCCTCCAGGTTGTTCGTCTCCAATACCACCACGCCGCCTGGGGTGAGCATAACATGGTCGCAGGGCAGAGCAGGATAATGGTAAAGCCGGTAGGTGTCATGCAAATTGATTAAGGTTTCATCCAACAAAGCTTCGGGGCGGGGTTTTTTCACCCAACGGTTGGCAAAGTAGATGCCAATCATCGCCATAGCAAGGCCAATGACCATGATGATAGTTGAATAGGTGTTCCAGGTAACATCGATCAGCGGAAGAACTACACTAACCAGCAATAATAACAGCCCACCCAGCGAAGCAAAATTGGACAGCTTCTGCCGCGTACCGATCTTCTTGCGGTCAATAATAACTTTCATTGCACCTCGTACAGCCGCCGATAGCCGGTAGATAGTGCGCCTTGCCATCCTGGATTGCCGCGGCCCCTGACTGCGCAGCAGAGACATCCCTTGCGCCGTTGACTACCGGGGTGCCGACGCGCAGCCAGGCTGACCCTATTATTTTACAATTTGATTCACATTAAAGTCAAATTAATTTGGACGTTTCGCTCATGGTATACTGCCCTGCATATGCCCGGGAGACTAGAAGACAAGGTTGCATTGATCACCGGCGGGACATCCGGGATCGGTCGCGCCACCGTTGAGCTATTTGCTGCCGAGGGGGCGCGCCTGGCCTTTACCGGCCGGCGCGTCGAGCTCGGGCAGGCGCTGGCGCAGCGCAGCGGGGCCAGATACATTCCCGCGGATCACCGCCTGAGCTCAGATTGTGACCGCTCTGTAGCAGAGACGCTGGAAGCTTACGGACGAATCGACATCCTGTTCAACAACGCGGGCATCGTGGTCAGTGGGACGGCAGAGACAACCAGCGAGGAGGATTGGGAAGACACTGTTGCTCTCAACATAACGGCTGTCTGGCGAATGAGCCGCCTGATTATTCCGATCATGCGCCGCCAGGGGGGCGGGGTGATTATCAACAATGCTTCAGATTGGGGGCTGGTTGGCGCCCGGCAGGTTGTGGCTTATTGTGCCTCCAAGGGGGCAGTGGTCCAGATGACCCGGGCTATGGCGTTGGACCATGCCCAGGAGAAGATCCGCATCAACGCCGTCTGCCCTGGCGATACATTTGTTGAGCGCTGGGTGCAGGAAGGGTATTTCCGCAGCTCGGGAGCGGTGGAGTTTTCAGAGGCGATGACCAGCCAGGAAATCCCCCTGGGGCGTGTGGCGCAGGCGGTCGAGATCGCCCGGGTGGTGCTATTCCTGGCAAGCGATGAATCCAGCTTCATGACTGGTGCCGCCCTGGCAGTGGACGGCGGCAATACAGCTCAATAGTTTTCAATTGCCCATCCCTACCAGACCCAGCATCGAGGTATAGACCCGCCGGCGAAAACTACCCCAGACACTCGATGATCATCAGCCGGGCCAACTTAACACGTAGCGCTACCCGGCGCGAAAATCCTGTCAGGCTGATGGCTTTTCACCCGGAGCAGCGTTGGTAGAGCTTCCCATAGGTTGAGGCACGATGACAAAGAACAGAGGCAGGATCGCAAGAAGAGCAGTTCCGGTTTGATTCGGATTTCTAAATTCCCCATCACTGACCTATCTCACTCGAAGTATAATGAGGCTTACTGAAATGCTGGTTGAGAAGACGGAGGGTTTAACCACGTGGTCATGCCGGTGATCCAATATGCTCCAGAAACCTGCGCCTGGTGTGAAGGGACAGGAAAATTTGGGGAATACAACGATGTCTGCCTGGTCTGTGGAGGCCAGGGAAGCCTACTGGTCGCCCAGCCATCTCGTAAATGCCCCTGGTGTGAGGGCCACGGCACAGAAAAAGCCAGTGAGTATCACGATCGGTGTAAGATGTGCGGCGGAGCTGGCTGGTCGCATGTCTTGAAACAGAACACGCGCTGATATTAAATCAAAAGCCGCCATATGCTAGCGGCTTGGCACCACTCCACAGGCATATTCCTGGTAAATCCACGCATTTAGCGCAGCTCGGCTGGAACCTTCAACTTGGCTTCGATGAACTGCTGGTGGGTCAGCTTCAACCCATTTGTGATCTTGCGTATTTCCTCTATCTCAGCATAGGAAGCCCGCCCATCCGAGGTGGTTACCGCAAAGAGGATGTCCAGAAAGCGCACGCGCTCATCTTCGGACGTGCACTCGAAAAACTGGCGAGAGAGCCTGAAGTAATCTAAACCTTTGCTGATCTCAGAGGTTGCCACTTCTGCCACCAGGGTAGCCTGGTCTGCTGGCAGCCCCCAGTTGGCCTGCAAAGCGCGGACGATAGACTGAAGCTCGGAGTCCGGCACTTGCTGGTCCACGAGAGCGATCCGCGCCATCAAGCCGCCCGCCAGGCTCAGCTTTCGCAGCTGCCCTTCCGGGATATCGATCAGCGCGCTTTCTTGATCCAATCGCTCTGCCACCTTGTAATAAACTTTGTTCTTGACAAAGTCGTCCAGGTGAGCCTCCCGGCCGGCGGCGCTGGCAACTGCCTGGGAGCGCTTGCGAGTACTCCCGCGTAGGAAGCGGTTAAAACCTCGATCAACGCCGACATGGGCGCCCCGGATCGCGCTCTTGAGCTCTTCAGCAGCCTCTCGCTCAGAATCGCTGACCTCACCATCTGCCTGAACGAGCTGATCCACTGTCTGAAGTGCAAGTTCTTTGTCCGCCGGCGAGGAGAGCCTGGCAATGAGATCATCCAGCAGGCGGAGGCGTTCAGCATCACCCACCGGGGAGTCGATATAAATATCGATCACAGCCCAATCGCTGGCAGTCATCTCTGGCAAATGAAACAACAGGTCTTTCAAGCTGTTAATCTCTTCGTTCGATACCTGTCCATCCACCCACGCTGTAGCCACCAACACTTTTGCCAGCGCAATGATCGTTTCACTACCCGCCATAATTTCTCTCCTCTTGCAGAAAGAGCCAGCATCCCTGGCGAGGTGCCTCTCCAGCCGCTGCCTTGCTCCTGGTTAATAAATTCATCCTACCCCACTTCTCACATGGGCAGAGTGGTCAGTATAATCCAACCACCCAAAAAATACATAAGAATAAGCTATGAATTAAAGGTACGGGGAGTATCCAGCCGAGTTAAGGTATACTCATTAAGAAGGGAGAAAGGACCGTGAACATCGGGGCCTACCGCCAGGCGCTTGAGCAATATATTGATGATGCCGTCGCCAAGAGTGATGGCACACACGCCGGAATTTCCAATTACCTGTGGAATCTTAATGTTTCCGGGTTGTTGGTGCCTAATAAGGCTGAAAAACTAAAGGCGCTCGACGATGCCCGGCAGGCGTTCGACATGCACCGCAACTGGCCGGTGGACATCATCCTCTCTCACCTCGGGATCAAGCCAGCACAAAAGGATAAACCCGGTCCTCCGCCCTAGTACATCACAACACTAAGCTGCCGCGTGTCCGGCGATTTGTTTGACCAGAATGTCGAATTGTTGAGCGATGATCCCCTGCGGCTGTAGCATCACCATGGGGGCGTTGCGGGTGGATGCCAGATAAGCCAGCTCAGTAGCAGGGGGAATGCCCAAAGCCAGGGGGCTCTTGAGCGCTTCTTCCATCTTGCTGACCGTCATACTGATCTCGGTGTGAGTCCGGTTTACGGCAACAATGGTCAGCGCCTTTCCACTCCCAAAACTTCTTTTTTTCAGCTCATCGACCATTTGCCGGGTGCGATTAATGGTGATCGGCTGCGGCTCAGTGACCAGGACAATCTCGTTACACACTCTGACGAACGCATCATACGCGGGGTGGAAATTGGTGCCGATATCCAGCACAACCAGCTGCGCCAGCAGGGAAAGCTGGTCCACAATCGTTTCGTATTGCGCCAGCCCGGTCACCAGCTCCACATCCTGAGAATTATTAGATGCCAGCAGAAGGTGCACGCCAAATGTAGTCGGCACCAGCTCTTGTTCCACTGTACTGGTGGTGATATCGATCTGGTTGCGGCGCAGCAGGTTGACCAGGCCTGGTGGGCTGGATAGGTCCAGCTCGTGCGCCCAGGAGCCCTGACCCGGCCGTAACTCTGCGGCGATGACACTGGCGCTCTTCTTTTGATGGTAGGCTAACGCCAGATTAAGCGCTACCGTCGAAGCTCCCAACCCGCCCTTGACGCCAAGCACTCCCACGATATAGCCCCGCTTCTCGAGGATTTCTGTGACTGCCTTACGCGGCGCCAAAAGGTTCTTAATGTTCGCCTGCAACTCAACCGGATGCACCGGTTTGGTGAGATAGATATCTACGCCTGCTTCGTACCCCGCAAGCTTATCTTCCACCTGAGTCTTAGCGGTGAACATCATAATAGGGATCAGAGCAGTCTCTGGATGGCGGCGCAGGCTACGAGCTACCTCGTAACCATCCAGACCGGGCATCATTACATCCAGGATGACCATGTCCGGTCTCTCATCATGGGCTAAAGACAACGCTTCCATGCCGTCTCTGGCTGCCAGCACCCGGTAGCCGGAGCGAGTGAGGATCAGGGTCAGGAAATCAATGGTTTCGGGGTCATCATCGATGATCAGGATCTTCTCAGCCACGCTTACCCTCGCTTTGCCAGACAGGACAACCGATTATGCCGGGTTTGTACACCAGCGGCACGTCGCGTCATTATAACATGGGCAGGTCAGGCCGATTTCATCCCGATAGAGCATGCTTGGGATAGAATCTACAACGCCGTGTTAACACTGCCTGTAATGAATCTCGGATAACTCTCTCAGGCGGGCAGCAGCCAGCTCCGCAGTGAGGTCGCGCTGCGGCTCACCCAGCATCTCAAAACCCACCATAAATTTCTTCACCGTGGCTGAGCGCAACAGCGGCGGGTAGAAGTGAGCATGTAATTGCCAGTGCGCCTCGCCTACAACTGTTTGCACCGCAGCTTGAGGGGCGCCATGCCAGCCCATCGAATAAGGAAAAGAGGTCTCAAAGAGATTATCGTAGCGCACCAGCAAGCCCTTCAGGATGTCTGCCAGGGCGTCTCTGCTGGTTTCATCTAAATCCGGCAGGCGCAGCAGGTGATGGCGTGGCAGCAGCAGGACCTCAAACGGCCAGACCGCCCAGTAGGGCACCACGGCTACCCAATGCTCATTTTCTTGTACCAGCCGCTCTCTCTCCCCAACCTCCCGGCGCAGATAATCCAATAACAACGGGCTTTTATTCGCCGCGAAATATTTTCGCTGCTGGCGGTCCTCTTTAATCGCTTCTTCCGGCAGGGCATCCAGCGCCCAGATCTGCCCATGCGGGTGCGGGTTGGAGCAGCCCATGATGGCGCCCTTATTCTCAAACACCTGCACCCAACGGTATTGCTGGCCCAGCTCGGCAGTCTGCGCCACCCAGATATCCACCACCTGGCGGATCTCCGCCGCTGACATCAGTGCCAGGGTCAGGTCGTGGCGGGGGGAGAAACACACCACCCGGCAGGTGCCGGAGACGGGCTGAGCAGTTAGCAGGGGCAGTTCATCCCCGGCTGCCGGATCCATGCTACGCCCCTCCCCATCCGGTAACAGGGCCGGGAAATCGTTCTCGAAGACAAAGGTGGATGTGTACGCCGGGTTGCGCCGCCCACCTGCCCGGCTGTTACCGGGACACAGGTAGCACCCGGGGTCGTAGGCGGGTAACTGCTCGTCCGGCAGCTTTTCTGATTGCCCCTGCCAGGGGCGCTGCGTGCGGTGGGGTGAGACCAACACCCATTCACCGGACAGCGGGTTGTAACGGCGGTGGGGATGTTCAGTGGGAATCATGGACACCCCGAATTATAATTGGGTTTATATCCCCCGATGATTGGAGTTGACCATGAGCCTTGATCCAGCCTCAATCCGCCAGCAATTTCCCTCGCTGCAGCGCCCGGCGATCTATTTTGATAACCCGGGTGGGACGCAGGTAGCCCGGCAGTGCCTGGAGCGCATGACCCAATACCTGACCGAATTCAACGCCAATCACGACGGCGCCTTCGCCACCAGCCGTCTCTCCGACGCGGTGATCTCCGAAGCACGCGCCGCCACTGCCGACTTTCTAAACGCTGCTCGCCCCGATGAGATCGTCTTTGGCGCCAACATGACCAGCCTCACCCTGCACATCAGCCGCTCCTTCGCCCGGACATGGCAGCCCGGAGATGAGATCGTAGTCACCCTCCTGGATCACGACGCCAACTTCACTCCCTGGGTGCTGGCTGCTGAAGATCGTGGCTGCAACGTGCGTCAGGTGGACTTTCACCCCGAAGATGGCACCCTGGACATGCAATCCTTAGCAGCCGCCCTGCAGGGCAAGCCCCGACTGCTGGCGGTGGGGTACGCCTCCAACGCCCTGGGGACGATTAACCCCCTGGCGCAGATTGTGCAGATGGCGCACGCAGCTGGAGCGCTGGTTTACGTGGACGCGGTTCATTACGCACCGCATGGCCCGATCGACGTTCAGCAGCTGGGTTGCGATTTCCTGGTCTGCTCCGCTTACAAATTTTTCGGCCCGCACGCGGGCGTGCTGTATGGGAAATACGAGCTGCTCGACGAGCTGACCGCCTACAAGGTGCGCCCGGGGCCAGACGACCCGCCGGGCAAGTTCGAGACCGGGACCGGTAATTTCGAGGGCATCTCCGGGGTGCTGGGTGCCCTGGAGTACCTGGAGTGGGTGGGAGAGACCTGCGGTAGAGATTACGCCGAGAACTACGCCGGACGTTTCGAGGGGCGTAAGCTGCGCTTGATGCAGGCCATGTCTGCCATCCGGGCGTACGAGTTCGAGCTTAGCCGGACAATGCTGGATGTGCTGGAGGAGATGCCTGGCGTGACCATTTATGGCTTGACCGACCGGCAGCGCCTCGAAGAGCGCGTGCCGACCTTTTCTTTCACGCTGAAGGATCGGCACCCTCGAAGTGTCGCTGAGGAATTAGATCAAGCGGGGATTTACGTGTGGGATGGTAACTACTACGCCCTGGCAGTCACCGAACGGCTGGGGGTGGAAGAGAGCGGCGGGAAGGTGCGCGTCGGGCCGGTGCATTACAACACGATCGAGGAGACCGAACGGTTTGGGGAAGTGCTGGAAAAGGTTGCGGTACGTGTACGCTAAGAACATCTGAGCGTGGAAGAGTACGAAAAGCACTACCGTGAACAACAGGTCATATACCTAGTGCTTAAGGCTGCAAACCGCGGTTTTCTGTTATCTCCTGTATGTGCTGTTGATTAGGATGCTCTGTTGGGTGATTGTTTAAAATTACTCTTACTCTGTTTCTTCTGTCACTTGAATTGGGATAATATCAAATCCAACAACCCAATATGGCTCCTGGCAATGGGGAGATAATGTCTTCGACAATTCTTCGCTTATCTGCCTGGTTTCACCTCCACTAAAACGTACCCAATCTCCGATTTGTACATCAATCTCTTCTTGTTTTCCCCTTACGATACCGGTCACAATGTTTACATTATCTCCATCGATCGTTACCCGGAGATCAGGAGGCCACACAAGTGCATAATTGATATTCTCATTATCGTCTCTTACGCGAAGACAACCGTCAATTTCAACCAACTGCCCCTCAATTATCGCGACCATTGCAGTCGCGATAATTTTTGGGGCTGGGGTTGGTGTGGAAACTAAAGATGTCTCGCATGCTGTCACAGATAACAGCACACCCAGTATGGTGAGCAAACGCAATAGATGGTGGAATTTCACGCGAAGAAAAAACATTCCACCCAACCTTTTTAACAACTGACGTGACATATTCTGTCTCCTATGTCATGATAGGCGGCAGGTATATCCGACCGGTTAGTATAGTCAGGCCAAGGACATCATAAATCTGATCAACTGGGCCATAGATAGCACATGGATCGCCATTTCATAACTCACAAGAATAAATAGTTGTGCCATATGCTCTGTTTCCCAGAAACCACGGACCACCACTATCCCCGCCCTCCATTAGGGGGCCTGGCAGTTGATCAAGGTAAGCCGTCCATCTGGTGTGAATCCAAACATCATCTGTGGGAAAAAGATGCCATGATCTTTGGTCTCATTTTGCACGCCCCAACTCTCGAACATTGTATTGTATTGCCTGACCTCGGAATCGCTGGCATCCTCAGCCCAATAAACACTGACTCCTTGTCCCCCTAAGCGGGTGAAGATCTCACGAAACGGGGATGCACCTTGGGGTTGGAGCGCCGAAGGTAGCAATGTTGCCCAAAAGGCATCCTCAGGCGATGATGGACTAATATCCAAGTCATAAATCCGTAAACCATCCTCCATCAGCAGGATTTGCATACCATAGAATTCGCGCGGTTGATTAAAGCAAAAACCGCGCAGCGGCTGCCCCGGCGAAGGGAGATTCCTTGGCGCTGGCAGGTCAGCACAGGCTGCTAAGTACTCCTCACGGATGAGTGGATCCCCATAAACTTCCTCATAATATAAGTTAAGCACCAGGTTGAGGTCTGCCTCCATGAAACGGCGGGTAATGGGCTGATCGAGCACATCCTGTAAAAAAACCTCAAGCTCCGACCGGTCGATATCCCAATGGATCGGTTTTGACCCCTCGATCACCACGTTTCTGATCGTCACCGAATAGGGCAGGATACGATCGGTGAATTGCACCTGTCCAAACAATGCTACATCCGCCTTCCAATGATGGTCAATCATCCCGGTTGCCGGGTCGGCTGCGCCGACAAAATGGAGCACTTCTATCTGATGGTCGCTTAGCAGATCCTGCCAAACAGGCGAGCTTTCCAGTATTTTCCCGATCTCTTCCGGATAGGGCGTAGTGGGTAAAACGGTTACCCCCTCCCAATATCCAAACAGTTTCCCCGATAGTGCATAGGTTTGATTTGCAGGGTCGGTATAGGTCAGCCGGATTGGATAGGAATAAGCCTGGCTCGCTCCTGGCTTACCCACCGGGCAAATGAAATGCTGAGTGACACCGACCAGATCTGAATCAGTTTCAATGGAAGTATCGAATGTACACGCCATGGTTTGCCCATCGTCGACTACCAATTCAATTGTCTGAAGGTCAGAGAGCCAATTGAATGTCATATCTCCCACGTCGGCGCTCCAGTCAATGCCGCTAATATTACCACTCAGCTCTCCATTCTGCGCATCAGGTGCGTAAAAGAAATCCCAATACAATGGCAGCAGGCCGCTGAAACCACTAGAAATTGATCTGGCTGATTCAGCAGGCACTACCGTGAGATACCCCGGTTCCCACTCACGCCACCAAAAGGCAGCCATTGTCTGACCTTGAGCTATATCAAACAGGTCTGGCAGGGCGGTGGCAATCTGTCCATCGAATTGGGCATATATCGCTCCATTGTAGACCACATTCCAGGGTGCAAAGTTGGGGGCATTGCTTTCAGAATATAAAAGTACGGTGTTACCTTTTGAATCAGCCAGCTCAATCGCCCAGAATGGGTAATCATCGGTATGCGTAGTGGAACTCAACACTTGCGGTTCAGGATGCAGATGAACAATCGATTGGATCAACTTACTGACGGCAGATGCAGCTATTACCGTGCCTCTGTGCCAAAAACCATCACCAAGGCGCTCAATTCGTTGGTATTCCCGAACCCGATCACCAATTCCAACCCACCGGTACACCAGGTCGATACTCGCTACTTGAAAGTCAGGATCCAGCCCGTACCCATCCGAGGTCACAGTAATCAACTCGGGCGCGCTTGGATCCGCATAAGGATGGTGAAGGTTCCACTTGCCAGATTGCTGGAAAGTAGTGGATTTAATGGTTAAGCTTTCTGGCACCAGTGCCTCTGTAGCTGTCGATGAAGCTGGGGGAATGGCCGTCTTTGTTGGCGCAGGGGTCGTGGGCAGTGCTTGTGTGGGTGTTGGCGATATTGGTAAGGAAGTCTGTGACGCAATAATTGTCGTCGAGGTGTCACAAGCAGGTAAAAGCAATAACAAGCTTAATAGAATTATCTGTGATCGTCTTGAATCACATATTTTCATCATTGGACCTTTCCATAGTCACACCAAGGAAAACTCAGGAACATTTTTGAGTATAGCATTATCCCTGGTGATTCAGTAAACCTCCTATCAGGAAAGAGCTTGGATTTCAAGCCTGCCTGATAGCAGAAGGCCGGCTTTTTGCTCATTGAGTCTCAAAGAACAAGTTTTTCGGTCCGCAAATGAGTGTACTCTATGGCAAATACGATCTGCCGGATGAGCTGACCGTCCCCAAGGCCCCCCTAAGACCGGGGCAAGACGGGGATAAACCTACAAGGTGCGCCCCGCACCAGCCAAGCGCTGCTGGACGTGCTGGAGGAGACGCCGGGGGTGATGATCTTTGGACTGAAAGACCCGCGCCAGCTTGAAGAGCGCGTGCCCACGTTTGCCTTCCGGATCAAGGGGACGCATCCGCGAGAGGAAGCGGAGAGGCTGGGAGACGAAGGGATCTACGTATGGGATGGGAATTATTATGCTTTAGCGGTCACCGAACGGCTGGGGTTAGAAGAGAGCGGTCCTTCGCTTCGCTCAGGATAAACTTGATGGTGCGTGTCGGACCGGTGCATTTTAATACAGTAGAGGAGATTCACCGATTTGGGAAGGTGATGGAGAGGATGGAGACAGATGTGAGTTAACGGCACACTGTTCACCCACCGACGATTCTGGCGAGACTCACTGCTATAACCAAAACGAAACGCAGGCAAGACGCACCACGCATGCCCGCACCGAAGGCGGTCGAATGCAAGGTTATTGGCTGACTGACGACTGGCTAAGAGTACAGATAACTGTTCTTCGGCAGACGATATCATGGATAAGGAGTTTGTATTAGCGGCGCCTCAACTTGAGGTGGAGGATATGCATTTATTTTTTGCCCTGGAGTATAAGACTGATCCATAGCTTCAACTATAGATTCTAAGGTTTGAGGCGGAAAATACTGGTAAAGCCTCGTGAGAAGTGTCTCGGGATTTACAGTTTCATCCGCATTGATCTTAAACCGCCATGGTTCTGCTACCCCTGCATATATACTTGCCGATTTGTATCCGTTTAAGTCGTAGTTCTCTTTGTCAAGTATCCTCAAGAAAAAAAGATACCGTGTATTTAGAGAAAGAGGGATGAAAGTTTTATTCTCATTTCTCCGAACCTCATACTCGATATCATAAATGGTAGGATCAGTAACTGTTTCGAGGTTCAATAATCCTTGATTTTGTGCTACGAGAAGAGTTTTGGGCGATTCTCCCTTAATGATCTGCTCAATTTCTACCATGTAAATTTGGTTAATGCTAAAAAATCGCGGGTCTGGTTTAGACAGGTCATTAGGATCGCGTGCAGTGTTTATATATCCTTCTTTGGTTACAGGTTGTCCAATAACCACGAGGTCTGCATAGGAAGTGAGTTCCTGAATGGACGACGAAGCAATCTGTGATGAAATCCTATACATAGTTGTAGGCAATGGTGTCAACGCGAGAAGATTATCCGCCGATGAATCTCTGGTTCGAGACTCGCCACATGCGCTGATCGCTAACACAATATAACCCATGACCAGTATGTTGGATAGAAGTGTTTTTTTCATGACCAGCCTTCTTTATTTGCTATACATAAGTGCGGTCAGGAAAACGTGTGTGCTGCTTCCAGAGGTATTCTCCGCGGAACCCAAGCTAAATCAATCCCACCTGTTTGCCCACCCTCTCATAGATTTCGAGCGCTCTGTCAAGTTGCTCGTCGGTATGAGTAGCCATATAACTGGTACGCAACAGCTGCTGGCCCTCTGCGACTGCCGGGGACAGAACCGGGTTGACGAACACACCACTCTCAAACAGCAACTTCCAAGCAAATATCGTACGCATATCATCACCGATGAGGATAGGGACAATCGGAGATACCGAATGGCCGATATCGTAACCCAGTCGCTGCAGTTCCTGCCGCATCCGCTCACCGACCTGGTTGACGCGCTGGATGCGCTCTGGTTCCTCTTGCATCACATGCAATGCGGCCAGGGCTGCCGCGGTATTCGGGGGTGAAATACTGGCACTGAAGATCAAGGCACGGGCATGGTGCTTGATGTAATGAATGACGACATCATCGCCGGCGATAAATCCGCCGATCGAGGCAAAGGACTTGCTGAAGGTGGACATGATCAGGTCCACCTCGTTCGTCAGGCCAAAATGGGCTGCCGTGCCTTGCCCATTACCAAACACGCCCATGCTGTGAGCGTCGTCTACCATCAGCCGGGCCGTATAACGCTTACACAGCGGCACCAATTCGGGTAGAGGAGCCAAATCGCCTCCCATACTGAAAAGGCCATCTACCACAACCAGTTTGCCCATCTCGTCTGGGATGCTGCTCAGGACGCGTTCCAGGTCGACCATATCATTGTGCCGGAAGCGTTTCAATTCTCCCCAGCTCAGCCGGGCGCCATCCACAATGCTAGCATGGTCATCTTTGTCCAGGATCACAACATCGCTGCGCCCGACGAGAGCACTGATCACACCCAGGTTGGTCTGCATCCCGGTCGTGAATATTAAAGCCGTTTCTTTACCGACCCATTCAGCCAGTTCTCGCTCTAATTGCTCGTGCAGCTCCAAAGTCCCATTGGCAAAACGAGAACCTGTACAACTGGTGCCATAGCGATGAACTGCATCTATAGCCGCCTGACGTACCTTAGGATGCGTAGTCAGGCCCAGGTAATTATTGGAACCGCACATAATCACCCGGCGGCCCTGGAACACCGCCTCGCTGCCTTCGTTATCTGTCATCGGGATGAAGAATGGATAATAACCCCCCGCCATCGCTTCCCTGGCAATCGTAAAGCTGGGGCATTTCTCAAAGATGTCCAAGGTTTTCAACCTCCGTGTAGTACTGTATAAATTGAGTTTATATAAACGCCAGTCTTGCAGATGCTCATCTATGTGTTCTCGCTTGCCTTTGTGCTCGTGCCACCATCCGATCCATCACCGGGTAGGCGACACTGCCCAGTGCGTGCGTCAACCAATACAAGGCTTTGACCAATGCGCCCGGAAGTATAGCATATTGCCCACGGGAGACACCACGCAGGATCATAGCTGCAACTGCCTCCGGCGACAGGATAGGCCAACCTTCGACCAGAGCCCGCGTCTCTGCCGGCCTGAATTGCGACTCGTAGGCCAGTTGTGAGGTATCCACATCTGGTGGAAAAACGATCGAAACACGAATGCCATGAGGTTTAAGCTCGGCGCGCAAGACATCCGAAAAGCCAGAGATGGCGAACTTGGAAGCGCCATAGGCACTGTAGCCGAAGACTCCAAGGAAACCACCCACAGAAGAGATATTGACTATGTGACCCGAGCCGCGCGCCATCATCCCCGGTAAGACGGCCTTGACCATGTAAACTGTGCCGAAGTAATTGATGTCCATCATCCAGCGAAAAGCCTCCAAGTCGAGTTCGTGAAAATAGCCTGGGCGGGCTACACCCGCCGAGTTGACCACAAAATGTGGGACGCCAACCTCCCTTGCAACCCGATCCGCCGCGGCAAAAGCCTGCGCCGGATCAGACACATCCGCGGTTATCGCTCCGCAAAGTTGCTCGTCATTCTGCCGGGCAGCCTTGACCTCTGATAGTGCTGCCGCCAGCCTGTCCGCCTGGCGAGCTACCAGCCAGACATGGGAGCCTTCCTGAGCCAATAAACGCGCCATCGCCAATCCAATCCCACTTGAACCACCGGTGATCAGCGCTATGCGATCTTGCCCTATAACCACGTTCTTCCTGTTCACAGCGTTGTGCCTATACCAGAAATTCTACATTATAGTAAAACACCGTAACCTGTGTTAAGGTACTGACAGGCTTTCAACCCCGCACCCCTGCTGGCGAACATTTGGACGAGTTGGAAGAGATTACGGGATTTACCATCTACTGCCCGACCGAATTCTTTAGCATATAATTTGACGACATATTGAAGTTATTGTAAACTCTAGCTGGCAATATCATCCAGAAATAGTATCGACAAATTGTCGAATGGAGCTTGTGACATGAATCTCTCCGGCAATTCAGTCTTGATTGAAACAAACCACCTGGTTAAGCTTTTTGGCGATAAAGTAGCTGTCAATGACATCAGCTTTGAAGTCTACGCCGGAGAGGTCTTCGGATTTCTCGGCCCAAATGGGGCTGGAAAGACCACCACCATTAAGATGATCGCAGGCCTGTTGTTGCCTACCTCGGGTACGGTTAAGGTTTCTGGCTACGATGTGCAAACGCAACCCCTACAAGCGAAAGCCGCCAATGGCTACGTGCCCGATACTCCCAATTTGTATCCCAAGCTATCGGGAAGAGAGTTGTTGCGCTTCGTGGGGGACCTGTATGAAATGGAGCGCAAGCAGGTTGACCGGCGCATCGACGAGCTGCTGCGGTTATTCGAGCTGGAGCAGGCTGGCGACGACCCGATCGACTCTTACAGCCACGGCATGCAACAGAAAGCCGCCCTGGCCTGCGCATTAATCCACGACCCCAAGGTGCTGGTGCTGGACGAACCCACGGTCGGCCTTGATCCTCGCTCGGCGCGCCTGATCAAGGACATGCTGCGCCAGATGGCAGAGCGGGGCGCGGCGGTTTTCCTGTCCACGCACATCCTGGAGATCGCTGAGCGCATGTGCGACCGTATCGGCATTATCGATAAAGGCGCGCTGATCGCCGTCGGCAGCATGGAAGAGTTACGCTCCCTGGGCAAGGGTGAGACCAGCCTGGAAGATATCTTCCTCAACCTGACCGGCGGCGCTGAATACGCTGAAATTACAGAAGTGCTGCGATGAATACGGCTTCGCTGGGTCACGTACAGCCTGGCTCGAGCTTGTGGCGCTACGTGTGGAAATTGTCTCGCCTGCGCTGGGTAATTTTCGCCAGCGAGTTTCGCCGTGGTCGGCTACGGCGTAAGATCGGCATCCTCCTCCTTGGGCTGTTGGTGCTGGCTGGCTTGGGGTTCGCCTTCGTGCTCAGTTGGCTGCTGCTCAGGTTCCTACGTTCCCCGCAACTGGTGCTGTATCTGGGCGATGCCAGTTCATTCCTCTCAAGCGTACCCGTGGTGATCCTCTCTGTGGCTTTCATCGGTATCCTGCTAACCAGTTTTGGATTACTGCTCCAGGCTTTGTATCTGGCCGGCGATATGGATTTCCTGCTCAGCTCGCCGGTGCCCATCCGCGCCATCTTTATCACCAAGCTGCTGCAGGCTATCTTGCCCAATTTTGGCCTGATCTTGTTGTTTAGTTTACCAGTACTGTACGGCTTAGGAGCTTCTCAGGGTTACAATGCGCTATATTACCCCTTGGTGCTGATTGTACTTTCATTGATTGCATTAGCCACTGCCGGTTTGTCCAGCTTGTTGGTGATGGCTGTGGTGCGCATTTTCCCGGCGCGGCGTGTGGCCGAGGTGCTGGGTTTCGTTGTGGCCATCACATCCTTCATCTGCTCGCAAACCGGCCAGTTTGCCAGATATGCCAGTGTGTCATCGGAACAGGCCACGCAGGCATTGAGCATGATGCCGCGTTTTAACCTCCCCTGGTCACCGCTGGCCTGGGCCGGGCGCAGCCTGGTGGACATTGGCGAAGGGCGCTGGTTGAGCGGTGGTGGACTCCTCCTGATCACCATTGGGCTGACGGTTGGGCTATTTATCTTCTCGCTGGCAACCGCCGAGCGGCTGTATTACACCGGTTGGGCCAGTGTACAGGTCAGTACCCGCAAGAAGGCAACCCCCCGCTCTGCCCGCCCGGCAAGGCCGCGATCTGCATCGCTTGCTACTCTGGTAAACCGGGTTGTTACATCCCCTGTACAAGGCATTATCATCAAAGATTTCCTAATGCTGCGGCGCGATCTTCGCAATATGTCACAACTGGTCACTCCGTTGATTCTAGGTATTCTCTATGCTTTCATGCTCATCCGCAGCGGTGGCGAGCCGCCAGCCGGGCGTGGAGAAGCACCCGCTGTATTTATGGAAATCATGAAAAATCTGATGGTCTACGCAAACGTGGGCATCTCTCTCTTTGTCGGCTGGACGCTGCTCGGTCGTCTGGCATTGATGGGTTTTTCGCAAGAGGGCAAGAACTACTGGCTGCTGAAAACAGCCCCGGTGAACACAGCCAGGCTGCTCGCCGCCAAGTTTCTGGTTGCTTACTTGCCTACTTTGTTCTTGGTCTGGGCGTTTTTAATCGTCATTTCGCTGGTGCAGGGGGTTACCCCAGGGGCGCTGGCCTTTGGCATGTTGGTCGTTTTGCTGATCCTCGCTGGTACAGCCGGGTTGAACCTGGCTTTCGGCGTGACTGGAGCAAACTTTAATTGGGAGGATCCGCGGCGCATCTCCCAGGGCAGCGCTGGCTGCCTGGGGGCGCTGGCCAGCATGGTATTTTTAGGTGTCAGCTTGTTGTTATTTTTCGGTCCTGCGATTCTTGTGAAATTGTTCGGCGGCCCAACAGCCATCGGCCAGCTGGTCGGTTTGGGTTTGGGGGGAGCTGCCAGCCTGGCTTGCGCCTATTTTTCACTCTGGCTTGTGCGCGGGCGGGTGCCGCGGCTTGGCGAAGAATAAATGGGGGCGGGCTTCAGGTGATAATCCTGCCCAGCCTGAGAGCTTCTTGTTCGACACGCTGGATCAGCCGGGCTTGCTCGGCAGGTTCCGTGGTATCAAGCAAAAGCGTCACATTGCTCCATACGGTTTCGCGCCAGTGATTGATCAGGTTCGAAATCAGAAACTCGTCAATCGGGCCAAGAAACCTATCCAGGATATCCAACAATGGCAAACCGGGTTCAAGCACCTGGTCCTGAACCGCGTCGATCGTCTGGCCAATCACCTCGTTCACATGACAATAGTCGGCATAGCGTTCGGCGCGCTGGTCCTCCGAGAGGACAGCCCACTCTGATTCAAGCAGTTCAACCAAGGTCAGCACCAGGTCGTAGTTGATATGAGCATTGACACCCACCAGAAGCTTCTGGAGTACCTGGGTGTCGGGGTCACGCGCGGTATTGTGCGCCAGTTGCCAGACTGGGGGCGCTGCTGCGGGATCCTGTTCGTAGGCTTCGAGCGCCACAAAATAGTATTCAGCGAACCGGTGCAGCAAGTTATCGACCCAGGCTGAATCCAGAAACTCTCGCTGCTCGATCGCTAACAGCATGTTGCTGGTCATCATCAGATAGCAGCTCAAGAAGATCCTTCTCTGGTCAGGTATTGCTTCCCATTGGTCGATCAACAACTGCATCCGGGCGACTACCGAAGCGTGCGATAAAACCATCCAATCCTCCGCTGGGTGAAGAGAATCCCCCACCATTTAGCCTTAGCTGGTTGTAGGGTACTTTTGTTCTACACTTCGCTATTTTATCAAGGAGTGCCACATCCTGTTATCAGCTTTGCCCGTAGGACTACGAAACGATTTCGGGCTGTTGGTATTCGTTTATCAACTGCTCCATCAGGAATGGGGTACCATGCCCGGGGTAAACGGTATCTATTTCTAAACTCATTAATTTTTTGGCGCTCGCCTTTGCCACCGTTAAGTCGTCCATGATAGAATTGAGCGCCGGTTTGTCTATGTTACCAAGCAAATCACCACAAAACAGAGCCTGCCCTGAGCCGAGTGAAGGGTCGCTGCCGGAAGTCACGATCCCGATCGAACCCTTCGAATGACCAGGAAGAGAAAGTACTTTAGCGTCGAAGCCATAGCCGGATAGATTATATCCATCCTCAAGAGTGATATCGGGTGTAAATCTGTCCGATTTTTTGAACCCGAAGAGCATAGGGGCTAACATTCTGAGAATGCTATTGCCCTTTCCCCTATTCCAGAACATGTCGCCGCGTTCAGCCATTCCGAAATCGTCAAAATGCATGGCTATCTGTGCGGCAAATTTACCCCGGAGATAGGCGGCATTGCCGGTATGGTCGAAATCTCCATGGGTGATTATGACCAGCTTAAGATTACCAGGCACGCAACCCGCCTTAGCAAATTCTTTTTCAAGTTCAGCACGATTATTTGAAAACCCGGTGTCGATCAAGAAAAAGCCACCCTCGTTTTTGATAAGGTAGCAATTTACGCTCCCCAGTTTATAGGGCAACAATAAACGAATGGTCTTGATCTCTTGCGGCATGCCTTAATCCCCGCTATAAAACAACCTTCTCAATAAATCTTCTGGAGCAGCAGCGAGCGGATATTTGCAGCCCAGGCTAGCACAGCCAATCAAACAGCCTGCATTCGTTTTATTATCCGCCAGGCTACCAGGGTCAGCCACCGCGATGGCTCTCGTTTTTGCGCAAACTCCCAACCCTTCCAGGCCGTCCAGATCGACTCTGCAGTGTAACATCCTAGTGGATCTGCCTTACCCTTCAGCACTCCCACCATATCCATCAGGCGCGCATCCCTGTGCAGCCAATCCAGGCATGAGAGGACGTCGAGTACGTGGATGAGATCATACCAGACAAATGGTACTTTGAGCTTGCGGAAGTCAGTACCCATGTAGAACATGTAGGGGTGACGCTCCATGCTTTCGTCCCACAAGGCCAGAAGCGTCTCAGCCCCTATGCGGCTCGCCTGGCTATCGTGCAACTGTACACTCGCTGAAAAGGCCTTGAGCATAGCCAGGTTGGCGAATGGGCAGGGATCGGCTTTGCGCCCCGGGCCGCGGAAGGGGTCGATTTCTTTGGAAACAGCGCACGGCCAACCGTTATCGCGTAATAAACTGATCAGATGATGGATTGCTGATTGAACTTCAGGCGCGTTTTCCAGCCCTAACTTGATCAGTGCATAAACGATCAAGGGAGCATCGCACAATGCCCAAGCCCATTGATCCCTGCCCATCCCGCCATATTGGACAGGGATATTCATAGGCAACTGAAATGGCCCTTCATTGGAGCGATGCTCCAGTATGCGAGCGATGATTTTACCCACCTCAGGGTCGGTGACCTTCAACCCAAGATCGGCGATGAACGTTAACTTATGAAAAGGCTGACCAGCACTTTTATGACTGGATATCACCGTGCCAGGCCAGCCAGAAAGTTCGACCAGCAGCCCCTGGATTTTGGGCTCGTCGAGCATCGATTCCCGGGATGATCTCACTTCTCGGTCGCTCTCCGCTTGCTCGAGCAAGTCGACCCGGGTGCGATATTCAACCCAGGGTTCACCTTCCAATAACCATTCGATAGGGGCGTTCATAGCGTCGTTACCTTTACCCGGCTCGCTGGGTCGTCTCCGGCGAGTTATTGAGCCACAGGTGATAGTGGGCTACTTCCTTAGGAGCCAGGCGTTCATCTCCACGAGAACTACTGCTGCAACCAGCGTGATAGCCAGAAGCAAGATCAGCCCTTTCCCGGCTGCAGCAGTGCCGCCTAGCAGCGGGATATTGTGGCCTGGCCCGAGTGCATAAACTATTCCGGCAACAGCCGTAGCGATTGCCGCGCGGGAGGTGTGAGCCAAGAACCAGCCTGATGCAGCGCCAACGAGCAAAGCCGGTAGGAGAAGTTCGAAAAAAAGGCGAGCGGCGACACGGGGACCTTGACCGGGAGGGATCGCAAATGTGGCATTATCTAGCAGGGGAGTTCTGAGCTCAGCGACGATGATGGATGGTGCAAGCATCGCGGCGAAGATAGCTGTGATGGCCAATGCTGTCCAGGGGCGGGGTGGAAGGGAAGAATGGAGCTCCGCATACGACCATCCGACAGCCAGGCCGCCAATGGAGGCCAGGACGAGCCCGACAGGGGCGATGAACCAGATAGGTTGGATCCAGAAGTGATGGATGACGAGGAAAGTTAACAAGCCAGCAATGCCCGCGGCGATGCCAGCCACGAGATAGAGTGTCATATCGCCCTTCCTAGAGTATTTGCTCATTGTTGCCGTCCAACGGCTGCGAGCTGAGCCGCAGTTGCGGTGGCAGCTCGACGCCGAAGCGTTTTTGTAGCAGCGCCATGTCTCGCAGATCCACCTCTGCCGGTGCATATCCGTTGGCGTGACAGAGCACCTGCGTCGACGGCGATAGGCAGGGGATACTCCTACCGGCAACGATACCCCGCCCACGAAATCCCTCCGCGGGGAAGATCCAGTCCTCTCCATTTTGCATGCGGTACACACCGTTTCCATCGGTATCGAAAACGACGGCATGAACGTCGACCTCGAGCCCGGAGCTATCGGCGAGGACGAAGGAGGTTGGCGGCGCGCCCTCCCTGATTGTAAATCCCCTGCGCTCCAATATCTCTTGGAGCTTCAGGACATCGGCGACGCGCAGGATGATGTCGACATCCTTGTGGCGTCGGGTCTGCACCCCGAGGAGCGCATCGACGCCCCAGCCACCGTCGAGCCACACCGGGATCGCTGAATCGTCGAACAATTGCAGCAGCTCAAATATAATCGTCCTCGTGCGCAGCGAGTGAGCAGGCACAAGCCTATTGAACCTGTGCGTTAAATATTCGCTCAATTAACCTCGGATGACCCGTATCATAAGCCAAATACACAATACTGCTAAGGCTAACCAGACCAGGAGGATAATACCAGCGGCTACCCGGTTTACCGGCTCACCCTGTTTCATCTCTTGTTGCGCCTTTTCTCGACACTCCGCCATAACCTGATGGGGAATCATCCTGAGCGCCAGCGCCAGACCCAAAGGCACCAATACCAGGTCGTCGAGATAACCTAAAACCGGGATAAAGTCCGGGATCAAATCTACCGGGCTAAAAGCATACCCGATCACGCAGGCAGCAAAGAGCCTGGCATGCAAGGGGACTCTAGGATCTCGATAAGCCAGATAAACGGCGTATATCTCCAGTTTCAGCCGGTCTGCCCATTGCCTCCATTTCCCGATGGCTTGCATGGCAATCTACCTTTCACCTGACTGTCGCATGTGGTGTATAGCAGTTCTCTGGAAGCGATTAATGTCGAGGCTTAGCGGAAGAGCGCAACGATCAATGCCAGATATCTTCGTAGGCGTGCTCACCGGCAAGCTTCTCACCTATCTCAAAGCGCTCCAGCTTGAAGGGGGTTATGTCAACAGTGGCAGGTTGGCCATCCAGGATCCACTCCGCCATGCAAGCTCCAACAGCAGGTGCGATCTTGAACCCCGTGCCGCTGAATCCGCACACCAGATAAAATCCGTCCGGGCCAGCAGGCCCCAGGATGGCGCGCTGATCCGGGGTGATACCGTCATAGCCGCCATGGCTGCTATGCAACGACCCTTTCTCCAGTGCCGGGATGCGCTGACAGATGCGCTCGATGGCGCGTTCCACAAATCCTGGCTGGGCGGCATCGGTATAGCCGTCTGGGGATTGGCCGAGGGGGTTGCCATCTTCCAACCCTACCAGGGTGAGCCCGCCACTCTCGGGACGGAAATACATCGAGTTGGCATCATCGATCACTGTGGGATGAGCCAGCCGGATCTCCGCCGGGCGCTTGACGAACAAGGTGTCGTGGCGCCAGGTGGTCACCGGGATCTTTACGCCCGCCAGCCGCGCCAGGCTGGAAGCCCAGGCGCCCGCGGCGTTAATCACAATGGGAGCAAAGAAATCTCCCTGGGAAGTGCGTACGCCCTTCACCCGGCCGCCGCCAGCGATCACACCGGTTACTGTGCAGTCCTGCAAAAACGTCGCTCCCCTCTCTCGCGCCGCGTCTGCCAGCGCCTTGGTTGCCTGGCTCGGGTCGGCATAGCCAGACTCGGGCTCGTAAGCCGCAAACTCAAAGTCGTCAATGACGAAGGATGGGGCAATCCGGCGAATATCTTGCGCCGTGACCAATAAACTGGGGATGCCAATGCGCTGGTGCATGGCAATGTTAGCTTTTAATGAACTGGTGTATTTCTGGCGAGGGATGAAGATAAACCCGGTGCGGGTGAAGCCACACTCACCTCCCACCCTCTCCGACCAATCCCGGAAGTATTGAAAAGAAACCCAGGCCAGGCGGGACTCTGGCTCCAAGTCGTAATGCATGCGCACAAGACCGCTGGACCGCCCTGTAGCGCCGGATGCCAGGAAGCTTTTTTCCAGCAGGAGCGGTTTCACGCCACGCTGGGACAGGTGAAAGGCAAGACTTGCCCCGTGGATTCCACCGCCAATGATGATCGCATCTGCTGTGGGGTTCATCGCACAACCTTTCTGAAGTCCTGTGGATTCTAGATATTGTACCCTGAAAAAAAACGGCTGCTGGGTAATAGATGCAAAATCGCAAGCTGCGGCTGAAACTAAAAATGAGAATCAGCGTAGATATAAGTGATAAATTGAACTATCCTGATCTGCTTTCCTGGACTAAGATTCTACCAAACAGGTACTCAATGGCGAATATATCAGCAATTTCAAATACCTTACAACCAGAGCACAGTCCAGCTACCTCACCACTGGCTGCCTCGATCACCTGGGCTGCCAGCAAACAGAGCTACTACACTGTGCGTTTCTTCGTGGATCGGGAACTGGTGCAAGACGCTTACCGCGCTTACGCATATTTCCGCTGGATGGATGACCAGCTCGACCACGACGGCATGGATGAACCAGGAAGGCTTGCCTTTGTAGAACGTCAAAAGGCGATCATCGAACGCTGCTACCGTGGCGAGCGGCTAAGCCGCCTGACCGATGAAGAACACCTGGCGGCAGATCTGATTCGCCGCGATCGGGGTGAGAACAGCGGGCTGCAAGCTTATATCCGCAACATGACGGCGGTAATGGCTTTCGATGCCGGGCGCCGAGGCCGTCTGGTTTCTCAGCAGGAGCTTTCCACATATACTCATTATCTGGCTAAGGCAGTGACAGAAGCGCTCCACTACTTCATCGGGAACCAGGATAAATCTCCTCACAACGAGGCGCGTTATCTGGCAGCCACGGCGGCACATATCGCCCACATGCTGCGCGACACCCAGGAGGATCTCCAGGCAGGCTATTTCAACATCCCTCGCGAATATGTGGAGTCCTACCGAATCGATCCGGGCGACGTGGAGTGCGCTCCTTACATGAACTGGGTTCAGAGCCGGGTTCAACTGGCACAGAGCTACTTCAAAGCCGGGAGAGGCTACCTTTCCCAGGTGGAGAATCCCCGCTGCAGGCTGGCGGGACATGCCTATATCGCCCGCTTCGAGTACGTGCTGCAAGCCATCCGCAGGGATGGTTACCGGCTGCGAGCCGAATACCCGGAATGCAAAAGCGTAGCAGCCGGAGCGTTGATGAGCTGGTCTGTGCTCTCGTCAGCTTTCAACCCCCGCCAGCACTGGGCCAGATCCCACGCATTGCCGGCCAGATGAGAGAGGCGCAATGAGCATGCGCTCTGTGATTGTCATCGGCGCTGGTATCGGCGGTATTGCTGCCGCAGCACACCTTGCCAGGCATGGGGTACGCGTGACGGTGGTTGAGAAGAACTCTCATCCCGGGGGGCGCTGCGATCATTTCAATCATGACGGCCATCAATTCGATGCCGGTCCAACCCTGCTCGTCATGCCCCTGCTTTACGAGGCGGAGTTCGCCGCGCTGGGGGCGTCCTTACGCGAACGGCTGGATCTACAGCAGGTTGATCCCACCTACCACCTGGTATTCGACGATGGCAGCCAGTTAAGCCTCACCTCCGACCTGGACGCCATGCGCCGACAACTGGAAGCCATCGAGCCAGGAACCTACCCCGGATTCCTGCGTTACATAGAGGAAGGTCACCGGCACTATCACCTAGCGATGGATCGACTGGTAAACCGCGACTTCCGCAAGGCTACAGATTTCTTCACCCTGAGTAATATCCCTCTCCTGTTCCGCTTAAAACCGCTCTCCCGGCATTACAGCAACATGTCGGCCTATTTTAAGAATCCCCGCCTGAAGGCTGCCTTCACCTTCCAGGATGTTTACATGGGATTGAGCCCTTTCGAGGCTCCAGCAACCTTCTCCATGATGCCCTATACGGAGCTGGCTCACGGTGTCTGGTATCCTAAGGGAGGTATGTACCAGGTAGTGCAAGCGCTGGTGGAAATTGCCGGGCAGGCCGGGGTGGAATTTGCCTACGATGCAGCAGTTGAGCGGATTGATGTCAATGGACAGCGCGCGCGCGGGGTTTTCCTGGAAAATGGGCAATCGATCGAAGCCGATGCGATCCTGGCCAACGCCGATCTGCCTTACGTGTACCGGGACCTACTGCCGCAGAATGGCATGGCCGACGACCTGGCCCGCAAGCGTTTCTCCTGCTCGGTGGTCAGCTTCTTCTGGGGGGTGGACAAGCCTTACAAAATGCTAAGCCCGCACACCCTGTTCCTGGCAGATGATTACCGCGAGAACTTCAAGAGCATCATCCAGGACCTGGCTCTGCCAGAAAACCCCAGTCTGTATGTCCACGCGCCAGCGCGACTCGACCCCTGCATGTCCCCGCCCGGCCAGGACACCCTGATTGCCATCGTCCCCGTCGGTCACCTGGACGAGAATGGGGAACAGGATTGGGGAGAAATTCGTGACCGCGCCCGGCAGGAAGTGTTCCGCCGCCTGGCGACCCTGGGCATCAAGGACCTGGAAGCGCATCTGAAGTTCGAGATCTCGTACAACCCGCTATCCTGGCGCAAGCGCTACAACTTGATGAAAGGGTCCACGCACGGGCTCTGCCACAATCTGACCCAATTAGGTTACTTCCGACCGCACAACCGCCACCCCAACTACCACAACCTGTACTTCGCCGGTGCCAGCACACACCCCGGTACCGGCGTGCCCACCGCCCTGGTCTCCGCCCGCCTGGCTACCGAACGCATGCTGGATGATTTCAGAATCTGACCTATTTATCGAAATGCTCGGGTGAGTAGACCATGCCGGGCCAGTAGAATTTCCCGGCCTGGTCCTGAGCGATGAAGAGCAGGGCTGCCCCCTGACCATCCGGCCCCCAACCTTCGCTATAGATCACCAGGACGATATTCACCTCCGGCCCAAGCAGACCTGCCGGGGGCTGCCCGGCGAGGGGTGGGAACTGGCTAAGGACAGTGGTGAAAGGCAAGGGGGTAGACGGATCGGCAGGCAGGCGATTAAAACGTTAGCAATACCTGAGCGACT